>ERZ1066127.602-NODE-602-length-17680-cov-12.721135_pt1 | contig 17680 bp, 11 predicted proteins | sample MGYA00382774_ERZ1066127 | MGnify/ENA primary metagenome ERZ1066127 (study PRJEB33369, sample SAMEA5778357) | biofilm metagenome | biome: Industrial cooling water; feature: Water cooling tower basin; material: Biofilm | place: United Arab Emirates | collected... | reverse complement strand
GATCAACCTGAGCATTACAAACAATTGGGATCAATTTTCCTGGACATCCGGGGTAAATTGATCCCATTTTTTATTGAAAAGCAAAAGCAATTGCGCAAAAACGAGCGCTTGCTGAAGCTCGAAGACATCAAGAACGAAGCAGAAGCCTCAGACTTGGTAGGATCAACTGTTTATTTGCCCATCAGCCAGCTGCCTCCACTCAAGGAGCATCAGTATTACTACCATGAACTCATCGGCATGGCGGTGATTGACCAACACCATCTAAACGTTGGTACGGCAACGGGCGTGCTCGAAACACCGCAACAGATGCTGCTGCAATTCGACCACGAGGGCCACGAGGTTTTGTGTCCCATGCACGACGACATCGTGAAAAAGGTCGACAAAGCTGCCCGCTGCATTTATGTAGCGTTGCCTGAGGGCCTGCTTGACGTTTATAAGTCATGAGCATGCGTATCGACATTCTAAGCGCGGTACCCCGCCTGCTCGACAGTTTTTTGCAGCACAGCATCCTCAAGCGGGCGCAAGACAAGGGCTTGGCCGAGTTGGTGGTACACGACTTGCGCGATTACAGCAGCAACAAATACCGCCAAATCGACGACCAACCTTACGGAGGTGGTGCTGGCATGGTGATGATGATTGAGCCCATACACAAGTGCATCGCGCAACTTAAATCGGAGCGATCATATGCGGAAGTAATTTATATGTCTCCCGACGGACAAATGCTCGACCAGCCGCTATGCAACCGCTTGGCAGTTTCGGGCAATCTCATTTTGTTGTGTGGGCATTACAAGGGCGTAGACGAAAGGGTGCGCGAACATCTTTGCACCATGGAAATTTCGGTGGGCAACTATGTGCTCACTGGAGGTGAATTGGCCGCAGCCATTGTAGCAGATTCGGTAGTGCGCTTGCTTCCAGGCGTATTGAACGACGAGACCTCTGCCCTCTCCGATTCGTTCCAAGATGGTTTGGTAGCGCCACCTGTTTATACACGTCCGGCGAACTACCAAGGCTGGGAAGTACCCACCATTTTGCGGTCAGGTCACGAAGCCAACATTGAACGCTGGCGGCACGAGCAAGCCGTTGAAAGAACCCGCCAACGCCGACCCGAAATGCTTGGCGATTAATGCATAATATTTTTGCTTTATCCAAATTAGCGCTATATTTGCAACTCGTTTCGAAAAAAGCTTAACACAGATATCATGAACCTGGTAAAATTTGTTGAAGAAAATGCGGCCGTAGGAGCTCAATTGCCTGCTTTCAAAGCTGGTGACACTTTGGCTGTACACTATAAAATCAAAGAAGGAAATAAAGAGCGTACCCAGGTTTTCCAGGGTATTGTTTTACAGCGCCGTGGTGCTGGAGCTACCGAAACTTTCACTGTACGTAAAATTTCTAACGGCATTGGCGTTGAGCGTATCTTCCCTATCAGCTCACCTTTTATTGAGAAAATCGATGTAGTGAGCCGCGGTGTTGTACGACGCGCTCGTTTGTTCTATCTCCGCGATGCCAAGGGCAAAGCAGCTAAGGTGAAGACCAAGCGATAACCCACTAATCATCCTAAAGAGCCACAATGTCCTTGTGGCTCTTTTTTTTTCCCTTTAAAAAGCCACATCCGTTTCTTTTAAGTCAACACAACCAGGAACTAGCAATTCGAATATAGTTCCCTCACCAACCTTGCTTTCAACTTTCACCTCTCCTCCCATAGCCGCTAGTTGGTTTTTTACCATAAATAAGCCTAAGCCCTTTGAATCGGGATGTTCATGAAAGGTTTGAAACATACCAAAGAGTTTATGTCCCATGGTGTGCAAATCCATGCCCTGCCCATTGTCCTCGAAGAGAATGCTAATGGTTTGAGTTGCTATTTCGCTTGCCGCTATACGCAAATAAGCATTTTCAATTGGACGTTTGTAGCGCAGCGCATTGCTACACATATTTAGCAAAATGCTCTGCAAATAAGCTGGCTGAAAGCACACCACCAAGTTTTCATCGACTTCTACCTGAACTTTGAGTCCCTCATGCTCCAGGTCCTTTCTTAAAGCCGCCAGCACTTTGTCAATCTCCTTTTTTAGGAAAAGTTTCTCCTTTCCCAAATGACCGTTCTTCTGAATTTTCAACACTTCGTTCAAGTAGTCAATCGCTTCCTGCAAATTAGAAGTTGCCACCTTCAAGGTAGGGTATAGTTCAGCTTTTTCAGTTTCGCTCATACTTTCTTCCCCCATCAAGTCGACCAAGCTGTGAATGTTGGCAACATATGACCTGAGGTTATGAGACAGAATGTGTGAAAAATGTTGCAATCGGTCATTCTGTTCTTCGAGTGCTAACTGCTGTTGTTTCAATTGATCCATGGGATGTGCTATGCACAAGTAATAGCACTTCCCCGAATCCGCATCCCATATCTTTTGACCAATCATGGCCGACCAGCAAAACATACCGTCGTTATTTTGCAAACGGATATCGGATCGAATAGGCCCCTCTCCAGGTTGCATGGCACCGATTTCATCGAGAAACCTCTGAGCAATGGGATGATCTTCTTGCCAAACAATGTCCAAAAGTTTGGTGCCTACCAGGTCAGCCGGATTCAAACCAAGCAAAGTTTCTGCATACGATGACATAAAGGTGAGCACGAGAGATCCCTCTTTCATGGTAAAAATGAGTTGCGGGGCCATGTGCACCAAATTCCTGAATCTCCGCTCACTATGTGCTAAGGCGGCTAAAACCATCTGCTCATTATGAACATCCGTAAGGCTAACACGCCATTCGATGGTCTTTTCGAGCGAACTTTTCTGTGACCTGATATGGAAGTACCTGTTGCCAACTTTTAATGTGATACCATTTTTTTGCTCATTTGTGCCAACTTGCATCATAAATCGATGGAAATCATCTTGGTCTTCAGGTCCAATCAGTCTTCTGAAATCGGTATTTTTGTCAATCTCAAGGGATGTATTACCGAAACTCGCTATAAAGATTCTATTAAATCGCATGATTTTGAAATCCTCGTTCAGTATCACATAAGCGATAGGTGCTGTTTCAAATAAATCCTCCGCATATCGATTAGACTTTTCTAAATCGATTTGCGTCATCCGCAATTCGTCGTTTTGGTATTCCAATTCTTGCTGGTAAATGCTCAGCTCTTCAATTAACTCCCTCACCCCCAATTGGTCTAACTGTTGGAGCATGGGTTTTTCGGGCGATAGAGCCAAGTTTAACTTTTCCTGTATTTCTTTTACCGTGTATTTTTTAGCTTTCATGTGTGTTTTTCTGATCTGAAATATCCATAACTAAACCAACCAAACGAACTGGTTCACCCTGCTCACCGCGTTCTACAATGCCACCTTTATCATGGTACCATTTATAGCCACCTGATTTCATTTTGATGCGGTACTCCACATCCCAAGCTGGTGCCTTTCCTTCGAGGTGATTGCGCATCTGTTGCATGGTTTCCTCGTAGTCATCCGGATGAATAAGCTCTGTAATTTTGTAGACATCATCCGGAAACTCGCTTAAGGTATAGCCCAACATCGTGGCCTTCTTTTCATGCATGGTGACTTTACCAGATGGCACGTGCCACTCCCACCATGCCATATTCCCCATTTGCAAGGCACTTTGGAGTCTGCGATTTGAGGTATGCAGTTGTTCTCGTTCTTGTTGAATGCTATGTAGACTAACCAAAGTAATCAACAACCCATCAACTGCCTGAAAATCGGTACGGTAAGGTGCCATGCGAAGCAGATAAACAGTTCCATTTTGGTGCACAATTTCCTTTTCTACAACCTGAAGGCTTTTTTGAACTGCCTCAATGTCATTCAAGAATCCGGGGTAGATGCTATGATTGGCAAAATGAGCAATAGGTCTACCTAGATCCAAATCCATGATATTGCTTAATTGAACAAAAGCGGGTGTGATTTTGCGGATGCACAACTTGCGATCGAGGTACAAGGCTGCTATGCCCGTATTGTTGAGCAAATTGGTGATGTCGTTGTTTAGCTGGGTGAGCTCCTCAATTTTACTTTGGTATTCACTATTTACGGTGAATAATTCTTCGTTAACCGATTGTAGTTCTTCATTGGTACTTTGCAATTCCTCGTTGCTTGCAATGAGCTCTTCGTTAGACGATTGTAGTTCTTCATTACTGGTTTCGAGCTCTTCAACCGTGGCTTGTAGGCTTTCTCGTACAAACTGGAGGTCGTGCTCCAGCTCTTTCATTCTATCAGCGTACTCTGCAGTCATGCTCAAATCGTAAGCAGCCTCATCCATGCTGGATACAAGCTGTTTTTCGACAAACGAGATCAGAAAAAGACGTTGTTGTTCTGACATTTCAATGCTTCTTCCTTGGATATCGAGGCGGTTTTTGTTGCCTGGCACACTGATGTTTTCGAAAGTAACTGGCTCTGCCTGATTGCGTAAACGGCGAATGATGTTGTGGATAATGACTTGAAAATCTTGTGATAACAAGCTACCTAGGTGATGTGAAAATGCTCCCGATTGCAGCTGCAAAAACGGATTGACATCGTTAAACAACTGCACTACCATGAGGTCATCATTCAATAAAATAGAAGGTGGTAATAATGCGCCAAGCAACTTTTGCGATAGTTCTTGTTGCTTCTTGATGTCTTTCAGCGGAATGACTTTGTTTTCTTCTGATTTCAAATAATTCAAGCGCGGGATTTGGACATCGGTCATCAAAGTGGCGCTGTATCCAGCCTTTTTGCGGTATATTTTGTTTTTAACGCTTACCACATGAAAAGCTTCGCTCAATTCGCCAAGTGATTCGCTAGAACCTAAAAACAGATTTCCATTTTCTGCCAACGACAGGTAGAACATGTTTAATACCCTTAATTGTGCCTCTGACTTTAAGTAAATAAATAAGTTTCTACAAGTAATTAAGTCGAGTTTTGAAAATGGAGGATCTCTGAGAATGTTGTGCGTAGCGAAAATGATCATCTTTCGAATTTGTTCACTCACCAACCAACCATTCTCCTTGCGCTGAAAATAGCGCTGCAGTAATCCTGGCTCAATGTCACTTACTACTCCATCGAGGAAATAACCATTTCCAGCTTGTTCAATGGCGCGTTTATCTACGTCGGTGGCGAAAATTTTCACTTCTACGTCGAGCTTAGAAGCATCCAAAATCTTCCGTATGCTCAAAGCAAGTGAATACACTTCTTCACCTGTACTCACCCCAACACTCCAAATGCGAATCGATTTGCGACTGCCATCAAGTAAGGGTAACAAAACCCTCTCTTGCAGTGCCTGCCAAGCTGATTCGTCCCTGAAAAAACGGGTGACCCCAATGAGAAACTCCTTGCTGAGAATTTCCTTTTCTTCGTCGCGTGAGCGCAATAAATCAAGGTAATCTTCAAGCTGATTTAGCCTGTTGATGCTCATGCGTCGTTCAAGCCTGCGATTGAGGGTGTTTTCCTTGTAAAAACTAAAGTCTACGCCACTGTGTTCACGTAAAATCGACATGAGCTTCACAATCACATCGTCATTGCCTTCTAATACCTTTTCAACTGTTTGCGCATTTGAAATGAACGGGTGTTTGATATAATTTAATAAGGCCTCGGGCATCTCAGCAGGTGGTAAGATGTAGTCAACCAAACCAGTAGCAATGGAGCTTTTAGGCATGCCATCAAACTTGGCAGTTTTTTCAGTTTGCACCATCACCATACCTCCTGCCTCCTTGATAGCCTTGATGCCCAGCGTTCCGTCGCTTCCTGTACCTGAAAGAATAACGCCTACTGCGCGACTGCCCAAGTCGGTGGCCAAGGAGCGAAAAAACACATCGATTGGCAGATTTACAGAGCGGTTGATGTGATTTTCTTCTAGCAACAATTTGCCGTGGAAAACAGTAAGGTTGTTTTTGGGAGGAATCAAATAAATGGTATTCGGCTGAATTTCCATCCCACTTTCAATCTTTTTTATTGGCAGTTTGGTATGCCGTGCCAACAATTCGTCCATTAAGCTTTTGTAGTCGGGAGAAAGGTGTTGCACAACCACGTATGCTACACCCGATTGCAGACTCACACTTTTGAAAAACTCTTGCAGCGCTTCCAAGCCACCAGCAGAGGCCCCAATTCCGGCTACATAAAAATTATTTTTGTTGGCATTTGCTGTCATAGGTTTAGTTCGGTAGTTTAGTTTATCGCTTTGATTTCGAGCGTTTTTTTGGTGATTTGATGAACCAATTCATCAAGCTCTTTGGCTGAGGTCTTGAGGCTTTGCAGGAGCAGTGGCTCACTGTATATGGATGCATGCTCGGTATCAATCAATTCTATGAGGCTCATAATACGGGCCAATGGTGCACGAACGACGTGAGATTGCGTCCATGCAATTTCTTTAAGTATTTCGTTTTGTCTTTCCACTTCACGTAAATACTTGTTCTTGTCGCTGATATCATGTACGATCTCATGAATCATGGACTGACCATCGATATGTATCAAACAACTGAATAATTCTACATCAACGAGTTCACCATTGGCTAAACTGTGGCGAAATTCAAATCTTCCAATGCCATGTGATTTCAAATACGAGACCTTGCTCTTCCAATTTTGAAAATCTACATTCACATCAGTAATGCTTTTACCAAGCATTTCTTCCTTGGTGTAGCCATAAAAATTTAAAGCAGCCCGATTGGCATCAACAAAAACACCTGAATTTGTATCGATCAAGTACATGACTGATGCATTGTCGTAAAACAAAGTTTTGAATCGTGCTTCACTTTGCTGAAGCTCAATTTGAATCCTTTCTCTTAGTTCCTCTGCTTTTTTCCTTTCTTGAATATCCCGGCTAACACCAATGGCCTCTACTTCACCTGATTCGTTTTTATGAAACTTCAAACTTACTTCAACCCAAACCCAATCGCCGTTTTTATGTGGTTGCCTGATTTCAACAACCATAGGTGAAAGTTCGTTGATTTCTCCTTTCATATAAGCCTCCAGGTTGGGTTTTAATCCTTCTTCAAAATTTTTCCTTGCCAATTCGGTCATGGTGCTTTCAATGGGTTGCGCCAATGCCTCTTCCACAGTAAATCCTCTCAATTGCTGAACCGAAGGACTGACATAGGTAAATCGATTTTGGTGGAAATTAAATACCCAAATTACGTCGGTCGTATTTTCGGCTATAAGTCGGTACTTTAACTCACTTGCACGAAGGGTTTCACCCAATTTTTTCCTTTCTGATATATCTTCCTTGATAGCCACATAATTGCTAATCAAGCCCGCTTCATTCCGAACGGGCGATATGGTTGCATATTCCCAATACAGCTCCCCGTTCTTTTTTTTATTAAGAAATTCTCCTTGCCACGTCTCTCCCTTTTGAAGTTTAGCGAACATCCGCTGGTATTCATCAGGTTTGGTATGCCCAGTACTTAAAATGCGTGGATTTGCACCAATAGCTTCTTCTGAGCTATATCCCGTTAGTTTTGTAAAAAAGGGATTGACATATTCAATTTGGCCTGCCAAATTGGTTATTACAATGCTTGCTTGGCTCTGCTCAACTGCCTTAAGCAATTTTCGCAATTGTACCTGTGCTTCTTGTCTCTCGGTAACATCAATATTGGTACCCCTAATGCCCATGGCCTCGCCATTGGCATTGTAAATAGGTTGACAAACATGGTCAATGTAATGGACCTTCCCTGCTTTATCAACAATCCGAAAACTAATCTCACCTGCTTTTTGACCACAATCAACATCTAAATGATGCTCTTCATAGTGTTTCCTGTCATCCGGATGAATTAGATTTAAAACATGCGCTGTGCTGAACAATTCTTCCACCTTATAACCTGTAATTCGCTCTACAGAAGGTGAATGATATAGGCAAATGCCATCAGTCCCTTGCCAGAATTCCCAATTGAAATTGTTTTCTGCAATGATTTTGTATTTCTCTTCCGCTAATTGTAAATCAGCCCTTGCTTTCACACTGGCAGAAATATCCTCATGCGTACCGTACATCGCCAATGGTTTACCATCAGGAGTCCATTCTACTACCGAGCCTACGTCGCGGATCCACACCCAATGACCGTCGTTGTGCTGCATCCTGAATTCGGTTTCGTACAAAGCAGTTTTTCCGGTGAAGTACGCATCGAGCCTTTTTTCAGCAATGGCTAAATCATCAGGATGGCACAGCTGCTCCCATGTTTTGATGGTAGTGGGTTCTAAATCACTTAATTGGCGACCTAGCATTTCAGCCCAACGTTCGTTAAAAATGGTTTCGCCAGTTTGCACGTTCCAATACCAGGTGGCCACCTTCGTGGCGGCAATCACATTGTCTAGCCGGGCACGCTCTTGTAGCAATTCGATAGACTTTCTCTTTGCTTCATCGATGTCCTGAATCACCCCCCACAGGCGTACACATTTGCCATCAACAAAATCTGCATGGCCCATGGTGCGAACCCACTTTAAATTGCCCTTGGCTGATAGAATTTGTAACTCAATGTCGTAAGTACCACCATTTGTGCTTATTTCTGAAACATGCTGGCTTATGGTTTCGCGATAAGCAGGGGTATAAAAATCCAATGCATTCTCTAATGAAGGCTCAAAATCGTCAGCAACTTCGTGTAATTCGCGCGTGATTTTTCCCCAACCCAATTTCCCTGAAACTACATCCAACTCCCAAGTCCCCATCTTGGCCAATCGACCACCTTCTTCAAGCACTTGATTAAGCTTAGCCAACATTTCTTCGCGTTGCATCAAATCGGTAATATCTGTCACAACACCTAAAAAACCTGATGGCTTCTTTTGCATATCAAAAATGGGTGTTGTCACAATTTGTACCCATTTTGTTTGACCGTCTATCGTTTTCGTTTCAACTTCTAAAGCAACATTTTCGGTTTCAGACCAATTTCCCGACGCAAGCCATTTTTTTTGTCTTTGGATGTACGTTTCAATTCGTTCTAGTGCATGAGGAGCATACCGCTCGGAACGATCTTGAACTAAAAATGCTTCCTGACTAATCCCTAAAAGTTTTGTAATTCCAGGACTTACATAGTGCATCCGAAAGTCGAGGTCACTTAGCCAAATGGCGCCAGGCATGGTTTCGGCTATCGTTCTGAATTTGGATTCACTGGCTACCAATCGATCTTCGGCCAATTTGCGTTCTGTAATTTCGGTGGCGCTACCATGAAAGCCAAGCACACTTCCATCCTCTCCTCTTTGAACCTTTGCGCTCACATTCAGCCAAATTGCCTGTCCGTTTTTACTTAGTGCAGGTATATATCTGTTAATAATTTCCTCTTTATCGGGTTGAAGTAAAAATGCCTTCGCTTTATGGATGTTTACAGCTGCTAGGTTTAAAAATTTCACTGCTGGTCTCTTGCGTAAATTAGCTGCCTCATAACCTAATATGTCTACAACATTGGGACTTACAGCAGAAAAATTACCATTTGCATCCAACTCCCAATAAAAGGAACGACTATTGGTTAAAATCTCCTGTAGCCGTTCCAAGCTTTTTAGGGCCATGCGTCTTGATTCTTCAATTGCAGTAACATCCAACACGGTACCAAAAGAGTAGATGGGCCTGTTTTCGGCATCAAAACTTGTATGACACCTTTCACGCAGGTAACGGATTTCGCCGCTTTGCGTTTTTACCCTGTGGATGATGTCGTAAGGCGTGCGCTTATGGAGGTGATCGCTGAATGCTTTACTCACTTCTCCTCTGTCGGCTTCATAGATGATATTTAAGAAGGTGGCCAATGACGGCTGAAATGATCTGGGCGGGTAGCCGAACATCCTGAACGTTTGATCCGACCACTCAAGTAGGTTGTTATTGTGATAAAGGGTCCAAAAACCCATATTCCCTATTTCCTGGGCAGCATTTAACCGTTGTTGGAACAAAGAAGCTTCATCTGCTTGCTTTGTTAGATGCTCTTCATCTTTTACCCTCGTAAAAAAACCGCACACGTAAGCGCTATTTTCTGTTTTTAAGAGTTGTGCCCTGATGTCACAAGAAACAATTTCACCACGCTTCGTTTTAAATCGGATATGATTTACTACCTGAATTTCTCCCATGAGCATGGCTTGGAAGGCAAGCATTACGCGATCCATCTCATCTTCCGGATGAATAAATGCAGGAGTTTTGCCGTGCAATTCCTCAGCCGTGTAGCCAAGCAGTTCTTGAATCCACAAATTCGTGTAAACAAAGGTGGAAGTGTATTGATCTGCCACCATGATTCCTTGAGGCAAATTTTCGAGCAACTGAAAACCAAAAGCTTCGGAAAACAGCGAATTTTTCGACTGGATTGCCTTTTTCATTTTTGTCTGTTTAAACGACCTTAATATCCAAAATTAAAGCAATCTTGTTCCAAAACAAGCTACAAGGGCATAAATTTTGGCGAATTTGGTTTAAAAAAACCAGCAAATCAAAAGACCAATGCGCTGTGAGTTCTGTTACAACTCACCAATATCTTCATTCCACAAATTAGGATATGATCGAATGAAGTTTTCCATCATTTCAACGCATGCAGGTAAGTCCAAATCAATTACCTCTACTCCATGTTGCTCCATGAACTCCTTGGCTCCAGGAAAAGTGCGCGATTCACCCACTATCACTTTGGGTATTTTGAATTGTACAATGGTACCTGCACACATATAACAGGGCATCAAAGTAGAATAAATCACAGTATCCGTGTACGTACCAAGCCTTCCGGCATTGAACAGGCAATCCATTTCACCATGCAAAATGGGGTTGTTTTCCTGAACCCTTTTGTTATGACCGGAGGCCACCAATTGCCCGTTTTTCACCAGTACTGAACCAATCGGGATGCCCCCTTCTGCCATGCCCTTACGAGCTTCGGCTATGGCAGCTTGCATGAACTCATCTATTGACACCATGATCATGGATTTAGCAAGGCATCCGCTTTTCGACGTGCTTCTGCCAACAGCTGATCTGCACGGTAGTTAGCTTCCTGTTCAGTGCGTTGGGCCTTTTGCTCGCCTTCTTTCCTGATTTGCTGTGCTGCTTTTTCAGCGGCCAGCTTTTTAACCGGATTGCTTCCTGCATCGCGAATCAATTTATCGGCCGATTCATTAGCCTGCTTACGGATGAGATCTGCTGCATTCTTACCTTCAGTACGAATGCGGTTCGCTTGTTGCTCGGTTTGTGCCAAAATGCGATCAGCTTCAGCTTGCGCTTGCTGCCGTTTTTTGGCCAATTCTTCACGTGCTTTTTCTTCGGTTTCACGCTTTTTAGCGGCTAAATCCTGCTTTAAACGTTCAGCTTCTGCCTTGGCTTTGTCTTCAAGCTCCTTTTTTCTTTTGTTGAGTTCATCTAAGGCTTGCTGCTTGATGTTGCTGGCCGCACCTGCTGTCATATCTGCCAAATCAGCAGAAACCTTCGGGTCGGTGACAGTACCCGTCATTTTTACCTTGATGTTGATGTTGGGCGAAAGTTCAAGGTTCAAGCCCTTGGCAGTAGCTTGCTTGGTTAATGACTGCATCAAGTTGTTAGCAGCACCTAGCTTCGCTCGTGGAACCTCCATATTGATGGTGTAATCGATGCTTTGATCAAAGCCATTTGAACCAAAAATGGTAAGCTTCATGTCTTGATAAAGCACCTCAAAAGGTTGTATGAATACCCTACCCTCTTCAAATTCAAAGCTGAGATTTATATTTTTCACCTCCATCCTACTGAGGTTCTGCATTTTGGTTACCTCGGCAAGCTTCTCAAGCGGTTTGAAGCCACTGATGGTGGCATTCGGTATTTTCATCAAGCCGCCACCACTTAAGCTGTTCAAATCAGGCGTCATGTCGCTTAATAAATCGCCCTTGATGCCAAATCCGGTACTAAATGTTCCACTGGTATACTGACCGATTGGCGCCACCTTTTGCATGGTGACAAAGGTTTTGAAGGTTTCTTGCACACTGAATTGCTGCATGCCCAAATTGAAATCAAACAAAGGTTTTCCAGGCTTGCGGGTGTCATAAGTGCCCGACATTTGAATGGTTCCTCCTAAAACGCCCATGTTCACATCACGGAAACCAATTGTTTGGTCCTTTAACATCAAAGACCCCTGCATATTGCTGATTTCCATATTGTCATAGAGCACTTTTTTAAAGTCGGCCATCAAGGTAAAATCAATGTTTCCCGGAATTTCAATGACCTCCAAAGAAGCACTATCTGTTGCTGGTTCATCGGGCGTGGTGCTTTCATCGGTACCCATCAGCTCATTGAGGTGCAATAAATTCGATTTCACCAAAAAGCTACCTTTCAATATGTCACGATTGAAATAATAGGTCACCATATTGTCGATGCGACCCTTGGCAACCACATCGGAGCTGCCCATCTGTAAATCGAAATTCACCAATTCAACAAAACGAGGCGAAAACTTCATGCTGGCTTCTTTGATTTGCAACCCTTGGGCAATGCCCTCATATTCGGTGTAAAAATCACGCAGACTCATAGCGCCATCGAGGGTAAAATCGGTGTAGCGCTGTTGATCGATGGCACTCATGTTACCACGAGCAGTTAAATCGCCTGAGAACTGTCCCTTCAACGACTTGACTTCCTCCACTGGAAACCAGTTCTTTACCTCGGCCAAATCCAAAGCACCCTTGAATGAAGCCTCCAGATAAGGATCACTCATCGGTGTTTTTGAAAGGAGTTTTAGTTGCATGGGATTACCCCCTAAGTCCATGCTCAAATCTTTCAAATTCACGGTAGTAGCATCTAAATCGCCATTCGGATTTACAATGGCCAAATCCATGTTGATGTTTTTCACCGCCGCAGGCAAGGCAGGATACTGGAAAAATCCATTGTCTACCAACAACTTAAAATCGAAAGCAGGCATGCTGGTATCGTTGTAAACCCCTTTCATTTTACCATCAAACACAAATTGACCAGAGGTTTTGATGTCTTCGAAGTATTCATTGAACATGCCGGGTACCACACTCAAAAGCGCGCGAAAATCACTTTGCGGTGTGTTGAAAGTAAGATCCATGCTGATGTCATCGGTCGGCATGGCAACCACTCCTGCAAACTTGAGGTTCAGCTCATTCAAATACAGATCATTTTCTGTAAAGGTGAAGCTGAATGCTGGCATGTTAATAGCAATGGGCACATCGAACTTGCCTTTGGCCTTGCTAATGTATTTCACTCCTTCATATGCATAGCTGAAAGAGGCAATTTCAGTGAACGTTTTAAGCACAAAATCATCCTGCGTAAAGTCGCCAGAGCCCGTATGGTCTACACCCAGTAATTCGGCCTTTTGTTTGTAATATGCATCGTCGTAAATGATATCCACATTTTTGAGGCTGTATTTCTGAATGCCAAAAGCAAACTGGGAGGGCTCTTCGGGCACAACTACTGCTGTGGTATCTGGGTAGGTAATGTCCCAATTCACCGACTCATCGGCCAACATGCGCAAATGCAAGTGGGCATCGGCCATGGCTATGGATTTGATTTCGAGATCACCACCCCCCAAAACCGACATCAGGTCTATTTCAAATCGGAAGGTACCAATATTGGCCAAAGTGTCGCCTTCGAAAGGCGCATGGTTGGCAACCACAAAATCTTCTACCGACAGGCTGAAGTTGGGAAAACTCCGAAAAAGACTCAAACCTACATCACCTAAACTCACAGTGGCACGGAGGTTTTTATTCACCTCTTCCACCAAAACAGCTTTGATTTTATCTTTATACACGATTGGCAATACGATGGCCGCAGCCAAAACAACAACTACCAATCCACCAACAACCAGGAGAATTTTCTTAAACATATACGTGCTTTGCTACAAAGTTAAGGATGTGAACGGCTTTTGAAGCCAAATAGCGCCCTGTAGTTCAGCTTGTCGCCAAGGGCAAAGTATCGGGAGAATGCTTATGCAGTGTACAACCAAAAACTTGTTGAAATGCAGCTAAAAAATGCGCTTTTACTTGCCCCATATCAATGGTCTCGCCAAGCTCTTGCTTCATGCTGGCAACGGCTTTGTCGTCGATGCCACAAGGCACAATGTGTTTGAAGTAGTCTAAGTTGGTATTTACATTGAGGGCAATGCCGTGCATGGTTACCCAGCGACTGGTGCGCACGCCCATGGCGCATATTTTTCGGGCATTGTCGTCGTCATCAGCATCGAGCCAAACACCGGTATAACCTGGATACCTTTGGCCTGAAATGCCCCAATGTACCAAGGTTTGTATCACGGCCTCTTCCAAACTGCGCATGTACCAATGAATGTCGGTACGGAATTGCTCGAGATCCAAAAGCGGGTATACCACCAATTGACCCGGACCATGGTAAGTGATATCGCCACCTCGGTTGATGTGATAGTAAGTTGCCTTTACCGCTTGGAGTTCCTCGTCGTTGAGCAAAAGGTTTTCGGCCTTACCGCTTTTGCCCAAGGTGTACACATGCGGATGCTCTACGAGCAGCAGTTGGTGCTTGATGGGATGCTGCTCTGCTTGGGCTAAATTGCGATTGGCCGTTTTTAGCTGCAACTTATCTGCAAACAAGCGCTCTTGCAAGTCCCAGCACCGCTTGTAGTCGATGCTGCCCAAGTCGTATACAGCAACCTCAGGCATGGTAAGCAGGTACGTAAGTTTCGAGTAAAACGCATTCGCCAAGAGGCTCGAGCCTGATATCGGCCACGCAAGCTGGAACTAGGCAGGTTTGTCCCTTCTGGAGCAGCAGCTCCCCTGCCCCCGCTTTTACCACACAACTGCCTTCAATGCAGAGGTAAATCACCAGGCTATCCAAGCTCATAAGATTGCGCTCATGGGCTTCATTCAACCACAACTTATGGGTGTTGAAATAATCGCCACCTGCGAGAAAAACAGCCTGATTCAATCTATCGCTGTATGCCGATTTGTAAGCCGGATAGGCTTTAAAATCGAGCACTCCCAAGGCTTGTTCGGTATGCAATTCCCGTTTGTTTCCGGCACTGTCGGTGCGATCGAAATCGTAAATGCGGTAGGTGATGTCGCTGCTCTGCTGAATTTCGGCCAACACGATGCCTTTTCCGATGGTGTGTATGCGACCGGCGGGAATGTACAATACATCGCCCGGCTGCACTGCCTCGCGATGCACTAAGTCCATCACTTGACCCGATGCTACTGCTGCCACATAAACCTCAGGTCGTGTGTCGTTTTCAAAACCAACCACCAACTCGGCTCCAGGCTCGGCATCCAAAATGTACCACATTTCGGTTTTGCCCAAGCAATTGTGCCGCTCGCGTGCTTGTGCATCGTTGGGGTGTACTTGTACCGACAGATCCTCATCAGCATCTAAGAACTTGATGAGCAGCGGGAATTCGTTGCCATGCTTTTCATACACCCGTTTACCAGTGAGCAAACCTTGGTGCTTTTCGAGCAACTGCTGCAAATCGGTCGAAGCATCTGCTAGTTCAGATACACCGCCTTTCACACCCGAAATCTCCCAGCTTTCGCCACAATTGGGTAAATGACCTGTTGCTTTGTTTAAAAGCGCCTCCATGCGCTTTCCTCCCCATATTTTTTCTTTGAAAATGGGCTTGAACTGCAGAGGCCGATTGAGTGCTGCTGGTATGGTATGATTTAAATCAGCCATGTTGAATCATTTTTTTCCAGGCATTGATAAGTCCATTGGTAGAACCATCGTGACCGCTTACTGGTTCAGTGTGTTCCAATTCGGGCAAAATCACATTCGCTAACTGCTTGCCCAATTCAACGCCCCATTGGTCGAAACTAAAGATGTTCCACAACACCCCTTGCACAAAAATTTTGTGTTCATACATGGCAATCATGGCCCCCAGTGTGAAGGGATCAATTTGTTTCACCAAGATAGAGTTGGTAGGCCGGTTGCCTTCAAATACCTTAAAGGGTGTCAGGCGTTCAATTTCTGCAACCGATTTGCCCGCTCCCTTTAACTCAGCCATTACTTCTGCTGCGGTTTTACCATTCATCAGGGCTTCGGTTTGTGCAAAGTAGTTCGCCAATAGTTTTACGTGGTGGTCGCCAATGGGGTTGTGACTGATGGCCGGAGCAATAAAATCGCATGGAATGAGCTGGGTGCCTTGGTGAATCAGCTGATAAAAAGCATGTTGGCCATTGGTGCCAGGCTCACCCCAAATGATAGGTCCTGTGCTGTAATCAATCCTTTCGCCATTTCTATCTACCGATTTGCCATTACTTTCCATATTTCCCTGTTGGAAATAAGCTGCAAAACGGTGCAAGTACTGATCATAAGGCAAGATGGCCTCGGAAGCTGCACCTAAAAAGTTGGTATTCCAAACTCCTATCAAGGCAAGCAAAACGGGCATATTTTGGCTGAAATCGGCCGTGCGGAAGTGCTCATCCATGGCATGTGCCCCGGCAAGCAATTTTTCGAAGTTATCGAAGCCAATGCCCAATACGATGCTTAATCCAATGGCCGACCACAAGCTGTAGCGCCCTCCTACCCAATCCCAAAACTGAAACATATTGGCCGGGTCGATGCCAAAAGCTTCTACGGCCTTTTGGTTGGTTGACAAGGCCGCAAAATGTTTGGCCACGGCTTTTTCATCGCCGGCAGCCTGCAAAAACCAAGAACGCGCACTGTGGGCATTGGTCATGGTTTCTTGGGTGGTGAAAGTTTTGGAGGCGATTAAAAACAAGGTTGTATCGGGCTGGCAGTTTTTGAGTACTTCTGCCAAGTGGGTGCCATCAATGTTCGATACAAAGTGTAGCTTCAGGTGATTTTTGTAGGGCTTGAGGGCTTCGGTAACCATCACAGGACCCAAATCGGAACCGCCAATGCCAATATTTACCACATCGGTAATGGCCTTCCCCGAAAATCCCTTCCAGCTGCCGCCAATGATTTGCTCCGAAAAGGACTTCATTTGTGCAAGCACAGCTTGTATTTCGGGCATCACGTCCTTACCATCTAGCATAACTGCATGGCCCGATTGATTTCTCAGCGCTGTGTGCAGCACGGCCCGCTTTTCGGTTTCGTTGATGGCCTCACCAGCAAACATGGCAGCTATGCCCGACTTCAACTGGCATTCGTCTGCCAATTGTATCAATAAATCTAGTGTTCGAGCGTCTATCCGGTTCTTGGAATAATCAAGCAAAAGATCGTTCCAACGGATAGAGAAGTCTTCAAATCGTTTTGGATTTTCGCTAAAAAACTGACGTAAATGCTTGCTTTTTATAAGTTCGTGGTGTTCTACCAGTTGTTTCCACGCAATTGTTTTTGTTGGCTTGGTTCGCGCTAACATGCAAATTATTTTTAGGTAAAGCTTAAAAACAGAAAGGCTTTACGATGACCATCAAAAATAAGGAAACCGGACTGCTTGGAGAAACAATGGCAGCAAACTATCTGCAAGAAAACGGCTGGGAAATCCTCGACCGCAATTGGCAATACAAACAATGGGAACTTGACCTGGTCGCCAAGCAAAACACCATGCTCATTTTCTGTGAAGTGAAAACCATGGAATTCGGCTTTGTGCTTCCTCCAACCCAAAAGCTAGGTCGATCTAAATTCCGAGCGCTGATGCAAGGAGCAGATGCTTGGTTAAATCAACGCGGATTTTGGGGTGAAATACGCTTCGACCTCATTTACGTTTTGCTTCACAAACGTCCGGCAGAAATCATCCATTACCAAGATGTTTGGTTTCCGAATAATTGGGGCCGCTAACCCAAAATGGACGCAATTACCTATCTTTGCGGCCTTATGAGACTAGAACACCTTACAGACTTAAGAACGCGGTTAGAAGCGTTGAGGAGGTATCTTTGAC
>ERZ1066127.601-NODE-601-length-17714-cov-12.726485_pt1 | contig 17714 bp, 19 predicted proteins | sample MGYA00382774_ERZ1066127 | MGnify/ENA primary metagenome ERZ1066127 (study PRJEB33369, sample SAMEA5778357) | biofilm metagenome | biome: Industrial cooling water; feature: Water cooling tower basin; material: Biofilm | place: United Arab Emirates | collected... | reverse complement strand
ACCAGCGCTTCCCTAATTGAAAGCCCAGGTAGAACGAAAAGAAAAACTGCGGATTGGCGATGGCTGTCATCACGGGTAAACGTTGCGGAAAATAATCAACGCTCAATCCTGCCTCTAACACCCGTACTTCTTCGGTGAATGATCCCCATTCGAAAATCATTCCTCCTTTGGCATAAATGCCTGGTTGTATGCCTACCTCCTCTATGCCTGTTGCAAAACGTGAACTTCCATAAATGTTGTTTTCGAAGTGACGGGTTGGATCGTAACGCTCGGTACGGGTGGTAAGTAAAAAGGGGTCGTTCGGATTTATTGGATATAAAATGTCGAGGTACACTGGTTTGAGTAGGGCCACACTTGGACCAACGGTCCATTGATAACGTACTTCTACCCCACTCTTTTCACTTTTATCGAAAATCAGCCGCTGTTGGCCGTAGCCGATGTGCAAAAGGAACAAGTCGTTGAGCTTACCAAAAACATAGGGGCGTGGATTGATGAATTGCGGGTTGCTCATCCTGATTTCTTTCGGATGGCGGGTTCTCCACAAGTCAAACTCCCAAATGCGGTCGTTGAGGCGCGATTTGCTCTTACCCAATTTAGCCCCAGCGTACCAGCCCAAGTTGTGTAATCCCAAACCTCCTGTGGCATATTTGAAATAATTGAGTTGTGGCCCTCCTTCGCCTGAGGCAGCTTCAGGTAACTGCGCCCAGCTAGGCGTAACCAGCCCTATCAAAAGCACAAAAAGCAAAATCAGTCGCATCTGCATAACAACACAACCAAAAAGGTTAAAAGTTCTCTAAATTAGCATTTATGAACACAGCTAGTACCATTTACTTGGGAGAATTACGCACCCAGGCTACCCATATACGCTCAGGCAATGAAATTATTACCGACGCCCCCCTCGATAATCACGGTAAAGGCGAGGCTTTTTCACCCACCGACCTCGTTTCGGCCGCCTTACTCAGCTGCATGATGACTGTTATTGGCATCATGGCCAACACCCACAAAATCGATGTTAGTGGTATGAGCGGCGAGGTGCTGAAAGTCATGGGAACCGACCCTCGTCGCATTACAGAAATCCATGTCCAGCTGCGCTTTCCCCGTGATTACAAAGAACACGACCGGGTGCTCATTGAGCGCACGGCACGTACATGTCCAGTTGCGAAAAGCTTGCACCCCGACTTGATACAAGACATCCAATTTATGTATGCCCACGGGAGTTAAAGAGCTCACGGGCTTTATCGAGGTCTTCGGCAGTATCAACACCAATGGCTTTTTCAGCTACTTCTGCCAGCCGAATGGGTATGCCGTGATGTAGCAAGCGCAATTGTTCTAGTTTTTCAGTGAGTTCTATTGGCGCGGGCGGTAAAGAAGTGAATTGCAGTAACGTCTCGCGGCGATAGGCATACAGCCCCAAGTGCTGCCATACGGTTGCTGGAAGTTGGATAGCTTCTTCATCGGTTTGCCACACCTCATCTCTTGCAAATGGAATAGGTGACCTGGAGAAATAGAGCGCATCTCCTGCCGCATTTTTTACCACCTTCACCACATTAGGATTTTGATAATCGCTCAAACGTTCAATCGAGCAACAGGCCGATGCCACTTGAACGGAGGGATCGTTAAAGCATGCTAACAAAGCCGATAAGCTTGCTTTGCTTGTGAAGGGCTCATCTCCTTGAACATTCACCACCACGTCTACATCACTTCTTGTTGCCACCACTTCTGCCAGACGGTCGCTGCCGCTGAGATGATCTGCGCGGCTCATGCAAACCCGTGCGCCATGTGCTTGGGCGGCATCATAGATTCGCTGGTGGTCTGTTACTATCCAAACTTCGTCAAACAACCCGCTGGACATCACGGCTTCCCAGCTCCTCACAATAAGTGGTTTGCCACATAAGTCGGTTAGCATTTTTTCGGGTAAACGCGAAGATGCCAACCGAGCCGGTAGTAAAGCGATGGTTTTCATGTTCCGAAAATAAGGCTTTCGCGGCGATGGCTGATTGAAAAAGCTTAACTTGTGGCATCACTAGCCTATGAAAACTTTCATTATCCTCTTATTGGGCCTTTTGAGCTCGGGCTTGTGCGTTGCCCAAAGTCCCTCTTCAATGGTTGATAGCTTGCTACGCGTTACCCGAGAGGCGCCTCATGACACCCTTAAAGCCGAAGCTTTCGTGCAATTAGTAGCCATGCACCGTTATGAACGGGATGCTGCTTTGGCTTACGGGCGGCAAGGTTTAAGTTTAGCACGCAAAACCAATTTCCTTCGCGGCATCTACAACCTGTACAACCAAATGGGAGTGGTGCATGATATTGCAGGTGAGTATTTATGGGCATTAGAAGCATACAAAATGGCGCTTCCGGCTGCCGAAAAGCTCAAACGACCCGAGTTGATAGGCTCCATTTACACCAATATGGGGCTAAGTCATTGGAACCTTGGAAGCTTCGACCAAGCACTTGGCCTTTACATGAAAGCACTTAAGTTTTTTGAAAACAATAAAAAGGCACAAGGCTATTTAGCCAACACGTATAACAATATCGGACTCATCTACGGCGATAAAAAAGAATACCACAAAGCGCGCCCCTATTTCCAAAAAGCAATCGCCCTCACGCAAAGCAACAGCGATTCGTTTAACCTAGCTGCCTATTACAACAACATGGGCAACGTAAGTCGCGATGCCGGCAACCCAGAAGAGGCACTCGATTGGTTCGGCCGCTCAAGCCAAATTCACCGGGCATTGAACAATGCTTATGGCCTGGGCATGGCCTGGTACAACATGGCAGGAGCCTATCAGGAAATGAGAAAATATGGCTTGGCACAAGAGGCTGGCATTAAAAGCCTTGAAGCACGCGAGAAGGCTGGCGACCGCATGGGAATAGCGCTGGCGCACAACCTGCTGGCTGCAAACTACCAAAACTTGCAGAAGCTTTCACAAGCCATCTTCCACAGCGATAAGGCCCTGGATATAGCATTGGAATTGGGCTCCAACACCCTGTTACACCGCATTTACCGCAATCGCTGGCTGATTTTTAAAGAAGCCAAGCGCGTCGATGATGCCTTAGAGGCACACATTCATTTCAAGCAGTACAGCGACAGTCTGAACTTAGCCGATGCCGATAAGCGTCTTCGCGAAGTGGAAGTTCGGTATGAAGTTGACAAAAAAGACCGCGAAATTGCCTTGGGTCAGGCCAGTTTGAAGCAAAAGGAACTCGCCTTGTTACGCAGAAACCAATTGATAGCCGCTTTAGTGGTTGTTTTGTTGCTTTTGATGGTGTTGGGCTTGGCACTTCGCTCACGTTATCGCTATAAGCAACAACAACAATTGGCAGCGGCCAACCTGCAAATGCAACAAGCCCAAATCAAAGCGGTGATTTCGGCCCAAGAAGCTGAAAAAACACGCTTTGCGCAGGACCTCCATGACGGCATTGGGCAGCTGCTCACCGCGCTCAAACTCAGCCTTGACCAAACAGGCAGCCCAGAATCAAGCAAAAGCATGGCCCTCATCGATGAACTTTACCGCGAAATGCGTCATCTGGCGTACAACATCATGCCTCAAACCCTGCTAAAAAAAGGACTTGAAAACGCATTGAACGAACTTGTGCAGCGACTTAACCATTCTCAAACGCAAATCAACTTTGAACTAAATTGTTATGGAATGGATCAGCGACTACCCCTTGAATCGGAGCAGTTGCTTTACCGCATCATGCAAGAATGGCTAACGAATGTGATGAAATACGCGCATTGCCGCAAAGTGGTGATTAACCTGGATTTTGCCGATGGACAACTCAGCTTGATGATAGAAGATGACGGTCGCGGCTTTGACGCTTCGGCACTTGCCCTAAGCAAAGGCCATGGCTGGGCCAATATTGAAAGCCGGCTGGGTGTTTTGGGCGCCAGCTACGAGCTGGATACCCGGATAGGCCGCCAAGGTACGACGCTTAACATAGCGCTTTCAATGCCCGCCCTGACTGCGTAGTTTTGCACTGTGGAAATTTTACTGCAAGACGATGACCGCTGGATGCGCGAAGCGCTGAAAGAAGCCGAAAAAGCGGCAGAAAAAGGGGAAGTCCCCGTAGGAGCCGTGGTAGTAGCTGGTAACAGAATCATTGGCCGGGGGCATAACCTCACCGAGCAGCTCAATGATGTTACAGCCCATGCCGAAATGCAGGCCGTAACAGCTGCAGCAAATTACCTGGGGGGAAAATACCTTACCGAATGCACACTTTATGTGACTTTAGAGCCTTGTGTAATGTGCGCGGGCGCCCTGTTTTGGTCGCAGATAAGTCGTGTAGTGGTTGGTGCCCCTGATCCGAAACGAGGCTTTTTGTTGCGGGGCGAACTGCTGCACCCAAAAACCCACTACCACCAGGGCGTTTGTGCTCAAGCATGTTCCGACTTGCTCAAAACATTTTTTGCCCGTTTGCGTCCACCCAAACACTAATTTCTTTCGGCATTGCATTTGGTTTTATTAATTTGGCAGCAAGGCTTGCAGCCTTCACAAAACCAAGCATTACATGTCTGACGCAAAACGCTGGCGCCTCATGCTCGTCGATGACCATCGGATATTGCTCGATGGCATAAAAACCTTATTGGGTTCCGAACCAGATATGGAAGTGGTAGCCGAAGCTGGCGATGCACGCATGGCCATGCAGCTGCTCAGTTATGTGCAGGTTGACTTGTTGGTTACGGACTTTAGCTTGCCCGATGCGCAGCATACTTCATTCATTAAGGATGTAAAATCACGTTTTAACAACTTGCCCATGCTGGTTCTCAGCATGCACGATGAACCTGAAATCATCAAAGATGTTCTTGCTTGCGGTGTTCAGGCTTATGTAATGAAAAGCAATTCTCGGGAGGAGCTGGTTAAGGCAATCCGACATGTCATGCTTGGGCAGCAATATGTAAGTCCCGATGTTTCACTCAAGCTGCTTGAGGCTTCTCAAAAAATCAACAGTAGCGCACTAACTGAGCGTGAAATTGAAATAGTAAAGCTCATCGCTAAGGAGTGCTCCAACAAGCAAATTGCCGATCAGCTTTTCATCAGCGAAAGGACGGTGGAGTCGCATCGAAAAAACATTTTTCGCAAAGCAGGTGCACATTCGGTGGTAGGCGTTCTTAAATATGCCATGGAGCACAAGCTTTTGTAAGCCACTTCTTTTAGATGCGAATTTTCAAAAATTACCCCTTTTTGGGTATTTCATAGTTACTGATTGGTGCTTAGTTTGCACATCATTAACCAACTGAACCTATGTTAGCGCTCACCAGAAAACAAAAACAGGTGCTGTCTTTGATTTACGAAGAGCTAAGCAACCGTGAAATTGCAACCAAACTCGACATCAGCATTCGAACTGTTGAAACACATCGAAAGAACATCTACCGTAAAACTGGTACAGCAGGTATTGTAGGCCTGATAAAATACGGGTTGGCTCATCGGCTCATTCAATAAATACCCAAAGCAGGGTATTTCAGTACCAAATAGCAATAGCGACTTTTGTATCCGAAGCCAAACTAAACGTATGATTAAACCCGCTGCGTCGTGAGATACAGCGGGTTTTTAGTTTATGCGCTTTTGCCGAGCAAGTAATAGCAGCTGGTGGTAAAAAAGTCACGTACCCAAGGTACAGCCTTTACCCAACGATATTGTTCTTTGGTCTTAAGACCGAATTTGTGTTCGTAAATCGGGTTGATCAGGTAATGCAATTCACGCTTCATTTCAAAGCCGGTTTGTTTGTAAAGTCGGTTCATGAGCGAAATGCTTACCCTGTAATCATGGATTTCTGCTAATTCGTCTACCACTTCTTTGGGTTCTTTGAAAGCCTTCAGAAGCCCAACATATAAGCCTTTAGGCAGCAAATGAAACCACGGAAGCTTTTGCAACCATTTTGATTGTGCAATTTGCTGATGACCGCCAAAAGGCATGCGCCATGGTGGCCAACCAATAAAAAGCAATCCATCCTCTGTTAAAAAGCGGCGCATTTGCAACAAGGCCTTGTCCTTATTCGGGATGTGCTCAATCACATCCTTGAGGATAATCAAATGAAACTTTCCCGTAAAAGCAGCTTCAATGGCGGGATTAAAAATGTCTTCAGCAAATAACTCCATCTTACCCGCCTGTACCCAGGTTGCCATGAGCTCGCGACCCGCCTCAATTTTAACTTTGTTTAAGTCAATGCCTGTGCAATGAGCCCCGACTTCTGCAAAGGGTTGTAGGTTACCGCCCTCGCCACATCCCAATTCCAATACGTTGGCTTCACTAAGAGAAACAGGCAAATGCGGTAAAATAAAGGGTATGATGCTTTTTTTGGTGTTTTCTGCCAGAAACGACAGATAAAACGCATGATCCGTATGAAATTCGTATGGCATACCCGGCGAAATTAAAGGTTTTGATAAAGGAATCACCTAATTTGCGAAGGAAATTGACACCACATGAAAAATTACCTGTTATTTACCTTGCTTTTCGGATTACTAGCTTGCCAAACAACCGACCAATCGAATGGCACATTTGAAGCAATTGCCCCTGAAGCTTTTGCCCAAAAATTAAAGGACAGCAACATGGTATTATTGGACGTTCGTACAGTCGAAGAATTTGCAGAAGGCCACCTCGAAGGTGCCATGCAATACGATTATTATGAAACCGAGTCGTTTAAAGGCATGCTTGAAGGACTTGACAAATCCAAAACCTACCTGATTTATTGTCGTTCGGGTAGCCGCAGTGGCAATGCCATGAGCATGATGCAAAGCATGGGATTTAGCAGCGTTTACAACCTCGATGGAGGCATTTTGGCTTGGCGAGCGGCTGGTTTGCCGGTGATTAGGTAGGCTTTAACCCCTAGCTAACAGCATCTGAATTTTATTTTTGATGCTGCTCACCATAGCATCATTCACACATTTGCGCTCACACTTCTGCTTTACCACCTCTTTGAAGTTCTTTTCTATTTCATACTTCTCGAGGCATTTGTGGCAATGTTCAACGTGTTCGAGAAAGATGGGTATCTCAAATTCCGACATTTCACCATCTAAGTATTGTGGTATCTTTTCTACCACCTTATAGCACATGTTGTCCTTCCGATTCATGCTTCATCCACTTTATATCCCTGTGAGCGGGCATATGCTGTCAGCTTGTCTTTGATCATATTACGGGCCCTGTGAAGCCTCGAGCGTACCGTTCCAATAGGGATGCCAATGATTTTCGACATTTCCTCATAAGTAAACCCTTCAATGTCGCTCAATAACATAATGAGCCTGAAATCTACGGGCAGGCTGTTGAGGGCATTGGTTATCTCATCTCCTAGTTTACCGCCAAATACCTCCGAACGCAAGTCAACGGTTGCGCTGTAATGGGCATCTTCAGAATTATAGATTTGCTCTACCTCGTCGTAATCGGTTTTATCGGGCTCTTTGGTCCGTTTTCTAAAATCGTTGATGAAGCTGTTCTTCATGATGCGAAACAACCACGCCTTGGCATTGGTGCCCCTTTGGTAGGTTTCGATGAATCGAAAAGCTTTGAGGTAGGTGTCTTGCACCAAGTCGTTGGCATCGTCCTCATTCAAAGTGAGTCGGTAGCCAAAATTGTACAGGGCGTCCATGTGAGGATAAAATTCCTCCTCGAACACCCGGTTTTTCATTTCCGGGCTGAGCTCCAAGGTATTCCTTTCTTTGGTGGCCGACTGTACAATCATGTTTTATACATAGGACCGTTGCGAATATAAGCAAGCTTTGGCTTACTTCCGAACGACACTCTTAGCTTACCGCTATGGCGTCAAAAAGGTTCCCCAATATGTAAAAAATCGTTAAACTGTGGCTTTGGCCTCGTTCACTTGCGAAAAAGATGGGCAATTACAGCCCCTTTTTGATGCGCAAGAGGCTGTTAATAAGAGCAATACCGCCAGAAATAGAATGGATTTACGCATGCACAAAGAAACGAATAAGCCAACAAAAGCGTGTACAAACGGCAAATTCGATTTTATAGCAAGGTCAAGATGTATATTCGTGCATGCAATCAACCGAAGTGCTTGTATATGTGGAACGCGCGACCCCGCGCTTGCGCTATACCGTTGACTTGATTTTCCGCACTTTTCTAGGCTGGAAATACAATTTGACTACCGACGACTCTCTGCTTGCTTTTGCTTCGGGACCGCTGCTCATTTACACGGCCGATCCTTTGCGCTATGAGGTGGGATTGCGCATCAAATCGGTAGACCTGCTTTTCGAAAAGGGCCTCAAGGAACAACGACTTGCACCTGCCTACCTCGAAGAACTTCCGGTTCTATTCCGCACGCACCAGCGTTACGATATTCCATTTGACCCTTTTGCAGCGATTTTTTATTTAATATCTCGTTATGAGGAATACCTGCCACATGTTGCCGATCAGCATGATCGCTTTCAGGCAAAAGGGAGTTTCATGCAGGAGCAAGGACTACTTGAAAAACCTTTGGTAGATTACTATGCCTTGCTCCTTGCTGTTCACCTGCGTAAACGATGGCCCGAACTTCCCTTGCCCAACAGGCAATACCGCTTTGTGCCTACGATAGATGTAGATCAGCTCTATTTCTTTCGTGAAAAAGGTCCACTTAGGACGCTCTATGGCCTGGCCAACGCGGTTCAGCAAGCCGATTGGAACGGGCTTCAACAACGATGGGAAGTCCTGCGAGGTAAGCGAGAAGACCCTTTCGACACTTATGAATACATGCTTCAACTGCACAAAAGGTGTGGTGGAGATGCCACTTACTTTTTCCTTTTAGGCGATTACGGTGGACACGACAATGCGCATTCGCCTTTCCGGGAAGCTTTTCGTGAATTAGTAAAAAGTACAGCCGATCATTTTAGTGTTGGCCTGCACCCATCGTACCGTTCAAACCTGCAACCTGACCTGATTGACAGGGAACGTAGACTACTTGAAGATATACTGCACCGCCCGGTGGTTAAAAGTCGACAGCATTTTCTAAAAGTCAAGTTGCCCGGCACATACCAACAACTCATCAAACGCGATTTCGAAGCCGATTTCAGTATGGCCTATGCCACGCATTTGGGCTTCCGCTCTGGCACTGCCACAGTGCATCCATTTTACGACCTCGATACAGAAAGTCCCACCGCCCTTTGGATTTATCCCACTTGTGTGATGGATGTAACCTTACAACAATACCTTGAGCTTTCGCCAGAACTTGCCACAGAGCGAATCAGGCGGCTGATTAACGAAGTGAAAGTGGTTGAAGGCACTTTTGTAAGTTTGTGGCACAACAGTTCATTGAGCGAGCAAGGGCCTTGGAAGGGTTGGCGAGCTGTTTATGAACAACTTTTGGCAGAAGCACATCCGGATGTCTGATTGGAAATACCACCCCCTCCTCACGGCAAATGCCACAGCATGGGACCAGCAAGCTTTGCGGCAAAGTGGCAGCAGCATTTATTTGCACAGCCTTTACCTTGATGAAGTAGCGCCTGGTTGGGGCTATATGGAGCATGTTAATGGCATACGTATACCCATTTGGCTGCGCAAACGATGGGGCATGAAAGAAATCGTACACCCCCTTTTTGTTCAGCATTTCCGTCCTATTCTCCCGGGTTTTGATGCGCCTTTCGATCTTTACACCCTGTTAGAGGCACTTGAAAAGCTCGCTCCTCGCATTTCGCTGCAGCTCGACTTGCCTGTTCCAACCAATTTGCCTCGTGGCTGGCAAGTGCAGGAAAGAACTACCTACCGCATGCCATTAACGGGCGATTTAAACTGCCTACACGCTAATTTTAGTAGCCACCACAAGCGTATTCTCAAAAAAAAGCAGGCTTTGCAGCTTGCAGCATCAAACGAATTGGCAGATTTTCAGGCGCTCATATTGGCGGAAATGCCGAAGCTCAGTGGACTCAAGGTTGCTGAATTGGCAGTGGTTGAGCGCCTCATGACATGGATAAGCATCAAAAAACGCGGTCAATTATTCACTGCGCGGTTCGATGGAAAGTTGGTGGCAGGGTGTTTTATCTTGCATAGTGGCAACCGTTTACTCTATCAATGGGCTGTCAGCAGCCAAGAGGGCAAAGAAATGAAAGCCATGCACCACCTCATCGCTTATGTGCTTGAAAGTTATGCGGGAAGTGGCTTGGAGTTCGATTTTGAAGGCTCGATGCTTCCGGGACTACAGCGTTTCTATGCAGGATTTGGGGCAAAACCGTATCTTTATGTGCGGTTGACACGCAACCGACTTCCTTTCCCGCTAAACCATTTACTTCATGTTGGTTAACCTCAGTCTCAAAAATTCATTGGTCAACCGTTTTGTGGCCGAAATGCGCGATGTAAGCATACAAACCGACCGCATGCGCTTTCGTCGCAACATGGAGCGGCTTGGTGAAATTTGCGCTTATGAAATTAGCAAGGAGTTGGTTTACCGCAATCAAGACGTTACTACACCCTTGGGCATTGCACACATGCAGCTTCCAGCTGACGAGCCCGTGGTTGCTACCATCTTGCGTGCTGGACTTCCACTTCACCAAGGCATTTTGAATTACTTCGATAAAGCCGACAATGCCTTTATCTCAGCCTACCGCTACCACCACCGCGACCATTCCTTTGAAGTAAAGGTTGAATATGCCTCATGCCCACCGCTTGAAGGCCGCACACTCATTGTTGCCGATCCCATGGTTGCCACAGGCACAAGCCTCGTACTCAGTTACAAAGCCCTGCTGCAATTCGGACAGCCCGCTCAAGTTTTCGTTGTAACCGCTATTGGCAGTGAAGCGGGGATTGCTCATGTGAAAAAGCACATTCCCGGGGTTAAAATCTATGCTGCAGCCATAGACGCTGAGCTTACAGCAAAAGCTTATATCGTACCGGGCTTAGGCGATGCCGGTGATTTGGCTTTTGGAGAAAAAAAGTGATTCTAGCGAAAAATCGTTTTCCGACTTTTTTGGTTGGGTAATTAAAAAGCCCCGAGATGGGGCTTTGAATGATAGCTCTGAAATGCCTGGATTAGGCGTCTTTCTTCTTGCTGCAGCATGCCTTGCCTTCGCCTTCAGCAGGACTGCAAGACTTTTTTTCTTCTGTTTGCTCCGTTTTGGTCGCTTCTTTTTTCTTTTTCTTTTTATCACCAATACCGGCATAGCTTATTACTGAAACAGCAGAAACAAGCAGGAGGGTCATTAAAATCTTTTTCATTGCGTGTGATTTTTTTGAATAGAAGAAACGAATATACGTAATTATCAGAACTTTGTTGTTCCCAGAGGGTTTTTTTGGCATGCAGGAACAGTTTGATTTTATAGTCGTTGGCTCGGGGATTGCCGGGCTCAGCTTTGGTTTGAAAGCCGCGCGTTTGGGCAGGGTGTGTATCATCACCAAAAGCGATGAGGACGAATCGAACACCAAATATGCCCAAGGCGGGGTGGCGGTTGTGACTGACTTGCTGCGCGACAGCTTCGACAAACACGTGGCCGATACCCTCGATGCCGGCGATGGTGCCTGCAAATTGCCCATTGTAGAAATGGTGGTGCAAGAAGGTCCGGCCCGCATTCAAGAAATCATTGACATGGGGGCGCAGTTCGACCGCGACGAGCATGGCAGCTACGACCTGGCCCGCGAAGGTGGCCACAGCGTAGGCCGGGTATTGCACCACAAAGACATGACTGGCTTCGAAATTGAACGCACCTTGCTTAGCCAAGTGTACGAGCACCCCAACATCACCTTATACAGCCACAAATTTGCTGTTGACCTCATCACCCAGCACCATTTGGGCGAAGAGGTGACCAAAAAACGCAGCGATATCAGCTGCTATGGCATCTACGCACTCAATACGACTAGCAAAGCAATTGAGGCCATTCTTGGTCGCGTGGTGGTTTTAGCCACGGGTGGGGCCGGACAAGTATACAGCACCACCACCAACCCGCTCATCGCCACAGGTGACGGCATTGCCATGGCCTATCGGGCCAAGGCCAAGCTTGAAAACATGGAGTTCATTCAGTTTCACCCTACGGCTTTGTACAACCCTGGCGAACATCCTGCCTTTCTCATTTCGGAAGCGGTGCGCGGCTATGGCGGGGTACTCAAAGACATCCATGGGCAGGCCTTTATGGACAAGTACGACAAGCGTAAGTCGCTCGCCCCGCGTGACATAGTTGCCCGAGCCATTGACAGCGAGCTCAAAAAATCGGGCGCCGATTATGTGCTGCTCGACGCTACCCACATTCCGAAGGCGACCATGCTGTCGCACTTTCCTAACATTTACCAAAAATGCCTGAGCATTGGTATTGACATGGCCAAGGAGCCAGTGCCCGTTGTGCCTGCCATGCATTATTTGGTAGGCGGCATCAAGGTAGACGAGCATGGGCGCACCAGCATCCAGAACCTGTATGCTTGCGGCGAATGTGCCAGCACAGGCTTGCACGGAGCCAACCGCTTGGCCTCGAACTCGCTCTTGGAAGCGGTGGTATTTGCCGACCGCATTTTCCGCGATGTTGAAAGTCGCTGGCAACAGATTGCATTCCGCAACGATATTCCAGCCTGGAACGACGAGGGCACTTCGGTGCCCGACGAGCAAATCCTCATCAGCCAAAACCTCCGTGAAACCCAGGCCATTATGAGTGCGTACGTAGGCATTGTGCGCAACGATTTGCGTTTGGAGCGTGCTTGGAACCGCCTGCACATCCTGCACCAGGAAACCGAATGGTTGTATGCCAAAAGCAAGCTGTCGGTACCCTTGCTCGAGCAGCGCAACATCCTCAAAGTGGCTTACTGCATCATCAAATCGGCCAGGCAGCGGGCCGAAAGCAGGGGACTGCACTACACCACCGACCATCCGGGCAAGCAAGTGCCCTTTGTGGAGACGGTAATTTGATGCGCACATTCTTTGGGCGAAACCCTCTAATCGAATTTCACCGAGCCTATTTTCCCCCGGTAATATTCAAAAGCGCCCTCCTCGGGCAGCTGCCACAAGGCCCGTACAGCGTAGGGTAAACGCAGGCCGTTTTGCGCCTTGTAGCTATCAATAAACACATAAAAGGGCTGTTTTTGGTACACCCCTTTGCCTGCATCGTAAAATCGGTCGAAGCTTTCGAACTTGCGGCACAGGCCTTCTTCATCGAAATAGAAGCGGCCTTTTACGGTGAAGCCGCCATCGGTAAGGGTGCCTTCAACCACCTTCTCATTGATTTGCTCCCATTTTACTGCCGGATGAAAAAGGAAACCCGGCACCAACATCATTTCTGAAAACACTGTAATGAGGGCCGACTGGGCTACTGCCTTGTTGTTGGCATGGATAAGGCGAATGCGGTGAAACAGCTTGCCATTCATTTCACCATAACCATTGCGGTACAAATCGCGGCCCGATAGCGGCATGCTTTGGAACTGCATCCAACTACTCCTTGCCAAAGGCTGCACATGGTTGTACTGCTCCGTTTTGAGCTCACCCCATTCGCGGTTCATGCCCAATTTCAAATAGCTCTGCTCCCACAGAATGGTTGCCCCCTGGTGCATGGGCTGATTTTCGAAGCCTGTTACGCGCAGGTATTGTTGCCAAAGTGCAGGCAAGCTGGCCATCCCTGCCGAATCAAAGCGTGCAGGGCCAACGGCTTTTCTTTCGCTTTGAAACGCCGCTTTTTCTTCCACATACATTTGTTCGGGCGTACTACAAGCTGCCAAAGCAGCAACTAGCAAAAGGAGCAGGCGTTTCATGTGGCAAAATTACCGGTTTAGAAGTGATATCTTCTGCACTTGCCGGTCGTTTTCGCTTTGCCAGCCAAGTACATAAATGCCGGCTTTCCAGTTTGGTTCCCATGGTAAAACGAGACTACGTTCGCCAGCGGCCGGGCGGTATTGCCACAATAAGCGGCCTTGCAAATCAAAAAGCTGCAGCTCATCATTGGGCGAAGCATCTATTGGCAATTCAACTTGCCATAAGCCCTCGCCTGTGAGCACCTTTATTTTACCAGCAATTGCGGCAGTTTGGCGCTGCACCACGGCTGGCAACATGAGGATGTTGATGTCGGGGTCGAAAACCAGACTGTCTACCGCACTTGCCAGGTCAAATCGATACGTCTGCTGTTCGCCTGCAAAGGGCAAACGCAAGTCAATACTGTCACCAGCCAGGTACACACGCACTGGTAAATCGAGTTGAAATGGAAATAGCTGGGGGTTAGGCTGCTGCTGCTGAACGTGCAAGAACAGCTGTCCGTTATCTTGCGTCCAGCGCAAGAGGTAATGCGGGTAGCCCTCCCCGTAAATGTACCGATCAAAATAATTCCGTAAATCTTTGCCGCTGGCTTGTTCCAAATGAAAGCGGATATGTTCTGTAGTTGCAAAAGCCCATTGCAGCATGGGATCGTTCAGGTAATTCCGTAATCCAGCAAATAGAACCGAATCGCCCAACTGATAACGAAGCGCATGAAGCACAAAACTGGCTTTGTGGTAAGTGAGTCGTTGGAAAAAAATAGTGGTGGTTAAGGCTGTATCACGCACATAGATGCTTCCATGTGGCACCCGCCAGGCCGATTCACGCGTTAGCCGCTTCCAGCCGGGCCACCAGAAACCATTGTCGAGCAGGTCTTCGAGACACAGACTCACCATCCAAGTAGCAAAACCTTCGTTCACCCAGATGTCGCGCCAGCTGGCACAAGTAACCATATTGCCAAACCACTGATGTGCCAATTCGTGTACCATGAGACTGTAATCCCAACTGCCCATGCTGCTCATGGTGCTGTGCTCCATGCCTCCCGAAAAAATGCTGATTTGCATGTGACCATACTTCTCGCGCAGGTAAGGATAAGGCCCAAAACGATCGCTGAATCGCTGCAGCATCGGTGGTAGCAAGGTGCGTAATCGGGGAAAAGCATAAGCGGTGTCCTCCAAGTAGACATAATCGAGCACATACACCGTGTCGTTCGTGCCGGCAATGGGAATGCGCTGCTCTAGCACTTCGTATTCGCTGACTGCCAGACCCAACAGGTAGGGCGGCATCGAATAAGCGTGCTCCCAGTGGTACACCACCCGATTCGCAAGGGTGTCGATGCGTTTGAGTAAGCCTGGCCCACCTACCCGCATGCCAATCGGAATGTTCGCTACCAATCGTGTAGTGTCGGCGCGAATGCCCAAAGCTTGGAAGGCAGGCCACCAGTCTCGACATCCATAGGGCTGAGAAAGGGTCCATAAGACCGGCACGCTGTCGGGACCATGTTTGGCTGTCATAAACGAGCCAAAGCCATTCGGATTAACCGGCGGTATGCCCGCATAGCGAATGGTAAAGCGATATAAGCTATCGGCTTGCCAGCCTGCTGCGCCTCTGTTTAGCCACAGTTGCAAGTCGTTTTGGCGGAAAGAAATTGCTCCTACAGGAGACCATACAGAGTCTACACGCAATGCTGCATCCAAATCAACCGCCAACTCTTGCCTGGAAGAAGAGAGGCTGAGTACGTACTCCACCTCACCGGTGATGTAACGTTGGTCGGGATTGAGGATAATCCGCAATTCCTGACTTTGGATGCGGACAGGCATAAAATCGGCACTCACTTGGCTACGAGCCTGCAGACCTTGAATAATATGTTCAGGGTGCTTACATCCGGCATGATCAAGCGGACTTTGTGCCTTCGCGTAGAGGGCTGAAAGTAAAAAAGCAATGATCAATAAGCGGCTCATAACAGCGAAAATAACAGCCGCAATCGAAAAATGTTGCATCCAAATGGAAGAAGAAAAAAGCACAAAAAAGCCGGAGAAGGTTTTACTTTTCTCCGGCAATAGATGGTTTGCTTACTGCTTCTTCCTTTTGGAGCGCTGGGCTGCATAAAATGGCAAAACCAGCAAAGCAAGCATGATTACGGTAACGATAATGGTTCCAGAATCCATGGTTGGTTTTTTTAAGTGAAACAAAAAAGTTAATTGCCAATAGGCTTACTGATTTTGTTCACTCAACCAAACTCATGGAAGGGGTACAGTTTTACACGGTGAAGCAGGTGTAAACGGCCTTGTAGACGAAGCTGCTGGGTATTTCGGCCGCAATGAAACGAATGTAACCAAGCCGCTTGTGCCTGATGTAGGTTGCATGACGCTCGCAATGCCGTAGCACCTGGTATTTGCTGCAAAAGCTGAACAACAGGCTGTTGCTCCAACAAAGCATCGGGGAAAGGAGGCATGAGCCACGTGGCTGAAGCCAAGCTGGCATTTTCCAGTGGTGCCGAGGTGCATGGTGGTTCTGCACCGAGCCACAACATGCCCAGCAATACCAGCAGCAACATTCCCAAATCGCGCAATGCTTTCACGTTACAAAGCTAAGGGCTTACCTTTCTTATGCGTCATGCATTTCGATAGGCGCATCGAAATAATCGAACAAATTAGTACTGTCTACCATGTTGAGCGACGCATGGGGATAAGCCGTGCGAAAAGCCGCAGGAAAACGTGCAGGCTTGTCCCACTTCCACTTGATTTCGTATGCCTTCATGTCTCCTTTCTCATGCACCTCAAGCAAATCAACTTCCTGTTGGTTGTAGGTGCGCCAGAAATAGAATTGGGTTTCTTTATCGCCCACTGTTTCTTGGCGTTTTTTGAACTCGCTCACCACAAAGTTCTCCCAAAGGGCTCCCAAATCGTTACGCAAACCAGGCTGCCTGAAATCGGCAATGAGCGCATTGCGCACCCCAGTATCGTAAAAGTACCACTTGGCACCTTTCGAAATTTCTTTCCGTGGATTGCTGCTGTAAGCCGGCAATTTGAAAAGTATAAAGACCTTGCTGAGCAAATCGAGGTAACTTTCTACGGTAATGCGCGAAAGGCCAAGTTGGCTTCCCAGTTCTTGATATGATACTTCGGAACCCACCTGAAAGGCAATGAGGCGCAACAAAGACGACAGTTTACTGGCGTTTTTGATTCCTTCGTAAGCCAAAATGTCTTTCAGTAGGTAGTCTTGCACCAAGTTCTTGAGGTACATTTCCTTTTCGGCATAATCGCTTGCCGTCACTACTTCTGGATAACAACCATACAACATCCGGTCGCGCAGTAGGGCATACTCAGCTGGATAGCCATAGTGGTTTCTTAGTTCGTTATTCGTAAAAGGATGCAGCTGAAAGCGCAAGCTGCGACCTGTGAGCGGTTCGCCGGTTTGGTTACCCAAGTCGAATGCCGAAGAACCCGAAGCAATGACGGTAATGTTAGGAAGGCTGTCGATCATGAGCTTGAGGATACGGCCAATTTCGGGGACTGCCTGGGCCTCATCAATCACAACCAAGCTACAGTTACCAATTATTTGGCGATAGTTGGCTGCTGAACGTCGTGCAAGGAGCTCTTGCACGTCCATGTCTTCACCGTTGAGCACCAATGCCTCTTCTCCTCTTTGTGCCGCAAGCTCGTGGATGAGCACTGTTTTGCCCACCCTGCGGGTACCAAAAATGACCAATACCTTGTTGCGATGCAACCAGCGCTGCAAGGTCTTTTCCAAAAGGCGGTGAATGGCCATTTCCTTTTTTGATGTCAAAGATAGGCACTTGTTTTCATTTTTCATAAGAATTTTGAAAACGCATTTTCATTTTTCATAAGAATTTTGAAAACACATTTTCATTTTTCATAGCTATTCACAAGCCAAAACGGTCTTTGCATGATGAAGTTTCTGTAAAGTAGGCCTCAAAATCAGGTCTTTCAAACCATTATGCACAAAAAAGGTTATCTTTGCAAACCATTTGCATTTTGCAAATTGCAGAAAGAATTCAACCATGATTGAAACCACACAGAAGTACAAAGTAAAAGACATTTCGTTGGCCGAGT
>ERZ1066127.600-NODE-600-length-17719-cov-9.104506_pt1 | contig 17719 bp, 17 predicted proteins | sample MGYA00382774_ERZ1066127 | MGnify/ENA primary metagenome ERZ1066127 (study PRJEB33369, sample SAMEA5778357) | biofilm metagenome | biome: Industrial cooling water; feature: Water cooling tower basin; material: Biofilm | place: United Arab Emirates | collected... | reverse complement strand
CTACACGCGGCGCGGGCTGATCGGCGTGTTCTTCTGGTTGCTGCTGGGTGATTTCTGCCTGCACCTGATGGACATGGGAGTCGTGCCGACGCTGGTGCCGCTGCAGTTTGAGGCTCTGGGAGCGAGCAAGACGACGTACAACTTCGTCAACGGCACGCTGGTGAACATCCTGTACGTGGTGCTGGTGCCGATCGTATCGACATGGTCGGACCGGACGCGGACGCGGATCGGTCGGCGCAGGCCGTTCTTGCTGGTCACAGCCCCGATGATCGCGGTGACGCTGGTGCTGCTGGGCTTCTCGTCGCACATCGGGCGTCTGCTGCACTCGATGGCGCCCGGTCTGTTCGGCGCGGACTCCGTGGCGTATGTGACGCTCGGCGTGACGATCACGCTGTTTGTAACCTTCAAGTTGCTCGATCTGTTCCCGCAGTCGATCTACTACTACCTCTGGCCGGATGTGATCCCCCCGGAGTGGCTGGGGACATTCGGCGCGCTGTTCCGCGTGTTCTACGCGGGCGGTTCGCTGGCGTTCAACTGGTTCCTGATCGGCTATGCGAAGACCCACCCGGAGTACATCTACTCGCTGTCGGCGGGCCTGTACCTCATCGCGTTCGTGCTGTTGTGCTGGCGGGTGAAGGAGCCGGACTACCCGCCGCCGGAGCCGGCCGCGTCGGAGGACGCAACCGCGACGCAGCGGGTCGCGGCGCAAGTGAAGTCGTACTTCCGCGACTGCTTCTCGTCGGCGTTCTACTGGAAGTACTTCCTGGCGATGGCCCTGTTCCAGTGCGCGTACCAGCCGTTCATCGCGAATCTGATCTTCCTCGGCAAGCAGATCTACGGCGACACCGAGGAGGGTCTGAAGAAGTACGGCGCGGTCATCGGGACCAAGGACCTGCTGTGGATCGGCATCTACACGGCGGTGGTGCCGATCATGGCCAAGCTCCACCCGCTCAAGGCGGGTGTGATCGGATACGTCCTGATGATCGGAGCGGCGCTGGCGGGGACGTTCCTCATCCACGACGAGCAGTCGTTCCGGATCATCACGATCGTGACGTTCGCCGCGGTCGGGCTGTACCTCGTCGGGACGGCGGCGCTGCCGGCCCGCATGCTGCCGCGGGAGAAGTTCGGCCAGTTCGCCTCGGCGGGCGCAATCGTGTTCCGTTTATCGGTGGCGATCGTCTCCACACCCGCGGGGCTGTTCTTCACCCATTTCGGCACCCAGCACGTGTTCACGTGGCTCTTGATCTTCTCGATCCTCGGCGGTATCTGCATCGTGATGCTGTACGTGGACTGGAAGCGCCGCGGCGGTGATGAGGGATTCGTGCCTCCCCTGCCGTGACGTTGGACGCCCGACGATGACACTGTGCATCGGGCGGTTCCTTGTCTTCGTCGGGGCGGTCCTCATTATCGACCGGCCGATGGCCCGGGCGGACGTCGAGCGGCGACGCTCGCCTCCTATCGTCCTCGTGCGATGGCGACGATCCGAGCGCTGAGCCTGAACATCCACAAAGGATTCTCGGCAGGCAACCGACGGTTCATCCTCCCCGCGCTGCGTGAGGCGGTCCGCTCGACCGGCGCCGACATTGTGTTTCTCCAGGAAGTGCTCGGCCGCCACGACGTGCACGAACGCCGCGTACCGGGATGGCCAACGGCGCCGCAGATCGAGTACCTGGCCGATTCGGTCTGGCCCTCGTTCGCCTACGGACGCAACGCGATCTACCCGGCGGGCCATCACGGCAACGCGATCCTCTCCAAGTTCAGCATCGCCGATCCGGTCAACATCGACATCTCCTCGAGCCGCGTCGAACGAAGGGGCTTTCTGTTCGGCCGGATGGAGACGCCGGTGGGATCGGTCGTCTGCGTCTGCGTGCATCTGAGCCTGCGAGAGCGCGACCGCGGCAAGCAGTACCGACGGATCGTGGACGAGATCGGACCGCGATTGGCTCGCGACGAAGCGCTGATCATCGCCGGCGACTTCAACGACTGGCGCCGACGGGCGGACATGGAGCTCGCCCGGCCCCTGCTGCTGCGCGAAGCCTTCAAGTCCGCGAACGGACGCGAGGCCCGCACGTTTCCCGGAGCGTTTCCGATCCTGGCACTGGACCGGGTTTACTTCCGCGGCCTGCGGCTGGTGCGGGCGCAGTCGCTGCACTCGGCGCCCTGGCGAAGGCTGTCCGATCACGCCGGGCTGCTCGCCGAGTTCGAGGGGGGCTCATGAGCGCGGGTACGGACCACATCACGCTGCTGTCGAACCGCACGTACTTTGCGTCGCTGTTCGAAGCTGTGGGCGCGGCGCGGGAAGAGCTGCTCGCGGAGACGTACATCTTCCGCTTCGACCGCACCGGAACCGAGTTCGTACGTCTGGCTACCGAAGCGGTGCGCCGGGGCGTGCGCGTCCGGATGCTGGTGGACGCGCTCGGCAGCCCCGAATTGATGGGCGAAGGCGAGCGCCGCATCCGCGAGGCCGGGATCGAGCTGGTCGTGTACAACCGCACCGGTCGCCTGCCCCTGAGGACGCTGCACGACCGCATGCACCGCAAGCTGATCGTGGTGGATCGTCGCGTCGCGTTCGTCGGCGGGCTCAACATCGCCGACGAGTACGCGGGGTTGGACGTTCCGGGCTCCTTCTACGATCTGGCCGCACGCATCCAGGGCCCGATCGCGGCCGACGCGGCGGACCGCGCCGACGAGTTGATCATGCTCGCCAGGTCGAGCGCAGTGCGACGGGCGTGGCGGGAGATCCGCCGTTTCCGAAGCACGCCGCTCTCCTCGACGGGGGTCATGAACAGGATCGTGGCCCGCGACAACCACGCCCGGAGGAACACCATCGAGCGCGAGTACGTGCAGGCGATCCGGGGCGCGAGGCGGTCCATCCTGATGGCCCACGCGTACTTCCTCCCGTCGCACCGGCTTCTCAAGACGCTGTGCGCCGCGTCCCGGCGCGGCGTCGAGGTCCGCGTCGTGCTGCAGGGTCGGGCCGAGCACACCGTGCTGCGCGCCGCCCAGTGGCATCTGTACCATCGCATGCTGCGGGCCGGGGTGCGGGTGTACGAATACCAACGGCACTACCTGCACGCCAAGGTCATGACCGTGGACGGCCGCTGGAGCACGATCGGCTCATCCAACCTCGAGCCGTGGAGCCTCACGTCCAACCATGAGTTGAATCTGATCAGCGCGTGCCCGTCGCTGGCCCGTGATCTCGAAGAGGAGATCGAGCCCCGGTTGGAGACCGAGTGCACCCGGATCGATCCTTCACGCCTCGGGTGGTTCGCACGGCTCACGTCCGCGCTCTCGTACGAACTCGTTCTCTGGGTATTCGTCGTCACCGGCGGCCGGAGCACGCGGCTGTGGCGAACTCCACCGCGGTCGGATCGGTCGAGGCGTGACCGATCATCAGACGCCGCCGCCGTCGCCCGTCGGAGTGTGGCGGTCAACCCGCCTGACCCGGCGAGGCCCCGCAGCGCCGATGCGGATGATCACGCCTGAACCTGCAGCGCTGTGCGGCAGCGAGACCCCAACAGACTGTCGTCGGCATCGGCCGCCGCACGATGCGACCCGTGAAGTGACCCGCGATAGCAGCTCGGTCGGCGACAAAGCCGACCGCGGCTCACTTGACGTTGACACCCCCACCGCGAACCTGGCGGCACACCCTTGAGAGACACTTCTCTCCGGCGCGTTTGCCACTGCGCACAGTCCACACGGCGTGACCCAGGGGCGCCGCGAGCATGACGATAAACCACCACACCGACCGCACGCCTCTCGACATGGTGAGAACGATTCCGCACGCCGGACTTGCCACGCGGGGCGGTCGGCGGGCCAGCGGTTGCAACAGACGTCCACTGAGCCACAGCCGGATCGCGGCTCGATCTTGCACCACGAAGCGCTCACGCGAGCGTCCACCGAGAATGCCGCCTGTTCTCGCCCGACGATTGGCCCAGAAGCACGCGCTCGAGCCCGCGTCGGCGCAACCCGCCCAACCTGCAAGGCCACGGCGAAGCTGTGTCAACGAAAAGCCGCCGGTGTCAACGTGCGCGGGCGGCGGTGACATCGGCGGCAGACAAAGCGGGCGACCGGGATCGAACCGGCGACATTCAGCCTGGGAACCGACCCCGAGGCGAGTCAGGAAGTGCTATCTGCCAATAGTTTACCGCGTACTTTGGCTTTGCAAGCCTTCGTACTACCACTCGTGTTTTCTCGGCTTTTCTCATTCTCGTCTCGCGGATTTCAGTAGTGATGTGGTAGCAACCCTTTGGTAACGGGGCAGACGCATGAGGGGCTGTCAGCCGGGGCTCTACAGCGATGGTCGGCAAAGCCAATCCGCCACGGCTCCGTCAGGTTCGCCTCAACCACCCAGAAGCTGCCCCTTTGACCCTGATCGATGCCACTCACTCGCAGAACGACGACTGTCTGCGAAGATGCGTCTATTGGGAATGCCAGATTCTGCGCAACCGACTGCGCCTGAAACGCGAGCGCACCTTCGCGGACATGGGCCGTCTGAATATCGATGCTTCATGAAATGAAAGCAACTTTCTCGAGTTCGCTCGATGCGCGGCAACTGCCACTGAGCGGACGGCTTCGCTCGTGCCTGGTGTGTCCATTCCCGATCTTTGACGCAGCTACTCGCGACTCGCCTCGTCACTCGCTCCGTGAAAGCGCCGCCTTCATCGACCTGACCGAATGAGAACATTTACCCGTTCTTTTCATTCGCGTGGGTCTTGATGCGATTCGCGGGACTGTCGAGATAGACTGCCCGTACCGAGTATGCGGTTGAGTCGGAGACTCCATCGGACGCATGCGACGGCCGCTTCGCACCACCCCGCTTCCGAAGCGATTTGACCGAAGTCGGCTTCGACGCATCAAGCGGTGATCGGATCGCGTGGAACGGATGCCGAGGCAAACCCTGACCGTCGCGGCGTTGCGCTGCGGACTCGTGGCGTCGCTGAACCCGAGGAGTGCCGTATGCAAAGCCCGCTCGTTCCATCCCGCTCCGCTTCTTGGCACTTGCGCACACGCGACGTTCTGAGTCAGCATGCCCGGACAGCCACGCGGACGCTCTTCGTGTCGACCTTTCCTCCTGAAGCCTGCGGGATCGCGACCTTTGCCCAGGATTCGGCAGACGCGCTTGAGCTTGCATGCGGCGGCCTGCCCGCCTCGGTTTTCGCGATCGAGCGGGGGGTCCGCCAGCAGTACGACGATCGGCGTGTGACGCGGGTCATTCGGAACGACGAAGAAGGCTCGTACCGGAGAGCCGCGTTGGCCGCGAACACTGGCCCGTACGATGTCGTCAGCCTGCAGCATGAATTCGGCCTGTATCCCGGTGCGTGGGGTCGCGGCGTCCTCGACTTTGTCACGCAGTGCCGTAAGCCGATCATCACGACCCTGCACACACTCTTGTCCACTCCGCCGACCGCGGCGCGAGACATCATCGACGCGCTCGTACAGCGAAGCAAGGGTGTCGTGGTCATGACCAACGCGGCATCGGCGCTGCTCCGGAAGGCGTACGGCTCGTTCTCGACCCCGATACGCGTGATCCCGCACGGCGTACCGATCATCCACCGCCAGTACGATGCGGCTTGCAAGAAGCGGCTGGATCTGGTGGGTCGTCGCGTGCTTATCACCTTTGGGCTCATCGGCCGCGGCAAGGGGCTTGAGTCGATGATCGACGCCATGCCGTCGGTGCTGCGGCGCTGTCCGGAGGCCGTCTATCTCATCGTCGGCGCGACACACCCCAAGGTGAGGGAGCACGAGGGCGAGTCATACCGCGAGACCTTGACCGCCAAGGTCGAGGCGCTCGGCCTGAGTGGTGCGGTGAGCTTCGTGAACCGGTTCGTCGAATTGCCGGAGCTGATGACCTACCTCGGCGCGTGTGATGTCTATGTCACGCCGTACACGGGTGAAGATCAGATCGCCAGCGGCACGCTCGCGTATGCGATGGCGGCTGGACGACCGATCGTGAGCACGCCCTACGTCTACGCTCGCGAAGTGCTCGCCGATGGCCGCGGCCAGCTCGTCCCGTTCGGCGACAGCGAGGCGATGGCCGAAGCAACGCTGCGATATCTGGAGGATGGGCCGCTGGAGCGTCGCACGCGGCGCGTCGCGTACGCGTACGCGATCCCGATGCGCTGGCGCGTCGTCGGCGCCGACTACCTGCGATTCTTCAACGAGATCCTGGGCGTCCCCGACAGCGCCGAGACCTCCCGCTACACCAGCGATCAAGCGCACGAACCCGCGGATCGCCCGGGAAGAGGACGCGCATGACGCTCCCCAGCGGCATCTCGATGCGGCACCTCGATCGGCTGACCGATTGCACCGGACTCATCCAACACGCGATCTATTCCGTGCCGCGTCGCGAGAGCGGCTACACCGTCGACGACAACGCCAGGGCGCTCCGGCTGTGTGTTCGCCTGTGGTCCTACGAGCAGAGTCGTCGGATGCTCGATCGCATTGTCAACTACCTCAGCCTGCTCGAGTTCGCCAAGCGGCCCGGGGGCGGGTTCCACAACCTGATGAACTACCAACGACAGTGGCTCGACACCGATTCCAGCGGTGACTGCCAGGGTCAAGCCATTCGCGCGCTCGCCGATGTGGTTGCGAGCGGACTGTCGACGGACCTGCGGCACCTTGCCGCCGAACTCATGCAGTGTGCCCTCCCGACCCTTGCGGAGCTGCGGAGCCTGCGGGCTCAGGCCTATGTCGTCATCGCGTACGGGCGACTCCGCGGCATCGACCACGACTTGGTTCCCCGGCTCGAGGCGATCGCGCAGGTCGCCGCACGCCACCTCGTCGATTGCTTTGACCGGTCGCGACGACCGAACTGGACATGGTTTGAATCGCGGATGACGTACGCCAACGCGGTGCTGCCGCACGCCCTCTTCGTCGCGGAGCGATCGTGGCCCGATCAGGGATTTGGACCGATCGCGGCGTCATCGTTTGCGTTCCTCGAGACTCAAACCACCACTGACGGCTTGTTCGCGCCCATCGGAAGCGACGGCTGGTACTCGCACGGCGAGTCGAAGGCTCGCTACGACCAGCAACCGGTGGAGGCCGTCACCATGGCCGACGCCGCCCTGTGCGGGTTTGATCTCTCGAGCGCCGACTCGTATCTGTCTTCGCTTCGCAGAGCGCACGCCTGGTTTGGCGGCGGCAACAGCGAAGGGCTCATGATCGGCGTCGAGCGCGAGGGTGCGTGCTACGACGCTCTCATGCCGGGACGAGTGAATCGCAATCAGGGCGCGGAGTCCACGCTCGCGTTCCTGTGGACCTCCATCATTCTGGCCGAGGGTGAGATGGCCAAGCGTCAGCACGGATTTGTGCCTCGGGAGAATGGGAATGCCTGCGACCCCGCGCCCGACGACGCACGGTTTCCACCCGCGTCTGCGTCGTCTGCAACTGAGGAGCCTCAGCGTGGCTAGCGGATACCCCTCACTGTTCCAACGGTCACCGGCGAATCCGATCCTGACGGCCGCTCGCTGGCCGTACCCGGCACACACGGTCTTCAACACCGGCGCGTGCGAGTTCAACGGCGACACGCTGCTGCTTGTGCGGGTTGAGGACCGGCGCGGACACTCGCATCTGACCGTTGCCCGCAGCCGCGATGGCGTCTCGGATTGGCGCGTGGATCCCGTGCCGAGCTTCCCGCCAGATCCGCGGGAGCACAGCGAGGAAGCCTGGGGCATCGAGGACCCCCGACTGACCTGGGTTGAGGATCGCCAGGAATGGATCATTGCCTACACCGCGTTCTCGCCCAGCGGGCCGCTCGTGTCGCTCGCCCGTACAAAGGACTTTGTAACGTTCACGCGGCTCGGCCCGGTCATGCCACCCGAAGACAAGGACGCGGCCTTGTTCCCGCGCCGCTTCGGCGGCCGGTACGCACTGATCCATCGACCCGTCTCAGCCGGCAGTTCGGGAGCGCATATCTGGATGTCATTCTCGACGGACCTGGTCCACTGGGGCGATCACCAGATTCTTCTGCACGCGCGGCGCGGTGCCTGGTGGGACGCCAACAAGATCGGGCTCAGCCCACCGCCTCTGGAGACTGATGAGGGTTGGCTGATCCTCTACCACGGCGTGCGACAGACCGCGGGCGGTTGCCTCTATCGTCTCGGCCTCGCGTTGCTGGATATCGACGATCCCCGCAAGGTGCTGCGCCGGTCCGACGATTGGGTCTTCGCGGCAGACACGCCATACGAGCGACACGGCGATGTCGGCGGCGTCGTCTTCCCGTGCGGGTGGATCCTGGATCGTCCGAGCGGCACGATCCGCGTCTACTACGGCGGCGCCGATACCTGCATCGGACTGGCGACCGCGTCCGTCAGTCAGCTGCTTGCGTATCTCCGCGACTGCACGACGCCACGTGATGGGAAGGGATGACGGCGCCGATCAGCTATCGCGCGACGATCACGTTGGTGTCTTCGGCTTCGGCTTTGGACCGACCACGTCCGTCACGATGACGTATCGAGGCTTCGCTGCATGCTGACGGAGCACAGCGTTGCCCAGATCTTGCGCCAGCCGCGCCGTTCCCGACCGCCTGGGGTCGACCCCGAGCGCCTCGGCCGCGATCCGTGCGGCCTCGTTCATGCGTGGATCTGTGCGATCTTCCATGAGCGTCCTTTCTTCCCTGCCGAGCCCAAGGCGCGGAGCGCCCGATGCGACTTCACGACCGACCGAAGTATCGATCCGGCACGACACACGCGCCGACGCCGGCGATGATCGCGGCGATTCCCCCGAGCGTGAACCACACGGCTCGGTCTGTGGGCGTTCCGCGAAAGAAGTTCGAGAACTGCGATGCGACCGAATCTGATGCCCGAAGCCCGACAACCAGCAGACCGATTCCGATCACTATCACGATCAATCCCATAATGCGCTGTACGGACATGTGTTCCCTTCTGTTGAGGTTCGAGACCGGCGCGTGCCGCCGGCCTTTTTACTCCGTGAGCGACTGCCCGCCCTGCTCATGCACCGCTTTCCGGCGGGCATCGCGCTCCTCCACTCCCCGCCAATTGATCAGGACCCAGATCGGCATGCCGCCGATCGAGAGGAGCGCCAAGAGCACAACGGCGTAGCGGATCGCGGTCGCACCCGAAACGCCGTAGATCATCGCAACGATGATGATCAGGCCAACGACAAGCCCGAACCCGAGCGCCAGGAGCCGCCAACCCGGGGATCGTTGCCAGTGTGTCGGGGACCGACCGTCGAACGACTGTACCGCCATGCGTTCATCCTGATGCTCGTTCACCTGCCCGAGTTCGCGCGTGCTCAACATCTCGGGAGTCGCCTCGTGGGCACCACGGACTGTGATGTCGGAGGCCGATGCCCCGACCCGTGTTCGATCCTGTTCATTCGGTTCGTTCGAAACGCGCGACATCGTGAAGCTCCTTCGAGTTGCCCGCGGGACGAGATGCCTCGTGGCTTCCCGCGGCCGGGTTCCGATCGCACCGTCTGCGCAGCGACACAGCGGACTTGGTCACCTATCGCAGGTACCCCAGGAGCATCGCGATCACCAGGATCACGAGAATGACGCCGAGGACGCCGCCTGGCGCATAGCCCCACTTGCGGCTGTGCGGATACAGAGGCAAGGCACCGAGCAGCATGAGAATCACGACGATGAGGAGAATTGTTCCGAGCATGTTGTTCCTTTCATGAGGCCGCGCGTTCACGGCTCGCCAGCCTTCCTATGTCGATTCATTGTCGGTGCAACCGTGTGTAATTGCTACGGGGAAGTGTGCTTGATCTCGAGGCACGCTACAACGCAACGCCACTATTGCCTTACGTCGCGCTCCAGTGCACATGGTGTCGAGCACATCTCCCCGTTCGCGCTCATCGCCCGCATTCGCGGGTCACCGCGAAGCAACATCTCGATCTCGCTTCAGTCTCCGCTTCGTGCGGGCATTTACCAGCGCTGAGGCATCCACCCGTGGGTGGGCCAGCGTGTCGGTCGGCTTCGCAGTGCATTGAAAGGCTCTCCCATGATCTCAAAGACTCTCACCGCAACAATGATCGCCACCGGCATCGCGACCTCGTGTGGCGCCGCGCAGATCGGCATCTCCGCCATCGGCGGCGGGCTCGTGCTGAACTCCGGTCCGCTCTCGACCAGGGCCTTCGGCAATGGTCCGACCCAGTGGCTCGGTTCCTCGCTCGCCGCGGTCCACGCGTCGATCAACGCCAGCGGCGTGAGCACGAACGGCCGCATCACGTTTGTCGCTGCCGAAACCAACGCCGGCCTCGCGTTCATGGCCCTGATCGATCAGGAGCTTGTCACCGGCGTGAACGCCGGCGGCAACGTCCACATGGATTCGGTCGCCGATGGACTCAACCAGGCCTACCTCAAGGACACCTCGGGCAACGTCGTGATTGGTGCCAACGGCCCCAATGCCCGCATCGCGTCCGGCAACTTCGGCTGGAACAGCAACGGCGGGGGCGACGGCTTCGCCTGGGCCAACCTCGCCTCCGGCAACACCACGACCTTCCGGTTCAACAAGATCGCAAATCTGGCGCTCGGCCTCAACGCCGCGTCGACCTTTCAGTTCGTGACCTGGGACGGCGTGAAGTGGGCCGAGGTGGTTGTCCCGGCGTCGCTGCTCAGCTTCAGCAGCACCGATGATTACGGCTTCTCCGCCACCGTGCTTGTGCCCAGCCCCGGCTTCCTTGCCGTCGCCGGTATTCCGATGCTCGGCTACGCCGTCCGCCGTCGCCGCATTGCTTAGATGCCCTTGGTCACTCAACGTTTGAACTGATCTGTGAGCGAGGGGCGCTGGGTGCCCCTCGTTTTACTGTGCTCGGTATAGGTTCGCCTTCTCGCTCGTCGATCCGATCGCTGTTGTGATTCGGTTTGCCATCGGTTCGCGGAACATTCCCTGATTGTCGGTTATCTGATCCGTGCCGTTGGTCTGACCCCTCAAGCATCATAAACTGCCGCATGGCTGCTCGGTCTCGGAGCACGGCACGTTCGGGGCGAGAGCGACTTGCTCCCAGGAGCGCCGCGAAAGCGGCTCCAGTCACCCCCATGCTCGACCCCATCATCACGATGAACGCCAGCGGGTTTATCCAGTCCGCGAGCGCCTCGGTCGAAAGCGTCTTCGGATGGACGCCGGCGGAGCTGTTCGGCCGGAATGTCAAGGTCCTCATACCCGAGCCGCGTCGCTCCGCGCTCGATCGTTACCTCGATCGCTATCGGAACGCGGGCGACACGCGCGTGCTTCAACGAACCCGGCGATTCGACGCCATCCGCAAGGACGGCAAGCCGATCCAGATCGAGCTTTCGATGTCCCGCGCGGATCTCCCCCCGCATGTCGCACCATACTTCATCGGAATCGTTCGCGAGGTGACGAGCGAGATCGATGTCAGCTCCGATTCGATCAAGGATCGCACGCGTCTGCAGCAATTGGTCACCGAGCAAACGCGAGCTCTGGCGACCGCCAGTCTCCGGCTGCAGCTGGCTGACCGGCTCGCCGCACTAGGCACGCTCGCCGCGGGGCTGGGCCACGACATGAACAACGTGCTGCTGCCGGTGCGAGCGCGGCTCAACGCACTCGAGCACGCCGGCATTCCCGCGGCGGCGCACACGCACCTCAACGCCGTTCGCCGGTCCGTGGCGTATCTTCAGAACCTCAGCGACGGCTTGCATGATCTCGCCCTCGACCCGGACGGCTCGGGTCCGAGCGTGTGCGGGTCGGAGGTGACCGACCTCGCGCGGTGGTGGCGGCACGTCGGCCCGTTGATCGGCAAGGCGATCCCGACCCGCGTCAGGCTGTCCGCGTCGTTCTCGACGGAGCTTCCGTCCGTCGCCATCGCCTCGCATTGGCTGACGCAGGCGATACTCAACTTGATTGTCAACTCCGGCGAAGCGATGCCGCCGCGCCGTAGACGAGCCTGGATCAAGTTGTCCGCGACCAAGTCTGAAGACGGCCGATGGGTTCGTTTGTCGGTGAAGGACAACGGCCGGGGCATGACTCAAGCGATTCAGCACCGGGCGATGGACCTGTTCTTTACGACCAAGCCGCGGCGCATCGGCACGGGCCTCGGCCTGCCGCTGGCGCGAAAGGCCGTCATGCGAGCGGGCGGCGACCTTGAGATCCACTCGAAGACAAACCATGGCACAACGGTCGTGCTTGTGCTGCGCACCGTCTCGCCTTCGCGAACCGTCGATGCCGTGACCGCTCCGAGTCGGCGCTGCGTCGCCATCTCGCTTCGGAGTTCCGCGGCCTCCGCGCAGGCCTCACAGAGCGTGATCGGTTCCGGACTCGAACTTCAGGTCCCGAAGAGGCCAGGCCCGGGTTCGTGCGACTTGTGGATCACCGAACCGACGTCGGCGTCGCTTCGGAAAGCGGTGCCCTGGAAGCAGGCCGGCCCGGCACGAGTCCCGGTGCTGCTCGGCTCGCCGCCTCAGCGTCTTCGCGCTCAATGGCAAGCCCTGGGCTCCATCGTCATCGATGCACCGGACGATGCGCTTGCCCTGCGGCAGGTGCTCTCAAGTCTGAATCAGCCGCAGGAAGTCGTGGGATCGCGCGAGCAACGTCCGGTTCGCACGCGGAGTCCGGGCACGAAGATCAAGGGGCCGCGTCCATGAAGACCACTCGCAAGCTCGCTGGCTCGATCCGTGCATCGGACTCGCGTGAAGTCCCAGTCGGCAAACCCGGGGACACCGACGTGCTGGCATCACCGGTTCAAGGCGTGCGACGCGCCACCGCGGCGTCCGGAACGCCGTCGAGCTCGCACGCGATCCGCGTGCTCTGTGTTGACGATCATGCCGTGCTCGTCGACGGCCTGAAGGCGCAGTTCGCGATCGATGGACGGATTGAAGTTGTGGGGCGCCTGCCGTCCGCCGCCGGGCTGGTCGACGAAGTGCGGCGGCTCCAAGCCGATGCGGTGCTGCTCGACATCGAGATGCCGGGCCCGGACGCGTTCGAAAGCGCCGATCGGCTCCGCCGTGCCTGCCCGGATGTTCGGATCATTGTTCTCAGCGCCCACATTCGGGACGGCTTCATCTCTGCGTCATTCGCCGCCGGCGCTTGCGCGTACTTCGCGAAGTCGGATGAGCCGGGCGACATCGTCAGCGGTGTCTATCAGGTGATGCACCGCCGCTCCGAAGCGTTCCTGCTCGGACCCAAAGTTCGCGAACGTTGCCAAGTACGACAGGCGACCGGTGCACTTGTCCCATCCGGCGCCGCGCAGGGAAACGACGCGATGCTGATGGCCGGAGCGCCAACGTCGCTGTTGCAATCGCTGTCGGCTCGTGAGGCGGAGATTCTCCGATTGATCGGTAAGGGCCTCAGCCGCCACCGCATCGCCGCGGAGTTGTGTCGAAGCGTCAAGACCATCGACGGTCATCAGGATCGCATCCTCCGCAAGCTCGGCATTTCAACGCGTGCCGACCTGATGCGATTTGCGATCCGCGAAGGTCTTGCCCAGGCCTAGCGCGCCGATCCGTCAGCGACGGCGCAGCTCCAGGTAATTGTCCCTGTGACACTCGCCGCACTTTGGGGGATTGCTCCGCTCTTGTCTGCTCGACGGCGGGAGCCATCATCTCTCAGTTCCATTCCGACCTCGTGTGCGAGGCGGCACTGGAAGAGCGCCGGCCCAACGCAAGGGTGGACGGGACCCGCGCACAAGAAAGCGAGTTCTCATGCTTCTTCGAACGACTTCTCAGATCTCTGCCGTCGCAATACTGATCGCGTGCGCGGGAACGATCGCCCACGCCGGAGCGCCCGCGGTTGAAACCGCGGCCCCATCCATGACCGCTGAATCGGGCGGGACGAATTTCCGTTCGTCGCGTTGGATCGCGGATCGCGGTGTGATAAGCAACACCGGCGACACGATCGCAACTGTCACCGATCTCATCATCGATCGCGGCACCGGTCGCATCGACTACCTCGTCCTGACGACGGATACGACATTCGGCCTTGGCGGACGAGCGGTTCTCGTCCCGTACGCCGACTTCCGCTGGGACCCGGCCAGCAAGGACCGCCTTGTTCTCGCGTCCACCGCCGCGGAGCTCAAGGTCCTGCCCGAGTACACGCCGAAGAGTTGGTCCGAGCTCAAGCAGACGTCGGCAGACAGCGAGGATGCGCTCCACCGCCGACTTGCCGCCGACGCCGCGGCTCCCAGCGATCCCTACGCCGGTGGGCTGACCGCGGCGAAAAAGATGCACCTCGAAGGCAAGATCCGCAGCGTCGACCGCGTGCAGACCAGCACGTTCGGCGAGCAGACGCAGGTCACCATCGAAGCCGCCGACGGTTCGACGAAGAACGTCACGCTCGGACCGTCCTGGTTCGTCAACTCGTCCGCCGCTGCCCCGATGCGCGGCGACATGGTTGTCATTGACGCGCTCGAGCTTCCCCGTGATCCGGACCAGTTGTTCGCCGCCGTCGAGTGCCGGAGCGGCGATCGCTCGATCAAGCTCCGCGATGCCAAGGGAAACCCCACTTGGACCAAGGGCACCGTTGAGAGCGACGGCCAGACCTACAGCAGTTCGTTTTCACGCTCCGTCCTTGCCAGCTCCATCTACGGCGCGACGGTCGACTGCCGTGGCAACGAGTGCGGCAAGGTCGCAGACCTGATCGTCGAGAGCCAGTCCGGAACGGTCGCGTTCCTCTCCATCGATCCGAACCAGAACTTCCTTGGCATCGGTGATACCAAGCGGCTGGTTCCATGGTCGGTCGCCAGCTTCGCCCTCAACGGCACGGTACGGCTGGACGCCTCGAAGGAGATGATCCTCGCCAGTTCCGAGACGCCGGCCAGCGCGAACGCGCTGAACTCCGGCAATCACATCGAGCGCGCGTACAAGGCTTATGACACGAAGGCGCCGCGCTACGAGCGCCGCCGATCCGCCGCAACCCCGGGCGGAAGGAACGATACCCCTGGAGTGCGCTCCAGCGGCACGCCCGACGATCGCGCCGGCGAGAACGCCGGCGGCTGGGGTCGCAACGGAACCATCCTTTCTGGCATCGACCGCGGCTCGACCCAGACCTTGGCGGGAACTGTCGTCTCCGTCGCCGAGTCGAGTGTGGAACGCGGCTCACAGCCCGCGCGAGTCGTGACCATCAAGCTCGCGAACGGCACCGAGGAGACGGTCATCCTCGGTCCGGAGTGGTACCTCGTCAAGCAGAAGATCCAGTGTTCCGCCGGCGATGCCGTCTCGTTTCAGGCCGTCCGCACCCAGATCAACTCAAAGCCCCACTGGATCGCCCGCTCGATGAAGCACAAGGACACGCAGATGCCGCTCATCGGCGACGACAACTACCCGGCGTGGTCGCGGAAGTAATCCGCCCCAGTCACGCACCGATTCCATTCTCCACTCCAATCAATCCGGCGACGGAACACCGTCGCCAAGCGAAGGAAAACATCATGCAAGGCAAGAACGAGAAGCCGTACGACGCGAAGGCGACATCCCCCAATGACGATCCGCTTTCCGGTGCAAAGGGAGCCCATCCGATCGGCGTCGGAGTTGGCGCCGTCGGCGCTGGCGTTGTCGCTGGCGCGGTCGCCGGCGCTGTGGCCGGCCCGATCGGGGCCGTCGCGGGCGCCGTGGGCGGTGCGGTGATCGGGGGTCTCGTCGGCAAGGAGGCCGCCGAAGCCATCAACCCCACCACCGAAGCCGACTACTGGCGCTCACGCCACAACGGCCAACCCTATGCCCAGAGCCCCAACACCTATGACGACTACGCCCCAGCGTATCAGTACGGCTGGGAGAGCTATCGCACGCGTCGGCCCGAGCACACAACCTTCGAGCAAGCCGAGACGGACCTCGCTCGCGGCTGGCAGGAAGTCAAGGGCAAATCGAATCTGAATTGGAACCAGGTACGCGCGGCAACCCGTGAAGCGTGGAACCGCGTGCACGCTGGCTCGACTCGCGTCTGATCCCCGCACGGGCCTCGGCCCGTGACCCGCGGGCACTTGCCCTCCTTGTGCCCGCCACCGGAACGGTCGACGAAGGTCTGCCGTTCCGATTCGGATTCTGCCCGAGCCCTCGTGCCGACGCCTGTTCGTCGAGGCGAGACGAGAGTCGTTTTCATTCAGGCCGGCTCCGTGCATCGTGCGACACTTCGTCGCAGAGCGGAACGACCTGGACGGTCAGCTACGAATGGAGAGACCCTTGATGAAACTCAACTTAGCGATGTCGGTCGGTCGAGCCCGCCCGTCTGATTCCAAGGCGGCTTCGCCCGGCCACTTTCTCGGCGTGATGGCAACCGTGCCGCTCACGCTGCTGCTGCTGTCCCTCAGCGTTCTCAACGCGTGCAGCACCACCGAGGGGTTCGGGAACGACGTTGAGAAACTCGGCGGCAACATCGAAGACAGTGCGGCACGAAACAAGTAATCGCAACGCGAGCCGTTCCCAGACTCACGACAGCCCCAGCAACCGGCGATCGCAGCCGCACCGGCCTGCGCGGTCGCACGCCATCGCAACTCGATCCCAAACCCAGCAAGGACACACCCTATGGACCGCATGACGACATCAGACCAACCGGATCCGCCCGAACCTCAGAATTCTCCGAACTCGCCGTCGTTGCCCCGGGTCGCCCCCGCCCGCTCTCGGAATCCGGAGCTTCGCAGCTACTTCGACCGCATCGGCGAAGTTGCGCTGCTGACCGCAGAAGAAGAGAGAACGCTCGGTTGGAACATCCAGAACGATGGGTGCTCCGCCAGCCGGGACCGCTTGGTGCGTGCAAACCTCCGTTTGGTCGTCTGTATCGCACGAACCTTCACGGGCCGCGGCATTGAACTCCCGGATCTTGTTGCGGAAGGCAATCTCGGCCTGCTGCGGGCCGTCGATCGATTCGACCCGGCCCACGGCGCGAGGTTCAGCACGTACGGCAGCTGGTGGATCAAGCACGCTATACGCCGCGGAATCCGAATGAGTCGTGAAACCGTGCACGTCCCCGCACAGGTGCAGGACCTCTCCGCCCGGCTGCAACGCGAAGCCGGACGACAGCAAGCGATCTCAGGAACCTCGATGAACTCGCAGGAGATCCTGGCGACCATGAGCGTCTCTACCGCCACAAAGACCGCGGTGCGCCGCGCCCTGTCGCATCACCTGTCCAACGCACGCGCGTCTTTACCGACAGTCACCGAGCAATCTCTGCCCGACACGCGCGAGCTTTCGCCGGACGGTCGCTTGCTGTACCGCGAAGATCTGGATCGTGTCCATGCGCTACTTCGAAACACCAGCGTTCGCGAAGCCGCCGCGATCCGGATGCGATTCGGCCTGGACGGGCACGTTCCGCAGAGTCTGAGCCAGATCGGCGAAGTGCTTGGGATGAGCCGAGAAACGGCCCGAAAGCTCCTTTCCGCGACCTTGCAAGCCATGGGGACGGAGATGGTCGCGTAGGTCAAACGCGGCAAGGCATCATCGACGCCAGCGATCTGCAGCATCGTGACGCCCAGGCGGTTCCGATCTCCATCGAGGAGTTGGATCGGTTGCTCACGACTTCAGGGGCACGCGCCAGCTACTACACCCTGGCGGTCCTGACGGGCCTTCGCGTCAGCGAGATGGCGGCGCTCCGCTGGGCCGATGTCAATACCGCCGAGAAGTCGCTCATCGTTCGCGCAGAGATCTGCAAGTCCGGTCGCACCGATGCAATTTCCATGACCGACCAAGCCGCCGAAGAGTTTGAAAAGCTCAGGCCTTCTGGCGACTGTGACGAGCTGCGGGTGTTCGAGTCGATCCCTTCGCTCCGCACTTTCCGCAAGGACCTGAAAACGGCTGGAATCCCCTACATCGACG
>ERZ1066127.599-NODE-599-length-17750-cov-12.017858_pt1 | contig 17750 bp, 14 predicted proteins | sample MGYA00382774_ERZ1066127 | MGnify/ENA primary metagenome ERZ1066127 (study PRJEB33369, sample SAMEA5778357) | biofilm metagenome | biome: Industrial cooling water; feature: Water cooling tower basin; material: Biofilm | place: United Arab Emirates | collected... | reverse complement strand
CTCCCGCTCAGCGGGACTGATCTATTTCAGGCCTTTGGCCTTGAAGAGAAACGACCTTATCTGATCTTCAATCCTTAAAGGCATTGGACCTCAGTCCACATCAGCAACCAACAACATTCGCGATCACGATTAGGCCATGAGCATGAGCGGAGAAATCGAGGAGTGATGTCACAAACAATGCATACGCCTCTTTTTGGATTGTGGGGGAACCTGCCGATTAAGGAAAGTCATCATTGCGTAAGCAATTTCTCGATTGCCGAGCGGTCAGGAATGAGCCATGTTGCAGCAGTAAAACCATTGTCCAAACTGGGAAGATATGATGAAACCTTTATTTTACATTTGTACCGTGATCATGGGCTTGATAAGCACGTTTGCTTCTTATGCGGAGACAGATCAGAAAAGTTTCAAGAATTATGCGGTGCCTGTCAGTGATCCGGTTGCTAACGCCATGATCAAAGCCCATCAGGATTTGGGCATTGATTTATACGAATTTTTGTATCTGTCTTCCTGCCCTGTTCACTCTCGCGAAACTGTCAGGCTCGTCAAAGATCACGATAAAACTTGGCGATTGGAGTATGTTGCTCTTCCAGAAAATTCTTATCTGGTGTTTTTATTGCTTTATCGAACTGAGGGGAGCAGAATGAACAATGATGGAGAAAAGCCGCTCGACAGCAAACAATTGGCCGAAGTTTTGAAGACTGATCTCAAAAACAGCCATTCGTTTGAGGCCGATTTGAAAAAATTGCGGAAAGTCGAGCTTATGCAAAAAGAAATATCCACACGCATATGGTCCTTGGAGGGTGATGGAAAGGAATAGTCTCCTGTGTCCTCACCCAATGACGATTTTCATCCTTCATCCACCAAAAATCGCGCGCACATATCAGTGAGTTGGAATGTTGACCCACGGTTACTCTTTTCTTTCGATGGTGGAAGAATTATCATAACAGCCAAGCCACCTTGGAACACTACCCTCGCCATAAACCTAACAACCCACCCTTATGCCATCCTTACGTTTCCTCCTCTTCCTGCTGCTCACCCTCCATGCCTCGGCGGCACGTAAGCCGAATGTGATTTTCATCCTCGCCGATGACCTCGGCTGGAGTGACACGACACTGTACGGCACCACGAAGTTGTATCAAACGCCGAACATCGAGCGTCTGGCCAAGCGCGGCGTCACCTTCACCCGCGCCTACTCGGCCAGCCCGCTTTGTTCGCCAACCCGCTCGGCCATTCTCACGGGCCTCAGCCCCGCACGCACCGGCATCACTTCGCCGAACGCCCATGTCCCGGAAGTGATCCTCAAGGCGGAAGTAGGAAAACAAGCGCCGCCTAACGAAAAATCCATCGCACCCACGGTGGTGACGCGCCTGCAAACCAGCTACCCCACGCTGCCGCGTTCGTTAAAAGCGGCCGGGTATGCCACGGGACACTTTGGCAAATGGCATCTCGGCATGGAGCCGTATTCGCCCTTGCAGCACGGCTTCGATGTCGATCTGCCACACTGGCCCGGCCCCGGTCCTGCGGGGAGTTTTGTCGCACCGTGGAAGTTTCCGGACTTCGATGCCGATCCCGCCATCCCCGATCAACACATCGAGGATCGCATGGCCTTGGAGGCGGTCGCCTTCATGGAGAAACACAAGGACCAGCCCTTTTTCCTGAACTACTGGATGTTCAGCGTCCACGCGCCCTTCGATGCGAAAAAGGCGCTCATCCAAAAACACCGCGCCCGCGTGGACCCGAAGGACCCGCAACGCAGTCCCACCTACGCCGCCATGATCGAAAGCATGGATGACGCCATCGGCACCCTGCTCGATGCGTTGGATCGACTGAAACTCGCGGAAAACACCATCATCATTTTCACCTCCGACAACGGCGGCAACATGTATAATACCGTCGATGGCACCACCCCCACCAGCAACCGACCCTGGCGCGGCGGAAAAGCGACCTTGTTCGAGGGCGGCACGCGCGTGCCCTGCGTCATCGTCTGGCCCGGCATCACCCAGGCAGGCACCCGCAGCGATGCGATGATCCAGAGCGAGGACTACTACCCGACCTTGCGCGCCGGATTGGAGCTACCCACGGCAGCCGATCAGCTTGAGGACGGCAGCAACATCCTGCCCGCGCTGAAAGGCGAACCACTGAGCGAAAAGCCGAAGTTCCAGTACTTCCCCCACAGCCCCGGCGTGCCCGAGTGGATGCCGCCCGCCGTGTCCGTGCATCGCGGTGATTGGAAACTCATCCGCATCTTTCACGGGGGCGAAAAAGGTGCCCACCGCCACCAGCTCTATCACCTCGCGGAAGATCCCGGTGAAACCAACAACCTCGCGGCGGCAAAACCCGAGCTCGTGCAGGAGCTGGATGCCCTCATCGAGACCTTTCTCACCGAAACCAAAGCCGTGCGCCCGGTGCCGAATGCCGCGTTTGATCCCGCGAAATACCGCCCCGAGCTGGAAGGCAAGCCGAGCCTCAACAAAACACCGAATGCTCCTAACAACAATGCCGGTGCTCCTCTCGGCTGGCGCGCGGCCCAATGCACCGGCGAGATCAAGCAGGGCATCATGCAGCTCACGGATCTGGGTGAGACCAGTTTTCTCGGCATGACCGCCGGTAAGCACAAAGGTCCCAGCACGGTGAAAATCCGCATCAAGGCCCGGGCGGGGGAATGTCATCTCGATTGGTTGCCGGACGGCCCCGCTGGCAAGGCAAAACGAGTGGATTTCACCCTCAAGGGCGGCGACTGGGAAGAGATCACCGTGAAGGTCCCCGCCGATGGTCCGCTGGGTGTGATCCGCATCTACCCACCGCGGGAATGCCCCGCTGTCTCCATCGATTGGATCGAATTGCAAAGCGGAGCGCTCAAAACACGCATGAATTTCTAGCACCGCCCGGCTTGCTCGAACCGTTTTTCCGGGCCGGAAAAAAATTTCTCAAAAAATCAAAAATCCACTGAACCGGATGGCGGCAGGCAGCGATTCATTCATTGCACGGTCGGCACAGGCTGACCTTCATCCACTCATTCTCATCCCATCTCATGATCAACCCACGCATTTCCCTGCTTCGCACCACCGCCACGATGTCAGCTTGTTTGTCCTTCGCTCCATTCATGACAAGAGCCCAGGATTTTTTGGAACCGATCATCGTCACCGCCTCGCGCGGCCGGGCGGCGGAGTCTGACACGGCCTACACCAGCAGCTATCTCGATCAGAACTTCTTGCAGGAAAATTTCCGCCGCAACATCCCGGACGCCCTGAATTTCACCCCCGGCGTGCTCTCGCAAAAAACCACCTATGGCCACGGCTCGCCCTTCATTCGCGGTCAGACCGGACGCAGCAACCTGTTGATGTATGATGGCGTGCGCATCAACAACTCCACCTGGCGCAGCGGACCGGTGCAATACTGGAACACCATCGATTCCTATGCGATCGATCACATGGAGCTGGTGAAAAGCCAGGGCAGCGTGCCCTACGGTTCGGATGCCATCGGCGGCACGCTCAACGCCTTCGGCAAGGGTTCCGGCTTCCGCGATGAGGCGGCGGGGCAATTTTTCAGCCACGGCTCCGCCTACTATGAATATCGTAGCAATGGCGATGACTCGCACATCGGGCGGGTGGAAGGCGCGATAGGCCAGGGCGGCAAGTGGGGCCTCAACGCCGGCATCACCTACAAGGATTTCGGCGACATCCATTCGTCCGCCATCGGCACCATGCGCAACACGGGCTATGAGGAGAACAACTGGGACATGCGTTTTGAGGCGGCCCTGAATCCCTCCACCACCCTGACCGCTGCCTTCATGCAGGTGGAGCAGGATGATGTGTGGCGTTGGCACCGCACCATTTTCAATCCCGGCTGGTCTCACGATGGCTCCGTTGCCGCGGGCGGCAGTTGGTTGGCGAATGTCTATGATCAGGACCGGATGCTGGGCTACATTCGCGTGGTTTCCGAGGATCCGCGTCAGGGCGCCTGGTTGTCGCGCTGGTCCGCCACTCTTTCCTATCAGGACACCGCCGACCAGGAGTTCCAGGATCGGCGCAACAATGCCACGCAGTCATTGAGCTCATCGCGTTACCAGCAGTGGCAGATGGCCGATGTGCAAACGTACGGCATCGATCTTGAATTCGAATCGCCGATGGGACCCGGCAAGTGGATTTACGGACTGGACTACTATCAGGATGAGGTGAACAGCAGCGCGGTGCGCAATCGTGGCCTGGGTCAGGTGTTTCTGCCTTCGGCCCGTCCGGTGGCGGATGATTCGCGCTATTCGCTTTTCGGACTGCACGGCCAGTATCACTGGGATGTGAGGGATGGCTTCCGGGTGGAATCTGGTGTGCGCTACACCTATGCCGAGGCCGACATCGGCAAGCGCTGGGACAGCAATGCGGGGGCGGACATTTCCTCCAACCGGGACTGGGACAACACGGTGTTTTCCGTGCGCGCCATCAAGGAGTTGCCCGGCGATTGGTCGATGTATGGTGGCATTTCCCAAGCCTTCCGCGCGCCGAACCTGGCTGACCTGTCCGGAGTGACCACCAGCCGTTCCGGCGTCGAGACCGGTGGCTCTGTGGATGTGGATCCGGAAAATTTCCTGACCTATGAGGTCGGCGTGCGCAAGAGCAGCAAGTCCACCAGCATCCAGGCGGCGTTTTTCTACACGGACATTGAGGACATCATCACGGATGTGCCGGTGTCGAGCGGTTCTTCGAATTCTCAGGCCACCAACGGCAGAAACGGCTTCATCTACGGCTTCGAGGTGGAGGGCGCGTGGCGCATCGACGAGCAATGGACCTTGAGCGGGTTCGTGGCATGGCAGGAGGGGGAGACCACCACGCAGGCATTCATCGGCGGCCCCACGGTGGATGAGGACTACAGCCGCGCGCTGCCTTTGACGGCATCGGCCGCGTTGCGCTGGACCCATCCCTCCAGCAAGTACTGGGTCGAGGCCCGGGTGCTGGCAGCGGAGAAGGCGGATCGTTTGTCACTGGCGGATCAGGGGGATACCCAGCGTTTTCCGAATGAAGGCACGCCCTCGTATGTGGTGCCCATGCTTTACAGCGGTTGGCAGGCCACCGACAACCTGCTCGTGACGCTCGGTTTGGAAAATCTCAGCAATGTGGATTTCCGCCACCACGGTTCCGGCAACAACGAGCCCGGATTCAATGCGGTGCTCGGCATCAGAACCACGTGGTGATGGTGCCGGAGTCCGCTTTCATCACTTGCGACCGCGGCGCACCTTGCGGGCGAATTTCACCATCGTCTCCTCCTGCTCCTCGATGCGCTTGACCAGTTCCAACTGGGTGCGGCAGCGGTCCAGGTTGTGGAGCTCGCGGTGGGTCTTGAAATAGACATCGCCCTCGAGGTAGTCCGTGAGGAAACGAATGCCGATTTCCAGCGTGATGAGTTTGCCGGAAAAGGCGAGGTGATCGACCTCCACTTCGTTGATGAAATCTCCCGCGGAATCGAGATAGCCTTCCACCAGCGCCTCATACATGGGCATGCGCATTTGCACCTTGCTCAGGTCCGTTTCGTCCTCCTCGGCCGGGCTGGTGGCGCTGCGCACCAGATCTCCGAAGTCGTAGAGGGAGAGCCCCGGCATCACCGTGTCGAGATCGATCACACACACCGCCTCGTCGGTTTCGGCATCGATCATGACGTTGTTGATCTTGGTGTCGTTGTGGGTGACGCGGGTGGGGATTTTTCCCTCCTCGTGCAGTTGCAACAAACGTCCGGTGATCTCCTCGCGTTCTTTGATGAAATCAAACTCCGCCTTGACCGAGGCCAGGCGACCGCAGGGATCCGTGGCAGCCACTTCCATCAGCCGGCGGAAACGGCGGGGCGTGTTGTGGAAATCCGGGATGGTTTCCTCCAGTTGATCGGGCGAGAGATCGCTGACCAGATCCTGGAACGAACCGAAGGCACGCGCGGCCTGATACGCCTGGCGTGTGTTTTCCACCACGTCATAGGTTTGGCAGCCCTCGATGTAATTGTAACAGCGCCAGATGCCGCCGTTCGGGCCCTCGACCCAGAAGCGTCCACCGCGTCCGGGGTAAAGATTGAGCGTCTGCCCGCCCAGGTCCTTTTTCACCCGCAACACCTTCCAGTTGATGTGCCGGGTCACGCATTCCACGTTGCGCATCACCGCAAGCGGGTTTTTGAACACGTTTTGGTTGATGCGTTGGAGAATGTAGCGCTGGCGGCCGCCATCCGGCGTCTGGTAGGTGGCCATGTAGGTGGTGTTGATGTGACCACTTTGGATTTCATGGCCTTCCTGAAATTCCCCCTGAATGGCGAATTGGTTGCCAATGTGGGAGATCGCCGAGAGGACTTCAGCGCTGACAGCTTTCATGGGTGATACACTGGGAACCATGGCGATGGAAAAATGATTCGTGATTCTTAAAGATTCGACGCCCGCCTTGCAACCCTAATCTCGGTTCATGACGCACCGCTGCGAAACAAGGAAATCCCATGGACAAAAGTGTGCCGCTCTGTCGATACTTTCGCAGCAAACGGTGTGCCGCCGTTTGCGTCGAATGTCTCCTCATCCATGACCACCACCTCTTCTCCCAGTCCCTCTCTCGCCGCCATCGAAGCGCAAGTCATCGCTTCCTCCGCCTGGATTCAGCCGCTGCGCCGGGAAATCGCCCGCTATCTCATCGGCCAGACGACGCTGGTGGACCGCTTGCTGATTTCCCTTCTGGTCAAGGGCCACATTTTGTTAGAAGGTGTGCCCGGATTGGCGAAGACTCTCGCTCTGAAAACACTGGCCTCGCTGGTGAACGCGCAGTTTCACCGCATCCAGTTCACGCCGGACATGCTGCCCGCCGACATTGTTGGCACGGAGATCTATGATCCCAAGGAGGCCCGCTTCCGCGTGAAACACGGCCCGGTGTTTGCCAACTTCATTCTTGCCGATGAAATCAACCGCGCCCCCGCCAAGGTGCAGAGTGCCTTGCTCGAGGCGATGCAGGAAAAGCAGGTGACGATCGGCGAGCAAACCTTTCCGCTGCCCGCGCCGTTTTTCGTGCTGGCGACGCAGAATCCGTTAGAGCAGGAGGGCACCTATCCGCTGCCGGAGGCGCAGCTTGATCGTTTCATGATGAAGGTGATCATGGATTACCCCACCGAGGATGAGGAAATGCAGGTGCTGGATCTGGCCGCCACCACCGAGGACATGCCGGTGCCGCAGGCGATGGTCAGTCTGGAGGCGATCCAGCAGGCGCGCAAGGTGGTGAACTCACTGCACCTCGATGAAAAGGTGAAACGCTACATCGTGCGCCTGGTGCAGGCCACACGCGATCCGGATGCCTACGGCGTGCCCATCGCGCCGCTGATCCGCGTGGGCGCCTCGCCACGCGCCACCATCAATCTCGCCCTGACCAGCCGCGCCCATGCGTTTCTCGATGGTCGTGCCTACGTGACGCCGCACGATGTGAAGTCCGTGGCCATGGATGTGCTGCGCCATCGCGTGACGGTCACCTACGAGGCTGAGGCGGAAGGTTTGTCCAGCGAGCAGATCATCGAGCGTCTGCTCAATCAAATGCCCGTGCCATGATGCGCAAAGCCGCTCCAGTTCCCATCACCGCCGAGGACGAGGCCCGCACCGCGGAGATTCTCGGCCGCGTGCGTCGCATGGAGGTGCGCACGCACCGGCTGGTGAATGACGCGCTCGCCGGCCGCTACGCCAGTGTGTTCAAGGGGCGCGGCATGGACTTTGATCGCGTGCGGAATTACGTCGCTGGCGATGACGTGCGCACCATCGACTGGAACGTCACCGCACGCACCGGCGAGGCGCACATCAAGGTCTTCACCGAGGAGCGCGAGCTGACCATCATGCTGCTCATCGATATCAGCGGGTCATCGGACTTCGGCTCGGTGGCCAGCTCGAAGCGCGAACTCGCGGCAGAGGCTGCGGGGGTGCTGGCCGCGTCTGCCATTCGCAATCGCGACAAGGTGGGCGTGATTCTTTTCTGCGACGAGGTGGAGCTTTACATCCCGCCGGGCAAGGGCCGCACGCACATCATGCGCATCATCCGCGAGATTCTTTTTTTCCGCCCGCAACGCCGGGGCACGGACATCACCCGCGCGCTGGATTTCGCCAACCGCGTGCTGCACCGCCGCGCCGTGATGTTTCTGGTGTCGGATTTCTGCCTCGGCTCCGCCCACGAGGAAAAACTCGCGCGCTTGCTGACCAAGCTGCAAGTCAGCGGCCGCCGCCATGATGTGATCGCGGTATCGGTCACGGACCCGCGCGAGATGACCTTGCCGGATGTGGGCTTGTTGAGCATCGAGGATGCCGAAACCGGCGAGGTGGTGGAGCTGGATACGGCGAAGGCCGCGGTGCGGGAAAGTTATGCCGCACAGGCGCGCGAACGCCGCGAACACACCGCGCGCAAGATCCGCGCCCGTGGCATCGATCTGGTGGAGTGCGTGAATGGCGAGGACTGGATGCCGCAGTTGTTAGGATTTTTTCAAAAACGCCGTCAACGCACGGGATGAGCTAGGTAGGCATGAGTCGGAACATTTCATGGGCACGAGGGAGCATGATGGCGGCACTGGCCAGCCTGGCGCTCGCGCATGCCCAGGCACCGCCCGCTGCGGAAGAGGACATTCGCGAGGTGCGTGGTTTGATCGAGCTGCCCGCACCGGCGGAAACATCGCACACCGCGTGGTGGATCGCATTGAGCGTGGTCGTCGCTGGCCTGGCGGCATGGGGTCTGGTGACCATGTTGCGCGCGCGCCAGCAGGCGGCATCGCCGCTGGGCCAGGCGATGCAGCGGCTGCGTGAGATCGAGGGCCAGCAGGCCGCATGGGACGATGAGCGCTACGCCATCGCCGTGGCGGATGTGCTGCGCCACTATGTGGTGGCGGTTCATGGCATCGCCGCACCGCAGCGCACCTCACAGGAATTTTTGCAGGAATGCATGCGTCAAGGAGCGTGGCCGGATGTTTCGTTAGAGACGCTGCGGGCCTTGCTGCGGGCCTGCGATGTGGCGAAGTTTGCCTCCGGCGCACTGACCGCACTGGAGCGCCAGGACATGTTGTTGCAGGTGCGTGAGTTGATCTTGGTGCCGATGAAGAAAGCGGAACAACCTACAGGAGAATTTGCCGCATGAGTGTGTCCTATCAATTCGCCTATCCGTGGTTCTTGCTGCTGCTCCTGCTGCTGCCTGTGCTGGCGTGGTGGAAGGGCAAACACGGGCCGGCGGTGGCCCTGCGTTTGCCGAGCATCGAAGACGCGGTGAAGGTCGGCGCCCGTTCGCGCGCCAGTGCCGGGCGTTTTCTCACGACCTTGGGGCTGTTGGCGTTTTCCTTGTTGGTGATCGCCTTGGCCCGCCCGCGCAAGGTGAAGGGCACCAGCGATTTGCAAACCAATGGCATTGATATCATTCTGACGATCGACGTTTCCGGCTCGATGGAAGCGCTCGATTTCAAGCTGCACGGCAAGCAGGCGAACCGCCTGGAAGTGGTGAAGGATGTGGTGGCGAAGTTTGTGGTGCAGCGGCCCGATGACCGCATCGGCATGGTGGCCTTCGCCGGGCGGCCGTACCTCGCGGCACCACTCACCCACGATCAAGCCTGGATCGCCACACGGTTGCAGGACGTGCAGATCGGCCAGGTCGAGGACGGCACCGCCATCGGCTCGGCCATCGTTTCCTCCGTCGATCACCTGCGCGATTCGGATGCGAAAAGCAAGGTCATCATCCTGCTCACCGATGGCGTCAACACCAGCGGCTCGATCAATCCGCTCACCGCCACCGAGGCAGCGAAGGCCCTGGGCGTGAAAATTTACACCATCGGTGCCGGCACCAATGGCGAGGCCCCCTATCCGGTGCGCAGCATGTTCGGCACGCAGATGCAGATGATCAAGGTGGAGATCGATGAAAAGACCCTGGGCGAGATCGCCAGCATGACCGGCGGCAAGTACTTCCGCGCCACGGATGCGGATTCGTTAGAGGAAATTTACGCCACCATCAACCAACTGGAAACCACACCGCGCCAGGAGAAAAAATACGAGGATTACGACGAATGGTTTGCCATCGCCCTGTGGCCGGGGCTGGGGCTCTTGCTCCTGGAATGGATCCTGCGTCACACCCGTTTCCGCCGATTGCCATGATTGCGATGATCGAAAGCCAAGGATTGCAGTTCGCCCAGCCGTGGTATCTGGCGGCGGGGCTGCTGTGCTGTGCGTTGGCGCTATTTTTCTATCGGAAATTCGATCAACGCCGCGCGGCCGATCTGGCGAAAATGGCTCACCCGCGTTTCCTCCCGCTGCTGTTTCGCGGCGATTCACCGGCGCGCCGCTGGCTCAAACGCGGACTGTGGCTCGGCACCGTCATGATGATTTTCACCGCCCTGGCCCGCCCGCAGTGGGGCGAGGAATACCGCGAGGTGAAACGCCGCGGCATCGATCTGCTGTTCGCGCTGGACACCTCGCACAGCATGTTGGCCGATGACCTGTCGCCCAATCGCCTCGACCGCGCACGCATGGGCATCCTCGATTTCATCGATCGCCTCGAGGGCGACCGCATCGGCCTGGTGCCCTTCGCCGGCAGTGCCTATGCGCTGTGTCCGCTGACCTTGGACTACGATGCCTTCCGCGAATCGCTGCAAGTGGTGAACACGCAAATGATTCCCCACCAGGGCACGGACCTCGCCAGCGCCATCCGCGAGGCCGAGCGCCTGTTCCAGGAAAACCAAAACAACCAGCGCATCCTCGTGCTCATCACCGATGGCGAGGACCTCCAGGGCGATGTGCTGGATGCGGCAAAAAAAGCCCACGATCAAGGCATGGTCATCTACACCGTCGGCGTCGGCGATCCCGCTGGGGCGACCATTCCTGTGCAATACCAAAACGGCCGCCGCGATGTCATGCGCGATGCCAAAGGCGAGGTCGTGCGCACGCGTCTCGATGAAACGACCTTGAAAAAAATCGCCGAGATCTCGCAAGGCCTCTACGTCCCGCTCGGCCGCGGTGCCGAGGGCTTGAACACCATCTATCAGGAAAAACTCCGCCTCATGCCGAAGACCGACATGAACCAGCGCATGGAAAAAATTCCGTTAGAACGTTTCGTCTGGCCGCTGTCCTTGGCGGTGTTGTTGTGGTTGATCGAGTTTTTCCTGCCGGATCGCCGTCGCGTCGCGGCACTGGGCATCATCGCGCTGTTGCTGGCCACCTCCGGAATGCCCTTGCACGCGGCGGAAAGTCAGGTGATTACCTACAATCGCGGCACGGAGGCCTACCAGCGCGGTGAGTTTGCCGAGGCCGTGGATGCCTTGCGCGATGCCCTGCGCACGCCCGACCTCTCGCTGCAACAGCGCACCTACTACAACCTCGGCAATGCCCTCTATCGTCTCGGTCAGGCCTCCGCGCAGGAGGATGCCAAGCAAACCATTGAGCGCTGGAAAGACGCGATCAAGGCCTACGACGATGCGCTCGCGCTGCGCTCCGATGACGAAGACGCCCGCTACAATCGCGATCTGGTGAAGAAAAAACTCGACGAGCTGCAACAGCAGCAACCCCAGGACCAACAGCAGCAGGACCAACAAAAGCAAGAGCAACAGGACAAGCAGGAGCAGGAGGAAAAAGAAAAACAAGAGCAGCAGCAACAGCAGGATCAAGCATCGCAGGACCAGCAGGATCAGCAAAAGAAGGAATCGGAATCCGCGAAGGAAAACCAAGAGTCCCAGGAGCAGCAGAAACAGGACGCCGAATCGTCGAAAGAAGAGGGCAAGGAAGAGCAGCAGGCGCAAGCCGGCGAGCAAGGCAAGGAGGGAGAGGGGGGCAAGGAACCCCAGCAGGCGCAGGCCCAGCAAGCGCGGGAAATGACAGAGGAGGAGGCCAAGCAGTTGTTAGAATCACTGCGCCATGAGGAGCGCCGCGTGATTCCCATTCCCCAGCGCCGCGATGGCAAAACCGATAACACCACCAAAGGAAAAACATGGTAAGCGCGATCCGATATGGTCTCTTGTTGCTGCTTTCGCTGGCATGCGTCCATGCCGCCGAGGTCCAGTTGCTGCTGGATTCCAACCGCATCGCCACTGGGGAAGGGGCTCATCTCACGATTCAAATTCGCGGTGGTAACGCCCAGCGCCCCACCATCCCCGAGGTACCGAATTTGATCGTCGATTACCAAGCGCAGAACCAGATGTTTTCGATGGTGAATGGCGCGACGACCCAGATCGTTTCCTTCCAGTATCTGGTGGGATCGCAAGTGGCGGGCGAATACATGATTCCTCCCATCGTCGTGAAAGTCGCTGGACAGGAGCTCACCACCCAGCCGCAGAAGCTCACGGTGTTTGATGACGGCAGCCATGCCGCCCAAGGGAATGCCGGGCAGCCCGCGCCTCCGGATCCGCATCGTTTCAGTATGATGACAGTCGCGCTCGCAGTGCCGGAGCGTCAGGACATTTACCTCGGGGAAATTGCCCCCGTGCGCATCGAGGCCTGGTTCCCGGCGGACGCGCGGGTGCAACTGCGCAGCATGATCCAGCCGGAAAGCGGTTCTTACACCCTGCACAATCTCAGCAATCAACCGCAGCAAACATCCCAGCAAAAGGACGGCAAATCCTACAACGTGCTCACCTGGTTCGGCGGCATTTCCGCCACCAAGGAGGGCGCGCAGGCGGTGAAGCTCTCGATGAAGGTGATGGTTGCACTGCCGGATCTCAGCAAGCCCGTGCTGCGTCCGCGCGCCGGAAATGCGAGTCCGCTCCACCCCTTCGGACGCGGTGCCGGCATGCGCTACAGCGAAGAGGAGGTCACGCTCGTAAGTGAGCCGATGTCACTGCAAGTGCGGCCCCTGCCGGAGGAGGGCAGACCCGCGAATTTCTCCGGAGCGGTGGGGGAGTTTGCCTTCGATGCGTTAGAGATCCCCGCCGCATGGAACACCGGCGAGCCGCAGCGCGTGGCCCTGCGCATTCGCGGCAGCGGAAATTTCGCCAACATGAAGGCACCGGAACTCAGCCCGGCGGACTTGTGGAAATGGTACCCCGGCCAGGATCAGTTCACGCCCAGTGACATCGCTTCCTTTTCCGGCAGCAAGGTCTTCCAATACAACGCAATCGCCCGCAAAAGCGGCGAGTATCCCGTGGCCTTCGAGCTGAGTTATTTCGATCCCAAACTCGGCACCTACCAGCTCATCCGCTCGGAGGAACGGCGCGTGAACATCACCGGTGACAACATCATCGAGGAGAAAAGTGCGCCCGCCATCGCCGCAGTGCCGCCACCGCCGCCGGCGGAAGATGGACCCTCACCTCTGCGCCAGCGTGCCGCCACCTCATGGACCAGCGCCGCGTGGACGCGCGGCATCAATCTCACACTCGTGGCGGGCCTTGCCACATTGCTTGCCGCCGCCGCGCCCGTGTTTGCGCTATGGCGGAAAACATCGTTAGATCCCGCGCGCCTGCATCGCCTGCAACAGCAACGCGAGATCCAGGCCGCTATGAAACGCAAGCAACAAGCCGAACGCGATGCCGATGCCGCCGCCTACTGGACTGCCGCCCTGGAGGCCATGCGCCTCTCACTTTCGGCATCGTGGCGCATGCCGGCCCACGCCATCAGCCTGCACGATGTCACCCAGCGCTGTGGTGTGGACTCCGCTGTCACTGCATTTTTCCGCGAGGCCGATCGCTGGACCTACGGCGCGCATCATAGCGCGCCCGATTGGTCGCACTGGCGCACACTCGATCAACAAGCCCTTGCCGCCCTCAACTCATGAAGTGGTTCTCCATCGCATCCTTGCTTCTCACGCTATCCTGTTTCGCCGCATCCGCGAAATGGCAGGAAGCCCAGGCCATGGCCGATCAGGGGAAATGGCACGATGCCGCCGCACTCTATCAGGAAATGCTCAAAGACGCGCCCACCGATGCCGCCCTGCACTACAATCGCGCGCTGTGCCACGAGCAAGCCGGCGAGGTGGGACCGGCGGTGTTAGGGTATGAGCGCGCCCTGCGCCTCGCCCCGCGCGCTGCCGATGCCCGCCGCAATCTCACCCTCCTGCGCGAGAAACATGCGCTCACGGAAGCAAACACCTTGGCTCCCGGTTTGCCGACTTTCACTGCATGGTTCAGCCGTGAGGAATGGACCTGCTTGTCGCTCGCCGCCGCCTTGCTCATGATCGCCGCCGCGTGGTGGGCTGTGCTGCGTGCCGCGCCGAAACGCCGGGCCTTTCCCCTCAGCCTCGCGATCCTCGGTTGTTTCCTCATGACCGCATGCGCTGTCATCGTGCGCAAGCGCGGCGCGGAAGACCAGCTCGCCGTCGTGACTGCGGCGGATGTGGCCCTGCGACTCTCGCCTTTTGCCACCGCCGAGGAAATCACGGCATCGCCCGCAGGATCGCTGATCCGAATCCAGTCCGCGCAAGGCGACTTCGTGTATGCCGAGCTGCTGCCCCAGGGCACCAGCGGCTGGCTGCCGCTTCAGGCGGTCGAGCGCATCACTTCGCCGGTTTCCACACCTTGACCCAATCGACCTCGTAATAATTGTTGTTCCAGACCGTGGTATCATCCGGCGTTTTTTCCCACGCACCTACCGCGAGATTGATCAGAAGATACATCGGCTTTTCCGCCATCTTGATCGCGGCACGGTCGGTCACGCGGTGCACGGATTTTCCATCGAGGTAAAAGTCGATGAAGTCCGCCGTCCAGTGGACGCCGTAATCATGAAAATCGGCACTCAGATCCGGCAAGCGCTCAGCCCAGCGGCCATGGCTTTTGTGGTCGCGCCAGCTCTTGCCGTAATGAAGCGCCACGTGAGAGCGCTTGGGATTGCTGGTGAGGATTTCCATCACATCGATCTCCGGTGGCCAGCCACCATCGGTGGGCAGCAGCCAGAATGCCGGCCAAAATCCACGACCCTTGGGCACCTTCAATCTCGCCTCGGCGTAACCGAAAGTGAAATCAAACTTGCCCTTGGTATGTACCGCGCCCGCTTGATAGGGGACCTTGAGCACTTTTCCCTCAAACTTCGCCGTATCCGTGGCCTTGGGATGCCGCTCGGGCACGGCGCGTATCACCAGCTTGCCATCGGCCACACGCACGTGAGCGGGGTCCATGTAGGCCATGTGATTGTGGATGGATCCCCATGGGTAGTTGTAGCCCCATTTGTTCTGGTCCAGCACTTTTCCACTGAAATCATCGTCAAATGCCAGCTTCCAGTTCTTCGCATCACCCACCGGAGCCGCCGCAGCCCACGAGGCCAGACACAAGCACGCCATGATCGATCGCATTTTCATCGGCCCCTGCTACGGCTGTCATCGCCTGCTTCTTGCGCGAGGAAAATGGATTTGTGTCATCGCTCCGAAACGATGCGAATGAACACCTTGCGGCTCTCCCGCATTTCCGCTTTGACCTCGGCGGCCTTTGCCGTATCTTCCCGCCATGTTGCGCCGCATTTTCCGCCACACCTGTCTGCCTTTGATCACGATGCTGCTGGTCGCTTCCTGCGGAGGAAATCCCGACCCCGCTCCGCGCCCCGGCACCGCCCCGGCCCAAGGCGCGTCCCTGGCGCAACCACTGCCCGGCACCATTCCCGACAAGGCCCCGCCGCCCGTCGTCGCGGAGTCTGCCATCGTCGTCGATATCGGCTCCGGCCGTGTGCTCTATGCCAAAAACGCCGACCTGCCGCGCCCCGTGGCCTCCACCCAGAAAATCATCACCGCACTCTGCGTGCTGGAAGGTGGCGACATCGATAAACGCGTGAAAATCGATGCCTCGGATACCCAGTGCGAGCCCACCAAACTCTACCTCAAGCCCGGCGAAGTGTACACCCGCCGCGATTTGCTCAAAGTCCTCATGGTGAAAAGCGCCAACGATGTGGGCCGCGCCCTCGCCCGCGATGTGGCCGGCTCCCAGGAAAAATTCGCCCAGATGATGAACGACCGCGCCGCCGCCCTCGGCATGCGCCAGTCGCGCTTCCAAAACCCCCACGGCCTCTCCGCCGCGAATCAGTTCTCCACCGCCCGCGATATGGCCATCGCCGCCCGCCAGGCCTACCGCTCGCCCCTGCTGCGCTCGATGATGGCCACCAAGGAAATGGTCTTCACCTTCAACAACGGCAAGACCATCAAACTCGAAAACACGAACAAAATCCTCAAAACCGTGCCCTACTGCAACGGCATGAAAACCGGCACCACCAATGCCGCCGGACGTTGCCTCATTTGCACCGGTGAGCTTGACAACCGCGCCGTCATCGTCGTTGTTCTCAAATCCAACACGCCCAACATCTGGAAAGACTCGGAAAACCTCCTGCGCTGGGCCTTGGAAAGACCTGTATCCTGATCCCATCATGCGCGTTGACTCCACCTTCACACTCAAGCCCGGCGATATCGCCCCTGATTTCACCCTGCCGGATGCCGAGGGCACACTCGTGTCCCTCGATGAGGCACGCGGGCCCCACGGCCTCCTCGTCGTCTTCGCCTGCAATCACTGCCCCTTCGTCATCCACCTCGCCGATGCCCTCAGTGAGCTGAGCTCGCGCGCCTTTGCCTGCGGCATCGGTACCGTGGTCATCAATTCCAATGACCTCGACGCCTACCCGCAAGACGGCCCGGAGTTCATGAAAACTTTCGCTCGCGAGCACAGCTGGGATTTCCCGTATCTCATCGATGCCACCCAGGAAGTGGCCAAACAATACGGCGCCGCCTGCACCCCGGACTTTTTCCTCTTCGACTCCCGCCTAGCCCTCCACTACGCCGGGCAGTTCGATTCCTCCCGCCCCAAAAACGGCAGCGTGGCCGATGGCTCCGACCTCCAAGCCGCCATCGACGGCATGCTGGAAGGCACACCGCCTCCCGCCAAAGTCTATCCCTCCAGCGGCTGCAACATCAAATGGAAACCCGGCCAAGCCCCCGCCTGGTTCCCCGGCTAAAGGAGCACGGATCTTCAGTCCGCTTCGGTGTGAAGAGCGGGAGAGCGGGAGAGCGGGAGAGCGGGGATGGAGCGCGGATCTTCAGTCCGCTTCAAGAGACAGGAGACAGGAGACAGGAGACAGGAGACAGGAGACAGGAGACAGGAGACAGGGATCAGATGTCAGATGTCAGATGTCAGATGTCAGATGTCAGATGTCAGATGTCAGATGTCATTCTCCGAAGCGTCTGGCGCGGGAAGCCATCAAAAACCCATCATGCCGATGCGTCCAAGACCAACATGGCCACCATAACTGTTGGATAAGAGGCTAAAGACAATCAAGATATCCAAATCGCCAAGCGATCAAAACAACATGCGCAACCAGTTGAGGATGAGCAACTTGCAGAGATGGAAAAAATCCCTTTGCCATAGTTTGCAAATGTGATATCACCTCATGCAGAACTATTCTAACTGTTCGGCAGGGAATCAACATGACAGAACCAGACCATGTAAAGATCATTCAGGCCGGTATTAGCCGGGATTTTCCGGGCGAACTGTTCCCGACTCTGATCGTTGAGCATCAAACATCGGTTGACGTTCAGGTTCTGGAGCCGCAACCAGAATATGAGGAGGCTCAGGAAGCGTGTCGTCAATGGGTCGAGTCGATCTTTCCTTCGCCTTCTCATAATGTGCGGTGGATCGTAGCCTTTCTCGATGGTCGAGACTCAATCTTAGCCAAATCGTCAAAGGGTGAATGCTATCAAGGCGATGTAGCGTGGGAGACCCAGTCAATCAGTTGGAGGAGTCATGCTTGAGCGATACTTCTGGGGCCGACAGTCCGCTCGGAAACAAGATGCCGAACAATAAAGGGTGCTGCGAATGGGTGAGCGACAGCGAACCCATTCGACTGC
>ERZ1066127.598-NODE-598-length-17753-cov-15.897164_pt1 | contig 17753 bp, 18 predicted proteins | sample MGYA00382774_ERZ1066127 | MGnify/ENA primary metagenome ERZ1066127 (study PRJEB33369, sample SAMEA5778357) | biofilm metagenome | biome: Industrial cooling water; feature: Water cooling tower basin; material: Biofilm | place: United Arab Emirates | collected... | reverse complement strand
GACTCTCATGCAGGGAACATAGCAGATATTTTATAAGAGTCAATCTGTAAGGCGGCCTACACTAGTTGCTCAATCATTTGAGGTCAGGCGCTTAGCTTCTCGATCACGGGCTTTTTCTTCGGCATCGTCCAGCATGAACCTCTCCAGACGCTCAAATGCGAAAATTACGTAAAGGAACTGAATCAGGGAGCAAGCGAAGAGAGCAGTGGAACAAGCAGCAATAAAAAATGAAAAGCTTCCCCCTGAGGGGAAAAATCCACATGCGCCCATCATAATCGCAGTTAGTGTAAACAAAACCACGAGCTGCGTTAATTTATGACCGCACTTTCTTGCTATGCGGCAAAAATTCATGGTGGTGTCTGGCGCAACTTCCATCTTTAAGACGAGATCGATTACCCTTATTCGAAGATTATAAGCTGTTACACTGAAAGCCGCCGCAACAAAGGCAACTTTTTGGAGTCCTCCAAAAATATCGATCTGATTTTTAGTAACGTAACTCTGGCTCAACAGAACGAGCAAAAAACCTCCCATAGCCGCAAGGGCTGAAAATACCTTTCTCCCGGCACCAGCTTGGAGCTTCCTTCTAATCATGGTATTGTTTTTTTGTCCTTGATTTTTTCAAGGAGCCACTCTGCGATTCGACTCATTGCGTCGTCAGACGAAATGTTATTGCCTGGGCACTGCACATCAACTTTACCTCGGATCGTTAACTCCTCGTTCGTTATCTTTTGATCGCCATCAAGAAAAATAGTCGTATCGAGGTCAGGGTTGTCACCTACCACAGACGCAAGAGTGCGCATCACGCGCTGGGAATCTTTTTCAGTTCTGCTCCGGTAAGAAATGTCCAATTCCACGTGGATACTGTCGGGGTCACTGCTCTTAGTCATCTCATCAATGATAGCATCGTCTTTGATAAATGCTTTCAGAATGCTCAGCAATAAAGGGTCTGTCTCGATCGTCGTTGAATAGTGCTTCCGTTTGGACGTTGATTTGGGATCGGGATTGGGTATCTCGGTTTTGATCGCCGAAAAAGCGTCAGCACCGATTTGGACTCGCTTGACCTTATGGTCTTTCAGCTTTTCCACTGCTCCAAGGGAAGGCAGATTCTGCAAGATGAACAGCCAGCCATCCGCCAACTTTGCTTCGCTTTGGATAAACCAAACGAGAAAATCCTGAAGGTCTCGAATGTCCAATTCCTTGGATTGGATGACGGCGACGTGATTCTCGCGGATAGCGAAACACAAAACTTGCTCTTGTAGCTTTCTTTTCTTTCCAGTCGAATCCTGGGGTTCAACAGCCCCCTCCCATGTCGATCCGTCTGTTTCGGCATCGATTAAAGGGACCAGTCGATTATTTTCGTAAATGACCAGTGCACCGCACACACAGCCTTGCTTGGGAACGAGATGCGCTAGAAATTGAACTTTATCACCTCCGGCTGAAATTTTCCTGATCCAAGGCTTTGAATTTATGGCTGACGCATCTTTCAAGAGCTTTTGCAGGTCGAAAGACTTCGGATTTCCATCTGCGGGCGCTTCGGCAACGCAACGCCTGTAATTGACAGCTTTTGGCTTTATGTTTGTTGACATCTGATTGTTATCGCAATGGTTTTGGCATCCCCCCTGTAACCTGTCGAGTCAGAAATCTGCTTTTACCTACTTTCCTCGACGTGCGTTGTAGTCTCTAAACCATATACCCCCATCTCGGAGCCAACTTAGTCACCTTTGGTTGGCACTGTGCTGGAAGGGGGCGGTATTCAGTCTGGTGTGCTCTGACCATCTGCTGGGCGGCGAGGATTTCTGGAGCGTCATCGAGGACATGATTCGCAACTGGACGTCTGAGTTACCATGATTGATTGTCCGTCGTCATCTCTGGTTCATAAGAAGAAGCTGCGCTCCCTCGCGCAGAGCAACAGTGTATTTCATCATTCCAAGTCTTTATCAGCACACTCATTAATGCTCAATGATCCATACGGGTGCGTATATCAGCTGGCGACGCCCGCGCGCGGTCACCCATCGAAGTCACCTACCATAAGTGAATCGCGTGAGGCAAAGCCTCTTTACGCGACGCACGATTCCGCAAAAAATCCTTGCATAACAGGCACATTCCTGGTTTTTTAGTGACGTAGCTGGAACTTTGAAATAATACTCACCCTAGCTACGAACAAAAACTGTCGGATAATATGAACTTACCAATTGAAAATTTTTACCGGCGCAACGAAGGACTACTTCAAATCGTTGGTATTTTAGGGCTTCCAATTGCTTTCACGATTATTGGGATATTCGTTACGATTAGTGTAGAACGATTTAAATTACATCAAGCTGAGATAATGGAACGGTCCAAGATGCATCAAGAAGAGATGTTGAAAAGGATCAGTACGCAGGAGGAATATGTGAAGATCGCCACTGGGATTCTTTCACGCAAGGTAGATAAAGATCAGAATACAGCCATAAGAGAGTGGGCTGTTGATATTTTAAGTCTCTACTCACCGATAGAAATTAAGAAAGAACAAAGGGACGATCTAATAACTGGCGTGTCGAGAACTGCTTGGTATGGTTTAGATTACACAGCCGGATACGCCGACTACGACTTCTACGCTAATAGAGAAAAGCGCGAATCCGAACAACCCGGCGCTGGGCAACCCGCTACACGCCCCGAGTCGGATTCTGGGGATTGCGACAAACCTTAACCTGAATCGGAGGGGCACTCCCGGTAGCGGGTGCCAGGCCTCGACTTTATACGAAAAATTATGAACTCGACGTTCCTATTGTTTTTATCCATAGCCGTTTGCCACGCAGAACCAAGTATCAAGGATATGCCATGGCCCAAGCAGCTTCGCGAATTTCCTGCCGGAGAAGATTCCACCTTCGTCGCGGGAGACTATGAGGTGAACCGCCGTATTCCTAAGGATCCAAAGATTCAGTCCGCTGGAGGGTCTGGCGGACCGGTTGTCAAAATCACCTTAAAGGATGGGAAGAGTTTGAGGCAGGCAAGCATCACCACACAAAGTGTTGGCGAGCGACTTTTGCACCCCTATCTTGGCAGACCTCAAATCGGCTGAAATCGGCGCTTGCTTCGCCGGTATGACAACTTTACGTTAGGAAAAAGCAACATGCGGATATCGATTTACGGGAATGCAGGTTTGGGGAAGAGCACGCTGGCACGTGCGCTTACACAGCAGTTTGGCATGCCCCATCTCGATCTTGACTCAATCTATTGGACAGGTGGAAGCGATCCCCGTCCCCGACCGATTGTCACTGTGGTTAGCGAGTTATAGTCGTTCTTTTCCCAAAACAGGTCATGGGTTGTTGAGGGATGCCACACTCAGCTTATCGAGTATTCTCTTGCCTGGCATCCTTTGATGATTTTCCTGGATCTGAGGAAGAGCGTCGCCATTTACTGCTATCATCTGCCGTGCAAGGCATTTTGGAACTTGGGGCAGTATCACAGGTCTCGGGTTCGCACCGCACGAATCGTTCGATTCTTTGTTTCACTATGACTTTGGTTGAAAATCCACCGGCTGGCTGATCAGATCGGAAAACAGCGAGAAAAACAACCAGAACAGGATGGTGATGACGGCATACCAAATGACGATGCGCCATGTGATTGCTCGGGCGCATTGACAGACGCGATCCACGAGAAAAAACATCGCCACCAGTTGCACCGGGAATCGCAGCAGGCGCACGGGAGCGGGCAAGACCCAGGTGAAAAACATGCTGATGGCCGCGAGACCTATGGCGCAAATCAGAGCTTCACGATAACTCTGCTCGTCATCCCGCGAACCGGTGAAAATGACGATCAACAGCCATAGCAAAGTCAACGGGGCGAAATGTTGCAGGATGAACGACATGATCTTCGCAGATTATTCCTTAAGCCGCTGGACTTTGGTGAAGTAGGCACCGTGTTCTTTGCCATCGGGAGTCACGAGCCAAGTTTGAAGCAGGGTAGGCCCGGCATCCAGTGTCACCCGGAAGGTGGCGCAGGTGTCCTCAGGTTTGAGGGTTTGTTTCACATCATGCTTGCCGATGCTCAAGCGGGCTTCGTTGCGCTCCATCGCTTTTTCCAGATACTCTGGCCAGCGGTAAAGGGTGATTTCGTAGAGACCCGATTGTTTTACCTCAATCGCCCAGGAGCCTTGGATGAGTGCACCTTTTTTGATGTGATTCTGGTGCCATGCCGCGTCTTGTTTGCCAAGCATGAGCCAATCGTGGCTGGAGAGAGTCATGGGATCTTCCCCGCCGCCGATGACGTAGCGCACGGTTTCACGCAAGGAGGGCTGAAGGGACTTCCACCAAGTCTGATAATCGGCGCGCAGACGCGTGACAACGTCCGGGTGCTTTTCTGCCACGTTGTTTTTTTGGCCGGGATCGGCGATGATATCATAGAGCTCCTTGCCATCAATCAAACGCCAGCGCTGGGTCATCGTGGCGGAGTTTTCCCATTCGGGGGGGAGAAACGCACGTTGTACATGAACGAAGAGAGTGCGATCGGGGAGCTGCACTTGGCGGCTCCTCAACGCCGTGCTGAGCGAGATGCCATCCGGAGCGGGCCCTTCTGGTTTTTTCAATCCTAGCAGATCCACCAGCGTGGGCAGGAGGTCAACATGGGCAGTGAGCTCAGCCACGTCGCGCCCGCCTTGAATGCCACCCACGGGCCAATGCCAGAAGCAAGGCACACGATGTCCGCCGTCGTAAGCGGAACTTTTCCAGCCGCGCATGCCTGCATTGAAGTAGGGGTAGGTCTCATCCATGTTGATCCAGCCGGCTGTCGTGCCGTTATCAGTCATGAAGATGAGCAGTGTGTTTTCTGATAGACCCAGTTCTTTGATATGGGCACGCAGGCGTCCGAGGTTTTCATCGATGTTGGCGATCATGCCGTAAAACTTCGCCATCGTGGGCGGCAAGCCAGCTTTGAGGTAGGGGGTTGCATATGAGTCGGGTACAAAGTAGGGCCCGTGCGGGGCGTTGGGGGCGAGGTAGAGGAAAAAGGGTTTATCGCGCTTTTGTTCGATGAAACGGGTGGCTTCGCGGAACCAGACATCGGTGCAGTAGCCTTCGAGGCGTTTCCACTCGCCGTTGACCTTGTAGGTGTCATCGAAGTAGTCGTTTTCCCAGTAATCCGGACCATTACCCAAGCCACCGCCGTGATGCCAGACGGTGTGATCGAAGCCCTGGTCCTGCGGGCGACAGGGGAAATTGTCACCGAGATGCCACTTGCCGATCATGGCGGTATCGTAGCCGTTGGCCTTGAAAACCTCGGCGATGGTGACTTCCTCCGTGCGCATCATCGAGCGGCCGTTGATTGTGTGCCACACTCCGGCGCGGGTGGAGTAGCGCCCACTCATCAGCGCGGAGCGGGTGGGGGAGCAGGTGGGATCGACGTGGAAATTGCTCAAACGCACGCTGTCGGCGTGGAGGCGATCGAGATGAGGAGTTTTGATCACCGGATTGCCATGCGCTCCGATTTCTCCGTAGCCCTGATCGTCCGTCATGATCAGAATGACGTTGGGTGGGGTGGCCTGTGCGCAACACGCGGTCGAGAACACATGGCATAAGGCGAAGAAAACAAACGGGGCAATCAGGCGTCCTGCGGTACACATGGCAAGTGCAAAAACTACGCCCATCCAAGGGCATCAAGCGCTGGAGTCAATACGAAAGTTGTCGCCACGGTGGCGTTCGTACGGTGGAATGCTCTTTAACTTTCGCGGTAGTCCGTTGCCACAAGTTCCAGATAGGCCTGGATTTCTCTCGCGGGATCGTGGGCTCGCATGAGTGACTCGCCGATGAGCACGGCGTTGGCTCCGGCATCGAGCACACGCTGCGCATCGGTGAGGGTTTTGATGCCAGACTCGGACACCAGCAACACGTCGTCCGGCACTTCATCGACAAGCGCCTCGGTGGTGGCGAGGTCGATCTCAAAGGTTTTCAGATTGCGGTTGTTGATGCCGATGAGGTCGGCTCCCAGATCAAGCGCGCGCTCCATTTCCGGCAGGTCGTGCACCTCGACGAGTACATCTAGAGAGAGGTCTTTCGCCGTCTGATAGAGGTGGCGTAAGGTATCATCATCCAGCGCGGCCACGATCAGCAGAATGGCATCCGCCCCGGCGACAATGGCCTCGTGGATCTGCACTTCATGTATGGTGAAATCCTTGCGCAACAGCGGGGCGGGGGAGAACTCGGATATTTTTGTTAGATAGGCTAACGATCCTTGGAAATACTCCTCGTCGGTGAGAATGGACATGCAAGACACTCCGCCCTGGAGATAGAGTTGCGCTTGTTTCACCGGATCGAAGGAGGGATCGATGACACCCACGGAGGGGGAGGCTTTTTTCACTTCTGCGATCACCCCGAGTTGGTGTGGGCCGCGGTCGAGAGCGGCGCGGAAGCCGCGGAAATCGTTGCGCTGCAAGGCGGCGGCCTTGAGCAGAGCGGCTTTGGGTAGCAGGGCTTCCACTTCACGGTGTTTGGTGGCGATGATTTGCGCGAGTTTATCTTGCATGGTTCGCGCTCATGTAAGCGTGAAAACAAAGGAAGAGCAAGGGATTGAAAAAAAAGTTCACTTTTTATGATGTTTTTTCTTGCGCAACTCGGAAAAATCCCTACCTTCCGCGCACGCGATTCTCGCGTAACGCGAAAGCGGGCGTAGCTCAGTGGTAGAGCGCCACCTTGCCAAGGTGGATGTCGTGAGTTCGAATCTCATCGCCCGCTCCATTTTTTAAGCACTCTTGATGAGTGCTTTTTTTGTTTCCAGGCGGAAGAGGCCATGGAGACCAAAGAGTTCGTGAGGTTCACATCGGGACAATTTTTCGATTTTCCTAAAAAATCACTTGCCTTATTGAGAATCAGTCTCAACTGTATGCGTGCCGCATGAGTAAAGCAGCAACTTACGCCCTGAATGTGATTACGCTCGCCGCCTGGCTGAGTGTGGCATTGGGGGCATTCATCGGGTTGACGGTGTCACAGGACTGGTCGGTGGCTTTTGCCGTGAAGCCTCCGCGATTGCAAGTGATGAGCACTGTGGATATCGCGCCTGCGGATCCTGCCGTCGAGAATGCAAACGAATCCGCTGCGGAAGAAGCGCCATCCGACTCCGAGCTCATCCCCGTCACGGCAGTGGTGCCGTCACCACCACCGATGCCGGACATCGCGCCGATGAGCGAGCTTCCCGAGATCCCGGAAATGCCTGCTCCCGTGATCAAAAAAACCGCCACACAAGTGGCAAAACCCGCTGCGGCCAAGCCCTCCACTTCCTCCAGCAACGCCAATCGCTCTTCTTCGGATCGCTCGTCGAATGGCGCTGCCAATGGCAACTCTCCGCCGTCCAAGGCCACCACCCTGTCTTTCGGCAGTGGCGCAGGGCGACAGCCAGCTCCCAGCTACCCGCTGCAGGCCCGCCGCACGAACCAGCAAGGCACCGTGGTCGTTGAGTTCATTGTCGGCGCGGATGGCAAGGTGCTCAGTGCCTGGGTCAAAACCGCTTGTCCCTATCCGCTGCTGAACGACTCCGCACTGTCCACCGTGCGCAGCCGCTGGAAATTTCCCGCTGGTCCCGCACGTCGCTACCGCGTGCCTATCATTTTCCGTTTGAATTAATCTCCATGATCCTATCGCATATCCTCGTTGAGTATTTTGAAAAAGGCGGCCCCATCATGTGGCCCATGGCACTGTTGTTTTTTCTCGCCATTTGCGTGATCCTTGATCGCGTGATCTGGTGGTTGAAGTTGCGTGGGAGCATCAATGCCGCTCAGCAAGAGGCAGCCCGCGAGTCCCTCGGGCTCGGTGAGTTTGAAAAGGCCTGGCAAACCACTGCTCATGGTGATCCTTTCCTGCAAAATCTTCGCGATGGTCTCGCCCACGCCACGACCTCGCCCTTGGCGGCCATGCAATTGCACGCCAGCAATTTGTTGGAGAAGTCCGAGGCCCGTCTGTGGGTCCTGAGCACTGTCATCACACTCGCTCCGTTGATGGGATTGTTAGGCACCGTGGTGGGCATCATGGGCTCGTTCAATTTCGTCGGCAATGACCAGTTGGCGGTGACCAAGGTTTCGGGGGGCATTGCCGAGGCTTTGATTGCGACGGCCGCCGGTCTGGGCATCGCCATTCTTTGCCTGCTGCCATTCAATTTCTTTCGCAAGAAAACCTCGCTGCTGCGCGGAAAGTTGGAATACTGGATCAATCATTGTGAACTGCTCGCCGGCAATGCCAAAGCGCACGGTCACGACCTCAGCGAGTTCAAAGCACCCCGTCACTGACCCGTCATGCCCGTCAAACTTTCCAGTAGCGCCGATCAGGACGGCCACGAAGAGGCCCGCATCGAGATCGTGCCGCTCATCGACATCATGTTTTTCCTGCTAGCCAGTTTCATGCTGGTCAGTCTCAGCATGACCCAGCTCAGCCGCGTGCCCATCGAGCTGCCGGATGCCCGATCCGCACTCTCGGAAAAATCGGTGCCGCCCTTTCATTTCGCCCTCAACGAGCAGGGAGTGATCACTCTCAAAGAGGAAATCCTCACTGCCACCGAAGTCACCGAGCGCCTCGCTACTTTGGAAAACCGGGATGATGTCAATGTTCTCATCGCCGCGCACGCCAACGCCCGTCATGAACAGGTGATGAGGTTGCTGGATGCCGTGCGAGCCGCAGGAATCGAACGCGTGAGCTTCGAAAGCAAAACCACAAAGCCATGAAAGCCAGTTGGTTGCCAATTCTGAATGCCCTCGGTTGTGCGGCGCTGTTAGGCATCGTCGCCGTGCAGTGGGTGAACAATGAAAAGCGTCGCGAAGATTTCCGCTTACTGCAAGTGCAGGCTCACGCCCTGGAGGAACAACGCGATGAAGCCATCGAGCGTGCGGAATCCCTCACTGCCGACCTCGCCGATCTCAAACAATCGCTGTTTGAGACCCAGAAGGCCGCCGATGCCGCCGCTTTGCAGAACAAGGAGCAGGCGGAACACTTGACGCAAGTGGGAGTTGCCCGCGATCAGGCCACCGCCGAGCGCGATGCCCTGCGCACGCAAATCACCCAATGGGAAGCCGCGATCAAGGAACGCGATCAAGCACTCATCGAGCGCAACGAAGCCATCGCAGCCCTGCGAAAAAAGCTGGACGAGGCGATCGTCCAGCTGAAAAAAGCAGGTGCCCAGTGAGGGTCAATCGAGAAACTTGATCTTCGACACCTGTGGCATTTGGCCGCGTGCCATAGCCGCATGTTGCTCATCGCTGCATGCGGAGTTGGTGGGGGCATCCGCTTCCGAGTCTGTGGCTTGTATCAAGCCCTGTTCGATCATCCATGTTTCCACTTCGGCTCCGGACACATCGGCCAGCATGTGGCCATTGATTTCCACGCAAGGGGAAAGCGGCTGACCGCTTTTGGTCTCCATCTCCCAGCGGAAAGCCGGATTCTTGATGATGTCCTTTTCCTCGAAGGGCAGGTCATACTTGCGCATGATCGCGCGCACTCCTTCGCTCCATCCGCAAAAGGTTTTCAGATAAGCCGTGATTTTTGGTGTCGATTCGCTCATGGGATCAAATTGGTTCGCGCTGATAGTAATCCACCCGAGCCCATGCGCAAGTGGGGATTTCGTGCTTGTCTCATGACAGCGGCTTTGCCAGTGTGCGCGGGTATGGAACGCATGACGCTACGATCACGGATGACGCGATGGACCACCGCGCTATTTCTCCTCCTCAGTTGGTGTTCCTGTTTTGCCCAGGAAGCGGAAAAGGCCGCGGAACAGTCTTTGGATCAAAAAATTGACTCGATCTTCGCAAAAATCACAGGACCGTTTGTGAACACGATTTTCACCACGGTGAAAATTGGGGAGTTCGATGCGTTGTTGGTTGTCTTCTGGCTGGCGCTCGCGGGGTTGATCGTGACGGTGGTGTTCAAGTTCATCAACATCCGCGCCTTTGGCCTGGCGATGCGTACCGTGCGCGGAAAATATAGCCTCGCGAGTGATCCGGGATCGGTGACGCATTTCCAGGCTCTGACAGCGGCGGTATCGGGCACGGTGGGCCTGGGCAACATTGCCGGGGTGGCGATCGGCATTCACAGCGGTGGTCCGGGCGTGGCGTTCTGGTTGTTTTTGAGCGGATTTCTCGGCATGTCCACGAAGTTTGCGGAGTGTACGTTAGGGGTGAAATATCGCATTTTCGATACGGAAGGCCGGGTTCACGGCGGACCGATGTACTACCTCCGCCGCGGTCTGACAGAGCGAGGACTGAAGCCTCTGGGCATGGTGCTAGCGTTCTTTTTTGCGATCTTTTGTGTGTTTGCGTCGTTCGGCGGCGGCAACATTTTCCAAGTCAATCAGGTGACCACGCAGTTGATCAACATCACCGGTGGCGAGTCCTCCTTCTTTTTTGACAAGCAGTGGGTGTTTGGTCTGATCATGGCGTTCATGACGGCGCTGGTGATCATCGGCGGCATTAAGGGCATTGCGAAGGTCACGGACAAGCTGGTGCCGCTGATGTGCGGGCTCTATGTTTTCAGCGCCTTGCTGGTATTGATCGTCAATGCCTCGCACATCATCCCGGCCCTGCAAATGATTATGCGTGAGGCCTTCGAACCGCGCGCGGCCATCACTGGCGGCTTGGTGGCGGCATTCATCTGGGGCATGCGACGTGCCACGTTTTCCAACGAGGCGGGCATCGGCTCCGCTCCTATCGCCCACGCTGCGGCAAAAACCCGACGTCCGGCTTCCGAGGGCGTGGTGGCCTTGTTAGAGCCTTTTCTCGATACCGTGGTGATCTGCAGCATGACGGCACTGGTTCTGTGCGTGACGATGAACTTTGAAGGTGCTTCTGCCAATTACCAGATCAACGGTCACTCCTATGTGTTGGGAGCATCGGGTACTGGATTCAAGGAAGGCATCGCGATGACATCGGCGGCTTTTGAAACGATCCACAGCTCCTTCAAATACGTGTTGTTTTTCTGCGTGTTTGCCTTTGCTTTCTCCACGCTCATCACCTGGAGTTATTACGGCCTGCAAGCATGGCAGTATCTGTTCGGAAAAAATGCCATTGCGGCATGGGTGTACAAGTGCATTTTCTGCCTCATCATCATCGTCGGTTCCGCTACATCCATGAGCGCCGCCACGGATTTTTCCGATGCATCCCTCTTCGCGATGAGCATTCCCAATTTGATCGGAGTCTATCTGCTGCTGCCCGTCGTGCGGAGTGAACTCGCTCGTTTCGTGGCTTTCACCAAGCGCGTGGATGGCGGGGCGACAGTGGAGGAAGCTGATGCCGAGGATCGTGCCGAACACTCCTGAGTGCCATGGCAAAACAGTATCAAATTCACCGCAACAGCGTTGCAAAGTCGGGCATCGATTACCGCAAGGAGCTCAACGACGAGCAATACGCCGCTGTCAGTTCTCCAGAGGGGCGCGCGCTGGTCATCGCCGGTGCCGGTTCAGGTAAAACCCGCACGCTCACGTATCGCGTCGCCTGGTTGCTCGATCACGACGTGGATGCCCGAAACATCCTGTTGCTGACGTTCACGAACAAAGCGGCTCGCGAGATGATCAGTCGTGTGCGCGAGCTGGTGACCCAGGATACTTCCGATCTGTGGGCCGGCACCTTTCACTCGATCGGCAGCCGCATCCTGCGCCGCCATGCCGAGGAGATCGGCTACACGCGATCGCTGACCATTCTCGACCGCGATGACCAGAAATCCATGCTCCAGTCGCTCATCGGCAAACGCGATGCCAAGACGGACAAAAAACGTTTCCCCAAGGCCGATGTGTTGGCCACCATCTTCAGTCTGGTGGTGAACACCGGCCAGCCGCTGGAGGAGGTGATGGCGGAACGATACGACTATCTGGACGAGTGGTTCGATGAAATCGAGGCCATCCGCGTGGCCTACATCGAGAAAAAACAGCAGACGAACTCGATGGACTTCGATGACCTGCTGGTCAAGACCGTGGAGCTGCTCAGCACCAGACCGGATCTGCTCGCGCTCTATCGGAAAAAATTCCGTCACATCCTGGTCGATGAGTTTCAAGACACGAACAAAGTCCAGTGCGAGTTGATCGAGTTGTTGGAAGGGGAGGCGAACAGCCTGATGGTGGTGGGCGATGACGCGCAATCGATCTACTCCTGGCGCGGCGCGAACATGAAAAATATCCTCGCCTTTCCTCATCAAGGGCGTCCGTGCCGTACCTATGCGATCGAGACGAACTACCGCAGTGTGCCGGAAATTCTCGATCTCTCCAATGAAGCAATACGCGCGAATACAGAGCGTTTTGACAAAAACCTCCGCGCCGAGCGCAAGGGCGGTGAGATGAAGCCTGCCATGGTCGTGGTGGAGGACCCGAACATGCAGGCGGCCTTCGTCGGCCAGCGCATCATCGAGCTGCAGGATGAGGGTGTGGAGTTGAATGAGATCGCCATTCTCTACCGCGCGCATTTTCAGAGTCTGGAGGTGCAGATGGAGTTGACCATGCGCGGCATTCCTTTTGCGATCACCAGCGGCCTGCGTTTCTTTGAACAAGCGCATGTCAAGGATGTCAGCTCCTTTTTGCGCTTTGTCACCAACCGCCGCGATGAAGTGGCCTTCAAGCGCATGGCGGAACTTCTGCCCGGGGTGGGGGCCACGTCCTCCGACAAAATGTGGAACGCCTGGTGGCGCAGCGGCTGGGCGGAACAGGAGCAGCCGCCGGAAAAATTTTCCACCGTGTTCGAAACCATCCCCGTGCCGAAAAAAACCGCGGCGGACTGGCGACAGGTGGGCTACATCCTCGACGAAATGGTCCGCGTCGAGGGTTATGCCAAGCCCTACGAGATGATCAAAAGCGTGCTCGAAGGCATGTATGATGACTATCTCCAAGCCACCTTTGATAACTACGATGCACGACGCAGCGACATCGAAAAAATGATGGAGTTCAGTGGCGGCTTCGACCACATCGAGCTGTTTCTGGAACAAATGTCGCTGCTCAGTAATACGGACACGGACACCGACCCGAAGGAGGCCGAAGGCCAGGCGGACGAGCCGAAAGTCACTCTTTCCTCGATTCATCAATCCAAAGGTCTGGAGTGGAAAGCCGTGTTTCTCGTGTGGTTGGCCGAGGGACAGTTCCCGAACGGGCGCATCCTCGAAAGCTACGACAATGCGATGTTAGAAGAAGAGCGCCGGTTGTTTTATGTCGCCATCACCCGCGCCAAGGATCAGCTCTACATGCTCTATCCGATGATCAATCCCAAATCCTACAGTGGCGAGGTGATGCAGATGCCGTCGCGTTTCCTCAACGACTTTCCTGCCTCGATGGTCGAGGAGTGGAAGGTGGGGAACTCGTGGGAAGGAGAAGATGATCCGTTCTGAAAATGCACGTGCCGTCAAGACGGTGTGATGTCTCGGAAAAAACGCACCATGAGTGAAGTCGCCTGATCTGGATAGCGATGACCTTGATCGTGGATGTATTGGATCATCGCGGCGCCTGCCTTTTTGTCCTTCGCTTCATAACGGATGGCATCCTTGGCCCATGGTGTGCCATTTTCCTCGCAGTCGTTGATTTTCTTCACGGCTGCCATCATTTTGTCCTGCCAGGAAAAAAGCACGAGGGGATCGTTTTTTGCGGCAAGGTGCAAGCAGGGCTTGGGCGTGAGTTGACGGACGACTCGTGGTCCGACCGCCGCGCAAGGCGCGACCGCCGCGATTTCTTTGCTGCGCGTCGCCCACAGCAGATACGTGAAGCCGCCGCCATTCGAGTGACCCATGACGAAAAGGCGCTTGGCATCGACGGGGTAACGTTTGTGAAGCTCGGCCAGCAGTGCGTCGAAAAATTTCAAATCGCGGTCACCTTGGTTGCCCGGCATGGATTGCCAGCCGTTGCGTTTGCCTTCCGGATCGGTCAGTTGGCCGGGAGTCGGCAGCCCCTGTGGATAAACGACCAGGGCTTCCGGCCAGGCATCGTGCAAGGCAAATGATCGGGCGGCTTGTTGTGCATTTCCGCCGTGGCCGTGATAGCAAAAGACGAGCGGGACTTTGGTCTGCGATTTTTGTCCTGCGGATGGTGCGGGAAAAACCAGAGCACTGCGCTCGGTTCCATCGACCTTGACCTGGATGGTTATGGATTCACGGGCTGAGGCGAATGCCAGAGACAGCAGACCGATCAGTGCGACAAGGAAATGAGTCATATACCGGAATCAACGCGAAATCCGGTGCAAAGTTGCGCTGCGATCACTTGTGCCGTACTTTTTTCTTCAATGTTTTCTGCAAGGCAGGATTCTGATCCAGTTCATTGGCTAGCAAGGTAAAAGCCTGGAGCGTCTCGGCGGAAATGTGGTGCTCCATGCCTTCCACATCCCTGTAGATCGTTTCCTCGTCCAGACCGAAGTGCCGCAGCAGTCGCGTCAGCACCTCGTGGCGTTTGATGATGTATTGCGCCAGGTCGCTGCCCTTGCTGGTGAGGATCACACCGCGGTATTTTTCATAAACCACCAGTCCATCAGCCCCCAAGCGCTTGAGCATGGCGGAAACGCTGGCCTGCGAGACGCCCAAATTGGCGGCGATGTCCACGGAACGGGCGTAGCCCTTCAGCTCGATGAGATGAAAAATCTGCTCCAGGTAATCTTGCGAGGCAATCGAAGTGGACGGCGGTTTGGGCACGCGGATTTCCCTACCGGATTTGCCGCGAGCTTACAAGCAACTTTGAAAAAAATAGTACTTGATCACAATCTTAGTCTTGCCTAAGTTTTTGCCGTTTCACGAAATGAACATCATGAAGATACCTGGAACTGATGCAATAACCTTGCGATGCGGCCTGATCGCTGTGATGGGAGCACATGCGGCGCATGCACAATTGCGCGAACTCAGCACCGATCGCCCGGACACCACGGAAAGTCCCTACACGGTGGATGCCGGACATTATCAGATCGAGATGGAGATCGCCTCGTGGACGCGTGACCGCGGTCGCAACGAAACGGCGGTGGGTCAGATCAACCTGAAGTATGGTCTGGATGATCTCACGGATCTGCAGTGGATCACTCCCACCTATGCGTGGGCGGATAGTGGCAGCGAGGGGTGGGGGAATACACAGCTCCGCCTCAAGCGCAATCTGTGGGGCAATGACGAGGGGAACACCGCGCTGGCGGTGATGCCTTATGTGGAGCTTCCCACAGGCGATGCGGACTTCGGCTCGGAGCGGGTGCAGGGTGGGGTGATCGTTCCTTTCGCATTTTCGCATGGCGAATGGGGCTTCGGCCTGCAAGGCCAGCTCGATCGCGCGTATGACAACGAGAGCGAGGCCTATCATTGGGAGTTCATGGGCTCAGCTACGGCCAGCCATCCGATCAGCGAGCGCTGCAACGTCTTTTGTGAAGTGGTAGGCATTTTCCGTGAAGGCCAGGCCGGTGGTTCCGATTATTTTTTCAATACCGGCATCACCTGGCTGGTGCGGGACATGGAGCAGTGGGATGCGGGCGTGCGCGTGGGCTTGAACGATGAGGCCCCGGATCTGATGCCGTTTTTGGGCTATAGCAGGAAATTCTAACAGATGAATGAAATGAGATACTTGAGATTACAGAGAATGGCCCGCGCGGTGATGGCGGCGTTGGCATGGGCGGTGACCGCTTGTCAGCCCACGGAAAAGCCGGTGGCTTCCGACAAGTTGGTGGTGGTCACGACTTTTACCATCATCGCCGATATGGCGCGCGAGGTGGCGGGGGACGCGGCGGTGGTGGAATCGCTGATCAAACCGGGTGCCGAAATCCATGGCTACGAGCCCACACCCAAGGACATCGTGCGCGCGCAGCAGGCGAAGTTGATTCTTTCCAACGGCATGAACCTGGAGGCCTGGTTCGCGAAATTCTATCAACACCTCGACAAGGTGCCGAATGTGGTGGTGACCGAGGGCATAACGCCCATCGACATCAGTGGCGGACCTTATGAGGGCAAGCCGAACCCGCATGCCTGGATGTCGCCCACACTCGCGCTGACGTATGTGGATCGCATTTGTGCCGCGATGTCCGAGCACGATGCGAAAAACGCCGAGGTCTATCGGAAAAATGCCGAGTCTTACAAAACCAAAATCCGCGAGGTGGATGCCAAGCTGCGTGAGACTCTATCGACCATTCCGGCGGAAAAACGTTGTCTTGTCACCAGCGAGGGCGCCTTCGCCTACCTGTGCAAGGACTACGAGATGCAGGCCGTCTATCTCTGGCCCATCAATGCCGATGCCCAAGGAACGCCGCAGCAAGTGCAGTCGGTGATCGACCGCGTGCGTTCCCAGAGCGTGCCCGTGGTGTTTTCCGAGAGCACTGTCAGTGACAAACCGATGCGCCAGGTCGCCCAGGAAACCGGCGCCCGCTACGGCGGCGTTTTGTATGTGGATTCCCTGACGGATGCCGATGGGCCGGTGCCAAGTTACTTGCAATTGTTGCAGCACAACGCGAACACCATTGTCGCCGGCTTCCTCCATGCTCATGAATGATTCTTTGCAGATCCGCCTCGATGTGGAAAACATTGCCGTGATGTATGGCAATGACCATGCGGCGCTGGAAGGCGCGAGTTTTTCTCTCAAGGGTGGCACTATCTGTGCCCTGGTGGGCGTGAATGGCAGTGGCAAATCGACCTTGTTCAAGAGCATCATGGGCTTTGTCAAACCGCGCGATGGCGAAGTGAATATCAATGGCAGACCCGTGCGCGAGGCATTGAAAAAACACCTCGTGGCCTATGTGCCGCAAGCGGAGGAGGTGGACTGGAATTTTCCCGTCAACGTCTGGGACGTGGTGATGATGGGGCGATATGGTGCGATGAATTTCCTGCGCATTCCGCGTGCGGTCGATAAGACGGCGGTGGAGGACAGCCTGCGCCGCGTCGGCATGTGGGAGTTCCGTCATCGGCAAATCGGCGAGCTTTCCGGTGGACAAAAAAAACGCGTCTTCCTCGCCCGCGCGCTGGCGCAGGATGGTTGTCTGATTTTGTTGGATGAGCCTTTCACGGGAGTTGATGTCGCCACCGAGGATGCGATCATCGATCTCTTGCGAGAGTTGCGATCCGAGGGCTGCGTGGTGCTGGTTTCCACCCATAATCTGGGCTCGGTGCCGGAATTTTGCGATCAGGTGGTGTTGCTGAATCGCAAGGTGCTGGCCTACGGGCCGACGGAGGAAATTTTCACCGAGCAGAATCTCACCAGCGCGTTCGGCGGGCAGTTGCGGCATTTCCATTTCGAGCAATCGACCATCCAATCGCACGATGGCCGCGCGGTGAAACTTCTCACCGATGACGAGCGGCCGCTGGTATTCGGCAAGGATGGGCATTTGGAATACAAGGATCGCGAGGGGCGCGAGGACTTGTTGAAAAAACGCAAAGAGGAGCTGTAAGTGATGGACTGGAATGACATGCTGATCCCCCTGCACTATGACTACATGATCAAGGCGATCTGGGTCTGCGCGCTGATCGGCGGGGTCTGCGGGCTGCTTTCGGCCTTCGTTACCTTGAAAGGATGGTCGATGATGGGCGATGCCCTCTCGCACGCCGTGGTGCCCGGGGTGGCGATCGCATATCTCCTCGGACTGCCCTTGGTGCTGGGTTCCTTTGTGTCCGGCATGCTTGCGGCCTGGGCCATGGGTGTGATCAAAACCCGTTCGAAACTCCGCGAGGATGCGGTGCTGGGCATTGTGTTCACCGCCTTTTTTGCGTTAGGCTTGCTGCTGATTTCGCTGTATCCGGCGCGGGTGGATTTGAAGAGCATCGTTTTCGGCAACGTGCTGGCGATTTCCGATCAGGACCTGCGGCAGTTGCTCTTCATCAGCGGTGCTGTGT
>ERZ1066127.595-NODE-595-length-17838-cov-17.282405_pt1 | contig 17838 bp, 14 predicted proteins | sample MGYA00382774_ERZ1066127 | MGnify/ENA primary metagenome ERZ1066127 (study PRJEB33369, sample SAMEA5778357) | biofilm metagenome | biome: Industrial cooling water; feature: Water cooling tower basin; material: Biofilm | place: United Arab Emirates | collected... | reverse complement strand
AGGTAGGTATGGAGCAGGTACACACGAAGTACCGTTTTCGCTGGAGGGTTTACCCGTAGGCATTTATTTTGTACGTTGCAACATTGGCGGACAAGTGGTCGTACGGCGTTTGGCGGTAGTGAGGTAGCGCAGATTTGCATAATTACACTCCGCGTGTGTCGGGATGCCAGATAAACTTGTGCATCTGAAGTTGGAAGCGCACATCCAAATGGTCTTCCAAAATCCATTCGACAATCTGTTTATACTCCAGCGTTCCAAATACGGGTGAAAACAGCACCGCTGCTGCCTTGCGAGATAAATCATATTGCCGAGTCAACTCCCGCGACCATTCATAATCTTCCCGCGAACCAATAACAAACTTCACTTCGTCGTGCGGACGGAGAACATGGAGATTATGATAATTATTTTTCGGCATCATTTTGGAACTTGGCGTTTTCATATCAATAATCCGAATGACACGCTCATCAACAAGGCTTGTATCCACGTGTCCGCCCGTCTCAACGGCAACGGTAAAGCCTTCATCGCAATAATACTTCATCAGTCCAAAAACATTCGGCTGTTCCAAAGGCTCGCCGCCGGTAAACTCCACAAAACTGCACCCAAAGCCGCGTACACGCTTGTCTATCTCAGCACCCGTGACCGATATTCCTCCGCTTCTGCGGTCAATAGCGTACTTAGTATCGCAGTAGGAACATCGCAATTTGCAGCCGTGCAAACGGACAAAAACGCACGGCAAGCCCGCTCTTGTCCCTTCGCCCTGTACGGAAAAGAAAATTTCGTTGATTTCAAAGGGCAATGCAAGAGGGTCGGAAGCAAGAATGGTTCTATGGTCTTCAGAAGTAAGCGTCAATACGGGTTGCATGGTGAACATCCATTTGGTGATAAACTTGAATACGAGAAAACATCTTGGCAAACCTACGAAAAACTTCAACAAAGCAACAATATTTCCCCACTCTTTGGTATTACTCGACCAATAACTCCGGACGAAATTCAAAGTGCATCGTGTCGTAATGATACCACCTTCCGCCCCAGATAAATCCGTGCTTCTCGAATACACGCACAATAGCAAGCGGGATGCGATTTTTGAACGGAATACGCTCTTTCCGTAATGCTGCTTCAGCGCTATGATTCCACTGCCAATAATCGGTAAAAGCGAGATGAATATCAATGGCAATCCCGTAACTATGCGTACTGCGGCGATTTGTCCGCGCAATAACACGCCATTTGAATGTTCCTGCGGGTTTGGCGAGATAATGCCTGTACGCATCACCAAGCCGCACCAGTTCATCGGAAACACGCTGCAAGGAGTCCGCAGCTCCGTTCACCCGCGAAAAAAGGAGTGTCGTACTGTCCGGTGTGCCACGAAGCCATTGTACAGGCACAAGATTATTCCGAACTTCGTTTTCTGTTGCGCCGTACATAGCTTCAAAAAACGGCTCATAGCGGCAACGCCCCGCATCATCGTTGGGTTTGGGAGGAATGATTGTATCACGTGCTTCGTATCGTTGTTCCAGTTGGTCGCGGAGTGTCGCATTATTTAGCCATTCTTCAAATTCTGCCGTAGTAAGCGCTTGAGTGCGTTCACTTTTATGGCTTGTTCCGAGCGGCAGCGTACGCCCATTGTGCCAATACAATGAATCACTTGAGATACGAAGAATATACTTGGGGTACACACAAGAAAGCGGGTGCGGCTCTGATGGTTGCTTGAGAAATGTTTGCTGGCACTGCAATTCTACGCCTAGACTACACACTATACCTGTTATCAACACACGGAAATAGAGAGTGGATGCCAATGTACTCAAGAAAACCATATATTTTTCATTCCTAAAGCAGGATGCTTTCCGTAGATTTGCATACAATATCCATTTCGTTTATTCTCCACATCAATCCATAATGAAACCGTATCGCTTTCCAATTGTTATTGAACATGATTCCGATGGTTATTTCGCATCATGTCCGGCTTTACCAGGCTGCTATACTCAAGGTACAACATATGAAGAGGTAATGGCAAATATTGCCGATGCGGTACACTTGTATCTTGAAGATATACAGGCAGAAGGCGGCTCCATACCTCACGTTGGTACAATTTCACTCACAACGTTAGAAATAGCAGCATGAGTGACAAATCACCGCGAATTACCGCCAAACAAATTATCAGCGTGTTGGAAAAACTCGGATTTGCTTTTACACGACAAAGCGGTAGTCACAAAATTTATCGCCACAACGATGGTCGGCGCGTTGTCGTACCATTACACACATCTGTTATTCTCCATCCTAAAACGCTTCAAAGCATTCAACGCGATGCCAATCTTTCTACAGAAATGCTCAAATCATTGTTGTAAACTCTTCTTTTTGATACGACCCGCCTCTTCGGTACACTTTTCTATAGAGCAATACGCAATACTATTACATTCTACGCCATTTTACACGCCGCCGCAATAAACTCCGCCACGCGAGGTGCGCCAATCGCCGCCGCGTGGACAACTTCATCATGCGACACATTAACTGCCGCACTTTCGGGAAGCATATTGGTAATAAGCGAACAAGCTGCTACCGGCATACCGCAAACCCGCGCAAACTCTGCTTCGTGAACGGTGGACATACCGACGGCTTCCCCGAATTTTCGGTACATCCTTGCTTCGGCAGGTGTTTCAAAAGTCGGTCCCGTCAAACCAATATACACACCCTGATGAAACGGGATGCCCCGTGCAGCAATCTCTTGTGCGGTGCGCTTACGCCACTCGGTAGAAATGATATTCTCGCCGGAGGCTGCACGCCCGTAATCAAGTTCTGATGCTTGCTCGCGGACGGTTTGTGTCAGTTTGGCAAGCCACTGACGCTGTACAGGGCGCAACATCAAATTCAGCGTATCGGTAATAAGCATGATGTCGCCTGCGGTGTAGGAATGGTGCATTCCTCCGGCGGAATTGGTCAAAACGGTAAAACCTGCACCCAACAGTTTGCCCAAAGCAATCTGCGCAAGCGACTCTTGCAACGTAAATCCTTCATAGAGATGGCAACGCCCTGTATAGTGCGCAACGCGCTTACCTTCTATCTCAACAATTCGCAGAAATGACGAATGACCTTTGACAGTCGGCTTGGGAAAGCCTTCTATCTCGTGCAAATCAATCATTTCTTCCGCCGGATAATGCTCTAAGGCTTTATTTAAGCCACTTCCGCTAATAACAATTCCTTCGACCGTCGCAGAGGTTTTGCTGCGAACTTGGCGGAACATTGAGCCATAGTGCCTTTCGAGCGCGTTTTGAAGTGCGGTATTCATTCTTTGCTGAGATAACAGGTTTTGTGAACTTTTAGGGCGTACGGTCAATCGAAGCGTACAGTCAATCAATACGGAAAGGGTTAATACTCTTCTTCGTCTTTACCCGGTTTCATGGAAAACATACTTTGGAAGAGGTCTTTGAAGCCTGTTCCGCCGCGTTCCAGTTGATATTTGCTGAGGAGTGAATATTCTGCCATGCCATGCAAAGCGAACTCCATCAGAAACAGTTGGTCTTGCACAGGAGCCTTCGGATGATGCTTTTTTACGAGGTCAAAAAGTCCCGGAACACTGTACAAGGCTTGTTCGTACGCAGTATTATTCAGGCTGGAGAGAATATCCAACGAGTTTCCTTTCCGAAACCACTCCGTAATTTTCAAGTACGGGCTGTCATTAGAACTGCGCTTGAATGATTCGGGGTCAGGGAAAAACTGCGTGAATTGGGTACGAATTGCTTTACCGATAAGAATTTGCGCTACTTTGAACGGTCCTTCCTGCTCGCCTTCATACACCAATTCTACCTTACCGGTAATAGAAGGCACAACGCCCCAAAAATCGCCAACACGGACAGCAGTTTTGCTGTCACCGGTAACAATAGCGCGGCGCTCGGCTGCACTATGGAGATTCTCAAACGCAGAAATCGTAAGCCGCGCCGACACTCCGCTTTTCGGGTCCACGTACTCGCTGCCGCGTGCTTCAAAGGCAATTTGCTCAATAAGCGTGTAGGCAAGCGGATGAGCGCTCACCATTGTTTTTTGCTCGGTTGGTATCTGTGCTTCTTGGGCAGTAATGGATTTCGCAATGTCGAGTGTTTTGGGGTAATGCGTGAGAATCTGGCTGTCTATACGGTCTTTGAGCGGGGTTACGATTGTCCCCCTATTGGTGTAATCTTCGGGATTTGCCGTAAAGACGAACTGAATATCAAGCGGAAAGCGAAGTTTGAACCCGCGAATTTGAATATCGCCTTCTTGCAAAATGTTGAACAGCGCTACTTGAATACGGGCTTGCAAATCGGGCAATTCATTGATAACAAAAATACTGCGGTGTGAACGCGGAATCAAACCAAAATGAATCACGCGCTCATCGGAATACGGTAATTTCAAGGTTGCGGCTTTAATCGGGTCTGCATCGCCGATAAGGTCGGCGATAGAAACATCCGGCGTAGCAAGTTTTTCTGTATAACGTTCGGAACGATGCACCCATGCAATAGGCGTTAAATCTCCGCGCTCTTGAATCAGGTCGTGCGCAAAGCGCGAAAGCGGTCTGAGCGGGTCGTCGTTAATTTCTGAACCTTCCACAATCGGCATCCATTCATCCAACAAATCCACCATTTGACGCGCCATTCGAGTTTTCGCCTGACCGCGCAAGCCCAGCAAAATCATGTTGTGCTTGGATAAAATAGCCCGTTCAACATCAGGAATGACCGTATCTTCATAGCCCAAAATGCCCATAAAAACAGGCTTCCCTTGCTTGAGGTGTCGTAGAAGATTGTCGCGGAGCTCTTCTTTAATTGAGCGAGAAACATAGCCTGAACGCTTGAGTTCGCCGAGTGTGGCGATAGTTGGTTTGTTCATAGAATTGAGCAATACGTGAGTGGTGGTCTGTGATTTTTGGTATAGACGACCAACATGGAAAAACGGTGTTCCAATCTTGGCAGAAAAGGTGAATATAGCAAATTTACATCAAACCTTAGCGCGATACAATGACAGGTTTGGTCAATGTTTGTGTAACGCTGCGAAGACGCACAAAATAAAGACCGGCAGCGAGATTGTTCAACGGGAACGATTGTTGATGCCAGCCTTTACGTTGATTTTCTTGCGTTGTCGTTGCGAGGACTTGCCCCAAAGCACTTATAAGTTCAAGAGTGACGGTTTGGTCTTCAAAAAGTTCATATTCAAAAAAGACACTGTTTGTTGCCGGATTAGGGTACAAGCGGTTTTTCACAGTATCAGCCTGCGTAAGACCGGCAAATGCACGGCGCACTTCTTCGACCGTCAAACCCGCAGCGAAGCCAAAACGCACCAACACCGAAGACATCGGCGCAAGCGTCACACCGCTTGCTCCCACAACATGAGCCACATCACCTTCTTTACGACTTGTAATAATGCCGCTTGCAAGCGTTTTATATTTGTCGCTGCGCGGAAACGAAAAATCCAGCGACACCGCGTTTGGCGTTGTATCACCAACGACTATCGGATAAAATGTTGGCGTTTGAGGCGAAAGAAGTTTCACCCCGACAACGGGAAATCCCTGTACGAGATTTTTCGCTATACCACATCGGCACTCATTATCCCAATACGTTTCGTTATTGCGTACCGAACCAATATCCCAATCAAAAAATACTCCTGCCGAAAGATTCCCAAATGTTCGTGTTGTCGAGTTAGTAATGGTATAAGCGGAAATTATCACATTTTTACGGTTGGTTTGGCGATATTGCTCAATGTCCTGCGTAATACGAACTCCTGCTTGATTCGCCCCACCCAAATCTTCAAAGGTCGCACGTGCCGTTAAAAGCGAAGAATCCGATGAAACCTTGACCGACAGCAACGAAGTAGCGACAAATGATTGTTCACGTTGAAACGATGTCTCTCGCAGGGACGAGGAAACGCTATCGGGCGAACTGGCAATAATCAAGCCACCTTCGTACAAGAGGTTATTCGTATCGCGCAATTTGTAGTATGCGCCGTCGCCTTGGGTATTAGCGGGATAATCGTTAAATCCAAAACTTCCGCGACTATTGACCGTCATCGCAAAATCATTCCAGTCTAATGTTTGATATGACCGTTCAGCCATTAAACGCAAGGAATTGCGTCCGATGAGTTTATTGTTTGCATCATAAACCGAAAAGAGCAGAGGAACGGCAAAATTTTGCGTGAGATTTGTTGTTAAGCGAAATGTGAAGAACACAGCATTGGTGCGGGTTTCATTGGCATTAAGCGCAGGAATTTGTTTTACTGTGTCGTTAAAAAAGGGATAAAATCGCCCTTTGGGGTCAATGGTTGTGCGCATGGTTATTCGAGCACCGTTTACAGGTGTCGCGCTGTTAGCAAGCGTCAGAGTAACCGTTACCGTTTCACCCGATTCCAATAGTCCATTTCTGTTTTCATCCTGCATGGTAAATCGCTGAATGTCAATAAATGTCGGGTTTACGGTCTGCACTGCTTGTAACACGTTTAATCGCCCGATACCAAGGAAACCCGCCAAAGTAGGATTCAAACGGTCTGTGGCATCTGCGGCAGCTTTCAGACGTGCTAATACTTCCTGCGGAGAAATTCTTGGAAACCGTAACCGCACGAGCGCCGCAGCACCACTAACAACGGGTGCAGCCATAGAACTGCCGCTCATCCCACCGTAACGATTATCCGTCATCGTTGAGTAAATACTTGTTCCAGGCGCACCAATATCAACAGTTTCGTGATAATTCCCGCTTATTTGCCTGTCGTCTTCCTCCAACCACGCAACTGAACAGACGTTGGAATAGGAACCGGGGTAAAACGAAGTGTAAGAATTATTATTTCCCGCTGTGCTGATAATCAACGAACCAAGTTCTGTTGCGATATTCACTGCTTCTTGTTCTGCTTGAGAAGACATAGGATCGCCCCAACTACAGTTGATAACCTGCGCTCCCATTGCTGCGGCATAAATAATGGCACGGAATCCGACTGCTTTGTTAATATCGCGTGTTTGTGCAGCACTGACTTTTATCGGCATAAGTCGTACATTTCTTGCCACACCAGCGATACCCTTGGCATTATTGGTTACTGCGGCGGCGATGCCCGCAACGTGCGTTCCGTGGTCGTTTCGTTCCGCCATTGGGTCATTATCTTCGCTTCGTCCGTCCGTGCCTGCAAAATCCCACCCCCGCCAATCGTCCACGCGCCCATTTCGGTCGTCGTCAATGCCGTTGGTACGCTTATCACGCCCCTGAGCATCCATGCCGCTTTCGCCCGGATTGATGTACATATTTGCCGCCAAATCTTCGTGCAAATAATCCACACCACTATCTACAATCGCAATAACAACATTTTGCGACAAATCCCCCTGCGTCCGCACGACATCCCATGCTTCCAGTGCTTGTACTCGCCGGAGGTAGTTTTGCATACCCACAAACGGGTCATTGGGCGTATCGGTATAGCTGGCATAATACATCGGCTCGGCGTATTCCACCTCCGGCATTGTGCGGAGTTTTGCCGCAAGCACCAAGGCATCCAGCGAGGATTGATAGGTTACTTTGCACCAGCGCGTTAGCGTTTCTGCACGGGTAACAGGGTTATCTTCGGTCAATCGGCTAAAGCGCTCTACGACGGCATTGATAAGTCCATCGTCGAAGACTGCTTCGGTACTATGTTTGCCAAGCATTACTTCAAGCGGACGCACTGCACCACTCCGTTTTTGCTCTTGCCATTGCAACAGCAAAGCAGAAGAGGCTTTGAACTTGACCAAGATGGTTTTTTCTTGATAACGGGGAACAGAGACCAACTCTTGAAATCGGTTTTGCGCTGCTGATTTATACTGAACAGCATAGAATAAGCACATTGCAAGGAGCAAAGCTCCGATAAACGTTCGCATCGGAATCACCTTTCCACGTCGAGGGAAGAAATAAATACAGAAAATCTTACTTCCGTGAGAAAAAAGGATGGGACAAAATAGGCGGTTTGGTAAAATCATCTTCAATCGGGCGAATTTCCACATCTTCAAACAATAACGACGGGACAATCGCTGAAGCAGGAATAAACTGCGCACCACCGGAAAAAAACGGCAAAGTTACAGGGAGCGCATAACAATTATAGGCAAATTTTCTATCGCCGACAGCCAGAATCTCCTTGAAAGACTGCACCGTTAAACCGGCAATATCACAACCACGAATCAATTCTTCACGCCCGTCGGCATACACTTTATACGCCTCCAAAGCAGTCATCTGACCGGGCGTACGGGCAAACGGGAACTCACCTTCGGTTAGGTTATAAAGCGTTGTCATTAAAATATTCGGATTTAGAATTTTCCGCACAATAATTCCGTAGGGTAAATCACGATCTTTACAAAGTTGTACCATACGGTCACGGAGTTTGCGAAACGGTTGTGTACGGTCTTTAGTTGCGCTCAATTCCAACACACTGTACATTGCAGCACCACCTCGATTATGCCCATTCGAGACTTTTACCCTTCTGGTCGGTGTGCGCGAAGACATAAGACCTTTCAAATACCCATTTTTCACAATTTGGAATGATTCTGCCTGCACTGCCTCATCATCAACACGGTACGAACCAACTAACTGCGCTGAACCGTATGCCGACAAAGACGGGGCAACATAGACCGAGAGAAATTCCGGCATGACCCGTGCACCAATTTTATTTTGGAAAGCGGCATTTTGTGGATTATCACTCATACCACGCTCGGTTACCGGTGTACGCTGCGTAGCTAGATTCGGCGCAAAAATTTGCAGGAATGCTTCGCCTGCAGCTTGTTCTTCAAACAAGACCGGACCCGAATATGCCTGCGCGACGGGCGCTACCAATCCTTGCGAAAGTTTGACTGCTAAAGCACGAACAGCCCTGAGCAAAGAATCCCGCGCTGGAAGGGCATTTGGTGTGCGGCTGTACGTCGTGTAGGTCTGCGCAAGCGGCATTCCGTCTTTTGCTTGTCCGGTTGCGACAACTTCAATCCCGCAAAAAAGCTCTGTTTTGATGTATTCTCGTCCTTCGGTGTTTACAAAAATTTCTTGCTTTGGCAAATACTCCACCGATACGTTCGACAACGTTACCGAGGGAAATTCTCGGAACACAGATGATAAGTCAACTGCAAGACGCTCAAAGTAGTCTTTGTCAAATACCGGAACAGAAAGCGTATCTACTGCCACTGTTGGCTGCGCAGCAGTGTAATCAGGTAGTGTATCCAAACGAACACGATTTTTGAGCGCTGCTTGTTTTTTAGCAAACAGTTCTGCCGATTGCTTGTAGGCTGCATCGGTCGCAAGCCAGAGTTCACGACGCAACGTAGTATAATCCAATTCATCAGGAATGGAGCGCTGTTTGAAACGTTCTTCATCATCGCTTGAACCAAAAAAACCCAGAGCCGGATCAAAAAAATTCGTATTGTCAAAGTGTAATGAACCAACTCGTAAACCAACGGTCAAACGCTTTTCGCGGCTTGCCCGCGATTCTAACAGACTTCCAAATGATGCTTTGATACCGTATGCCCCTGCGTTAGTCAAAACATAATGAATATAATAGGGTTTTTCCAGCGAGGGAAGCCGCAATTCTTGCATAGAACGGCGCAATTCATCGCGCATTGCTCGCAGCACCTCTTGTGTAGGCATGGAAGAAAGCCCTGAAGCACCTATGGGTGCGGCGGGAATAGAGAATTGTTGTGCGAGTATCGAAGAATACCAATTCACGCAAACCAATACAAGAAATGCAGGAAATATACGCATAAAGTTCAATGTGGTAATAAATGCAATATGGTAGTAAAAACTAGAGCCGAAATTTAAGCAGAAGAACAACACCCGATGACGTACATTACTCCAGCATCCGTTTCAATATTGTTTGTGCGGCAACGACGCGATTTTGCGCCTGTTGAATCACCAATGAAGAAGGACTATCAAGAACTTCGTCGGCAACCTCAACATTCCGACGCGTTGGAAGACAGTGCATAAATTTTCCTTCTCGCGTCAAGCGCATTTTTGCTCCTGTAATTGTCCACGAGGCATCGTTTGTCAAAACTTTACCGTAATGATCGTTTTGAAATGCCGACCAGTTTTTTGCATAGACAAAATCAGCACCGCGTAAGGCTTCATCTTGATTATAGACAATCCTTGCTCCTGCCGTGAAAGTTTCATCAAGTTCATATCCGGCAGGGTGGGCTATTGTCAATTCAACATCCGCTCCCAACATCCATTCAGCGAAGGAATTGGGAACGGCTTGCGGCAGTGCTTTTGGGTGTGGTGCCCATGTCAAAACAACCTTTGGACGGTGGTGTATTTTTTCTTTTCGGCGTACCTCTTCAATTGTTATCAAGTCGGCAAATGATTGAAGCGGATGCCGCAAAGCAGATTCTAAGCTGATAATTGGCTTTTGTGCATAACGCTGGAATTGACTGAGTGTTTGTTCGTTTGTATCGGCAACTTTATCGGTCAAAGAAGCAAACGCACGAACTCCGATAATATCACTATAAGCGCCAATCACCGCAGCACCTTCTTTGATATGCTCAACAGTATCACCATTCATCACCGCACCGTCTTGCATTTCCAATTTCCAACTTTCCGTACCGACATTGACAACCATCGTATTCATACCAAGATTCCATGCCGCTTTTTGGCTGGAAAGGCGGGTTCGTAAACTCGAATTAAAAAAAACCAATGCTAAGGTTTTATCCCGTCCAAGTTCATTCCAAGCAAGAGGTGTAGCTTTAACATGTAATGATTCTTCAAGAAGCAAAGAAATATCGTCAATATCTTGGACGGAGGTAAAGGCGGGAAAAGGTGATTTCATTGTAGGTAACAGCCCCTTAAGAAAGTTCTTGTTGCATTTCTTCACTGACCACCGGTATTTCAAGCCGCACCGTTGTTTGCCCATCAGCACTTTGAATCATAAAATGTCCATCATGAAGTTCCATCAATTTTTTAACGATGCTTAGCCCTAAACCTGAGCCTTGCTGTTCATAAACCTGGCGATCGAATTGTGTATATGCACCAATTGCCGCGATTTGCTCTGGTGTTAATGTTCGTCCGGTATTACAGACTTCAAAAGCATACATTCTGTCGGTATGCGAGGTTTTTACAGTGATAGAAGTCCCGGAACGCGAGTATTTAAGGGCATTATCAATGATTTCTTCCGTAATTTTGGTTAAATAGAGAGAGCTAATAGCAATCGGAATATCATCACATATTTCCATATGTACATCATCCATCCGCGATTCTTGGTGCGCCTTAGAGATAATCACATCTTGAATGATATGTTCTGGCGAAAGCACTGCATCATAATGCTCGATACGAATTTTATTATGCTCTGTCGAAATTGAAATAAGTTTGGCATAAAGCAAAAAGTTTTGGACAAGATGATGAATGCGCCGAGCAGAAGAATTTAGTTGTGTAAGCATCTCCATAATCTCATCGCGTGATAAGACATCGTAGCTGGAGATTAATAATTCAGAAAATCCCAAAATACCGCTTAATGGCGTAAGAAATTCATGTGGAAGCGACAAACTGATATTCGCACGCAACATTTTCAATTTTTCTTCTGCCATATCTTGCACCGTTACTTTTTTGGCAAGACGTGTTTCTATGGCGGTCAGTAATTCCGAAACACGAAAAGGCTTTGTAATATAGTCATCTGCTCCCAAATTCATTCCATGCCGTAAATCGCTTGTATCTGCGCGAGCTGTCAGAAAAACAAAGGGTGTGTTTGCCGTCAAGACATTGCCTCGTAACGCTTGCAAGACACCATGACCGTCTAATTCAGGCATCATCACATCACATAAAATAATATCTGGCTGATGCTGTAACGCTAGGGTTACACCAACAGCACCATTGGGAGCACTCACGGCATTATAACCGCTTGCTTCCAATATCTCAACGATGTTTTCACGAACAAATTGTTCGTCTTCTATAACCAAAATTTTTTTCATCCTGCGACGACAAAAGTGTAAACAAGACGGCTTATCGTAAATTCGGACAAAATGTTAGAAAGAAACTAGTACGTATGAATATACTAACAAAATCAACGCTGTGGAGCAAAGATACACAAACAAACATTTTTCTACCAATGGAATACACCTTTGATACGATTTTTCGAGAAATTTTTTAGTCGGAATGACAAGAGAATTTTCGACAACGAACAATTTTTCGTAAGTTTATAGGCTGTAATCAAAAAAAATCACGGCATTTGTAGTATAAAATTTGATGCAAAACTTATAACTCACATTTTTCATTTTTTTCTTGTGAACCTCTTGGAAGGAGAACCACAGTGAAATATACGTTACTTTCAAAGACTCTTACGGGAGCAGCTGCCATTTGCGGCACATTTGCATTCTATGCCTGCGGTGGTGCGGGCGGTAATGAATTAACAACGGCACGTCAGGCACTGACAAAAGCCGAGCAACAAAAAAATGTTCTTGGCTTACAAAAAGATCCTGCGAAACTTGCTAAAGCAAAGGAAGATGTTGCAACACTATACAAAACCGCTTATGCGAATTTGCAAACAGAGGTAATGAAGGGTTCGACCAGTGCGAATATTGGCGAAGCATGGTTTTTACTCGGCAAAGCCAGTAAAGAACTTGGGAATAATGACAGCATGATGATTGCATTTAAGCAAGCAGAAAAGTTACTTGCCGACGACAAAGTCGGAAAACAAGCACGTTCTGAAATCGGCGGATATATGTTTGAAGGTTGGGCAAGCGGTTTTAATAAAGGTGTTGAATTGTACAATGTTGGTGTAGGAACGGAAGACGATAAAGCAAAGGCAGCAAAACTCTCTGAAGCAGCATCAGTACTTTCGGCTGCAGCCGACTTAAAACCGGAAAATGCGGATATTTATCCGATTATTGCTGGAGCGTACCAAGGCGCCGGGGATACTGCAAAAGCACTTGCTACTTATGAAAAATACATCGAAATGCACCAAACCGCTGTGAATTTCCTTTCTTCTAAGGGCGTATTACTCGGTATGGAACGCGCAGAAGCATTAACGAAGTTAGGTGCTCCCGCCGCTACTAAAGGCTCTTCTCCCATGCCTGACACCGTTGTTATGGACAGATATGTCAGCGACGGCAAAGAGATCTTTATCTTTTATCCGCGAAATAAAGAAGAAAAATTCACGCTCGAAGGCTTCAAAGTAGGTATTCCGGCATCATGGGCAGATTTTGAACGTGAGCGCTTCGTTGCTTACAACAACCAATTGAACTACTTTACCGCTTACAATTATTATGCTCAGAAAAATTATGACAAGGCGTTAAAATACACAGATAACGGTTTACTCCTGCAACCCGGCAATGAAGATCTTTTGAATTTACAAGCTGCTTGCTACACCGATGGCGGCAAATTAGACCAAGCAATGGCTGCGTACAAAGACCGCATCACGCGCAATCCGAACGACAAAAACAGCCTTGCGCAGTATGCTTCAATGCTTTCTAACGCCGGTAAAACAGATGAAGCGATTGAAATTTTCAAAAAAGTGCTCGCTATTGACCCGCAATCTGAACTTGCTACATTTAACTTGGCTGCTGCCTTGAAAAACAAAGCAAGCGCTATTCAAAAAGAAGAGCAAGATAAATTCGACAAAGCCGAAGCTGCTCGCAAAAAAGACAAAAAAGCGCCGGAATACAAAATGGATAACAACAAGTATTTCCCGTATTTGAAGCAATCGGCAGAGTATTTTGAAAAATACCGCAAGCTTCCGGGCAAAGATCGTGATTTAAATGTTCTGGATCAATTAATCAACACCTACGAAGTTATTGACGATAAAGAAGGTTATCGTAATACCGCCGGTCAAATTGCTGGTTTGGAATATGCGAACGAGAAAAATCCTCGCTTCTATGAAATCATGGCTCGTATCTACGGCAAACAAAAGAAAAATGACAAAGTAAAAGAGTCACTCGACAAAGCCGATGCTTTGCGCAAAGCCGGTGCGAAGTAAGGTATCGTCGTAGCAATAGACTACTCATATTAAACTGTAAAGCCCGTACTTTTTGGAGTATGGGCTTTTTTTTGCATTTTCGCCTCGATCAAGTTACTAAAACTCGCTTTTCATCTACTCTTCCGCAACAAGTATGATTACGACTGCATTTATCAGCGTCCCTCGAAATATTGACGAGGCGTTACAGGACACGACAATTATCCGCGATCGCCTTTTGACGGAAGCAACTGCTTTGGATTTTCCGACACCACCTCTGGGAAAATGGTCATTAGAGGAGAATCTCTATCACTTACATTTAGTTGAGCGTGGCTCTGCATCGGCAATTCGGCGAATGATTGAAGGAGAAAGACACGAACGCTTTAGCGATGAAGTTGTCAGAACAACATGGGAAGTTATGAAAACGGTGGTTCTTGACCGTTCCCGGACGATCCCTGCGCCCGACGGTGTTGCACCCAAAGACACTCCTTCAAGAGTTGATTGTATAAGGCTTCTCGGAGAATCCCGCGAACGCTTGCTTTTGCACTGCTCCAAAACTACAACGGATGATTTGCTACGTACGGGCTTTCCGCATCCTGTCATCGGTCAGCTTCCGGGTTTGCTCTGGATTACCTTTGTTGCGCTGCACGAAGCACGACATCTCGCACAAATTCTTGAACTGAAGCAGTCCTCAAAGGCTTAAGTATGCTTGATACTGTATCAATACAACATAAAGAAACAAATACCTTTCATCAAACGATTGTTTTTTTCGATGGTGTCTGTAACCTTTGTCATGGCGCAGTAAACTGGCTCCTTGAACGCGATCGTCATAAAACCCTACGTTTTGCTCCACTTCAAGGTACAACATTTCGCGTTTTTTCTGAACAATACCCAGACCTTATACCGAACGACCTCTCGACCATTGTGTTTTATAGCAAAGGACACGTCTATACGTATTCATCAGCAATACTCGCAATTGGTACAGTCTTGGGAGGAATTTGGCGGTTAGTCTCGTTGGCAGGGCGCATAATACCGCGATTTTTGCGTGACATCGCCTACAAAATTCTTTCTCGAAATCGCTATCGTTGGTTCGGCAAACGCGATACGTGCCTTATTCCTACGCCGGAACTTTCGGCTCGATTTTTACCTTAATCTCCCTTCCTCCGCATGAAACTCGTTCTCAAGCAACTTTCTTCTGTTGTTGAAATTCTTCTCGCAATGAGTGGTATTGTGCTTCGGCGTATGACGATTGCCAGAGGAGCATCCATACTACTTTCGGTGGGAATCTATTGGTGGTCTTCGGTGAATAACTCCCGCACACTCGCAATTTGGTATTTTGCCTTCGCCACACTCTTGCATTATGTGGTATTGTTTGGCTTTTTTGCTAAGGGGGGTTGGTCGGGCTGGTTTATACAGCGTTATGGCGAAGAAAACGGTTTTAAGCGGTGTGAGGCTCTTATGACTCTCGTTTTTTTTCACAATGGTGCAAGTACGGCGCTTGCTTGCACAGCCACAGCGGGAACACTATTCGCTTTGGTTCCTGACCATGTACTTATACTCTGCGGCATTATGGCTTCGTGCATAGGACTGCCGATAAAAATTTGGGCAACAGCAATCGTTGGTATTGATACGTATTATTATCGCGACTTATTTTTGCGTCGTCCTGTGGGAGAATTTCGTGTTGAAGGACCCTATACGATTTTTCGTAATCCGATGTATGGTATCGGTCATTTACATGGATATGGCTCTGCTCTTATTGCTGGTTCAGATATGGGTTTAATGATGGTTGCAATGAATCAGGCTTTGGTATGGTTATTTTATTGGACTGTAGAAAAGCCTCATATTAAAGAAATTTTTGGCAATGAGAATTAAAGCTTTGCCTTAAGAATACATATTTGAGAAAAAATATTAGTTCTTAATGTTGTACTCAGATCATTTTCCTTTTTTCCTTGTGCAACTTTTTTCTCTTCCTATCGTCATTCGGAAGAATATCTTGTTATAATGTCATGCTGTCTCAGCGCACTTCCACCACTTGACGCATTTTTGTTTCTGTCGATAATTTCGTTTCGATTTTCTGCGTCTGACAGCATACTCCGAACCGCACGCATCATTTTTGTTGAGGGAAATCTGTGAAACGATTTATACACTCCTGCCTTTACCAAACTCGCATTGGTAGTAATGCTGTATCCTCGCTTTTTGTAGCTTCTTTTTTTGCAGCCCTGTTTTTTGTAGTTCAATATTCTGCACAATTATTTGCTCAAAGTGTTGAAACTCAGAAATCAAACCGTATTCAAGCAATAGAGTTTGACAACTATGTCCTTCATATCAGCCGCTCAACTACTTCAATCACAATTGACGGTAAGCCGACAGAAGAAGCCTGGGCAAAAGCACCGTTTATCAATAACTTTTTTCAGCATTACCCGACAGACTCTCTTGCAGCTCGCAGCCAAGTAGAAGTACGAGCACTGTATGATGACGAGTATATGTACTTTGCTATCACCTGCTTCGATTCAAGTGCCGGAAAATATTATTTTCAATCACTTCGTCGTGATTTTTCTGCGGATGAAGCTGACGGGGTCATGATTATTTTAGATCCCCTCAGTACTGGACAAACGGGCTTTGGATTTCGTGTTTCGCCTGTTGGTGTACAAGGGGAAGGCTTTGTGGCAAATGGTGGAAATTTTGGTATGGATAGGTCGTGGGATAATGTCTGGTTTTCGGAAGTTCACACAGAAAAAGACCGTTGGACGGCAGAACTCGCCGTACCATTCCGGGCAATTCGCTTTGAAAGTGGTCGCAAACGTTGGCGTATCAATGTTGTACGTTGGGATTGGATACGCAATGAACTTTCCTCGTGGACACGTTTTCCCATTAACTTTAACGTTTTTTCCCTTGCGCATACGGGCATACTTGAATGGGACACCCCTCCTAATGCTAATGGGCTCAATATGAGTCTTATTCCTTACGCAGCGACAAACGTGCAGCATAATTTTCAAGGCGACAACACACCACAGCTCGGCTGGGGTCTTGGTTTAGATGCAAAATGGGCAGTAACTCCATCGCTTAATCTCGATGTAACGGTACTTCCGGATTTCTCTAATGTCAATGTGGATAGACAAGTAACAAATTTGCAGCGTTTTAGTCTCTTTTTCCCGGAACAACGGCAATTTTTTATTGAAAATAGCGACCTTTTCTCACAATTCGGCTTCTCACAAATTCGTCCTTTTTTTTCTCGTAAAATTGGTCTTGCTGATGGAGGACAAGCAGTTGCAATTCCTTTTGGAGCACGCCTAAGTGGCAATATTGATGATAATTGGCGCGTAGGGCTAATGTCAATTCAAACAGCAGACAAGCCAGATCAAGCACTCCAAACGCAGAATTATAGCGTTGCAGCAGTTCAACGCCGCCTTTTTGGACGCTCAAATATCGGAATGATTTTCGTGAATCGTCAGGGAGAGAACTTTAATCAAGAGACCGGCAATAATTTTAACCGTACTCTTGGTATGGATTTTAATTTATTGAGTAATGATGGTGTCTGGTCGGGAAAATTATTTTATCATCATAATTTTACCCCTATTTCCAAACCTGATCAATTTGCAAGTGCGGGATGGCTGCGATACAGCGTACCGGGTTTAGAACTCAATTGGAATCACGAATATATCGGCTCAAATTATAATCCTGAGGTGGGTTTTGTACCACGCACTGGCGTTTGGCGACTTCAACCGTTCGCGCAACAAACGTTCTATCCCGAAAACCGTACCGTCGTCAATGAACATGGTTGGGGAGCTGAGAGCGATATGTATTTTGACAATAGTGGTAAATTTACGCCGCTTGACCGCTCTGTCTTTGCGTGGTACTTTGTGAATTTTACTAACACGGTCTTTGTTTCAGCTTTTGGGGGAACAATTTTTACTAAACTTACCTCCCCATTTGATGCAAGCGGAAAGGGTGATAATGCTA
>ERZ1066127.593-NODE-593-length-17943-cov-10.962601_pt1 | contig 17943 bp, 10 predicted proteins | sample MGYA00382774_ERZ1066127 | MGnify/ENA primary metagenome ERZ1066127 (study PRJEB33369, sample SAMEA5778357) | biofilm metagenome | biome: Industrial cooling water; feature: Water cooling tower basin; material: Biofilm | place: United Arab Emirates | collected... | reverse complement strand
TCGTCAAATTCCGTTGAAAATCAAAGGATTGCGTCTTAGCCTGACGCGGATGGGTAGCTCCCCTGCTCACCCTGTGCCGCGCAGCGTCTCTATAAATATGCGGTGCATGTTCACAACGTCTCTCGCCAACACCACTCAAGTTCTTGTAACTGAATGCCAAACTGTTGCTGCGCGATTACCCGCCCCACAGAAGAGATCTAGTGCGAGATATCACGAAGAAATTGCCATATAGAAATACACTCCAATAAATGCGCTAATCGCAACGATCAAAAACCATGCACTGAAATGACTGAGCGATAATCCTCCACGAAATCCAGCGAGTATCGCTCCATAAATCGCACTAAAGGCAAAAAATACCAACTGGGCAAATACAATATAAATCACCAGAATCTCATGACGGTTCATCTCGGGCCCTTGTCGCTCGATGAAAATGTCAATGAACAACATCACCAAAGATCCCAGCAGAGATATTGCGCTCAAAATTCGCGTGGTTATCTCAAAAAAATGATGAGAATGATCAGATTTCATATACGAAAAAAATGTTAGCCGATCAAAAATAGACACAGCGCCATGCAAAAAAAGAAGCCGCATATCGCATCCAGGCGAGACTTACGATCTTTCTCGGAAACAGCAAATGAGGCTATTCCAAAACCAACGGAAACGAGCAATAATAATAACCCAGCGCTGCTTGCCAAATTACCTTTCGCCGGGCCCATTTCTGCACAGCTGCTCGTAAAGAATGCAACAACGGTGGTCATTGTGACCTGCAACGTAAATCGTCTCATGAAGGAATGATTGCTGAATTCTGCTACGAACTAAGCGAAAGGCAATCCTGATGTCTATGCATTTATTACCGTGTAACAATGCCGAATTCGCATCGCGGCGGCCGGCACGTCAAAGAAAATGCGGACAGAAGCGGGAACAATGGACGATTGCCGATTGTTGATGTTGGATTTTAGATCGGTTGCCTTTTTACGGCAGTTTCGCGAAATCGATCACCGGCTTTTTGTCCGGTGCCGGTTTGCGTTCGAACCACTGGTAGTTTTCGCATGGTCACGGAAGTATCGCTCTTGTGATACCACACGCATCCACTCTAGTCATCTGGCGAGGAACGCCATCAATGGCTCAGCTCACCCTCGAATCGCAGAAACTCCGCGGAGATACTGCCCAGGGGGACTGTGGATCGATACGTGAGCGTCTCCTGATTTCCGTCATCGATCGCGGAATGGAGAACCACCTGATTCGCGCTCCATGTGCCTGCGAGTGTTGTGCTGCGCGTCACCGATTCCGTCACATCAGAACGGCGCTGTGATGCCTCCGAGGGGCGACGGTAGCGCAATGCGAGATAGTTGACACCGAGAACCTCCACCACGCGCATCTCCGGTAAAGACGGAACAGAAACTTCAGCCAGCAAAGGATTGGTACCAAAAATGTATTCGATCAGGTTGCTGCGCCCGTCGCGATCAGGATCCGAAGACGCATCATCCTGGCCCGAGAAGGCATGGGTGATTTTCCAGCGGTCATAGGTCATGGCCGTGCTGACAACGGAAACCACTCCCTGCGTTTCGAATTCGCTCATGTCCCACTCCAACCCCTCGGTGAGCACTGGCAGTTGGATCTCGTCAAAGTCGCTGGCTTTGACGCCCCAGTCAAACAGGTCAAACTCCATGCCCGAAGTGAACACAAAACCGGGGATGCCGATGATTTCGAGGGTGCCTCCCATGAGGAACTGCCCGCTGATGAGAGCGGCATCGTATCCGCTTCCGCGTAGCTCGCCACCGATCTCAAAAACGAGGTGTGACGTGGACGAAAGCACAAGGTCGCCTCCAAAACTCATGACACCAGGACTGTTGCCCGGTCGCATGTCACCTTCCACATACACCGTTCCCGGACCGGTGAATGGGCCGCTGCCACTGAGACTGCCGAAAAACACCGTGGACGAACCGGCGGATGTGCGGATTTCCGTGCCATTGTGAAGAACATCATCGAAGAACGTGGTCACTGCCGCCGCGCCACCGGAAGTGACAATACGGCCGCCACTGAGGTTGGTCACATCACCGTAGATGTCCGTATTTCCGCTGCTGAAACTCATGCTGGCACGGTTGGTGATACCGCTGGATATGAGAGTGCCGCGGCCGCTGATGACAGGACTGCCGAAAGGGCTGGCGAGTCCATTTTGCAGCCCGTCGAGAAACTCCAACGAACCGCCCTGCAGGCTGATTTTCCCCATATTGAGGACCTCGGACTCGAGTGTGACATGCTTGCCGATTTCTCCGCGGATTTCCCCGCTTGGTTGATTCTGGATGCCTCCCGCAGCCTTTACACGCCCGGCCCCGTGAATGAGTCCGCTGTTTTCCAGAACGTTGCTGACATGCAAAAAGCCACTGTCATCGCGCAAAGTGATGCGGCCTGAGTTGACCAGCACGCCCGTGATGGCAGCGGTGTTTCCCAGAAGAATGGTGCCGGAGTTGCTTGCATTGATCTGGAAGTCATTCGGACGATTGATCTCGAACACTCCTGCGTCCAAAACGAGTATGCCGGCGTTTTGCAACGTGTCAGCCTTCAATGTGCCGCCGGTCAGGTAGAGTGTCGTGCCGGAACCGGTGACAGTCATCGGCCCCTTGGTGACTCGCATTTCAACCCCGTAGGGAATCTGGATGCCGTTCGCCAGCGGGCCGTTGCCGAGAGAAACACCGGCTTGGTTCGTGAATTCGATCGTGCCGCGGTTCAGCACCAGGGCTCCCACACGACTCATGCTACCGGTGCTGAAAATCCCTCCGTCAAGGGTCAGGGAACCGAGTTCGGAAATGTGAGTATTCCCCGTGAGAACAATTTTTTCCCCTTCGGAAACCACCATGTTTTGACCGAACCAACCGTCCGAATCCACCGTCAAATTCCCACCCCAGGAAAGGGAACCACCTTGCATATCGATGACAAGAGTTCCTCCTGTGTATGTCAGTGCGCCCAGATTCACCGTCGAGTTGCGGATCCGTAAGATGTTCTCATCGCTGACGATGATGGTTCCGGCAGCGATATCCAACAAGCCGCCCTTTTCCACCAGCGTCTCAGAACCATACAATCTCAGACCATTGAAGTGAGCCTGGGATTTGCCGCTGATTTCCATCTGGACTTCGTCCACGAACTCCGCGTCAACCGCCGATACCGATGCCGCATTTTGAAGCTTCACCAGCGTGTTGTTGCCAGCTCCGACAAAGTGGGACTGCCCGGATGCCGTCGCTCCATCGAGAGTCAGTGTCCCGTCAAAGGCATTGAGTCCGCCGGTTTGGAGAAATTGTCCGGTAAAGAGGAAATCCCCGCCGGATATTTTGGAAAAGCTGCCTGATTCGCTGACCATAGAGGAGCTCTCGCCTTCCATGACCCTGAGCGATCCACCACCGAGGGTGATCTCGCCAACGGCGATCAGGGACGTGAGCGTTTCCGTGTAGCCGTCCAAATCAAAAATGCCTGTCACTGAAAGTCCGGCGCCGTTGATCACCTCATTGTTTCCGGAGCGCAGCGTGCCACCGGACTCGATGTTGTAGAACCCCGCCAGATCACTGCTGCTGTTGGTCAGAGTCATCGTACCCGTACCTCTCTTGGATAAGCTGCCAAGCCCTGTGAGCCGACCATGAAAGGTGAAGTTTTCGTTCGTCAGACCCGTGCGCAAACTCCCCGTTGTGTGACTGATCGACATGACTCCATTCCCCATGATCTTGCCAAGATCCATGGAGGAGACATGATCGAGATGAAAAACCTCCGGCCCGTTGCCCGCTTGGTCGAGGCCCAGAGACAGGGTCGAATTCGCAAGCTGCAGACTCGTGTAACCTGTGCCGCTTGAGATATGATTGTCGGCGTGAGCCCCACCGCTCAGTTGGATTATGCCAAAAAAATTCGTCCACACCGCCCCCACGGAATAGGTGGTGCCCGGTACACCCGTATCGAGACGGATCATCCCACCGTTGCGCAGTTCCCTGCCTTCCAGAGAACCATCGTAGTTCTGGCGGAATTGAAGTTCCGCATTTGTCATGACCACCATGTCCCCCGGCATATTGTTCAGCGTGCCTTTCATTATGCCCTCTGCGACGGTATCCATGCCATTCGTTCGCAAGCCGTAGCCGCTGAAATCCAACGTGAATTCCAGTGTGCCCGAACCGGACTTGATGAAGCTTCCGCCCCCACTGATCACGCCGGTAACGAGACTGTTCTCCGAGGACTGGCTCGTGAAATACCCCGATGTCACGATGATCTCGCCATACTGTCCCACAGTCAAAGGCCCCACGGTCTCATGCTTTCCGAGTGCGAGGGTCACCGTACTGGTTTGGTTGGCTATCGGAGGACTGACGATGGTGAGACGACCGGTGTCAGAGAGTGCGTTGTTCTCCGACGAATTCAAGATGATGTGCCCGCCGTAGCCCATGCCAGTATCGCCACTTCTGTTCCAGTACAACTCCGTGTCAAAGTGACCGCTTGCCGTGCCAGTCATCGTCAACGTTCCGGAGCCGCATTTCTCGATGCGCGAGCTGTTCTGAATGTTGGTCGATCCACTCAAGAGACCGGAAAACGTCGTGCTGACATCGTTTTCACCAAACTCCAATGACCCGCCGTTGCCCAAATCCACATCACCGCCGCCTTCGAGGTTGGCGACGGTTTCGCTGAAGCCCTGCAGATGAAAATTCCCGCTCAAGCCGAGCTTCAAGGGAGAGGCATCGGCGATGCGTTGATTCGCCGCGATGCGCAGATTCGACTGTGCGAAGGCTCCGCCATTCACAAAAGTATCGCCGGTATAGGTGTTGGCACCACCGAGTGTCAGCGTGCCGCCATTGATTCCCTGAACATTCAGGCCGCCCGTTCCCTGAATGATGCCGTCAAAGCTCGTGTTGTACGTTCCGCTGCCGCCACCGAGTGACAGTGATCCGCTGCCGAGTGATACCACGGCACCGTCGTATCCCACGAGCCCGTGGATGGTTTCACTGAAGTTGTTCAGGTCCCACGCGCCAAGCGGCTGCACATCCACTGTCGTGCCGTTCGGCAACCGGTTGGCGGCACCAAGACGAAGCGTACCGCTGAAAATCGTGGTCGTGCCAGCGTAGGTGTTGGACCCGCTCAGCGTGAGAGTTCCGATATTGCTCTTCGTGAAATTCCCCGTGCCCGAGATGACGCCGCTGAAGGTGCTGTCCACGCTGCCGGAAGAACTGAGGCTGCCACCACCGAGCTGGATGCTGCCGCTGCCGGAGATGGCACCGACGCTATCGGAAAAACCGTTGAGGTGGAAAGTCGCTCCCGATTGGATCACGACATCCGAGGCGGCGCTAATGCGATTGGAGGCTCCCAAAAACAAAGTGCCATTCGTAATGTTGGTGGTTCCGGAATAGCTGTTGTTTCCGCCGAGGGTCAAGCTGCCGGCCGAGTTGACCGGGCTGAAAGACAGCCCACCCGAGCCCGAGATGACGCCGTTCAATACCAACGAGTCGTTGGAAGGACTGATCGTCAACACGGCGGAACCCAGCGAAACACCGCCATCGCCGCTCACGCTGCGCAGGGTGCGTGTGGTGCTGTTCAACAATAAGGAGGTACCGCTGGCCAAAGTGACATCAGTGCTCTGGCTCAGGGCATCCGCACCGCTGAGGCTCAAGTTGCCGGCATTCACGATGACATCGCCCGTGAAGCCGCTGTTTGCGCCACTCAGTGTGAGAGTGCCCGCACCGTTTTTCACCAATAGCCCCCCGCCGCTGATGGCGGAACTGAACCCGGGGCTGCTGAGATCCTGATCCATTTGCAGAGTGGCGCCGGGAGAGATGGCGACATTGGAGGAAAGCGTGGAAGTGTTTGCCACCAGAGTCCCGCCTTGGATGCCGACATTGCCCACGGAACCCTCGATGGAACCTCCGCTGCCGATGGTAAAAATGCCGTTGCCGCCTTTTTGAAAAGTTCCGGGCCCCGAGATGGTGCCCGTCCAGGTTACGTTCGCGGCATTGCTGGCGTTGAGCGTGCCGTTACCGAGGTTCACCAAACCGCTGCCGGAGAGTTGAGCGATGAAATCGGTGTATCCCTGGAGCGAGAGCGTTCCCGCCGATAGCACATGCACCGCAGTGCCGTTGCTGATGCGGTTGCTGGCTCCCAGTTGGAGCGTACCCTCGCCGACTGTGATGGTTCCTCCACCCGCACTCGTACCGAAATCAACCAGTCCGCTCAGCGTCCAGGTGCCGGAGCCGTATTTCAGGAATGTGGCGGCGGTATTGCCGGAAACCACGCCTGACCAAACCGTGGAAGTATCATCCCAGCCAAAGCTGAATGAACCTCCGGCCCCGAGGGTGATGCTCCCCGCTCCACTGATGGACGCCGCGTTGTCACTGAAGCCGTTCACATCAAAGGTCGCGCCGGAAGCCACCGAAAGATCCGAGTCCACATCGACGCGATTGTTGTTGCCCAACCGGATCGTGCCGGCAGTGACTGTCGTGGCTCCCGCATAGGTGTTGTTGGCATTCAGAACCAGTATGCCAATGCCGGTCTTGTTGATGCCTCCCGCTCCGGAGACAATCCCTTCGAGGTTGAGCGAGTGGGTGGAGCTTCCCGCGACTTCAAAGGTCCGCAATGCGGCAAGAGCGAGAGGCGCACTGATCGTATTGCTGGTTCCGGCTGATGCCGTCGTGCTCAACACCCCTCCGGTTCCCAGACTCAGTGTCACGCCCGCATTGGCGGTGAATTCCCATCCGGCGCTGCCGAATGACAATTTGGAAATCGAGCGGTTGGCCGTGATGTTGGGCTGAAAACCTGACGACGGCGTGCCGCCGAAAACAGCATTATCCGTGATCAGATCATCCGCGGGAGCCACGCCACCGACCCAGTTCAAACCCGAGGAAAACGTCTTTCCGGCATTGGCCCACGTGATGTTGGCCGCCGGAGAGTGCGAGACAAACAGGGATAATGGAGCCAAAACAGGGGCAATGAGTGATCGCGATTTCATGGCGTGGGAGGGAGAAATGAAACGAATGTCCGAGGCATCAGAGGCCGATCTGCTTACGAAAATTCATGATTTCCCGATAGCGGCATCCATAACCAAATCAAAACTCTAGGGATCCGGATCACGAACGTCAAGAATATTGGTTTGACGCTGGCTGATATCGCATCGTGCCAAATTCCCGTAGTGCCGGCCGCGTCTTCGGGCGATCATTCGTGGAAGCGGGAACACACGGACAAGGCGATTGACCCGATCCCTCCGATGAACCATGTCGGCCGGTGAGAAAAAACATTCCTCCCGTTTGTCATCATGTCTGCGTCAACCAATTCCACCGGCCGCGATACAAGAGTCCTCGCCGATGAACAGAACAATCAAGGCAGTTTCGCGAAATCGATCACCGGCTTTTTGTCCGGTGCGGGCTTGCGTTCGAACCACTGGTTGGCTTTCACGTTGTCGCTGAAAAATCCACCGTTGCGCATAAAGAAGCCGCCTTCGGTGACGCCGCCGGCGAAGTCGAGCCGATGCCCGCCACCCCCCGTGCCGTCGGTGGTGAAGCGTGCGCGGGTGAGCTCATGCCACTGGCCCTCGGTGTCGCAAACCCATTGGTTGGCATGCAGCGAGCGGCGTTCGCGGAAGCCATCGCGATCATAAAAGTTTTCCAAAAACGAATGGAAGCCCGTGAGGTGATTATTGGTTTTGGGTCGTGAAAAACGGGCGATCAGTTCCCATCCGTCCTTGCCCACTTCGCCGAACCACGCCGAATAAACGGTGTTGCCCTTGCCATCAGGTTGAGCGGAGTTGAGGAAACGATAGGTCACGCCGGATTTCCACGGATAGACCTTGTAACTCTGGCCACCTGATCCTTCGCCGCCGAATTCTCCACCGCGCACGCCCTCGCCTTTGGTGAGCAATTTCACGCGATCGGTCTCAGGAATGCTTTTCGGGTCATTGGTGGAAAACGGGCTCCACACGGAAAACAGGATCCAGCGCTCGGTGGCGCTTTTCACCTGGATGCCATAGTAGCCCTCGCCGAAGCCATTCGCCATGTAGTAGGAACCCGGAGGATCATCGCCGGGCTTCACCGTGATCTCGCTGTAGGAGTAGGTGATGTTTTTGCCGCGCGGCATTTCATAGCCCATGTGCACGGATGGTCCGCGCCGGCCCCAGTAAAACATGTTGCCCTCGTTGTTCTTGACATAGTGCAACTGCAATCCCGCCGTGGACGAGCGCACCAGCACATCAGACACACAGGGATATCCTCCGCCGGTGGTGTTTTCGCCCTGCATCTCCACACGCACGTAGCCCGCTTGAGCAATGTCGATTTCCCCCAGTTGCGTTTCCCCGGCATCCGCTTCTTTCGCGGTGAGAGTCCAGTGTTTTCCGGCGACGGAAACTTTCAGGGATGACTCACCTTTCTCAGACTGCACGCGGCCGGCCAGTTCCACAGAGCAAGGACGATCGACGTGAAAATAGACCGACACCACCGTGGTGTCCTCCGTGAGATGAGCGACACCTCGATGGATGCCGCCGCGGCTCTCCGGCGCGCTTGCTGTGACGAACCCATTTCCCGCGATGGGCACCGACCAGGTCTGCATTTCCGCCGCGCCACAATCCACACTGCTCAGGGCAATCATCACGCCCATCCGCAGCACATTCAAAAGTGTATTTTCCATTGCTACAGTTTTACCGCCGTGGAACCTAGTTTTTGTCTCTGAACTTGCAAATGAGCGCCACCGCGTTAGTCTTATGGCGAAGATGAAAGCCACCACACCCGCGATTTCCCTACTGCTGCTGATGTCTGCTCTGGCGCAGGAAAGCATCGAACGCCTGCAACCGGAGCTCGATGCCATCTTGGCACCGGATGCCGCCATCGAGACGCTGTGCACGGGCTTTCAGTGGTCGGAGGGCCCGCTGTGGGATGAGAAAAACCAGCGATTGCTGTTTTCCGATGTGCCGCGCAATACCATCTACGAATGGCGCGAGGGCATGAAAGAGGCCGCCGTCTTCATGAAACCCTCCGGCTACACCGGCGTGGCCGACTACGGTCGTGAAGGTGGATCGAACGGACTGGCCTTCGATGCCAAGGGGCAGCTCATCCTCTGCGAGCACGGCGACCGCCGCCTTTCCTACCTCACGGAAAATGGCGGCAAACGCACGCTCACCGATCACTTCCAGGGCAAGCGCTTCAACTCGCCTAACGATCTCGCCATCGCCAAAAACGGCACCATCTATTTCACTGATCCCCCCTACGGCCTCCCCGCGAAAGATCAGGAAAAATTCCGTGAACTGGACTTCCACGGCGTCTATCGCGTGGGAGCCGATGGCATCGCGCATCTGCTGACGAAAGAACTGGATCGACCGAATGGTGTGGCTTTGTCACCCGATGAAAACATTCTCTACGTCGCCCAGTCCCATGCGCCCAAGCCCGTGATCATGGCCTATCCGGTCAAGGAAAACGGCGACCTCGGCGAGGGCAAGGTATTTTTCGACACTAAGGGTCTGAGCGGACCCGGCTCACCGGACGGTCTCAAGGTCAACGGCAAAGGCATTGTCTTTTCCACCGGCCCCGGCGGTGTGCTGATTTTGGATGCCAACGGCAAGCTGTTAGGTCGTATCCTCTGCGGTCGCTCCACCGCGAATGTGGCCTTTAGCCCCGGAGAGAAGTCCTTGTTCATCACGTCGAAAGACCGCGTGCTGCGGGTGAAACTTCGATAACAGCACTGGCCATGGAACTCACCCTCACCAGCCCGACTGTTCTTTTTCCCGCGATTTCTCTGCTGTTTCTCGCTTACACCAATCGTTTCCTCCATCTCTCGGCACTCGTTCGCAAGTTGCATTCCGATTGGCTGCTGGGCCACGAGCCTGCGGTGCGCGCCCAGGTGGACAACTTGCGACGTCGCATCGAACTGATCCGCTGGTGCCAGGCGGTGGGGCTTTTCAGTCTCATCGGTTGCCTGGCATCGCTGCTCTCGCTGCTCATCGATCAAACTGTCCCTGCCCTCTGGCTCTTCATTCTGAGCGCCTTCGCGATGGCGGCATCGCTCATGCTGGCGCTGTGGGAAGTGATCATTTCCGGTGGAGCTTTGAACATTTATCTCAATCAAATGTCGCATCCCCACGCGGATCGCGACCACGACCAACCGCGGTGACGACCTGAAAGATCACTCCGCATATTTTCGTATCCATCCCATTCCATCATGAAATTTCGTCTCGCCATGCCGCTCCTTTTCACAGGTTTGTGGCTCACTTCCTGCAACAAACCGAGCGCTACCGCGTCTTCTGCCAAAACAGAAGACGCCGCACCGGCCCATGTGCCAACGCCTCCGCTCACTCCTGTGATGGCTCTGCCCGAGGTGGTTTCCTTCAACGAGCACATCCAGCCCATCCTTTCTGATGCCTGCTACCACTGCCACGGTCCTGATTCCGCCACCCGCAAGCCGAGTGACGAGCCTCTACGTCTCGACCGTGCTGAATACGCCTTTGCAAAGCGCGAAGACGGACTTGATGTGATCAAGCCCGGCGATCCCGCCAACTCGACGATGATCCAGGTGATCAAGGAAAAAGACCCCGACCTGCGCATGCCGCCGCCCGAGGCGCACAAGGAAATCACCCCGCGCCAACTCGCGCTGTTAGAACGCTGGATCGAGCAAGGTGCCAAATACGAAGAGCATTGGTCCTTCATTGCTCCCAAAAAATCTCCGTTGCCCGAGGTGAAACAAAAGGACTGGGTGAAAAATCCCATCGATGCCTTCATTCTCGAAAAACTCGAACAGGAAAAACTCGCGCCGAATCCCGCAGAGAATCCACGCCGTCTTTACCGCCGCCTGAGCTTCGACCTCACCGGCCTGCCACCCGCACCCGAGGCGATCGACTCCTTTGAAAAAGCCTTCGCCGCCAATGCCGACAAAGCCATCGCCGATGCCGCGGACCAAATGATGGCATCCACCCAGGGTGCCGAGCATTTCGCCCGCCACTGGCTCGATGCCGTTCGCTATGCGGACACCCACGGCATTCACATCGACAACTACCGCTCGATCTGGCCCTATCGCGATTGGGTCATCGACGCCTTCCAGCAAAACATGCCATGGGATCAATTCACCATCGAGCAGCTCGGCGGAGACCTTTTGCCCAATGCCACGCTCGATCAGAAAATCGCCACCGGCTACGGCCGCTGCATCCCCACCACCGGGGAGGGCGGAGCCATTGCGGAGGAATACTATGCCATCTACGCCGGCGACCAGGTGTCCACCACCTCCGCGCTGTGGTTGGGACTTTCCACCCAGTGCGCCGCTTGCCATGATCACAAATTCGATCCGGTCAGCATGAAGGAGTTTTATCAAATGACGGCCTTCTTCCGCAACACACCGATGTCCGCCTTGGATGGCAACAATGCCAACCATCCGCCGAACATTTTCGCTCCCGCCAAGGCTGATCGCGCGCGTATTGACGCGATCACCGCCGAGCTGGCCGGTCAGGAAAAGATCCTCGCCGAACGCAAAAAAAACGCCAAAGCCGACTTCGATGCCTGGCTTGCCTCGCAACCCGCACCCGCTCCCGATGCTCCTGATCCATCGTTGGTGTTTTCCCTGCCGCTCAATGAATCCGAGGGACCGCTGCGCGGCACATCGCTCGGCCTGCCCTACGAAAATCCCGCCGCCGTACAGCGTCGCGATGGCCCCACCGGCAAGGCTCTGCTCACGAACACCCAGGTCATCACCGTCGGTGACATCGGCAATTTCAAGCGCACGGATTCCTTCAGCTACTCCACCTTCATCTATGTCGAGGGCAAGCCCAACGGCGCTGTCTTCGCCCGCATGAACCATGCGGAAGAATATCGCGGCTGGGATTTCTGGCTGGAAAACGGCAAGCCCGCCGTTCATGTCATCGATCAGTTCCCCGCCACCGCCAGCAAGATCATCTCTAACGAAACTCTCGCTCCAGGCCAATGGCATCACGTCGCCGTGGTGTTTGATGGCACCAAACCGTCCGACAAGACACTCAACATCTACGTCAACGGCAAGTTGAGCGCCCACACGGCCACCGCCAGCACGGTGGGGCCCAATATCCAAACCGCTGTGCCTTTCACCATCGGCTCCCGCACCGGCGGCAGCAACATCATCGGCACCACCGCCATCCAGGATCTGCGCATTTACAACCGTGCCCTCACGGCAAAGGACATCGAGTCCCTGGCCACCCGCGTGCCCCTGCAAAACATCCTCGCCCTCCCTGCCGATCAGCGCACCCCGGCTCAGACCGATTCGCTGTTCCAGAATTTCCTCGCCAACCACGATGTGGTGGGCAAGCAGGCACGCGACAAGATTGCTGCTCTGAAAAAAGAACAGGAGCAGATCAACTCGCGCGGTGCCCTCACCCTGATCATGCAGGAGAAACCCAATTCCGAGCCTTTTGCTCATATGCTCAACCGCGGCTCTTATGCAGACAAAGGCGAAAAAGTCGGCGTCGGCACCCCGAAAGTGCTGCACCCCATGACCGATGCGATGCCGAAAAACCGCCTCGGCCTCGGCCAGTGGCTCGTCGATAAAAACAACCCGCTCGTCGGTCGTGTGACGATGAATCGCCTGTGGGGCTATCTGTTCGGCACCGGCATCGTGGAAACGGTCGAAGACTTCGGCATCATGGGCGCGCGTCCCTCTCACCCGAAACTGCTCGATTGGCTCGCCGTGGAATTCATGGACAACGGCTGGAACTACCGACAGATGGCCAAGCTGATGGTCACCTCCGCCACCTATCGCCAGTCCGCCGCCATCAGCCCGGAAAAACTTGAGCGCGATCCCCTCAACCGCCTGCTCGCCCGTGCTTCGCGTTTCCGCCTGGAAGCCGAGCAACTGCGCGACGGCATGCTGCAACAATCGCAATTGCTCGTGCCGCAAGTCGGAGGTCCCTCCGTCAAACCTTACCAGCCCGAGGGCATCTGGGAGGCCGTCGCCATGGCGCAGTCTAACACCCGCCACTACGTTCAGGACAGCGGAGAAAAACTCTATCGGCGCTCGATGTACACGCTGTGGAAACGCACGGCCCCACCCGCCTCCATGGAGATCCTGAACGCCCCCGGTCGCGAGGTGTTCTGTGTCCGCCGCGAACGGACCAACACACCTCTGCAGGCTTTCGTCACTCTCAACGACCCGCAGTTTGTCGAGGCCTATCGCCAACTCGCCACGCTCGCGATGAAATCCGGCAGCGATGCCACCGCCCGCCTGAACTTCATCGCCCAGCGCATCTTGGGACGGCCTTTGCAAGCGAGTGAAATCCCCACACTGCAAGACACCCTGGATTCCTCACAAAAACACTACGCTGCCCATGCTGAGGATGCCACCAAGCTCATCACCATCGGTGCCAGCAAGGCTGATCCTCAACTCAACCCCGCGGAACTCGCCGCGTGGACCGTGGTCACCAGCCAACTGGCCAACCTCGACGAAGCCTTGACAAAATAACCGCTCACACCACGTTGCCTCATGAACGACATCGACCTTTTCAACTCCGCTCTCACACGCCGGCAGTTTTTCCGCAAAAATGCCACCGGTCTCGGGTACGCTGCCCTCGCCTCCTTGCTCGGTCAGGATGCCATGGCCGCCAGTGCCGGTGAGGTGCCGCCCGCACTCGCCCAGTTCGCGCCCAAGGCGAAACGTGCCATTTATCTCTCGATGATCGGCGCGCCCTCGCAGTTCGAGATGTTTGACTACAAGCCGAAGATCGAGTTCAACAAAGATCTCAAGGATTTCCTCGTCGCCTCCGGCCAGCGCCTCACCGGCATGACCTCCGGACAATCGCGCTTCCCCGCCGCGCCCTCGATTTTCAAGTTCGCCCAACACGGCAAGGACGGCACCTGGGTGTCCGAGCTGCTGCCCTGGACCGCGAAAATGGCCGATGACATCTGCGTCATCCGCTCGATGCACACCGATGCCATCAACCACGAGCCCGCGAACCAGTTGATGTACACCGGCAACATGGTCGGCGGCAAGGCGTCCATCGGTTCATGGCTGTCCTACGGTCTGGGCTCGATGAATAACGACCTCCCCACCTTCGTGGTGCTGCACGCCTCGCACTCGAACCCCGGCTCGAACGTGCAGGCCATTTCCTCGCGCCTGTGGGGCTCGGCTTTCCTTCCCGGCAAATACGCCGGCGTGGCTCTGCGCTCTAAGGGCGATCCCGTTTTGTTCCTCCAGGATTCTCCCGGTGTGCCGCGTGACATCCGCCGCAAGATGCTCGATGGCCTCGCCGCGATGAACCAGAAATCCTACGAAGCCGTGGGCGACCCGGAAATCCAAACGCGCATCCAGCAATACGAAATGGCCTTCCGCATGCAAACCAGTGTGCCGGAACTGGCGGACGTCAGCAAGGAGAGTGAGGAAACGTACAAACTCTACGGCCCCGACTCCAAGAACCCCGGCACCTTTGCCAGCTCTACGCTCATGGCACGCCGCCTGCTCGAGCGCGGCGTTCGTTTTGTGCAAATTTTCCACCGCGGCTGGGACCAACACGGCAACCTGCCGCACGACATCGCCGCCCAGTGCCGCGACATCGACCAAGGCTGCTACGGCCTGATCCAGGACCTGAAACAACGTGGCATGCTCGATGATACCCTGGTGATCTGGGGCGGCGAGTTCGGCCGCACCACCTACTCCCAAGGCCAGCTCACGCAGAGCAACTACGGCCGCGACCACCACCCCCGCGCCTTCTCCATCTGGATGGCCGGCGGCGGCGTGAAAGGCGGTTTTAACCATGGCGAGACGGATGAAATGTCCTTCAACATCACCTCGGGCGCGATGCACGTGCGCGATCTCCACGCCACCATCCTCAATCAACTCGGCATCGATCACTTGCGCCTCTCCTACAAATACCAAGGTCTCGACAACCGCCTCACCGGCGTGCTTCCCGCGAAGATTGTGAAGGAGATTTTGGCGTGATCGATGTTGGCTACCGCGCACGCAGATCGTTCCATTTTTTGAGCCATGCTGCGTAAGCGGTTTCCGCTTGCTTGGTGGGTCGGTGAGTGGCCGCATCGCGATGAACCCTCTCGAAAATTTTCCGGCTCATCCGGCAGATTGCATCCTCCAACAAGCGGATTTTGGTCTCCACCAGCGCCCACTCATAACCCGAAGCTCCCGTCTTTTCGGCAAGCGGATATTCCAACCCGACGATCAGCTTCGCATAGTCATCGATGGCGGCGCAGGGATCGGCAGGAAATTCCGCATGCTGATAGTATGTTTTTCGCAGTTCCAGCCATAAGGTGCGAAGGGTAGATTCATAGCCCTCGCCTTTCACCAACAGATCTTCGGTTCCCGCCCTTTCATCCGCAAGGGATTTCCTGCACGCAGCGGCACGCATGACAGCCGCATGCTCCAACACCGTGAGGTCCACCGCCTTCTCGGCAAATATCGGGCACAGCATCAGCAAGTGACATGCGGCCCCGATCCACAATCGTTTCAGTTGTATCATTCCCCTCTTACGCAAACATGATGCTCCGGTTTTCTCGATGCGACAGGGACACGAAAAAAATTCCTGTCATCGAAATCACTCATGGCGGGATAAGTCCATTTTATCAGAAAAATCAACACCACGGCTTCGCTTTTGCCCATGATTCCGGCATCTTCGCTTGTTTCCATCGAACTTTTTTCAACGGATTCTCGACAAATCTGCCGCAACCAAGCAATTTCAATTCAGCACCAACAACAATCGCATGGAACCATCACAGGACTTCGCCACACCGGTCACCCCCTCCTCCGACTACGGCTTTACGCCCGTCTCCCCCGCCCCTACCGCTCCGGCGCCAGAGCCCGCTTATTCGCCCGGTCCTGTCTCCCACGACGGCCTGCCGCCCGATGACGTGGCCGCCATCGATGAGCTGGGCAAAACCTACCAGGCTTTCTGTGCCGAGCTCGGCAAAACCATCATCGGCCAGCAACAGGTGATCGAGGACCTCGCCATCTGCCTCTTTGCCCGCGGTCACGCGCTGCTCATGGGTGTACCCGGCCTGGCCAAAACACTGCTCGTTTCCTCCGTGGCACAGACCTTTGACCTGTCGTTCAATCGCATCCAGTTCACCCCGGACCTCATGCCCGCCGACATCACCGGCACCGACATCATCCAGGAAACAGGCATCGGCGGCAAACGCCAGTTCGAGTTCATCAAAGGCCCGCTGTTCGCCAACATCGTGCTCGCTGACGAAATCAACCGCGCTCCCGCCAAGACGCAGTCCGCCATGCTCGAGGCCATGCAGGAGCAAAAGGTCACCGTGCTTGGCAATACCTACACGCTCACCCCGCCGTTCTTCGTGCTCGCCACCCAGAACCCCATCGAGCAGGAAGGCACCTACCCCCTTCCCGAGGCCCAGCTCGACCGCTTCATGTTCCTGATCGAGGTCGGCTACCCCACCGCCGAGGAGGAAAAACGCATCGCCCGCGAGACCACCGGCGCCGCCAAAGGCCGCTTGAACCAGCTCCTCAGTGGAGAGAAAATCATCGCCTTCCAGCAACTCGTGCGCCGCGTCCCGGTGCCGGAACACATTTACGATTACGCCGTCAACATCGTGCGTAAAACCCGTCCGAATGAAGCCGATGCCCCCGCATGGCTCAAAGATTTCGTCGGCTGGGGCGCCGGTCCTCGCGCCGTGCAGTATCTCATCCTCGGTGCCAAGGCCCGCGCCGCGCTGAAAGGCTCCTACATGGTGCGTCTGGAAGACATCGAGGCCGTCGCCTCGCCCGTGCTCGCCCACCGCGTGATCACCAATTTCGCCGCCGAATCCCAAGGCATGACCTCGAAAAAAGTCGTCGAACGCCTGGTCGCTGAAATGCGCGAGCAATAATCCCCATGCCCACGCAGCTTCTCGACCACGATCTGCTTGCCCGACTCGGAGCCATCCCGGTCGAGGCGCGCTTGCCTATGCTCGGCAACGTCGCCGGCAAGCACCGCTCGCCCCACCGTGGTTCCTCCGTGGAGTTCGCGGAATACCGCAAATACGTGCCCGGCGATGACACGCGGCGACTCGATTGGAAGGCCTACGCTCGCTCGGATCGCTACTACATCAAGGAGTTCGAGGCCGATACCAACCTGCGTGCCTATTTCGTGGTCGATAATTCCGGCTCCATGGCCTTTGCCGAAAAAGGCATGCCCAAGGTCGAATACGCCAGCCGCATCGCCGCGAATCTTGCCTACTTGCTCGTCAATCAGGGCGATGCCGCCGGTCTCTCCGTCTGCCGCGATGCCCTCCACATCGAGATCCCGCCGCGCCGCCGTCCCGCCCACTTGCAGCTCATCAATCACACCCTGCAAGACCTCAAGCCCCAGGGCGAAACCGGACTCGTCCAGGCATTGCACGACATCGCCGAAAAAATCGGCCAGCGCGCCGTGGTGGTGATTCTCTCCGATCTGTTCTGCGATACCCCTGCCCTGGAGGACGCCCTCCAGCACCTGCGCTACCGCAAGCACGATATCTGCATGTTCCACCTCATGGACCCGCAGGAAATCGCCTTCCAGTTTGATAAACCGCATCGTTTCGTCGATATGGAGGATAACACCGTGCTGGTCGTGGAGCCCAACCTCATCGCCGATGAATACCAGGAAGCCCTGCGCGAGTTTTTGACCAACGTCAGGGTCGCCTGCCACAACGTCCACGCCGATTACCAACTCGTCACCACCGATGCCCCGCTGGAGCCCCTGCTCCGCGATTTCCTCCTCAACCGCTTGCCGAAGAAAGGAAAACGCTGATCATTGATCAGACCGGCAAGACCGCTTCGCTCCCAGACATAAGAAATAAGATTTAGCCCCCATCCTTCGCGCCCCTAATCAGAAATCCAACATCAACAATCATCTATCGGCAATTTCCCCAATACCGCTCCCTTCCCTATTTCAGCGTTTCAGTTTTTCACCATTTCAGTTTTCTCTCCCGTGTCCTTCTACCAACAACCTCTGCTCTGGTTCCTCTGCGCCGCGGCGATCCCGGTGATCATTCACCTGTTGAATCGTCG
>ERZ1066127.592-NODE-592-length-17954-cov-11.670540_pt1 | contig 17954 bp, 15 predicted proteins | sample MGYA00382774_ERZ1066127 | MGnify/ENA primary metagenome ERZ1066127 (study PRJEB33369, sample SAMEA5778357) | biofilm metagenome | biome: Industrial cooling water; feature: Water cooling tower basin; material: Biofilm | place: United Arab Emirates | collected... | reverse complement strand
AAGAGACACGCTTCAGCAGAAACCACCACTTCTTTCAATGTACGATCGGTTCCTCTCAATTGTACATCGAGTTCAACACTGCCATTAGAAAGGTCAACAAATGATTTAAATGTTTGGTAGCCCACATAAGAAACCTGCAGGGTAAAGGTATCGGCGGGTAATGTAATGGTGTAAAAACCATAAGGGTTTGATGTGGTGCCAGTTTTGGCGTACGGAAGATAAATAGCTGCACCTGGTAAAGATTCGTTGGATCCACTATCTCGAATAAATCCGCTCAATGTTGCACGTTTTTGTGCTGAAATTTGCTGTGAACTTAAGAGCAATAAGGCTAAGAGCCACAGCCATCGTTGGGTTGGTTGCATAGGGTTTAAAATTAAAACGCTGCTTGCACACAAAGCATGTGCCAAATTTTCCTAATATAAAAAAGGATATCTAGGTAATATAATTCACAAATACAATGATCTATCAGGCAAAGGCTGACCATTTTCAACCTACAATACGTTGTAAAATTTGTTAAATGACGGTATTGGCCTTCATTACCTTAGAATGATTCCAAACAGCCATTATGACAATCGAATGACAAAAGGCCTATTGGCTAACTAGAACTTTGCTGCGTAAATAAAATTCCTTTGGACAAGCTGACGATACTGGCCTTTACGCACAAGCACTTTTATCTTGACGATTTAGGCAAATTAGTCGTAGAAAAGACCGATTTGCCCACTAAACTACAAAAGGTACTGACTGCATCAACACTTGGTGTGCAAGAAATATTTTATTTGGCTACATGTAATCGTGTAGAATTTGTAATGAATACGCCGCAAGGCTTTAATACACAACAAGCACAAGAACTTTTAGCGGATTTTTATTGTGATTTCCCTCCAATTCAGCTGTCCAATTTGTTCCAGTATGCAAAAATATATCGAGGAACCGATGCTGTAAGGCATCTTTTCGAAGTGTCCTGTTCAATGGACTCGATGGTGATTGGTGAAAGAGAGATATCGAGGCAGCTTCGCCAGGCTTATGAAGACTGTCGAGAAATGGGTACCACAGGTGATTTTTTACGCCTGCTCATGAAGCAGGCGGTAGTTACTTCTAAAGAGGTTTATTCAGAAACCCGTATTGCTGCCAAACCTATTTCTGTTGCATCATTAGCGATTAGAAAATTGGAAGAATTCAATTTAGCCCCAACTGCAGCCATTGTACTGGTTGGAGCTGGAGAAACCAACACATTGGTAGCCAAATACCTCAAAAAAGCTGGCTACCAGAATTTCACGATTTATAACCGCACCTTCGAAAAGGCACAATTGCTGGCTAATTTTTTGGGTGGCAAGGCATATCCACTAGAGGCGCTTGCGGGACATTCAGAAAATGTATCGGTGCTCATTAGCTGTACATCGAGTCCTGAACCTATTATTAATCAAGAAATATGGGATAAATTACCACGAGAAACTGGATTTCCTACCGTAGTGATAGACTTAGCTGTTCCAGGCGATGTTGCCAGCGAAGTAAGTGCACGATACGATGTTGCTTTTGTAAACATTGAAGTGCTGAAGCAAGAAGTAGAACGTAACTTGGAATTCAGAGAATCGGAACTCGAAAAAGCACGCGAAATCATTCATCGTGGCATGGAAGCCTTTGCCGAAATGACACGAATCAGGAGTGTGGAGCTTGCTTTAAGTGATTTTCCAGACCAGGTAAAGGAGGTTCGTAAAAAGGCTTTGGATGAGGTTTTTACCAAAGAACTAAGCTTAATTGACCCAGCTGCACGTGAATTGATAGAAAAAATGATGCTATATATGGAAAAGAAATGCATTTCTATTCCGATCAAAGTGGCAAAAAGCGTACTTCTTGAAAAGAAATCTCAACCTTTGCAAGGCGAAATTCAAGCTATGCGGCCGAATGCCCATGTAGCTGAACGCGTAGCTTAATTTATACATGAGAGAGATCATCATCGGTTCACGGGGCAGCGATTTAGCCTTGTGGCAAGCTAACTTTGTACAAGGGCAACTTAACGCTTTGGGCTATGCAAGCCAAATTAAAATCATTGTAACCAAAGGCGATCGCATTCAGCATTTAAGCTTTGACAAAATCGAGGGTAAAGGTTTTTTTACCAAAGAAATTGAAGACGCATTGCTTGCGAATGAAATTGATTTGGCCGTACATTCTCTTAAAGATTTACCGACTGCCTCTCCTGACGGTTTAATGATTGGCGCTACGAGTTATCGAGAAGATCCACGCGACCTCTTGCTCATCAGGCCATCCTCCTACGATGCGTCTGCGCCTTTAGGCCTTAAACCAGGGGCCATGGTAGGAACTTCTTCGGCGCGACGAAAAGTGCAAGTGAAACTGCTCCAAAACGACGTCGAGTTGAAAGATCTGCGGGGAAATGTACCAACGCGTATCCAAAAATGCAGAGATGGACACTATGATGCCATCCTATTGGCTGCCGCTGGCGTAACTCGACTCAAGTTGCCGCTGGAAGATTTCAAAGCCATTTATCTCCAAGCCGATAAATTCGTTCCTGCCCCAGCGCAAGGGGTTTTGGGTCTCCAAATCAGGGATAATGATGCTTGGATGAAAACCGTAATTGTAAAATTGCATCGTGCCGATGTTGCAGCTTCAGTAGCGGTTGAGCGCAAAACACTTCACTTGTTTGAGGGAGGATGCCATATGCCAGTTGGCGCTTATTGTGTTCAAAAAGAACACGCCTTCGAACTCACTGTTGTTAAAGCTAGTGACGATAGTCAATTACCGGTTAAAATCAGGTTGACCAGCGCAAATACCGAGAATTTGGCTGAGGAGGCCGTTATGCTGGCGAATAAAGCACGTACCGGGAGGATATTTATTAGTCGCGAACTTCACCAATGCGGCTTGCTTGCTGCGCAACTCGAAGCACACGGTTATGAAGTCATTTGTGAATCCTTGATTACCACAAGGGCGCAACCATTTAAGGATGTTCCAAAAGCCGATTGGTTGTTCTTTGTGAGCAGAAATGCGGTGGAATACTTCTTGAGTTGTTACAAACCATCGCCAGATACAAAGTTGGCAGCTGTAGGCGAAGGAACTGCGCAAGCAATCGCAGCTCAGGGATATAAAGCTGCATTTGTTGGTGAAGGCCATAATTTGGCTTTAATAGCAGAAGCTTTTGCTACCGTGGCCCAAGGCTCAAAAGTCGTATTTCCTATAGGCAGCCGAAGCAAACGTTCCATTCAGCTTGGAATACAGCATGCTTGCGAGGTCGAAGAATTAGTTGTTTACATCAATGAGCCTAAACCAGTGGTTGTTAATGGCCAACTGAATGCGGTAGTCCTCAGCAGTCCTTCATCTGCTGAGGCCTTCCTCCAGGTAAACCAAGTCCATTCAGAAACGTTGTTTGTGGCAATGGGCAGAACTACGGCAGAAAGGCTACGTCAATTGGGAATCAAACGTATGGTGGAGTCTTTTGGGTTCAGACAAGATGAGTTGGCCATGACCATTTTCAGTCACCTTTGATGATGGATAACGCTGCTTATTGGGTTAAAAAACTGGGCTTAAGTCCACATCCAGAAGGTGGGTTTTACAGAGAGGTATACCGCTCAAGTGAAATGGTAAAATCTGATGCACTAGCTGAAAGGTTTACCGGCGATCGGAATTACCTTACTTCTATCTATTTCTTAATCATGTATGGATATCCATCTCATTTTCATCGTATCAAATCGGATGAGATTTGGTATTTTCATATTGGCAAGCCTGTAACGCTTCATCTCATTGATTTAAAGGGCAATTATAGCCTGAGGCATCTTGGAGATGTGCAGGCTGGCTTAGATTGTTTTCAACTTTGCGTAGAAGCAGGTACTTGGTTTGCCGCAGAATTAACCGAAGAAAATGCCTTTTCCTTGGTAAGTTGTGCTGTAGCCCCAGGATTTGATTTTCAAGATTTTGAACAAGCAAAAGCCGCATATCTGAAGCAAATTTGCAGTGGCCAGGCCGCATTAATTGATCGATTGACTCATGACTAAAACTTTTACACGATCCCAAAAGCTTTTTGAAGAATCCAGCCAGTATTTTCCGGGTGGAGTAAATTCTCCTGTTCGTGCATTTCGCTCAGTTGGTGGCACGCCCCTATTTATCACCAAAGCAGATGGCGCTTATGTGTGGGACGCTGATGGCAATCGATATCTTGATTTTTGTGCTAGCTGGGGGCCCATGATTTTGGGTCATAACCATCCAGAAGTAAAGCAGGCGATTATTTCGGCGGTAGAGAATGGAACTTCCTATGGTGCGCCGACCATACAAGAAAACGAGCTTGCTCGTTTGATTATCGATAACCACAGCTTCGTTGAAAAATTACGTTTTGTAAGTTCAGGAACAGAGGCAGTGATGAGCGCGATCCGTTTGGCACGCGGTTATACAAGAAGAGATAAATACATCAAGTTTGAAGGTTGCTATCATGGCCATGCCGACCATTTACTTGTGAAGGCAGGCTCTGGTTTGGTAACCTTTGGAGAAACTACCTCCGCAGGTGTACCAAAGAGCTTTGTTGATGAAACGGTGGTAGTACCCTTGTTCAATGAAGAAGCGGTTAAGCAAGCTTTCGCACAATTCAAAGGGCAAATTGCCGCCATTATCATTGAGCCCATTCCTGCTAACAATGGATTGTTGTTACAAACGCGAAAATTCCTATCCTTTTTAAGGAACATTTGTGATCAAGAAGGTGCTTTGCTCATATTCGACGAAGTGATCAGCGGTTTCCGCGTAGGTTTTGAGGGCGCTGCAGGTTTGTACCGCATCAAGCCAGACATACTTACTTTTGGTAAAATCATAGGTGGTGGACTGCCAGTTGGTGCTTATGGCGCTTCTGCAGCAATCATGGGAACCGTTTCGCCCGAAGGACCGGTTTATCAAGCAGGAACCCTATCAGGTAATCCCGTTGCAATGAGTGCAGGTAAAGCGCAACTAATGCAATTACTGGTTCCTGGATTTTATCGTCAAATGGCAAAAAAGACAGCGAGTTTTGTGCGTGTTTTGCGTACACACATTTCTCAAAAGCAATACCCAGTGCGGGTTTTCCAAATAGGATCGGTCTTTTGGCTGTCATTTAGCGAGTTGTCACATGTTCGTGCAGCACATGAAATTGATGCTGCTAGCATGCATGGCTTTAAAAAGCTCTTTCACTTTTTGCTAGAACAAGGTATTTATTTCGGTCCTTCGGGTTATGAAGTTGGATTTGTTTCTGCTCGTCATACCGAAGCTGAATTGGAAATGGCCGCTACGATCTTATGTAATGGCCTTGATGAGGTTTACGGTTGAAGCATGAAGACATTTGGTTGAAATCAAGTATATTGTAAACAAGATGCGATTTCGTCCACGGGTTACTTTTTGGTTCGTATTGGCTTATATCATCGCCGCATTCGGTTGGTGGACCTATATTCACATCGACGATAACGGCAAAATCCAAGATTTCAGAAGAGAACTTTTAGAATTGAGGCGGGTACAAGCACAGCGGGATGTGTATGCTAACCTGCTTGAGCAAAAATTTAACACGCCTCAGCGTATACCTTACACCCTTTACTTTAATGGCCGTGTTTTTGGCATCGATACTACTTTGTTAAATGCCTATTTCGAAGTGTCCTATCCAGAAATGGAATTGAGCTATTTTGAATCAGGTATCACGGTTGAAATTAAAAAAACGATTCTCGTTGAAATTGACCAAAGAGAGCGGAATCGGAACATGATGTTTATGGGTGAAGGAATAGTTTTCGTAGCCTTGCTCTTTTGGGGCTTCCTTACCATTTTCAAAGGTTATCGCGAAAAGGACGAGTTAAATGCCATGCAGTCGAATTTCTTGATGTCTGTGACCCACGAACTCAAAACGCCTTTGGCGAGTACAAAGCTCATGTTGCAGACCATGCGCCGGAGACGCTTAGATGAGCATCAAACTGAAAGATTAGTTGATAATAGTCTAGAAGAAATAAACCGACTCGACAGCTTGATTGAAAAAATCCTGTTGGCTTCCCGATTTGAAAACCCGCATAAACACGCGCAAAAAAGAAGCATAAACTTGTCAGAACTTTGTAAAGATACTGTAGAGCGGTTAAGCCATTCAGCCAGGCTCGAAGGCCGTTTGCTAGCCTCTATCGAAGAAAATATTAGCATTCAAGGGGACGTGGCATTACTTATTTCTGTGCTGACCAATTTGATTGAAAATGCAGGCAAATATGCACCAGGAATTGAGCCTGTGAGAGTGGTTTTACGTCAGGACCATAAAATGGCTGTTCTGCAGGTTATTGATGAAGGTCCAGGAATTTCAGATGCAGACAAAAAAAACATATTCAAAAAGTTTTATCGGATAGGTAGTGAAGAAACGCGGACAGCAAAAGGTACTGGACTTGGTCTGTTTATTGTCAAAAATATCATTTCTGACATGGGTGGTAGTATACAAGTACGCGACAATCAACCCAAAGGTGCTATTTTTGAAATAACCTTACCAGCCCTAGCATATGAACTACAGGATACTTTTAGTTGAAGACGAAGAACACCTCCGCGATACCATCAAGTTAAACCTTGAATTGGAAGGATACACCGTAAATGCCGTCGCCGACGGCTTAGATGCTTTGAACACCATCAAAGAATCGCGGTTTAATTTGGTTATTTTAGACATCATGATACCAAGCATCAATGGTTTGGATGTTTGCGAACGAATTAGGCTTGAAAATCGCGATACACCTGTATTGATTCTTTCGGCTAAAAACACTTCTGAAGACAGGGTGAAGGGGCTTAAACTGGGTGCTAACGACTATCTAACTAAGCCATTTAATCTCGAAGAGCTCTTATTGCGTGTAAACATCCTCATCAAATCGGGATTAAAAGGCACTGAAAACGAAAAGGAGCTATACAAATATCGTTTCGGAGAAAATGAGATTGATTTCAGCACCTTTACGGTTACCAACACCAAAGGAAGCTTTCAAATCACCAAGCGAGAGACCATGCTGTTGAAGTTGCTGGTTGAGAAAAAAAACCAGGTGGTGTCACGTGAGCAAATCCTCGAAAAAGTGTGGGGATACGATGTTTTTCCAAGTACACGAACCATCGATAACTTCATTTTGGCCTTTCGAAAGTATTTTGAGACCGATCCAAAAAACCCAATCCACTTTCACAGTGTTAGAGGTGTAGGTTATAAGTTCACTGATTAAGTAAACATGCGACAACAAACCGGTATCCTGTTGGTTAACCTGGGTACCCCCGACTCTCCCGCTACGTCTGACGTACGCCGTTATTTGAAAGAATTTTTATTGGATCCACGTGTCATCGATATTCCTGCCTTACCTAGGCAGTTGTTGGTTCGTGGCATCATTGCACCTTTTAGGGCCCCAAAATCGGCCAAAAGCTACAAAGCCATTTGGACCTCACAAGGTTCGCCCTTGATGGTGTATTCACAGCGAGCCACCGAATTGTTGCAGGAGGCATTGGGCAACGACTTTGTGGTAAAATTGGCCATGCGCTACCAGTCGCCTGCCATTGCCAGTGTTTTGGGCGAGATGCAAAAATTGCAGCTCAAAAAAATCAGGGTCATTCCGCTTTTCCCTCAGTATGCGTCTGCTACCACTGGTTCAGTGCATCAGCGGGTGATGGAAGTAGTTGCCAATTGGCAAACTATTCCTGATATCGAATTTGTGAACTCCTATCCTGCCCATCCCTTAGTTATTGAAACTTTTGCTGAAAATGGAAAGGCTCAAAATCCTGATGATTACGACCATATCCTATTTAGCTTTCATGGTTTACCTCAGCGTCAGTTGCGTAAAGCCGATACGGGCAAGCATTGTTTGAGCAGTAGGTCGTGTTGCGAAAGTTATGGCAGGCACAACCAATTTTGCTATGGTGCGCAGTGCCAACTCACTGCGCGTTCCATTGCCGAAAAAATGGGTATTCCGCGCGAGAAATACACGGTTTGCTACCAATCGCGCTTGGGAAAAGACCCTTGGATTCAGCCTTACACCAGCGTGGTGCTGAAAGACCTGGCAAAAGCTGGCAAAAAGCGCATTTTAGTATTCTCACCGGCATTTGTAGCCGATTGTTTGGAAACCATCTTCGAAATTGGCACTGAATATCAAGAAGAATACGAAGAAATGGGTGGCGAGCATGTCCAATTGGTTCCCAGTTTGAACGACCATCCACGCTGGATTGCAGCTTTGCAGGATTTGGCCACTGCTCCTTTGGATGCTATTGGTGCCCCTGCAAATATTTGAGTAGGGCTTGTACAGCCTGTGCGCGGTGGCTGATTTGGTTTTTTATTTCGGCAGGTAATTCGGCGAAAGTATTCTGGTATCCGATGGGTACAAATACGGGATCGTAACCAAATCCGCCTTCACCCCGGGCTTCTGCGGTTATTTCACCATCTACCCTGCCCTCGAAATAATGGGTAGCGTTGTATTCATCGATGAAACAAATAACTGTTTTGAAGCAGGCCTTCCGGTTGCTCTTACCCGCTAATTCGCGCAGTAATTTAAGCTGGTTATTGGCATCGCTGCGTGGTTCGCCTGCGTAACGTGCCGAATGCACGCCTGGTGCCCCACCAAGCACTTCTACCTCTAAGCCTGAATCATCGGCAAAACACGGCATGCCCAACTGTTGATTTAAAAAGTTGGCTTTGAGGAAGGCATTTTCTTGCAAGGTTGCACCCGTTTCTGGAATGTCGTCGAAAAAGGCCATGTCGTGCAACCCGAGCAATTCGTAGTCAAGGGGGTCTAACAACGCACGTATTTCTGAAAGTTTATGCTTGTTGGCAGAGGCAAAAAGCAATCGTTTTTTCATTTGAAAAAGGATTTCATAGCAGCCCAAAGCTTCTTTTTGGCTTCTAAATCGGCTTCAACCACCGAAAGCCGATCGGCCATGATTACGGTGATTGCCTTGCTGCGAAGCTGGTAATCGGCCTTAAAATCGTTCACTGCGCCGAAGCTCAGCACCATGCGGCTGCCGGTAAACTTTGCTAAACCGCGTGCGTCATGTATTTTTTCTAGCAAAAACACTTGATCGTCGGTAATACCCGATGCTGCCAAAATTTTATGCAAGAATTGTATTTCTTTGATGGAAGGCTCTGGCGGCAAAAGCACTACCACTTTGTTTAGCCAGGAAGCTTCGGTTGAAACAGTTTCAGCCTTGTTGGGTGCAGGTGTTGGAATGGAGTTCGCGGGTGGTACTGGTTCCGCTTTTAGCGCCTCAGGGGTCTTGGCAACCATTTGCGGTTGTTGAGACGATGCTAGGCTGGCAGTTGGCTGATCAGACACTGCATTAGCCGACTGCGATTCGGTAGCTATTTCAATGGGTAGTTTTACCTCGTCAAGTGGCTGTCTTTCAACCGGAAATACATAAGCCCCCTCGTGCAAAAATTGCGCGATAAATTCCGGATGGGTGGCCAAATGCCTTAGTTGTTCTTGCAGCGCGTCCAAACGATTTGCTTTATTCTCCAAAAATAAGCCTTAAAGCCGTATTTTTGGACTTCACCAGAAACTAATTACATGCTTTCGAACATCAAGGTTACCCGTACTACCCATTCGCATTTCGACCAGGTAGATTGGGACAACATTCCTTTCGGAAAAGTCTTCTCTGACCATATGTTTATTGCCGATTTTGTAGACGGCAAATGGAACGATCCACGGATTGTTCCTTATGAACCTATCGCCATGAGCCCAGCTATTTCGGCGCTGCATTATGGACAATCAATTTTTGAAGGCATGAAGGCTTACCGCGATCCTGCGGGAAAACCGATGCTGTTTAGACCAGAAGCAAACCACAAGCGCATGAATAAATCGGCCGAGCGCCTTTGTATGCCAGCGATATCTGAGAAATATTTTATTGGTGGCTTACTCGCTTTGTTGGAAGTGGATCAAAAGTGGATTCCCAACAAACCGGGTTATTCGCTTTACATCCGTCCATTTATGTTTGCCACCGATGAATACGTAGGTATTCGACCTTCGGAAGCTTACCGATTTATCATTTTTACTTGTCCGGTTGGTGCTTACTACAATGCCCCATTGAATGTAAAGGTGAGCGACAACTATGTACGTGCTTTTCCTCGTGGAACTGGCTATGCTAAAGTGGCTGGTAATTACGCTGCTGGTATGCTCCCACTCAAATTTGCCCGTCAGGAGGGTTTTGACCAATTGGTTTGGCTCGATGGTAAAGAGATGAAATATGTTGAAGAATCGGGTACGATGAACCTGTTTTTCCAAATAGGCGACAGTTTGGTAACCCCGGTAGCCGAAGGTACCATTTTAGAGGGCATTACACGTGACAGTGTGATTAAACTAGCCAAAGACCTTGGCATTAAGGTCGATGTGCGTAAAGTCAGCATTGAAGAAGTTTTTGAAGCCTACAATAAGGGTAAGCTGCTTGATGCTTTTGGCACTGGTACAGCGGCCACTATCGCTCCCATTCAAACCATTACCTACAAGGGCTTCAGAATGGTACTTCCCCCTGTGGAAACCCGAGCAATATCGAAACGTATTCATGAAGCACTTGATGCCATACGAACCGGGGCCACACCAGATAACTATGGTTGGATGGTGCATTTGTGATTGGTAAAATTCGTTAATCTCAGTGCCGACATTGGGTTATTAAACCCCGTCGGTGCATATTTAAATCATCAAAAAACAACCCATGAAAAAAATTGGAAGTTGGCTCCTGCTTTTGATGCTTGCCCCCGGACTCCAGGCGCAGCAGGCAATTAAATTTGAAAAGTACGAGCTCAAAAATGGCATGCGGGTGATCCTGCATCAAGACAAAAGTACGCCTATAGTAGCAGTTACTGTTTCGTACCGCGTTGGCAGCAAAAACGAACATCCCGACCGGACCGGATTTGCTCATTTCTTTGAACACCTCTTGTTTGAAGGCAGTCAGCATATCGGACGTGGCGAATACATGAAAATGGTAAAGGAAAATGGCGGAACACTCAATGCCAATACCAGTTTCGACCGCACTTTCTACTTTGAAATTCTTCCTTCAAACCAACTTGAATTGGGGTTGTGGATGGAAAGTGAACGTTTGTTACATGCCAAAATCGAGGATATCGGCATTGAAACGCAACGAGAGGTGGTGAAAGAAGAGCGCCGTCAACGTTACGACAACACCCCATATGGTGGCTTACTCGATGAAACCATGAAGCGTACCTTCAAGGTACACCCTTATGGACGCAGCATCATTGGTTCCATGGATCACCTCAATTCGGCCAAACGTGATGAGTTTTACGATTTCTACAAGACTTTTTACGTGCCCGAAAATGCAGTGTTGAGCATTGCAGGTGATATAGACATCAAACAAGCTAAAATTTGGATCGAGAAGTACTTTGGTAGTATCCCTCGTGGTGGGCGCCCCATTCCACGTCCCACTGTAAAAGAACCTGCCCAAACCGCTGAAGTGCGCGATACGGTTTACGACAACATTCAACTGCCAGCGGTGGTACACAGCTTTAAAATTCCAGCCCGTGGCGCGTCTGAGTTTTACGCAGTCGACATGCTCACCAAATTACTTTCGCAGGGTCAAAGCAGTCGTTTCCAAAAGAACATCGTTGACCAACAGCAAAAGGCTCTTTTTGTTGGTGCATTCCCACTGGCACTCGAGGATCACAGTGTAGCTTTGATGTTCGGCATTGTAAACATGGGTGTTGGTCCTGACCAACTCGAATCGGCCATGAGCGAGGAGTACGAGCGCGTAAAGACTGAGCTCATTTCGGAACAGGAGCTTCAAAAACTGCTTAACCAAGTAGAAAATGACTTCGTGAGCGCTAATGCACGTGTAGAAGGCATAGCCGAAAGTTTGTCGGATTATTGGATGTGGCAAGGTGACCCGAATCTAATCAACACAGAAATAGAAAGCTACCGCAAAGTAACGCGCGAAGACATTCGCAAAGCGGCACAGAAGTACCTAACTACCAATAACCGCGTTACGCTCCATTTCTTGCCTAAACCCACTAACTGAGTGAACCAATGAAAAAGATTTTTTTAATGCTGTTTTTAGTGGCTTTGAGCACTTGGAGCCATGCACAAATAGACCGCAGCAAACGCCCTCAGCCTGGGCCTGCACCTGAAATTAAGCTCAGCGATCCTGCCTCCTTTGAGTTGGCGAACGGCTTGAAAGTGTTTGTGGTTCAAAACAATAAACTTCCGAGCATTGCGGTTTCACTGGTTCTGAATAACGACCCCATCATGGAAGGCAATGCCGTTGGCTATGTAAATATGACTGGCGAGTTAATTCGTACAGGTACAAAAAATAAGAAAAAAGCGGAAATTGATGCCTACATCGATCAAATTGGCGCTTCTGTAAGCACTTCTGCATCAGGATTTTATGCTTCATCTTTAAGCAAGTATAAGAACGAGCTTTTCAGTATTTTAAGCGAATTGGTTTTGGAAACCGAATTTCGTCAAGAAGAGCTTGATCGCTTGAAAAAACAAACCATTTCAGGGTTACAAACCGAAAAAGACGATGCGAATGCCATTGCCGGCAATGTGCGCAAGGCCCTGGTTTACGGTAATAACCATCCGTATGGTCAAATCACCACGGAAAAAACAGTAGAAAACATAACCCTCGAGCTGTGTCGTAATTATTTCAACACCTATTACCGACCAAACGTCGGCTACATGGCGTTAGTTGGTGATATCAATGTAGAAGACGCACGCAAGCTGGTGGAAAAGGCTTTTGGCGCATGGCAGAAGGCAGAAGTGCCTAAGCATCAGTATCTAACTCCTGCTCCACCTTCCAAAACACGTGTTGTGGTGGTTGATCGACCGGTTGCAGTACAAACTGTCATCAACATTGCTCACCCAGTACAACTGAAGCCGGGCGCCAGCGATGCCATCGCTGCTAGCGTAATGAACACCCTCCTCGGCGGTGGTGATGCCCGATTGTTTAATAACCTGCGCGAAAAGTATGGCTTTACCTATGGCGCTTACAGCAATTTAAGTCGCAATAATCTGGTTGGACAGTTTAATGCATATGCACAGGTACGTACCGCAGTTACTGACAGTTCGGTCATGCAATTCTTATTTGAGCTCAATCGTGTACGCGACAGCATTTCACCTGCCAAAGAAGTGCAGGGCATTTTGAGCTATTTGAATGGTTCTTTTGCCATTGGATTGCAAAACCCTCAAACAATTGCTTCCTACGCCATCGATATTGAGCGGTATGGCATGCCCAAAGATTACTACCGTAACTACCTCAAAGCACTCGCAAGCGTTAGTCCCGCAGATGTGCAAGCAGCCGCACAGAAATATGTTCAACCAGGTCAGGCCTATATCATTTGTGTGGGCAACGCCAAGTCTATTGCCGAGCCGTTGGCTAAATATGCTGCCAGTGGCAAAGTAGAGCTGGTAGATATGTATGGTAACGCTGTTAAAGCACCAAGTAAGCCTCTTCCAGTTGGTTTAACTGCCCAAAAGGTGGTGGACAACTACATCACTGCTATTGGTGGCCTCAAAGCCTGGAACAAAGTCAAGAGCATTGACATCAGCATGTCGGCCAGTATGCAAAACATGACATTAGCTATGCAGGTACGTAAAATGCGTCCTAATTTCTTTGAAAGCAAAATGACATTAAATGGTGCCATGGTGATTCAGCAGGTGAAATTTGATGGCGAAAAAGCTTTCGAAAGTGGCATGCAGGCTCCTGGTAACAAAGAAGTAAGCGGTGAACGATTGGCTCAACTCAAAGAAGGCGCTACCATGCTACCTGAGGCAGAATATGGTTCAACTGGCTATCAATTGAATTTGTTGGGAATTGAAATGGTGAATGACAAAGAAAACTATGCCATTGAAGTAACTTTCCCTTCAGGAAGCAAGCAAACAGAATACTATGATGTTGTGAGTGGACTTAAAGTACGTGAAGTTCGTACAGAAGATGGTCCTGAAGGACCTGTGGCACAAACTTCGGATTTAACAGATTACCGTGAAGTAAAAGGTAAAATCTTGGTGCCTCATAAAACCACCATTCAGTTTGGGCCACGTAGTTTGAGCATGGAACTCAAAAACATTGAAGTGAACGGCAAAATGAAAGCTGCTGATTTCAAACCATAACGTATGCCCCAGACAATAAAAGCCGCTTCGAAAGGAGCGGCTTTTTTGTTTTACATCTTGAAATTAGCTGTTCTGTTCGGTAAAGAGCATCTTTAATTCAGTTGCTTCGTCGGGCTTCATACGTCCTCCTAAAATAAGACGAAGTTGACGGCGACGTAAAGCCCCATCATAAAGACGTTGTTCATCTGCTGTTTCAGGCTTGAGTTCTGGCACGTTGATGGGATTTCCCATTTGGTCAACCGCCACAAAAGTGAAATAGGCTTCATTGCACTTGTATTTCTGTCCTGCAGGGATATTTTCGCCCCAAACCTCTATATGGACCTCCATGCTCGAGTTAAACGACCGGGTTACTTTGGACGTAAGCGTTACAACATCTCCCAATTTAATGCTCTTGCTAAAGCTAACGTTGTCAACGCTTGCAGTAACCACAATACGATTACTGTGCTTTTGAGCCGTAATGGCAGCGCATATATCCATCCAATGCAGCAACTTACCTCCCATGAGGTTATGCAAGGTGTTGGTATCATTCGGAAGCACCAATTCGTTCATGATGGTAACCGAATCGGTTGGTGTTTTAAAGGCTTTATTGCGCATGATCCTAATTTGAGCGCAAAGATACGCTTTACATCTACAAAGGAAGGCCTTACTGTCGAACGAATCGCTTGGTGTAAGTTCTACCTGATTGGCTTTGAATGGAAATGAAATATAAACCAGGCTTAAGTGAACGCACGTCTATTTGGTTCGATAAGGGCTGTAGGTATAATGCTATTTGCCTTCCTTGAATGTCCTTGACTTCTAACTGGTTGACATCGTCCAATCCCGACCATTGCAATAACCCATCGGTAGGATTCGGATACAAACGCCATTCAACTTCTCTCTGCGGGTTTATGGCGGTTGGAAATCGCAATTCTGTTGCTAAAACCGGGCGAATCATCCATGAGCCGTTTATGGCTGAGGGGTTCCATTGCCCCAAGGTGTTGAACCACTTGACACCTGCCACTTGGTTATTTCTGTCGAGACCTATGTTTAATAATTTCTGTGTCAATTGCTGCCAACCCACATAAAACGAATCTCGAACCAAAACAGGCGTATCTAGGGCATAAAAGACAAATTGTCCCATACTATCGGCATAACGCGGTCGCTGCAATGGTTGCTGCGTTAAAACAGCTTCATTTCCTGTAAAACTACCTTCGCCAATAAAGGCCCATACTTTGAGGTTGAAAAGTTCTAAAGCAGCATTTTCTGCGGCTTGTGTGAAATACATCCACAGGCCACGTAGGGTATCGGGAGTGGCTGTATAAAATTTATAAGCAACGCTCCCGCCTATGGTGTTGAGACCATAACCTGTTTCGGCTGTTCCATCATCGTAAGCAAAGTGGTTCCAAAATCGTTGAACACGTCGTACGGTATCGTTGTTCGACCAAAAGTCAGGTGCGTTTTGCAAGCGATAGGTCGTTTCGAGTAATAGACTATCGTTCGATGTTTGGGGTATTGGAAATGAAGCGAAATTGAAAGTAAAATCACTGTTCTCGGGGAAGGGTGAGATGTTTTGAATACCCACATCAATGACGGTGCTGTTATCATTGCGATTTATGGTTGAAAATTTATAACCAACATTTCGTGCAGTTCCTAAATTTCGAGCAATTACCTGGTGATTAGCAGCCTTGAACCTGGCACTATCCGCTGCATATTGTTTCCATGGCATTTCTTGGTATGGGGTTACCAAAGAGCTTGGCTTCGTCTTAAAGCCAACATCGGTAATAGCCGTGTCACTAATCGAACGATTTCGGTTCAAGCGCACATAATCAAGGTGCCAAACGTCAACATTGCCGGTTCTGTTGCCATAGGATAACCATCGAAAGCGAAATCCTTCGTGGAAAAACTGACTGTCAGCCACAGCCACCATGATTTGCTGAAAAGGCCTATTTGAAGAACCTGTGATACTCCACACGCGCTTCCAAAGACTGTCTGCAGCCAAGAATTCCAGTCTTAATGAGTCATTCGCTTCGGGCGGATCACATAAGCCGGCTGGTTGCACGAAAAAACTCAGATAAACCGAGTCAGCAGGTTCATCTCCTGCAAGATCGATGGCCTGAGAAGTAAGCTGATCTGCTAAACCACTGCCTGTTGGCGAGAAAATGTCGTATGCATTGCCTGCTTCATCAAGTCCATCAAAAGTAGCTATTCCCAATGTGGGTGGGCCATCTGCCATGTCGGTATTGACAAAGACATAGCGGTCTGTCCACAAATTGCTATTTGGTGTGATGTTGGAAGCGCTAAAGTCATCGGTGAATGGCAAAATAAGCGTGTCGAGGACATTGCTAATTCTATTTTGCCCATTCAACATTTGTTGCGGGATGTGGCGCAAGGGCGTCACCACTTCTTGAGCATTTGATTCGACCACGCCAGTAATTACGGCCAAGGCAAAAAGAATATGTTTCTTCAATTATTTTCCTCCACCCAGATGTCAACAAACGACATGGTATTGATCATTTCGTCTTCTATTGCTTCAGGGAATTGACGTACAACTAACGCCTTGGTTGTATCGGCTATTGTGCCAACGTAATTGATTCTACCTAGATATAAGGCTGTTTCTGACAAATAAAATCTTGCTTCCTCAATGGTGAGTCCGACTAAATTGGGGATCGCTACCAGCGAATCAACATTGTATATCCCAATTACCAAATCCACAGCTGTTCCTCTAGCTACTTCTTTACCAGGCATGACTTTGCGGCCGGCCAAATTCATTTCAAGCACCACATTGTTGGCAATATCGGGACGCATGATGAGCTCGCCAACCTCTAAGCCAATATTTCGCAGGTCAATGGTGGCCTTCCGCAAACTCAAATCAATCAAATTAGGAAGTTTGACCTTAGGTGTATTAGAAGAGGTTATGGAAACGTAAATGGTACGCCCCTCCTTTACCTTGCTTCCTGCTAAAGGATCTTGTTCATATACTAAATGGGGCTGCTTGCCTTTGATGTAGGTTGAATCAACCACCACGAACTTGAAATCGTGCTCATCAAGTAACGCTTGAATTTGATCAATATTTAAATCCTTTAAATCAGGTACTTCTATTTCTTGACCGTGATTGGTATATAGTTTTAAGTATTGTACTAAACTAATCACGATAACCACAACCAAACCTGCTGCTATCAGTAAGTTATTTCTGAAGGATTTACTTCGCAAAAATTGCCAGGCACTCATGATTTTAACTTAAGTTTTTCTCGGCCAAATGTAAGGATGCGGTCGATGAAGTCATAAGGCTTATAGCCATTTATGGCACACTGGTGGAAAATGCAGGTGGCTGGGGTCATACCTGGCAGCGAGTTGATTTCAATGATATAAACCTCGATGTGATGCAAATCGTATATTTTCACAAAAGCATCTATCCTGCAATATCCTTCAACGCCCATCACCCGAGCTGCTTTTTCGAGTTCTTTGCGCACATAAGCACTCACCACTGCATTGTCGGCCAAACTATGGGTGTAGCGGGCTGGGGTGATGTTGAGCCCCTCTCCTGCCAAGAACTTCTCCTCAAGCGACAGTACTTCGCCTTCGGCCAAGCTCTCACTGGGTTCGAATACCTCGTACACCACTTCTCCATTTTCATTCAAACGCGTAAGCATGCCACCAGTTACTTCGAGGAAGAAGGTAGCATCGCCTTTTTCAATGAACTCTTCCACCAAAAAGACTGGTTTTTGGGGGAATTCTTCTTTGGGTTTTAGCTTGAGTACTTGGGCCGGACCATCCATCAAGTCCTCCTGACTGCGGTAAATAAGCGCCGCATAAGCCAAGAGTTCCTCCTTGTTTTTCAGCTTTTTCACCGCCGAAGAACAGCCGTCGTCAACCGGTTTGGCAATGACTGGCAGCTTAAAGTTTTGCATGATGTAATCGGCCAGGGCTTCATGG
>ERZ1066127.590-NODE-590-length-17964-cov-7.952705_pt1 | contig 17964 bp, 11 predicted proteins | sample MGYA00382774_ERZ1066127 | MGnify/ENA primary metagenome ERZ1066127 (study PRJEB33369, sample SAMEA5778357) | biofilm metagenome | biome: Industrial cooling water; feature: Water cooling tower basin; material: Biofilm | place: United Arab Emirates | collected... | reverse complement strand
GGTCACAGAGGTGCCCTGGGCAGTTTATTTCCCCCACGCAGGTCCCCTGCCCCGTCACCCCAGTCAGCTTTACGAAGCCTTTGCGGAAGGATTCTTGCTATGGTTCTGCTTAGCCTGGGCATGGCGCAGACCCTGGTTACGCAATCACCCTGGCCGTATTACGGGGCTGTTTCTTTTGGGCTATGGCCTGATGCGCTTTTTGGTAGAATACGTACGGGAACCAGAGATTATTTACCCGATAGGAGGGTGTCTGTTAACTCAGGGACAGATGTTATCTGTGCCTTTGGTAATAGTGGGAATGTATTGGTTAAAACGTAAAAATGCCTAACCCTTTAGAAAGCATTCTTTATCAGCATCTTCAAAAGGAAGGGTATCTGTCCGTTCACGATTTTATGAACTTGGCGTTGTATCATCCCCAGTATGGGTATTACCATTGCCAGCCTGTCTTTGGCCCGCAAGGTGACTATATTACTGCGCCTGAAATAACCCAAGTGTTTGGCGAAATCTTGGCTATTTGGTATCTTGATTATTTAGAACGTTTGCCCTTTAAACCCCAAACCTTAGCTTTTATCGAATTAGGACCAGGCCGCGGCACCTTAATGGCAGATATTTTGCGAATCTTTCAAAAATTTCCTTCCTATTATCAAGCTTTAAAGGTTTATTTGCTTGAAATCAGTCCCTCCTTACGCTCTCAACAACAAGAAAAATTAAGCAGCTATCCTGTTGCTTGGGTAGAGAACCTTGAATCTATCCCTGCAAGCGAAGTGACTTTGATCTTGGCCAACGAATTCTTTGATGCTTTACCGATTGAACAATATGTGCAGATCGATGGAAAATGGCAACCAAGGCTTATTGGCCTTGTAGAAGGAAAAATTGATTTTTTAGGGCCGGTCGATGTGCCTATTCGTCAAGAATGTCCAGGCTATGCCAGCTTTTTACACCGCATTAATCACCGGTTAAATTGCAACCCCGGTGCAGCACTGCTGATCGATTATGGTCAAGATACAGATCAGATGAGTGCTAGCCATGGTGACACATTGCAAGCCCTTTATCGCCATCATTATGCCTGCCCCTTCACCAATATTGGTCAACAAGACCTTTCCCATGCCGTAGACTTTGGCGCCTTAAGACGGCTTGTGGATGCTAAATTTAAGATAAGTTTAACAAGCCAGTCTGACTTTTTGCTAAATTTAGGCTTAGAAGTCCGCGTTCATCAATTATGCCAAAAAGCTGAACCAAAGGACGCTTTAGCTCTTAAGACTGCAGCTGTGCGACTGGTTTCCCCCCGGGAAATGGGGTCCTTATTTAAAGTTTTGGCTCTTGAATCTGGGCAATGAATCAGATATTGCTGAGGATAATTTACATTTCAATCCTTGTGTTTATATGCGTGCAGAAATTGAAGCCCAAGTTAAAATTATTCATCAATCTTTAAGCCTCTTACGGAGGCATCTTTGACTGGGATCAAGCTGTTGAAGAATTGGCCAGTCTTAACCAGCAAGCAGACTCGCCCGACCTGTGGCAAGATCAGCAACAAGCCCAAAACCTTTTAAAACAACGCGAACGATTACAGGCAGCTGTTAAACAAATACAAGATTTGGAAACAGATTTAAAGAATACCCTTGACCTTATTGAACTGGCGGAGGTAGAAAACGAAGCTGACTTGGTTAAAGAGGGTGAAGAAACCCTAAAAAGATTGGTTTCCTATGCACAACGATTGCAATTAGAAACCCTTTTATCAGGCGAAGCGGATGCGAACGATTGCTTTGTGGAAATTAACGCAGGTGCTGGCGGAACAGAGGCCCAAGACTGGGCGCAAATGTTGGCGCGCATGTACGGACGTTGGGCAGAAGAACACGGCTATAAAATAGAAATTTTGGATGAAAATGCAGGGGAAGAAGCAGGGCTAAAATCTATTACTTTTAAAGTAATCGGTCATCAGGCTTATGGCTGGCTAAAAACAGAAAGTGGGGTTCATCGATTGGTTAGAATCTCACCTTTTGACGCCAATGCCCGCCGTCATACCAGCTTTGCTTCGGTATGGATATATCCTGTTATTGATGAATCCATTGATATTCATGTGGAAGAGAAAGATTTGCGCATTGACACCTATCGTGCTTCAGGCGCTGGGGGGCAACATGTCAATAAAACTGAAAGCGCTATTCGTATTACCCACCTGCCTACCAATATTGTGGTGCAGTGCCAAAATGATCGGTCCCAACATCGTAACCGTGCCCAAGCTATGGCCATGTTAAAGGCCCGTTTATATGAAAAAGAATTACGCGAACGCGAGGAAAAATTAAATGCCCAAAGCGCCACTAAAACCGATATTGGCTGGGGACATCAAATTCGCTCTTATGTCCTGCAACCTTATCAAATGGTGAAAGATAATCGGACTGGGGTTGAACGGGGCAATGCCCATGGCGTTTTGGATGGTAACCTTGATCCCTTTCTAGAGGCTGCCTTAGCCCAGCGGGTTCAATAACTTACATCCAGTTGGTTATATAGTGTGGCGTTAACTTTATACCAGTTTCTTTTTCTCTCTGCGTTGCTTTCACCCAATCAATAATGGATTGCGTGGTTATTTCCTTGGGTATTAACGCAGTAGCATGATTTTTATTGCTATAAACATGGTTAAATTCCAAAAGAGGCTTACCTGCCACAAGATCTTGATAAAATCCTCTCAGCTCAATTTCTTTATTATCTTGTGTAGGTCTCCACTCAATCACTTGTCTTTGGTTAAGGATCAGCTCCTGAATCAGAAAGGGAAGATTCGTACCTACCATCCGAATACGATATAAGTTTTGTTTCGATTCTTTAATAATATCGTCCAAAATTTCATACAAGAATGAAGGATCCTTTTGTAAAAAGAAGCTAATTTTTTGGAAAATAGGCTTTTTTTCCATTTCTAAGCCATTCCCCACCTGCTGCCAAAATCTATCCAACGTTAGAGAGAAATTTTTAGTGAAAAACGTATCAGTCTTTTTTCTTAAAAGTTCACGCTTATGGTTATCATAATAAAACCCCTCTACTATATACTGCAAAAAGCTTGCTATAAGGTCTGGTTCATCAGGCAGATTATCAATCAACAACTCAATCATATCCCAGGGTTCTTCATAACCATAATCATAACTGGTTGCATACCAATAACACCCATGATTAGGATTGGTCGCAAAAGCCATCATTTCTTCCGAAGGTTTATTTTTTATTTTGAAAGATTTACGCATATCTTTGTTTTTTTGCTGTGCCCGTACTTGATAAAGTTTCAAGCTTTTAAGTTTTTCTTCAGAGCCGCGTATAATGTTCCACACCTGGCTGTTAAAGGCTTTATTATCATAGAAATAGCCTTTATAAATTTGTTTCATCCATAGCGGTAGGTGGCGACTGTTAACGCCTCGTCGAATAAAGATAGGTAAATTTTCTTCAGTTTTCGCACTGGCAAGGTTGGCGTGGATAGCCCGGGCGAGAGCATAGACCATTGTTAAATGCTTCTGTTCCTCTATATCTTTTACCCTGCCTTCAAGGGTTCTTGTATCTTCTGATATATACGCCCCTGGTATCTTTTTTTTACCACCAGAAGGTTTATCCTGCTCATGGCTACAAAAAGAAAAAGAATAGTGACCATCACCTAAAGCAGCAGCCATTTCAACAGTAGAAATAGCATTAAATAAGACTTCCCTTTCCGCCATATTAGCGTAACATTTATCACCATGGGATTGGTGGGTACGAATTCCCCCTACCCCTTCCCCTTGGCTAATAAGACGCCTGAGAACGTGAATACGCTTTAAAGCTTTGTCAGGGTCGGCTTCTTCTTTAAGCTGGCTTGTCAATTCTTTCACAAGTAAAACAGCAGGGGCTATCCCTCCTTGGTTGGGTACAGAACGGTATTGTTCTAATAAAATTTTTACTTCATTAATATCGGTAGCAGTACTGGGTAATATAAAGGTAACCCATAGCAATAAGACATATAGCATGTTTACTATCTTTCTTTAAAAAAGACCCTCTAGAATATTAAATACTTATCAAATAACAATATTAATTTTCTTATTATTATTCATTAATAATTAACGCTTGATGAATAATAATATAATTTAAGTATTACTTGCCTTTATTCCAAATATAAAATTATGAAGCAAGAAAAATTGTTCCTATTAATAGTCCTAGCCTTTTATTGTTATAGCCCCCTTAAGGCACAAGATGAAATCGAAAATTATCAAATAGGCAGAGGCAGCCAAGCAATTTTTCAGGCTATGCAGGAAAACTTTTCCTCTCTTCGCAAAAACAAAATCTTGAAAGAGGATATGGAAGCGTTTGAAAGGCACCTAGAGAAAAATATAGGAGAAGATTTTTTTGTCCGCTGTCACGTTATTGATTCAAATATAACTTATAAAATTGTAGTCGATGGACGAAACAGTGATTATGATCATAAAAGATTTAACGACTTTAAAGGCTTTTTAAAAAGTACATTGGAACATCACCCGGTTAAAGGAAATTTAGATTTTTTCCTACAATTTGGCACTGATAACCCTACGCTAGACTGGTGGGGCAAAAACGTTAATAAGTTACTGGAACTTTTAGATAAAGTTCCCCTTTTGCTTTACGATAGATCTGATCTTAATCCAGTAAGACAAAAAACAATAACCATTCCTGATCCTTATATCTACGATCCCTGGTATGAATCGACACGAAATGAAATTCTAAAAAAAAGAAAGAAGATTCCCTATGAATCTAGAACAGGGATTATCAAGTGGAGAGGCGCACCCACAGGAAAACCTGTAAATTTTGAGGACTTAAATAAATCCCCGCGCCTTTGTTTGGTTAATTTATCTATCCATCATCCTGATAAAATTGATGCTAAATTGACAAGCTATGACCATTTTAAGTATTGGCAGACAGCAGATAAGTTTAAAGAGTATTTTCAAACGCAGTGTGGCGACCCAGTTTCTTCTTTACCAGAACATGTATTATATTTGCAAAACAAATACTATATAAGCATCGATGGATGGATTGCCGCTTGGGGAAGAGTTCCTCACATTCTCAACAGTGGTTCTGTCCTGTTATTGCAACATCGTCATAGCCAATTTTTCTACCCTGGTATGAAGCCATGGGTACATTACGTGCCTTTAAAAGAAGATATTTCAGACCTCTTAGAAAAATATGATTGGTTGCAAAAAAACCCTGATTCAGCCAGAAAAATCGCCCAAAATGGTCAAATCTTTGCGGATGAATGTCTGTCCCCTGCGGCTATGAGGGGGTTTTTTGGCGCTGTGTTACAAGAACTTTCCCTTCATTATCTGTATGACGTAAAAGACAACTTGTGATCTTTTGTGCAAAAAAGAGTTATTTTAGGTATGCCGGGAAAGGTCTAAGGACCCTCTATACACCGTTATAAGCATGTACTTTTTCCTTATGTTCACGTCAGATTAACTTTTTTATTACAGTATAATAACAATCAATTTAAAACGTAATTTTATTCAGATGCTTAAGCCCCAGATTCTATCTAAAATTAAATTCGCTATTTTCTCTTTTATGATTGCCCCTTGCCTTAGCAGTACAGTATTTGAATATGATTTCACTAAGCCGCATCCTGCTGTACAACTGCTAAGAGGATTTTCCCACTTTGAGAATTGGGGGTGCTGGACAAACAGCGATGTTGCTATAATAAAATTAGATTTATCCAAATTTCCACAAAACTTTCCTGGCAATTTGAAGGAAAGATATCTTCTTACTTTTAATTTTCGTCCTTTCTTACCTTTAGGAAATTCAGAACTTAAAGTAAACGTTTTCACAAAAGGTAAACTGTTAGAGAATTTTTTTTATTGCCATAGTATGCCTATAAAGCCCCTAGCTTTAGCATGTTCAGAATTGGGGGATGGTAATCTTATGGAAATCTTATTTGCCATTAAAGGAGCCTGTTCACCATTCTCCTGTGGCCTCTCTCAAGATAGTCGCTTGCTTGGAATAGGGTTTGAAAAATTGAATATATTGTTAAAAAGCCCTAGCCTTAGCGAAATTCAAAAGCTGTCCTCATGTAAAACAGACTTCAGAACCTGCGAAGAACCCCAAAACTATCTTTTTAAACCCTTAACTTATACACTGAAGAGTATAAATTTTGGTGAGCAAGATATTAAAGAAAAATGGGCCGAAGAAACCCAGATATCCCTTAAAGGGGGAGAGATTTTCCATAAAAAAGATATTTTTATTCTAGCTGATACTATGGGAAGATTTATAACTGACAAAAATTCAACGAGAACCTTGCTTTCTACAGGCTCTAACACCCACCTTAACATTCCCCACGCGGGTCTCCCCGCTACTGATCTTAAAGGGAAAATATGTATTTTTAGGCTGGAGAGAATCTTTGATAGGTATTATTACGAATTCCTTCTCCATCTTTTACCCTCCATCATCCTTTTAACTGAAAAATATGGGGAAGACTTAAAGTTTCTTTACCCAGCAGATATCCAAAATTTTGAAAAAGAAGCTTTTGAAGCAATAAGTTTCAAGACAGAAAGGTTAATACCTTATAATAAGGTTTTAAGTCAAGGTGCCATTTGCGCCTATATAGAAGAGTTACTCATCCCTAATTTTGGTAATATTTACTGGAAAACTGGATACTCAAAAAGGGAATTTTACCCTGAACTGGCACCCCTTTTGAAAAAAATATTTTTACCAGCTGAATCACCTTCCTGGATCAAGAAAAGAATCTATATCAGCAGAAAAGACATGTCGCCACAAACCAGCCTAAGGCCAGCACGAACTATCATAAATGAAGAAGAAATAACCAGTCTTCTTAAGCGTTATGACTTTGAAGTTATAACCTTAACAGGCAAAAGCATTAAAGACCAAGCAAGAATTTTCAATGAAGCAGAAGCCATCATAGCGCCGCATGGGGCGGGGCTTGCTAATCTAGTTTTTTGCAGGCAGGGTACAAAGGTATTAGAATTTATCCCACCCAAGTGGCACGCACTTGCCTATTTTCATTTAAGTGCTGTGATGCAACTTAACCATGCCTTTATTGTAGGCAATCCTATAGAAAATTCTCCTGGCGCAGACTTTCACATTGACGCAAATGCAGTGTCAGGTTATCTAACGGATATCTTGGCTAGATAGGATGCTTGCGAATTTTGGATGTGCTAGTCGTTGGCTTTCGTTTCTGAAACCCATACGGCTGACATATCGGAAGGTAAAATTAAACCTAAAGCTTGGGCACTTACCTGGTTAACAACAACCTGTGTCGCGGCATCATAAACCACTGGCAGTGTCCTTGGGTTTTCACCTGTTAAAATTTTGGCTACCAACTTTGCTGTAATTTTACCCATTTCATAACGGTCATAGGCTACTGCGGCTACCGCCCCTTGCTCTACCGAAGCTGTATCATTGGCAAATACAGGGCGATGATGCTTTAAACCCACAGCCACAATTGCCTTGACGGCCGCCATGGCCGTATTGTCATTAGGAAAATAGAACGCATCTACCTTGTCAACCAAACTGGTAGCCGCCGCTGTTGCCTCTGCTGTTGAAAGAAGAGGTGCACGAATCACCTCTACTCCTTTGGCCTTAGACACAACCTCAAACTTTTCCATAAAACTTACAGAATTAATTTCACTAGGATTATATAAAACCCCCAGTTTTTTCATAGAAGGAAGTATTTTTAGGAATAATTCTATTTGAGGTTCTGCTGGCATAAAATCACTGACGCCTGTTATAAAAGGACCTGACAATTTTGCCGCTTCAGGATCGGTTACAGCAGAAAATACTAAGGGAATATGTTGATTAAGACTGGCACCAACAAAACTTTGGGCTGATTGGGTCGATAACCCGACCATAACGGTGGGGTGGGCCGCGATAAATTTATCAGCAATTTGCTTGGATAATGTATAATTACCATGGGCATTTTCATACAAAATTTGGATATTACGTCCTTCCACATACCCTAGCTGATGTAAACCCTCTTTCAGGCCCTTATAGACAGTATTAAGCGTATTATGGTCAATAATTTGCGAAACAACTACCAGGGGTTTTTTGTTAAGCGGTGGAGAGGAAGGTTGAAAGGCATAATATCCGACCCCCGCTATTAGAAGAATGCCTAGCCCTAAAAACAAAAAATTCTTTAAACGCATACTAAGTTTTTTACCCCTAATAACAGTAAATTTTACTAGAAATTTTTAAAAATTTTACCATGTTCAGCGATAGAAACAAGCTAATACCGCCCTCTTCCCGCATTTCCTAAGTCCCAGCAGAAAAACTATAATGAATAGTAACAAGCTTTTATTCTCTATCACAAGCCATTTCCCTGCTGCAGGTTAGATAGTGAGTGAAAATAAAATTTGTCTAGGGCCTAAACGCTGATTTTCCATCTAGTGACTTTGGCAAGAAAGCTAGCAGCAAGAATTCTTTTTCACCTAACTGAATTTTTTCTTGCCTTAATATATCCCAACCATAGCCTTTTTGTCTTAAGGATTTTTCTGCTTTTTCAACCGCCTCTGGGTCAGAGGAAAGCAGGATAATAGTCGACTTAGACCTTTCTAATAAGCTAGGGTCGGAAACTTCAGGAAATTTACTTGAAAGCAAATTTCCTAAATACGTACAGGCTAATGGCTGGAAGAAGCTGCTTAATTTATCAGTCTCAATATTGTACCAAAACAAATAGTGACTTTCCGAAGGAATGTTATTTTTTATATGTCTGTGAAGATTGACAAGAAGTGCCTGATCACAGTGATTTTTATAAGGATAATGAGTGCTACTTAAGGTTAGACGATTAAAAGCAAGGACTATACATAAAATACTAAGAGTAGAATAAAGTATCTTATGCATCGTCTTAGAAGCCTTCAAAAAAAGCATGCTAAAAACGACACATCCTATAAAATGAACACTAACACAGCCCCATGATCTTCCTAGCACGGCTGCATTACCCTTAAAAGAAAAAGTAATATAAAGGATACCAAGTATCCCCCAAATCAACCAATCTTCACGTTTTAAAACAAGTTTTTTCTCTGACAGAATGACCCCTAAAGTCAAAACACTAAAAGGCAGTAAGTAACTAGCCACAAAGAAGTTCTGTAACATCCATAACCCTAAAAAATCTTGAACTATATAAACAAAGCATGTGAGCAAAAATTGTAAAACAATTAAAAAGGGTAAGTTGGCAAAAGATTTTTGCTTAAAAACTTTTAAGCGTTCAAAAAGATAAGGAATACTTAAAAAGAAAGAAAGAGCCGTTAAAAACAAGAAAGTGGAGCGGGGAAACCACTGTTTAAAAGGTTTGTACCAAACAGAATCTTTGCCTATGACAAAGCGTGCTTCAGAACTAAGATGAAGTGCAGCTTGTACTTGGGGCCAAAAGAATAAGGCTCTTCCACTAAAGTAATAACTAAAACTACTAAGGCACGCGGTACACAAAAGGGCACCTAGACCTAAAAACAGCGCACACATAAATACAGGTTTTTTTGTTTGGGCCTTGTTATAAACCATGAAAGTGGCAACTTGTATAGCGGCAATAACGCCTACAAATAAATAATTAAACACCATTAAGGCTTGGAAAAATCCGGCCAAGAATAACCATAACTTCCAATTTTCTTTTTTGCAGGCAGCTATGAAAAAAGCTGTAGCAAGGGAGATATAGGCAATACCAAAACCATCCACATAATGCCATCCTACTGAAGACAGAAAAAAAGGATAAAAGGATAACAAAAAGATTGGCACAAGGGAGGCGACCCTGTTCTTAGTGAGTTCCAACAAAGTCCAATAGAGGGGGATAATGCACAAATAAAATTTTAACAGCGTTGTTAGGACAACCGCCCCATAAAAATCCAAGAATTTATAAGCAAAAAAGTGCGGTATGATAGACGGCAGACGTGCAAGGCAGTAAGAATTTGGATGCAAAGAGGAGAAGTATTCATAGTCCAGGTAAGCACCTAGAGCGCCCCAGGGGTCAAACCAATACTCTACCGGCAGGAACATCCATCGGTCACTGATAAGCCACAAGAGGATTGGTAAGGTTCCAACTAAAACCCAATCGTTTTTTATAAGCCGAGGAAACAACATTACCATCCCTTCATAACGCACCTTAAGTATCCCAAGAAAAAACTAGGGTAAACAGAACGCCCGTGTCATTTTTTATAAGTAGAAATTATTGGACCTATTATTATAGGAGAAGGAGTTATAAACGCAAGTTTTTGTCTATATTTTAGGCGCTTATAGACAAGGAATAGCCAAAGTTTGCGTAAATGTAAAAATTAAACTTGTATAATAACGAAAAAAATGATAAAAAAACACGTTTTTAATAAAATTAAATAAAAATATGGCACCGCAGTTTTATCAAGACACGCAACTTGCTGAGTTTTTAGCCAAAGCCATTAATCACAACCAGTTAAAATTGTATGTACAACCACAAACAAGCATAAGCTCAGGCCAAACGGTAGGGGGGGAAGTTTTGCTCCGGATGCCTAAACCGTATGATCTTTCTAAGCAGAATTTACAAAATTTTCACGATTTTTCTTCCATTCCCATAGAACAATGGATTGAAATTGCCATGAGCCAAGGACTGATTCACCCTTTAAGCGAATGGTTAGTTAAGCATGTGGTTGAACATTTAGAACAAAAAAATCAAATTTGCAGGGTTCATGTACCTTTATCAATCAACATGCCCCCCGATATGATTAATAAGTCGTTTATACGTTTTGTAGAAAGTTGCTTTTTAAAACACAGTTCAGTCGATCCCAATCAAATTGCTATTGAGATTACGGAGTTCTCTAAGCCTAAAAACTTAGAGCTTTTAAATAAAAACATCCAAATCCTGCGGGCCATGGGGTGTAAAGTTATCTTAGACGATTTTGGCAGTGGCTATGCCACAATGAAATATCTGGTCGAGTTATTGGTAGACGCTGTTAAAATTGATCAAAGTTTTGTCCAAAAGGCCCCTTTGTCACCCAGTGCCCGCGCTGTCTTAAAGTGCTTAATTGATTTGGCAAAAGAAATGGAACTAGAAATTATTTGTGAAGGAGTAGAAACCCCCGAACAGTTGTTGATGGTCCAACAAATGCGGTGCGATATTATCCAGGGGTTCTTGATTAGTGAACCTGTACCTCTTAACCAATTCTGGCTTAATTTAGAAAAAGGTGGGAAACCTGTTTTGCATTAGGTATGATAGATTGCTTAAAAGTCAAAAATTGAAAAAGAGTTATGATTAAAGTTGGCGAGACCATTCCTTCTATCCCCATAAGACAGGTTACAAACAGTGGGCCAAGAGAAGTTAATGCCTATGACATATTTGCAGGCAAGAGAAGTATCTTATTCGCTGTACCCGGGGCTTTTACCCCGGTATGCTCAACAAAACATTTGCCAGGTTTTTTAACATACGCACCCGCTTTACAACAAAAATCAATCCAGCAAATTGCTTGTTTAGCTGTCAATGATGCCTTTGTCTTACAAGCTTGGGCTGAAGATCTGCAAGTTTACAATAAAATTTTAATGTTGGCTGATGGCAATGCATCCTTAACGAAAGCCATGGGCTTAACTTTAGATCTGACAAATTTTGGCATGGGCATTCGTTCCCAACGGTATACCATGGTGATTCAAGATGGCATCATCGAACACCTAGAGATTGAGCCTGCTGGCACATGCCATCTCACCAGCGCAGAACATATTCTAGAAAAACTATGAACTTACTGCTGTTTCCAAGTTTTTTGGATAAATAGTGTAGTAGTTAAAATCTTTCTGATCCAGTTCGGCTTGATAAGATTGCATAGCCTCGCTAAATTGTTTCAGACTGTTTTTCCCTGCCTCGTCTATCCCTAAAAAGCTAAAATCATCCGTAACCTTCCACGAGGGGATAGAGGTTAAAAAAGTAAGGTCAACATACTGCTGTAATACATCAATTGTTGGCAACTTCTTAGGGTCTAAAGGAACTTGGGTGGGAATATAGGGGTGCCAAATCCCATAGTGGGCTTTAATATTACCAACGTTTTCATGCTCTACCGATGCCGTGTAGATAAAGGTTGTCACTAATTTACTAATGTTCTCTTTAGAAATTTCTGGCGCATAAGCGGTAATACCGTTGGGTATATGCTGATTTAAAGCTTTATACCATTCACCAACAGACGCATCTTCCCTTAGGGCTTGGTCGCCCTGGTAGTAAAGATCAAGATACCCTTGCACGTGATGTTGAATAATCGATCGCAAGCGGGTGGTATTCTCAGCATAAGGATAAGGGACAGGTTCGCTGTCTGATTGGGCGCTATCCATGCAGCGTGCCTTTAAATCTTCCGTAATATCCATCAAGCTAAATTTGAAATTGTCTATCTTGTCCTGAACTAACTTTAACAAGGTTTCGCGGTTATAACTAAATATACGCGTGAAAAAAGATGATTCGTTCCCTAACAGCAACTTAACATTGCTATTATTAACGCCCAACGTTAAATGCTGATGAGGATGCATCAAAATCCTTAAAGGATGTTTATCATGCAAATAGCGATTATTAACAGCTGAGAAAACACCCGCTACCAACATATGCGTATACAAAAGATGGCGTACAATGGCAGTATCAGCTGACATCGTCATTAACAAAATTTTCTGCTTTTGTTGCCATTCCTCTGCTAAGTCTTTTGTATAGTCTTGGCCCAAGTAAGATATTTTTTGCGTTTCCATCCGCTGCAATTCAGGGTTATAGGTTAAAAATGCAACCCCACCTAACTCAGACAACCCTTGACGGACGGGCCATTTTTCATAAGAAGACAAATCAATTTTATACCTATGTTGTTGGGGATCTAGACATTCTATGTAATGAGCTAGAGGACCTTTTAAGGCTAAAGCCGCTACCATGTCGCCGGTTGTCATTCCTTGATTAAATTCCTCAGGCAAGGGAGAAAAATCAATATAACGTTGATATTTCTGCGGAAATAAAAGGGTTGTTTGGGCAACGTTTTGGGGTATAGAGGGTAAATTGCCAGCTGGAAGGGGATAAAACGTACGCAAATAGTAAAGAGCTGAAGATGCTAAATTCCTTAAAAAAGGGCTGTCTGAAGAAGGCGCATAAGCCGTACTAACATTACCAATAGGAATTCTTGAATCCAGCTGATTCCATGGAATTAAATCTGACCCTCTTCCCACCGGGCCGGCCAACGTATTATTGTCTAACTTGAGACTCGTTGAGACTAAAGTGGTGTGGAAACTTTCCCAAAATGATCTTTTAAGCCGATAACCCAAGCTTAATTGCCGGGAAGAATTATCACCCGAAGTTGGCTTAATTTCTTCCTCTTGCGCCATCAAGGGTAGTGCGACCAGACACGCAAAACTATAAATTGCTAAAGCTTTTTTTAAGATCATCTTTATTAATCCCCGGCTTATTTATCAAAGGTTAACTTATCTTGTACATGACAAAGCTTTCAGCTTCGTTAACAAACAAAAAATTAAGGTCTCTTGAGTTAAGAGACCTTCCTATGCCTAAATAGGGACTATGAATACCCCGCCACCCTCTTCTTTTACTAATTTGCGCAGCATCCCTTTCGGGGAGAACTTTAGCCATATCCTGGTAGAGGCTTTAATAAAAGAAGCAACGTCGCCCCTTGACTTGGCGCAGACGCTGGTTTTAGTCCCTACCAAAAGGGCGGTCTTAACCCTTAAATCTTTATTTAAAGAAAAATCCCTTAAACACAGCCTTTTGGTACCTAAGATTATTGCCCTTGGAGATCTTAGTAATCAGCCTATGTTAGGGCTTGATCAAAACGTACAGACAACAACACCTATTAATAAATGGCAACGCCTGGGCTTGTTAACCCAAATGATTCTTAAGTTCCCTGGGCATGATTCCAGTTTTCGCGCTTTAAAAGCAGCCCAATCTTTGGCAGATTTGCTTGATGAAATAGAATTAATCAATGTGGATACCCATCGCCTTGAAACACTGGTGGGGGCAGACTACGCTGAACATTGGCAAGTTACTTTACAGTTTTTAAGAATCATCAGCCAAGAATGGCCAAAAATCCTTGATGAATTAAACGCCATCGGACCACAAACGCACCTACGGGAAACCCTTATCAAACTGGCCGAAAAGTGGAAAACAACCCCCCCAAACCATCGTATTGTTATGGCCGGCACCACCGGTACTGTACCTGCTACAGCCCTTTTGCTTAAAACTATTTTAACCTTGCCCCGTGGTCAGGTGTTCCTGCCTGGACTTTGTGAGAATGAATCTGAAGAAAATCTTGCTTTAACGCACCCCTTGTATACCTTAAGTCACCTGTTAAGGGGGTTAAATATTCCCCCCCACCATGTAGTAAAAACTGCGCCAACCTCAGACCTTGCACGGGACCGCCGTCACCTTTTAAACGTCGCTATGGGGGAGGGTGATTTACACTTAGCCCCCTTTTTTAATCCCCAGCATTGGCCCCAATTATTACCTTGCGAGGATTTAACGACAGAAGCAAAAGTGATTGCCTTAATCATGCGCCGCGCTATTGAAACAACCACGGGGCCAATTGTCCTTGTCACCCCCCACCAACGCTTAGCAACATGGGTAGAACAAGAACTGGGCCGCTGGGATTTGGTTGCAGATCGGTCGGATGGTATTCCTTTAACACATACCCCTGTGGGGCACTTTATCTTATTAAATGCCTATTATTTAAAGGCCCCTAGTGCCTGCCGCTTTTTGTCGATTCTAAAACATCCTTTATGTTTTAAGGGTGAAAAACGGGCTTATCACCTGAATAATGTCCGACAGTTAGAGTTAAAAGTTATTCGTCATCCCGATTTTGATAGTCATGATTTAAAAGGTTTTGTTGCTAAAAACGCGCCTGATTTAGTCGATTGGCTAGCCCCTATCTTAGCTGTGCTAGATTCTGGTCAATATCTTAAAGGTAAAAGCTGCTTTGATCTTTTCCAGCATCATCTAAAAGTATGCAAGCAGTTAACAGGCGATGAAGAGGATACAACCACCCCCTTATGGCAACAAGAAGATGGCATGGCTTTAAAAGCTTTCTGTGATCAATTAAGTCAGCAAGCCGGCCATTTTTCTTCCCTGTCATGGGCGGATTATCCCACAGTGCTATCCAGTTTGATGAATCAAGAAAATACAGTTAGAAACAAACAAGGCATAGGATCGCGTTTGCATATTTTGGGCGCTTTGGAAGCACGGTTAAGCCATGCGGAAGTAATGATTTTGGGGGGCTTGAACGAACAAACTTGGCCCCCAACCCCGGGGGACGATCCTTGGTTAAGTCGTTCTATGCGTCAGCATTTGGGTCTGCCCCTGCCTGAACGGCGAATTGGTCAATCTGCTCACTATTTTGCCAGCTGTTTTTACGCCCCCTCTTTATATTTAACCCGCAGCCAAGAAGAAGATGGGGCGCCAACTTTACCAAGCCGCTGGTGGCAACGCCTAGAAGCAGTTCACCTAAAAAATCAAGAAGCTTTGGCAAGCCTTCCTAGCGATCCTTGGCAAAAATGGGCACAAGAATTAACAAGACCGGATATTTCCTTTAAAATCCAACCACCCTGCCCTAACCCCCCTTTAGCTGCGCGCCCTAAACGTTTGTCAGTTACAGAAATCGAGCTGTTAATGCGTGATCCTTATGGTATTTATGCTAAACACTGTTTAAAGGTGCGACCCTTAGCAGGTTTGTCCCCTAGGCCACCGGCCCTAACGCGGGGTAAACTTATCCACGCCGTATTAGATCAGTATATTAAACTTTATGGGAAGCTTACACCTCATTTAAATGATTTATTAAATCTAGCGGTTCCTTATTTTCAAAAAGACGCCATCAGTCAGACTTTTTGGTGGCAACGCTTTCAAAAAATAGCCGCCTGGTTCATCCAAGAATTGAAACAATCCCATACTACCGTCCGCTTCAGTGAACAGTATGCGCAAGCTTGTTTCACCATTGGCAAGGATTGTTTTACTTTAACAGCCATTGCCGATCGTTTAGATGTAACAGATATGGCTGTAAGCGTGGTTGATTATAAAACTGGTACTCCCCCCCGCTTGCAAGATATCCACCAAGGTTTTTCTCCCCAATTGCCCCTAGAAGCATGGTTGGTTCAACAGCAAGGTTTTTCTGTACTGCAAGACAACCCTATCCCCCAGATAATAACAGCAGAATTATGGCACTTAACAGGGCAAAACCCAGGCGGGAAAATTATAACTTTAGCAGATGATCAAGACTTGCTTATACAAACAGAGGCAGGCTTACAGCGCCTAGTGGCCACTTTCTTAACACAACCCGTACCTTACCTTGCTTGTCCTAATCCTAACTATCTTCCCCGTTACAATGATTACAGCCATCTTGAACGCCTAAAAGAATGGCAGGGTCAACCATGACTGTAATTCTATCGGCACAACAAGCCGCCATTGATCCCACCATCAGTTGTTGGGTAGGGGCTTCGGCTGGAACTGGAAAAACAAAAGTGTTGGTCGATCGTCTGGCCCGGTTGTTATTAGAGGGCTATCCTCCCGAAAAACTTCTGTGCATTACCTTTACCAAGGCTGCTGCTACCGAAATGCAACATCGGTTATTTAAGAAATTGCAAGATTGGGCCGTGTGTGATTTAAACCTTTTAAAGGAAGACCTAACCAACCTTCTGGGGCTTGTTCCCTCCCCCGTTGTTTTAAAACGGGCGCAAGCCTTGTTTTTCACAACATTGGACACGCCGGGTGGTTTAAAAATACAAACCATTCACAGTTTTTGCCAAGCTTTGTTGCAGCGTTTCCCCTTAGAAGCTGGCCTTGATCCAAGCTTTGAATTAATCACTGAGGAAACGGCCGCGCAAATGATTTTTGAAGCGCAACAAAAAGTTTTTTCCTCCCTTACCCCTTCTTTAGAACAGTGGTTAGACTTTTTGACAGGCGAAATTTCTGATACCCGCTTTGAAGACATGCTACAAAGCTTACATCATCAAAGGGGCCAATTTTATTATTTTTTAAATTGTTACCCGGATCTAGATCGGTATCGGCATACCTTGGAACAGTTTCTTAATAAAGGGGATAATACCCTGTCTGGCTTATCAGATAGCCTTTTACAGGACATAGCCAAAACCTTGGAACAGCATGGCAGCCCTGCAGATCAAAAGATGGGTATCACCCTGCAACAGGCCTTAAAAAATAATAAAGATTATAGCGATTTATTGTTAACGAAAGAGGGGACAATCCGTCAACGTCTGGCCAGCCCCCAGTTTAAAGATAAGTTTCCTGAACTTTATTATCATTTGCAACAAGCAGCCCTATACCAGGAATCCCGCCATCAACATCTTAAAAATAAAAGGATTATTGATTTAAGCTTGGCCTTTGTGCATATCGCTAAAGCGATTTTTGATACCTATCAAAACGATAAGTCCCAGCGGGGGTTGTTAGATTTCGAAGATTTAATTGCCACAACCAATTATCTTTTACAGCAACCTGAAATTTCAGATTGGATATTCTATAAGCTGGAGGGGGGATTTGAACATATCTTAATTGATGAAGCCCAAGATACTAGCCCTGCCCAATGGCAAGTTATGCAACAAATGCTAACCCTTCTTTTAATCCCAGATTCCCCCCATCGTACGCTTTTTATTGTCGGTGATATCAAACAATCCATTTATAGCTTTCAAGGCGCAAAACCCCTGTTGTTTGCTAGCCTGCAACCTTACTTCCAACAGCAATTAGAAATTCAAAATCGACCCTGGCGCAGTATCAATTTACATCTATCTTTTCGCACCACCGCGGCAATTTTAACCCTGGTGGATCATGTGTTTAACAACAACCCGCAGGGGGTCCAATTTTATGAGTCGATACAACACCTAAGCCATCGTGATCAAGAACCAGGCCTTGTGGAAATCTGGCCTTTAATCGAAGCATCTGAAGTAGAAGTTCCGTGCCAGGTCGATGACTTTTGGCCCTTACCCCTAGAACAAAAAGATATTTTATCACCTGGTGCCCAGCTGGCCCATCAAATAGCTGAAAAAATTCAGGCTTTGTTAGCCAGCGATGAGGTATTACCC
>ERZ1066127.589-NODE-589-length-18007-cov-10.321524_pt1 | contig 18007 bp, 12 predicted proteins | sample MGYA00382774_ERZ1066127 | MGnify/ENA primary metagenome ERZ1066127 (study PRJEB33369, sample SAMEA5778357) | biofilm metagenome | biome: Industrial cooling water; feature: Water cooling tower basin; material: Biofilm | place: United Arab Emirates | collected... | reverse complement strand
CACAGCCGCTTTTTGCCGGGATGCTTCCGTCCGAGGCAATGGAAGAGTCGGTTTCATCATCCGAGGTTGAAGTGGTTCAGGTTGCTACACGGGCGGCTCGTAGCCCGGTGCCGGTCCGGTTTACACCGCCTGACTTTGGTCCCGAACCGGTACACCTCAGCGTACACCAGCCACGTGTCTTTTTTCCTTCTGTTCGTTTACCTCTGTTTCTCTTGCACTGCCGGCTCACGTTGTGAGCCCACTTACCCGCCTCTTTCGGTAAGAGGTGCCGCGTCCGCTCCGTGCTGTGCGCGGTGGAATTAGGGTCTCATTTTCAAAAAGCGTAACCGTGACTGTTATGAAGTGGATCGTTTTAGAGGACAACCCTCGCGATACCGGGTATGTGCCGGTCATCATTGCTCCGGCCGATAAAAAGCTGCAAGTGGAAAAGGGTGCTTGCTCTGTTTTCCATAGTAGCGAATTGGCTATGGATCACGCGCGCCAGCTTCGCGAACGTTTTCGGGTATCCCAGATTAAGCTGTTTTACTCGGAGGATCTGCATACCTCCATGATCTGACAGCATGCGGCCTGGCAAATCCGAACGAAATAAGTATAAGGATCAGACGATTACCCGTGACACCATGAAACACATTGAAGAGAAAATAAAAAGTTTAGAGCGTACACGCATAAGCAAACAGCAAAAACTCGAGCTGCAACGCTTGTACCGATTGTATGATTTGCTGTCTATTCGGTTGGAGTAGCCAGCCTACAAGATTTTTTCAATAAAGGATTGCACATGCCGGGCCACCAATTGGTGGCCCTTGGCATTGGGATGAATACCATCGGCCTGGTTGAGTTTTTCGTCACCGGCTACGCCCTCCAGCAGAAATGGAATTAACGTGGCCCCGTTGGCTCGCGCCAGCTCCGGATAGATCTTTTTAAACTCGTCAGCGTACGTCTTGCCCATGTTGGGGGGCACCATCATACCAGCCATCACGATTTTGGCGTTGGGGTACTTCGCTTTCACTTTGTCGATAATGCGTTGAAGGTTCTGGCGGGTATCGGTTACCGGTAATCCACGCAATCCATCATTGGCTCCCAATTCGAGCACAAAAACATCAACGGGTTGCCTCAGAATCCAGTCGATGCGGGAGAGCCCGCCTGCTGAAGTCTCGCCACTGAGTCCGGCATTGACAGCCTTGACCTCTTTACCTTGTTTACGTAAATTTTGTTCAATCAGGGCTGGGAAAGCCTCTTCGGGCGAGAGCCCATATCCTGCGGTCAGGCTGTCGCCAAAAAAAAGAATGGTCTTGGGCGGAGCCACGCTCCAGGACGTACCCAGCAACACAATAAAAAGCATGATCTTCGCGACTGCCATCATAAGAAATTGTTAATTGAAACAATTTTACGGGTAAAAACGATTTAAAGATTTAAACTTCCCAATAAAATCATGCCGGATATTGTACTTGCTGCCGAGAACCTGACGAAATCCTTCCCGTCAGGCGAACGAGAAATTGTCGTTTTGGACCACGTGTCGTTTACCGTTCGTCAGGGCGAGGCCGTTTCGATCATTGGCCCGTCCGGAAGTGGTAAAACGACTTTGCTCGGACTTTGTGCAGGGCTGGACGTGGCAACCTCAGGCACGTTATCGCTGATGGGCTTTAAGCTCAACGCGATGGATGAGGATGACCGCGCTTATGTCCGGAATCAGTTCATCGGTTTTGTATTTCAGAATTTCCAGTTGCTGGCCACGCTCACCGCGCTGGAAAATGTGATGGTGCCACTCGAGCTAAGAGGCGAAAAGGGCGTAGAGGCCCGTGCGCGCGAACTGTTGGAACGGGTGGGGCTTGGCGACCGCACGCATCATTACCCCTCGCAGCTTTCCGGTGGTGAGCAGCAGCGCGTGGCCATTGCCCGGGCTTTTATTACATCCCCGAAAGTTTTGTTTGCCGATGAGCCCACCGGAAACCTGGACGAGGAAAATGCGACCCGCATTACCGAGCTGCTTTTTCAAATCAACCGGGAGGAAAAGACCACACTTGTGCTCGTTACTCATAATCTTGAACTGGCTGAACGAACCGAGCGAATACTTCAAATGAAGGGCGGTAAATTGGTGAACGAGCGTATTCTTACCGTTGCATGATCGAATATATCATCAAGATCAAGCGAAAGACGAAAAGTTTGCTTCGCGATCCGTGGGTGTGGCGCATGGCCTGGCGCGATGGGCGTCACAATGCTTCGCGCTTGTTCCTGTTTATTGCGTCCATGATCACGGGAATTGCGGCCGTGGTGGCCATCTCGTCCCTGAACTACTCCATGCAGCAGGAGTTAAACCGAAATGCGAAGGAGTTGTTGGGCGCAGATCTGGTGATCAAGAGCAATAAGAAATTTGACAGCACCTTCACCTCCCTGCTCGACTCGGCAGCCGTTCAGCAGGCAGCCAATGCCGACATGGCCTCCATGGTGATGTTTATGAATACCGGCCAGTCACGCCTGGTCAAACTCACCGCACTCGAAGGGGATTTTCCGTTTTACGGTGATCTCATTACGCTGCCGGATGACTCCTACGCCAAAGTGCGCACGGGGCGTTATGCCATGTTGGATGAATCGCTGGCTACCCAGTATGAAGTGAGTTCAGATGATTCCATTAAGGTGGGCAGTTCCGTTTTTCGTGTGGCCGGTGTCGTACGCAAGATTCCGGGTGGCGGAGAGCTGACATCCACCATTGCACCAGTCGTGTATATCGCTTTCTCCGAACTGGATTCCACGGGGCTGGTTCAGTATGGCAGCCGCGTGAACTATAATCTGTTTGTAAAAACGAAAACGGAGCAAGAAACGACCGACTTGCTCAAGCGGCTTCGGCCGGAGATGAAGCAGCGGGGTTATTCGTTCGACACGGTAGAAGAGCGGAAGAATGATCTGGGCAACGGCTTCCGATCGGTTTATCGCTTTTTTTCCTTGCTTGCTTTTGTGGCGTTGGTGTTAGGTTGCATTGGTGTGGCCAGTTCGGTTCATATCTACGCACGGGAGAAGCGAGACGAGGTTGCCATCCTGCGCTGCGTGGGTAGTTCGGGCTGGCAGGCATTCAACATCTACTTCATTCAGGTTTTTGCTCTGGGTCTGGCGGGCAGCGTGCTGGGTGCCGCTTTAGGCGTAGGTCTTCAACAACTAATACCGTTGGCTTTCGGGGATCTTTTGCCCGTGGAGTTGAAGTTCAATGTTCAATGGGTAGCTGTTGGTGAAGGGTTGATTCTGGGTGTTTTGATCTCCGTACTGTTCACCGTGCTTCCCTTGGTGGCCGTTCGGTTTGTTCCACCTTTGTCTGTGTTGCGCACGGACTTCAACGCTGAACGTGTGATTTCCAAGACGAAGATCGTTACCCTTTTTCTGATTGTTTTATTTCCGGTGTTAGCCGCAGCTTACCAAACCCGAAGTTTTTTGGCGGGCAGTCTCTTCACGGGCGGATTAGCCATGGCCCTTGGGGCGCTTACCGCAGTTGCCGCAGTATTGCTTTGGATGATCAAACGGTATTTTCCGCGCAGAGCCTCGTTCATCTGGCGGCATGGGATGGCCAATCTCTTCCGGCCAAACAACCAAACCCGTGTAATGCTGGTCACCATTGGCCTCGGGGCTTTTATTATTTCAACGCTTAACATTATTCAAAGCAGCTTGCTTAACCAGGTTGAGTTTACCGGCAACAGCAATCAGTCCAATACGATTCTATTTGATATTCAATCTTCACAGCGCGAGGGCGTGCTCAAACTCATGGATCAGTATCAACTGCCGCGTAACCAGGTGGTGCCGATTATTACCTGTCGGCTGGCTTCAGTCAAGGGTGTGCCGGTTGAACAAATTCAGAAAGACACTTCGCTGAGAATTCCCAACTGGGCGCTTACGCGCGAGTACCGGGTTACGTATCGCGACTCCCTTCATCTCTCGGAGGAGTTGATCAAAGGGAAAATTCAGTGGCGTGGGGGTGGAGTGGTCGATTCAGTGGGTGTCACCATTTCCGATGGCATGCAGGAAACTCTCCGGCTGGACGTGGGCGATTCGCTCGTGTTTGATGTGCAGGGGGTGCCGATACGTACGTTCATCAGCGGCATTCGCAAGGTCGACTGGCCGAAGGACCCTCCGAACTTCATATTTGTTTTTCCCACGGGCGTCCTGGACGCTGCTCCCCAAATTTGGGTAGCTGCTACACGAATCACGGACACCCAGAACGCCAATCGATTTCAACAGGAATTGGTGATGAGTTATCCCAACGTATCGCTCATCGATCTCCGGTTGATCCTATCGACTATAGACGAACTGTTCGGTAAAGTGGCCGTAGTCGTTCGCTTTCTGGCGTTATTCAGCATCATCACGGGTCTGGTGGTGTTGGCGGGTGCCGTGTTGAACAGTCGCTTCGCCCGCGTAAAAGAAAATGTGTTATTGCGCACAGTAGGGGCACGGCAGCGCCAGATTGTTCGCATCACCTTGATTGAGTATGGATATCTTGGTCTGTTCGCTGCACTCACGGGCATGGTCTTGTCGCTGGCGGCCGGTTGGTTGTTGGCCACCTTCTTTTTCGAAATCAAGTTTGCGGTGGATGTGCTTGAACTGCTCGCAATTGCTGCAGGCGTCATGCTGCTCACGGTGTTCATCGGCTGGTTTAATTCCCGTAGCGTGTTAAACACGCCACCTTTGCAGGTATTGCGAAGGGAGGGTTGATTGGAGTTACTAAATCGGGGTATCTTGTATGCACATTTATGCAAACTGCCGGGCTACTGTGTGGGTTACTCTGCTGCATGTCGTTTGCCGCTTGGGGCCAAAGTGCCCAACTTCATTGGATTGAAAACAAAGGGCAATGGTCCCCTGACTATGATGCCATGGCCCGCGTGCCGGGCGGCCGGGTGTACATCAATGACCAGGGATTTTCAGTGCTTTTGGTGGACGAGGCCAGGTTACACGAACTGCACGAACAGCCGTACCAATGCTTTTTAGAGTCGCAGGCCTATGTGCCCACGGAGGAATCGATCCGGATGCATGCTTTACGTTTTCGTTGGATGCACACACGGGCATCCGCGGCCCGTTTCTCGGGCCTGCTTCCGGTTTACTACAATTATTTCCTCGGGAGCGATTCTACGCACTGGGCTTCTGAGGTAAGGTCGTATGGCGAGGTATCCTATTATAATGTTTATCACGGCATTGACGTACGGGTGAAGGCATGGGGGCAGCACATCAAGTATGATTGGATCGTTCGGGCAGGCGCGGATGCCCAACAAGTTCAGTATGCCTTGGAGGGCGCTTCGGGAGTTGAGATTCGGGAGGGCGACCTGATTGTCCACACGACCCTGGGTATACTGGCGGAAGGAAGCCCGGTAGCTTATCAAGTAGTCGATGGTGTTCGCTGCGAAGTTCCCTGCGAGTTTAGGGTTCATAAAGGATCGGTTGGTTTTGAATTTCCTGACGGATACGATCGTAACTATGACCTGATCATTGATCCGGTCTTGATTTTTTCAACCTACTCAGGGTCCACGGCCGACAATTGGGGAAGTACAGCTACACCGGGCGAACGAGGTACGCTCTACTCGGCCGGAGTGACTAATCATCAGTTTGGCGGTGAGTTTCCGGCCACACCCGGAGCTTTTGAAGTTGACTACCAGGGCGACTATGATATCGCCATCCTGAAGTATGACTCGGCCGGGACTCAACTCCTTTATGCTGCTTACCTGGGCGGTGCAAGCGCTGATTCGCCTCATAGTTTGGTGGTGGCCGAAAACGAAGATCTGCTGGTGCTCGGTACAACCAGTTCATCCGATTTTGCGACCACGCCAGGGTCTTTCGATCGCTTGTTTGGTGGTGGCACTCCGCAAAGCAATGTGATCAATTATCCAAATGGTTCTGATATCATCGTGAGTCGGATCTGCCGGGAGGGCACGCAGTTGAAAGCAAGTACCTATTTGGGGGGATCATTAAATGACGGTCTGAACCCAACGGGCGGTGCATTGGTCCGCAACTATGGTGACCAGTTACGGGGTGATATCATTGAGAACTCCCGGGGGGAAATTTTCATTAGTTCGGTGACATCGTCCCCCGATTTCCCCGCGATCAATAGTTTTAATACAATCTACCGAGGTGGGTCAACGGATGCACTGATTGCGAAACTTTCGGCTGATTTGACCACGCTGAGTTGGAGTGCGTTCCTTGGCGGCAATCAGGCGGATGCTTCCCACTCCATTCAGGTGGATTGGTTAGATCATTTGTTTGTAGCGGGGGGTACTGCCAGTGTTAATTTTCCTGCGACAGCCGGGGTTTATCAGCCCGCATTTGGAGGTGTCGTAGATGGTTTTGTTTCCCGCATCCGGGGCAATGGTGCAGAGATTATGTCGTCTACGTTCACTGGTACAGCGAATTACAATCAAATCTACTTTCTTGGTATCAGCACGTCCCGGGAGGTGTACGTTTACGGGCAGACGGTGGGACCTTTTCCGGTATCGACCGGAGTTTACTCCAATCCGAATAGCGGTCAATTTATTCAGAAGTTTGACTCGACTTTGCGTGTGCTGCAGTTCAGTACCGTGGTCGGTGCCGGTCGGGGCATACCCGACATTTCGCCCACCGCATTTCTGGTGAACGATTGTAACAATTTGTATTTGTCAGGCTGGGGTGGCGGCATCAATCAGCTTTTGGGATTTTGGAACAGTTCAACTGTGGGTATGCCGGTGACACCTAATGCATTTCAGGCGACCACCAGTGGATCAGACTTTTATTTCATGGTATTGACGGCCGATGCCTCCCAGTTTTTGTATGGCACCTTTCTCGGTGGAAGCCAGTCTAAAACCCACGTAGACGGAGGTACCAGTCGTTTTGACAAGGGGGGCGTGGTCTATCATGCTGTGTGTTCGGGCTGTGCAGCCTTCAATTCAACAGGGGGACCCACGTCCGATTTCCCCACCACGGCAAACGCGTGGAGTCGATTCAACCAAAGCGCAAACTGCAATAATGCCGCATTCAAATTTGACTTGTCATTGCTGCGGGCTGCGTTGCAAACGAACTCGGTCCGGCTTGACCAGCCTGGAATAACTCAGCTTTGTTTAGGGGATACACTGGCGCTGCAAAATTTCAGCATTGGAGGGCGTCTGTTTGAATGGCGGCTGGGCGATGCAACCGAGGTGACCCGCACGGACACTTCCTTTTTTAAACATCGCTATCGAAGTCCTGGCACCTATCGAATTGCATTGGTGGCTATTGATGAGGGTACATGCAAGGGAGTAGATTCCGTCAGTACGTACGTCACGGTTATTGCACCTTTGGGGACAGCACAGGCAGATGCGTTGGCCTGTGGGCGGCAGCCGATCCAACTTTCGGCATCCGGTGGAGTAAGTTACCGTTGGCAAAATGAAGATGGTGAGCTATTATCGACACAGCCCGTTTTCAGCTTTGTTCCTGTCCGGGATGAAGCCATCCGTGCGGTTATTCAAGACCATAACGGCTGTGTTGTCATTGATACTGTTAACCTTAAGGTGACGCCAGCCCTGTCCATTCGGTTTGACCTTCAGGAGGAGTTCGACTGCTTTAGCCTGCCCATCGTTACCGTGACAGGTAATGTTAAGGGTAACTCCGATAACACATGGATAGACTTTGGTGACGGGACTCGGGTGCCCGGAGCAAGCGCTACTCATCAGTATCAGAACGAAGGAGTATTCACCGTGAAACTTATTGGTCAAACGGCAGACTGTCTTTACGATTCAGCGGCTGTGCAGCCAATTCGGGCCATCAAGGTACCTAACGTGATAACGCCCGGAGCTGTTGACAGCCGTAATGATTTCTTTCAAGTCATGTGGGGTGATGAAATGCCGGCTGCCCGCGGTTCGCGTGTTGAGCTGAAAATATTAAACCGCTGGGGTAAGACCCTTTATGCGAGTGACGATTACCGAAATGACTGGAGCGGGGCGGATTTGGCTGATGGCGTATACTACTACGATGTCGATATTGTTGGGATTAAGTGCCGGGGCTGGTTTCAGATCGTGCGGTGACTAAACATAGCCGGCCAGCCAATAGGCGGTCATCCCCACCCATTCCCGAATCAACGTGTTCCATATGTTAATGGCCTCCAGGCTGGGCAGCAGCCAAACATCGGGGCTGAACTTTCGCTTGGCGGAATAAAAATGGGTAGGAAATGCTTTCATCGGCCAGCCAACTCTAGCAAAACACGCCTGTGACCGGGGCATGTGAAAAGCCGAAGTAATCAGCAGGCAGCGGTCTGGAGTGGTTTGGCCGGTTAGACGTTGCGCGACTTCCACGGCTGACTCGTGTGTATTGCGCGAGGTATTTTCAGTTAGCACTGCGCTGTCGGGAATGCCCAAGACAACCAATAATTCTTTTATTTCGTCAGCTTCCTTTTTGGTGGGATTGATGAGTTCGCTACTTCCCCCGGATACGAGAATTTTTTTGACGTGGCCGGTCTTATAGAGCAAAACGGTATGTGTGACTCGATCAGCGCCTCGTGAGAGATAAATTCGATCCGGTGGGCCGAAATCCGATTTGGTGACACCGCTGAGCAATATGCCCCATTCATAATTCCCAACCTCATCGAGCGGCTGAGGAGGGGTTTCCCACCACCGCGCCATTTCGCGGGCGAGGAACTCGTTGGAAAAGAAGAGCAACAGCAAAAGCGACCCTAGTCGGAGGCGGGGCTTCCACCGTGCTGACTTAACCACAAACGAGGCGACAAAGGCGAGAATAATCAGCGTGAGGGGCTGAGCCAGGAAGTACAGCGTTTTGGACAAAATGAAAAACATACTATCGCCACCGGCTTGTAAGCCGTTCTGCGGCCTGAAGCAGTTTACGCAACCAATCAAAATACAGCGCTACAACACCAAGACAGATCATGCCAGCAATTACCAGTACGTTAAACCAGGGTGTTGAGATATTCGTGTTAAGGAAGTGTTTGTTGGGCACGTAAAACTGAGCTTTGAAATCCACGAAGTGGTTGGGGTCCGGGTCCTGATAAATGGGATAAATCTTTTGAACCAGTTTATTGTCTGTTTCCGCAATGCGGATAAGGTCGGTGGTATTGGTTACCAGATCCGTAATCGATTGATTCTGGTATCGGTATCGATATTGATCAAACGCCTCGCGGCCTCCAAGGTCATTGATTAACTGTTGAACCGTTTGGTCTTTCCTGGTCTGCGCGTTGTTGTGACGGTTTCCATATACTTTTCTCAGCACGCGCAAAAAATCGTGGACTTCCCGATGGGTGGTTGAGTCGTAGTTGGAAGGGGCCAAAGCCGCCATCTTGGATTTAACATCTTCAGGCGCGTTAGTGGCACTTGCTTCCTCCGCGAGTTCGTTTCGCAAAAGTTCGAGTGCGGCTGCCACGTTTTCGCGAATATTTCCTTGCTGGCTCCGGTAATTGAGGCGAACGTAGTCAAGTTTGGATTCGAGGGCCGGCAGGTAGTACACCATCTTGTAATCGGCCTGCGACATGACCTTATCGAAATGATAAACCTGGCGTTCGTACGCATTATCTTTGAATTGGGCCACCATGAGGGCCTCAAATGCCCATCGCGAGGCCATCAGGTCACCGACCACCGGCACGGAGGTAGGGTTGCTGAGACTCGGATTCAGCTTGTCAAACTTCACCACCACACCGCTCAGCAGTAGTTGCGGGATCAACAACACCGGAATAAGGATGTAAATGGTGACCGCGGAATTGAAAGCCGAGGAGATATTGAGGCCCAGGATGTTGGCAAAACACGAACTCGCAAAAAGGATCAGCCAGTAGGTGAGCGTCATCCCGTGAATACCGAGTATGAAGTTTCCGATCAGCACGAAAAGCAATGTTTGAACGGCCGACAGGACAAAAAGAATGGTGATTTTTGAAAAAAGGTAGCTACCACGGCTTAAGTGCAAGAATGCCTCACGTTTTAAAATCTTGCGGTCCCGTATTATTTCCTCCGCACTAACGGTAAGGCCCATGAAAAGGGCTACTATAACAGCCATGAACAGGTAGGCCGGCAGGTTCGGATTATCAAAGAAAATATAATCCTGGTGGGTAGAGTCCTGGTGGTAGTAACGCACGGTAAACGCCAGGAGGAAAGCGAGAAGCGGAGCTTCCAGCAGGTTAATGACCAGGTACTGTGTGTTGGCCAGTTTAGCTTTCACATCGCGCGAAGCAAACAACCAAGCCTGTTGGAGGCGCCCGGGTAAGTGTAGATTTGAACTCGGTTGGTCGTTGCTCGGGTGAATGGGTTGCGGCTTGTGCTGTTGTTCGAACAGGTTGCGCCAATGGTCGGGTGCGTACTTTCGTTGCGTGCCGAAATTACCAAACTCATTGATAACCCGGGTTTCAATAATGTTGAAAATCTGTTCGGGATTGACATTGCCGCACGCTACGCATTCGCCTTGTTCGGAATTAATAAGATTAATGCTGCGCTTGAAATAGGTGATGGCTTCCACGGGATTACCATAATAGATCTGGTATCCTCCGGTGTCCAGAATCAGCAGTTTGTCAAACATCTTGAAGATGTCGGATGACGGTTGGTGGATGACGGCAAAAACAAGCTTGCCTTTCATCGCGAGTTCTTTCAGCAGGTCAATGATGTTTTCCGAGTCGCGCGAGGAGAGGCCCGAGGTGGGTTCATCTACAAATAGCACAGCTGGCTCGCGCAGCAACTCCAACCCGATATTGAGACGTTTGCGTTGCCCGCCACTAATGGTCTTTTTTAATGGAGATCCGACTTTTAAATCGCGAATCTCCGTCAGGCCAAGGTCATCAAGGGTTTTTAGTACAAGGAAATCAATCTCCTCTTCGCTCAGGTGATTGAAGCACAGACGAGCCGCATAGTATAGGTTTTCATAAACTGTCAGGTCCTCCATTAGCAGGTCATCTTGCGGAACAAAGCCGATTACACCTTCGAGCTTTTCCGGACTTTGATAAAGATCAATACCGTTGATTAGTACCCGACCTTCTGTGGGTTTTTGCGAGCCGTTCAATATGTTGAGCAGCGTGGATTTACCTGCACCGCTGGCCCCCATAATAGCAACCAACCGGCCTGATTCTTCGGCCAGATGGATGTCGCGAAGGCCCAACTTTCCATTTTTGAATCGATAGGATATGTCAAGGGCTTCGAAACTGGTCCGTTTGCGGTCGTCCTTTTTCAGAAACTGACCCATGACATCACCGAAATAGACGGGGTCTGCCTGTTCCCACCGCAGCGCGCTGCCATTGGCTAACACGTTAATGGACCCCGAACGTTGTGGTACCCCATTGAGGAAGACATCCGTTTTGCCAATGTACTTGAAGAAATAGGTGTCGGATGATTTCAAATAGAGGTTAGCAATAAATCCATCAAGTTGCTGGCGGAAGAGGTGCTTTCCTTGCCCGCGCGTCTGAGAGTCAATCAGTAAGATATTTTCATCCGTGCAATCTTCTGGTTTGCGGGCCGAAACATAACGTTTGATTGATTCAATATCATCGCGAGTCAAGCTCAGATGCTCACCGATCCACTGAGCGAGCTTTTCCTCCCGGGCCGTGATGGCTCCGTCTGCCATAATGATGTCAATCAACTGAAGCATGATCACGACTTTTTGGCGAGACGTGAGCTGTTCGTTGATTTCCCCGCAGATTTGCTGAATGATGGTCGGCTCCTGATCGTCCGTCAGGCGGTTGTATTCCTGGATGGACTTGTCAAAAAGGTCGAGATAAACGGGCACCCGTTTTTCGTTGAGTTGATCCAGGAGGAATTTTCGAATGGTTTCTCGTTCGGTTTGCGTTACCGTGTCCTCTTTGGCAACTAGGGCAAAGAGTCGGATAATGGCCCGGAGGACAAGTTCACTCATGATCGGCAGAAAATTGGGATGCTAAAGATAAGCCCCAAAAATGAAAAAAGGATTGGTATACCCAATCCTTTTTTCAGATGTTTAGTGTTGACTAACGCTTACTGGACAATGCTCTTGCGAATACGCTCCACGATGGCCGTGATCTCCACAAGATTCTTATCGGAAAGCACCATGTTGGCTTTGTTGTTGCGAATCTGTTCATCGATGTTGAGAGCCGCATAGCTCGCTTGCAGGGCTTTGAAATCGCTAAGCAAGGAGGGGATGGGTTCGTTCTGATCTACTCCACCCAGCATCTTAACCACTTCATCCACAGACTTGCGCTGATCCAGGATATTGCGCATAAGCGGAGTCAAGATCAGATTACGGCTGTCTTCGGGAAGGATATCCTTAGGGTACGTTTTGATAATACCGGTGGCGATGTAAAGCCCTTCGGTGAAGCTTCCGGTCAACACCAAAGCGGACTGCTTAGCGCGGCTTCCGTCCTGCAGATATTTGTCGGACTTGTCCAACGTTTTATTCACAATACTGGCAAGCGAGTCTTTATTGGCAATATTCGATTCAAATTGTCTCAGCACCTCAGCGTCAAAACTGCCGACCAAGCCCAGGTTGTCAGCCAACTTTCGAGCTGCATTGAGGTAGTCAATCGCATCCTGAGTCTTGTCGTAGGAACTCAGGTAGCCAATGTCGGCTGCATAAACACCCAGGTTTAGGGCGGCCTTATCGGGCTGGCTTGTATACTGGTCAGCCTTGTTCTTGTCGTTGATCAGGCTGCCGTTGTAATCAGCTCCGGCTGCTTGTAGCATATAAGGAATCTCGGTGGGAGGGGGCAACTGGTACACTACGGTCTTTATTTCGCCTTCCAGCGATTCTTGAGCCTGAGTGAATTCGTTTGATCCGTCTGTTTTATTTTCCTTCGACCCGCAGGAAACTAAAACCAGCAGGGAAGTGGTAATCATGAGTGCTAGGAAATAGCGAGCTAATTTCATGGGTTTTGGTTTAAACCTCCAAGTTTAGCACATTTTTTTAACCCCTGAAAGTTTGATTTTTTGGAAGGCTTAACTGCTTCAAAAGAAACCTTCACCCGATCAAAACATTGAGATTTAGTTAGTAAAATTGCAGTCCCCTTTGGGGCCCATAGCTCATCCCGATCCCGGGACGGGATCGGGAGGTTAGAGCACCTGAATTCAAGATGAGTTGCTGGACCTATGTAATTTATAGCCCGAACATTGATCGTTTTTACATCGGTAGCACCAAAGAGACTCCCGAAGATCGGCTTATGGCTCACAACAATCGAGTTTTTGGCGGGAAGAGTTTCACGAGCAGGGCTAAAGATTGGGAGCTTTTTTTGGTGATTGAGGGAAATAATATTCAGATCTGCCGAAGGATCGAACAGCATTTAAAGAAAATGAAGAGCCGGAAATACCTATGCCGATTGAGAGACAGCCCGGAAAAAGTGGAGGTGTTAAAAGAAATGCTTGCTCGCCCGTAACATTGAAATTTAGTTAGTAAAATTGCAGTCCCTTTTGGGGCCCATAGCTCAGCTGGTTAGAGCACCTGACTCATAATCAGGGGGTCGCTGGATCGTGCCCAGCTGGGCCCACTTTTAGTACCTCATTCTCTCTTTTGAATCCGCGCGTAAAGCAAGTCCTTATCCATATTGGGCTGTTTGCAGTCACGTTCGTCACCACCACCTTGGCGGGTGCCGAGTGGGTGTACAGCCGTTCTGTGTTTGACCCCACCTTTTCGTGGCATGACTTTGCTTTGGGGTTGCCGTATTCTGTCGCCTTCCTCTCGATTTTGACGGTACATGAGTTTGGCCACTACTTCACGGCTTTGTACTACCGGGTCCGGGTTACATTACCCTATTACATCCCGTTGCCGCCCGGGTTCATGCTTTTCGGCACGTTGGGCGCTCTAATCCGGCTGAAGGAACGCGTGCGTTCAACGAAAGTGAATTTTGATATTGGCATCGCTGGCCCGTTGGCCGGATTTGTTTTAGCCGTGGGCATCCTGGCATACGGATTCACGCACCTTCCACCGGCCGAGTATGTTTTTCAGTTTCATCCAGACTATGAAAAGTACGGGCTTGATTATGCCAAACATGTGTATCCGCCAGCACCCATGCCGCCCGGTGTGATTGATATCAAATTGGGCAAGAGTCTCCTGTACTCGTGGATGGAGCGACTGGCGGATGACCCACGCGCTGTACCCAACCCTCACGAGATCATCCATTACCCGTTGCTTTTTGCCGGTTATCTGGCGCTTGTGTTTACGAGCATTAACCTGCTACCCATTGGTCAATTGGACGGGGGACATGTGCTTTACGGGCTGATCGGGCATCGTAGGCACCGGTTGGTTGCCTCCATCATTTTTGGTTTGTTCATCTTTTATGCCGGTTTGGGTTATATCAACCCGGCTAGTCCGGGCGACCAACTTTTCTGGGAGATTCCGCTTTTCATCGGGTTCTTGTACCTGTGTTTTACTGGCCTGCGGCTTCATTGGCAGAACACGCTGATGATTGCGTTGGCGGTGTTTACCGCACAGTATGTGCTGGCGACCGTTTTCCCCGGCATCAAAGGCTACTCCGGTTGGTTGTTCTTTGGATTGCTGTTGGGCCGCTTCGTGGGAGTTCCTCATCCGCCAGCCGAAGTAGAGGAAAAACTGTCGTTGGGGCGTCAAATTCTCGGATGGCTTGCGCTGGTGATTTTGCTTATCACCTTTGTGCCCAACCCGATTGAGATTTTTGAAACGCTGCCGCCTACGGATGGCGCACCATAACGCGCTGGGTAACGATCGAGTCGTTCAGCCGGCAGGTAACGATCATCAGTCCCGGCATTGTGGTAGTCAACGTGATTTTCTTACGGCCTCCTTCATCCGTTTCAACGAAAGGTACTGAGCGTCCCAGCATGTCATGCACCTGAACTTGCCGGGCTTTTATTGGCACGAAAAATTCGCCTGCGTTAGGGTTGGGATAAATGACTAACCCGGATTCTTCTATAATGGATGTGGTCAGGTTATTACTTTTTCCAAACACGGGGCGAATCATCAGGCTGCCAGTCACCTGTGTGTTTTGGATCCAGTTACCACCCGTGTTGTAATACATGCGGCTGCCGGTGTCATTGCTTTTGTCAAGGCCTACCGCAATGATGGACGCGGTACCCTGCCGCCAACCCACATAAAACCGGCCGCCTACCAACAGCGCGGGGTTGAGTGCGTAACGGACAAACTCGTTTTGAGTCGTCCGTTTGATGGTGATGTCCTGAACATGCAGCAGGTTGCCGGGCAGGTTGTTGTTGTCGCCTAAAATGAGCAGTTGCAATACCTGGTTGTTTTCCTCGCCAAACTTGGGGAAATGAAGATCAACGGCTGTCAGGGTATCTAAACCGCTGAACCGGGAATCGAACTGATAGGCCAGGAAGGAACCCGGCTGATCAAGACCCGCACCATACTCGCCTGTGCCATCATCATAGGCATAGTAGTTGCGCGCCCGAAACCGGTATGTGATCGTGTCGTTGCTTCGAAAATCCATTGGTGCAAACTGAGGATCATAGTCGGCCGCATTGTCGCCTGAGTTGATCTTCACCTGAAGCAGAATATCGGTGGAGTCGGCCAGCGGGTCGTAGAAAGCCGGGTTGTTGGGGAATGTGGCTAATGTGATAGTCCTCCGCTCGGACGATGCAAGAGTATTGCCAATCGAGATGCTGTCCTGAACTTGTACGGTTACCGGGCCGGTCACCACTCCATTCGTATAGGTGGTAACATCGCTTTGCACCCGGTAGCTGATGGGTATCTGTTGGTCCTGTTCCTTTATGTTGAGTATCTCAAATTGCGGAGCGGTCATCAACGTGGTTAGCGAGTTGCGCGCATGGCGGAAGGGAACGCTTTGGTAAGGTTGGAAAAGCGGGGTTAGTCGATCACGCGTAATGGCACGGTCAGTGAAGGAGGTGCCCACCAGATTGCCGTTTACATTCAGGTAAACATAGTCGAGGTGCCAGGTGTCGTAAGGACCGGAGAGCCGCGCGAAATTCTCGAACCGAAATTGGAAGTTGTTGTGAAAATAACGGCTGTCAGTCGCAGGCACAGGGATGCTGATGCGTGAGAATTGATCGGTTGGTACGTTGCTGTTTTGGATTTGCAAGATGGTCGTCCATTGTCCGGTATTGTCCTTAAATGAAATGCGCAATTGGTCCTCGGAGTCAGGTGGCTCACCATTGCCGGTTGGCTGAAAAAAGAATGTGAGATAAACGGTGCTACGTTGCCCTACAGGAACCAGATCGAGCCGAAGAGGCCTTGAAACGAGTCGATCTGAAAATCCTTTGGAAAGTACATCGTTGAGGCTTCGCGGACGCCCCAACGAATCCAGGCCGTCAAATGTGGCTACCCCCACCGAAATGGGTGCAATGCCCATATCCTCATTTCGCCACACCGATTCGTGGGTAGTCCACAGGGTATCGTTAGGTACCGAAGGCTTGCCCGCGTTGAAGGTGGAGAAGTCATCCCAAAACGGCAGGGGCATGGCGGAGAGCGTTTGGGTTCGGCCGCTACCGGGGGATTTCCGTTGTTCACGTGGGTGCTCTATCGGGGTGATTTTGAGCTGTGCCAGGCTGGTGCCAGCCAGGGCCATCAGGCCGGAAAGCAACAACAAACGAACTTGGCGGCTGTTACGTGTCACAAACCATCGTCATTTTCAGCTGCTTCTCCGATGGGTTCCTTGTAATCTTTCGGTCCGATCCACAAGTCAATGGGGTCACCCACGCGAACCGAATCACCAGGGAGGGGCAGTTGTTTGTAAACGAAAACTTCCATGCCGGTAGTATCAATACCTTCGGCAATTAACACTTCGCCCAGGTGAAGATTCCAATTCAGTAATTTCAGTTTGGCGCGCGTAAACGAATCGCCAATCAGGTTCCCCACCACAAAGTCGGCCGGCCCACGTCCATCCCCAACGACCAGATCAATCACGGAGCCTTTCGGCAGCCGGGTTCCCGGCACGATCTTCTGCCCCCGATGGCGAATTTCGATGACAAAATCGCGAAAGGGGCTCGCCTCGAAATAAATCACTCCGCGTTTCAACTGATTGCTCTTGAGTACGGCCTCGGCATTGATGAGCGACCGTTCAACAATTTCCGGCACCGGCACGGTGGGGGCCTGACTTTGATTCAGCGTAATGTAAATGAGTCGGCCTTCCTTTACGCGAGCCCCCGCGCGGGGTACTTGTGTAAGCACCACAAAGGGTGGAGTATCTTCCTGGTAGGCTGAGTCGCTCACTTCGAATCGCAACCCATGCCGCGCGGCTTCTTCTGTAACTTCGGCAACACTTTTGCCCATGAGGTCGGGCACGACAACCGTCTCCCCGTGCTTCGTGGTGGACGGGAGATAGATGTAAAAGAAGATGATGGCTAACAGTACCGTGATGATAACCGGTAGTGCCAGATTAACCAGCAGGGCTCGAAGCGTATCGTTTTTCCACGGCAGTTTCATCGATCACGAGTTAATAATTCAAGGATGACAGGTAATCACGTTTGACCCGTAAAGATCGTTGGTGTCGTTCAAAGGCCAGATCGATTAGCCGACTAATAAGATCGGTGAACGGAATTCCACGTTCATTCCACATCATTGGGTAGCCGCTGGAGTTGGTGAAGCCCGGTATGGTGTTGATTTCGTTGATGAACACCTCGCCACTTGGAGTAAGGAACAAGTCCACCCGGGCAAAGTCTTCACACATCAGCGACTGATAGGCTCTCAATGAAAGTTCACGGATGCGCTCCGTTTCGGCCGGCTTCAGCCGGGCCGGTATTTCAACCCGGGCAGCATCTGGGTCTACGTATTTGGCATCGAAGGTATAAAACTCGTACTTGGCGTTCACCACAATCTCGCACGGCAAGGAGGCCGCTGGTGGATGATTGCCGAGTATAGAACACTCCACCTCCCGACCGGTAATAAAGGTTTCGATGAGAATGGTATCATCGTAGAGAAAGCCTTCCTCAATAGCCTGGTCGAAATCGGATTCGCTCTTTACCTTCGTAACCCCTACCGAAGATCCCAGACTCGCGGATTTAACCATGAAGGGCAAGCCGAGTTTTTCGCGAACGGCTGCAAAAGAGAGGGAAGAACGCTGATCGAATGTAAACACCAGGAACGGAGCCACCGGTAGTTGTGCCTGTTGAAGCAGGCGCTTAGCCATGAGTTTGCTCATGGAGAC
>ERZ1066127.582-NODE-582-length-18156-cov-27.111983_pt1 | contig 18156 bp, 21 predicted proteins | sample MGYA00382774_ERZ1066127 | MGnify/ENA primary metagenome ERZ1066127 (study PRJEB33369, sample SAMEA5778357) | biofilm metagenome | biome: Industrial cooling water; feature: Water cooling tower basin; material: Biofilm | place: United Arab Emirates | collected... | reverse complement strand
AAAGAACTTTTTCAAAGACTCTGGAAAACCTAACAAAATGTGTTAGGTACTAAATCTGCTAACCAATATCGTAATGTTTGTTGGTAGCCTTATCACAGAGTTGCTGATTGCTACAACGCTTGGCATTATCCCCCTGTTGCGGTCGGGATATTCCCCGCGACAAGCTCTCAAAGATATTCTTCTCGGCGGCGGTATGAGCGTTGTTGCTATGGAATCGGCACAAGCCGTCGTTCAGGGACTTGTTCCCGGACTGATGACCGCAACGGTGTATGAACCTATCTTTTGGACAGGCGTGGCAATCTCGGTAGTGGTAGGTTTTGCCGTTGCCTATCCGGTGAATCTCGTACTGGTGAAGCGTGGTTATCGGCACCACTGCTGATAAGAGCGTTTGGGAAGAAATAGGACGACACAAACGAGCACTTGCTAACTAACATTTTTCACACATCAACAATGCCTATGAATCTTGTTTCTCAGGTACCTTTTTTGTCAGAGCTGACATAGAATAAACTACAATTTTTCGGATATTTTTACGGAGAAGACAAATGGGTGTTATCATGCAGGGCTTCTATTGGGACTGCCCACGCGAAGACGACAAAGAATTTACATGGTGGAATCATCTCAACGAGTGTCTTCCATCACTGAGAGAAATCGGCTTTACGGCGTTGTGGCTTCCACCGCTCAGTAAGGCAGCAAACATGGACGGAATGTCTATGGGCTATGACCCATACGATTACTATGACTTGGGTGAATTTGACCAAAAAGGTTCACGACCAACGTGGTTCGGTTCAAAAAAAGAGTTGTTGGCATTGATTACCACTGCGCATACCAACGATATGCAGGTGTATGCCGATATTGTGCTGAACCACAATAACGGAGCCGATGCCGAAGAACACAATCCGCTCTATAACCTCACACGCTGGACAAAATTTAACCCAAAGAGCAAAAAATTCCTTCGAGATTGGAAATGTTTTCATCCATCGCCTTACGAGCGGTGTGATGAGGGTTCATTTGGTGATATGCCGGATTTGTGCCATCACAATCCGTATGTCTTTGATGAACTCCTCAAATATGCACAATGGTTGGTGGAAGAAATCGGGATAGACGGTTTTCGCTATGATTTTGTGAAGGGCTATGGTGTCTGGATTATCAAAGCTATTCAATCCCGCCATTACACCAAAGACAAACAAGACTTCACACCCTTTGGCGTTGGCGAATGCTGGGATAACAACGACGTTGTGCAAACATGGTTGCATCGCGTGAATGACGGCACAGCTAATCCCGTGAGTGCGTTTGATTTCGCATTGCGAGAACGCTTCAAAGCACTTTGCCATAATCCGCACTATAATCTTCGCTCGCTTGTTGCTGCGGGGACATTGCTTGACGAGCATCCCTTTGAAACGGTAACATTTGTCGAGAATCACGATACGGCTGTCCACGACCCGATTGTGAGCGATAAAATGTTAGCGTACTCCTACATCCTCACGCACGAGGGCTATCCGTGCGTATTCTGGCAGGATTATTTCAACTGGAACTTGGCACAGGAAGGTACGCCATTTGGCATTGCCGCGCTAGTTCGTGTGCATGAATCGGCTGCCGGAGGTGCGACGGCAATCTTGCATCTTGACGACACACTGTACATCATGCAACGTATCGGCTCAAAAACACAACCCGGGCTGGTTTATGCCCTCAACAGCAGCCCGCACGGTTGGAACGGCAGTCGGGTACAAACGCAGTGGAAAAATACACGGCTTGTGCCTGTTGCATGGCGAGGTGCAGACAACGATACCGCACCACAGGAACAATATACCGATGCTGAGGGCTGGGCAGAAATTTGGTCGCCCACACGAGGGTATGCGGTCTATACTCCTGACCAAGGTTCATAAAGCAGTAAAGTACAACCAACGGAGGTACTCACACCGTTAAGGTTGTTTTACTCATCATCATTCAACCACAGAGACAGTTTCGCAGACGTTTTTGATAACGTCGGTTTTATACTGTCTCTGTGGTGATGATGTTTCGAGACAACAATTTTTTGCATTACAATCTTTTGCATTTGCATTTATCCGATTTATGGAGTTATCTATATGATTGAAAGTATCATTGAATGGAGCGCAAAAAACCGCGTTATTGTGCTTCTGGCATATCTCATCATCAGTGGCATCGGCATTTTCTGTGTCGCTCGACTGCCGGTGGATGCCATTCCCGATTTGTCGGAAAATCAAGTCATTGTCTTCACCGAATGGATGGGACGTTCTCCGAAAGTGATTGAAGACCAAGTAACTTACCCGATAGTGTCCAATTTGCAAGGACTGGCACAGATTAAAGCTGTGCGCGGAACATCTATGTTCGGAATGTCGTTTGTCTTTGTCATTTTCGAGGATAATGCCGACCTCTATTTTTCACGAACACGAGTGTTGGAACGCTTGAATGTTATTCAAGCAAAATTACCACCCGGTGTAACTCCGACTATCGGACCAGACGGCACAGGCGTGGGACACATTTTTTGGTACACCTTAGAAACGTCAGAAAATCAGCGATACGACGCAGGAACACTCCGCGCCGTTCAGGACTGGTATGTCCGCTATAAACTTGCCGCCGTTCCGGGTGTGGCAGAAGTAGCGAGTATCGGTGGTTTTGTGCGGCAGTATCAAGTGGATATTGACCCCGTGAAGCTGCGTGCTTTTAATCTGTCCGTCGGCGATGTCGTCAGTGCTGTGCAGAGAAGTAACAACGAAGTCGGGGGGAAATTACTTGAAATCAGCGATGCCGAATATTTTGTGCGCGGACAGGGCTATGTCCATTCCAAAGAAGACATCGAAAACACCATTATCCGCACTGCTTCGGGTGGCGTACCGATTATGATTCAGCACGTTGCCTCTGTCCAGTTGGGCGGTGATATTCGGCGCGGTTCTATGGACAGAGACGGCAAAGGTGAAGCCGTTGGTGGTATTATTGTTATGCGAAGCGGAGAAAATGCGCAGCAGGTCATCGAACGGGTGAAGGAAAAAATTCGTGAAATTCAACCCGGATTGCCCGAAGGGGTAACGATTTCTTCTTCATATGACCGTTCGACACTGATTGAAGCTGCGGTCAAAACGTTAGAGGGTGCTTTGTTAGAAGCGTCTATTACCGTTTCTATTATTGTCGGTATTTTCCTCCTGCATTGGCGAAGTATCATTCGGATTATCATTGAACTGCCGATTTCTATTTTAATGTCGTTTATTATCATGTATATCGCAGGGGTAACGTCTAACATTATGAGTCTGGGTGGGATTATCCTTGCTGTGGGCGTGATAGTGGATTCGTCTATGGTTTTGGTTGAAAACTCCTATCGCAATATCGCTCATGCACTTGAAGAAAAGGGGCATTTAACCACAGAGGAGTATCAGCGGCTTTCGATCGATTCTGCCAAACAGGTCGGGCGAGCAATCTTTTTCGCTGACCTCATTATCCTGACCTCCTTTTTACCCGTGTTTATGCTCACCGGACAAGAAGGGAAGCTGTTTAAGCCGCTTGCTTTTACGAAAACATTCGTGATGATTTCCTCTGCCGCCGTTGTCATTACGCTTATTCCCGTCTTAATGACCTTGCTTATGCGAGGGAATTTTTTGCGGGAAGATGCTAACTTTATTACCCGTTTTTTCAAACATCTCTACGAGCCGATTATCCATTGGGTGCTGAAATGGCGCAAAACAACTATTGCTATCAACGTTCTTGCACTCTTGGCGACGATTCCGATGATTATTGCTACCGGCTCGGAGTTTATGCCGCCGCTTGATGAAGGGTCGCTCTTGTATATGCCCGTAACCTTGCCAAGCACGTCGTTACCGGAAGTCAATCGTATTTTGATTGAACAAGACCGTATTATCAAAAGCATTCCCGAAGTTCATCATGTGTTGGGCAAAGTCGGACGTGCCGAAACCGCTACGGACAATGCGCCTGTGAGTATGATTGAAACGATTATCATGCTCAAACCCAAAGAAGAATGGCGACCCGGAATTCGCAAAAAAGATATTATCGCGGAATTAGATAAAAAGCTGCAAATACCGGGCGTTCGCAACGGATGGACACAGCCGATTATTAACCGTATCAATATGCTTTCAACGGGTGTGCGTACCGACATCGGATTCAAAATTTTCGGACCGAATCTTGATTCATTAGAAAAATACGCCGTTCGAGCCGAAGAGATTTTACGCAATGTCCCGGGTGCTGCCGATGTGGTTGCTGACCGTACACAAGCAGGGTTTTACTTGGACGTTACGATAAAGCGTGAGGTTGCCGCACGGTATGGAGTCAATATTGGCGATGTCCAAGATATTATCGAAACCGCTATCGGCGGGCAAAACCTCAGCGTTATTCTGGACGGACGGATGCGCTTCCCAATGCGTGTACGATTTAACCGCGATGCCCGTGAGGGCGTGGAAGAACTCCAAAATCTTGTCGTTCCCGTCAGTACAAACAGTCGTGGGGCTATGAGTGCGGCAAGTACCGGAATGAGCGGCGGACAAGGCGGTGCCATGGGAACTTCCAAAGGAACGGGTATGGGAGGAGGCGTATCGCCGGGAATGGGTGCATCTGCCTCTGCTATGCCGATACGCAATACGGTTGCCAATAATGATAGTTATCAGGTCGCTTCACTCCTTACATCCTCGCAGTCGCTTGGCGCACAGCAAGCGTATATACCGCTTTCCTATCTTGCCGATGTCCGTGTTGTGCAAGGTCCGTCCATGATTAACAGTGAAAACGGAATGCTACGGGCGGTGGTGTTTATGAATGCACGTGGTCGTGATATGGGAAGCGTGGTGGATGATGCCAAAAAAGCCATTGATGCAGGGCTAAAACTCCCTGCGGGATACTCGGTAGATTGGAGCGGGCAGTATGAACATAAAGTTCGTGCTGACCGCACTATCAAAATTATTATGCCCGTCGTGTTTTTGCTCATTTTTGTTCTTCTCTATTTCACGCTGCATGATTACGTCGAAGCAGGTGTTGTCATGCTTTCCGTTCCTTTTGCGCTGATTGGCGGAATGTATATGATTTATGCACTCGGCTATAATTTTTCCGTTGCCGTATGGGTCGGATTTATTGCTCTTTACGGCGTTGCGGTGGAAACGGGTGTGGTGATGGTGGTGTATCTGCACGAAGCACTAGACAAACGCTTGCGAGCAGTAGAGCGCGGGGAACATCCTCCTTTGACCAATGCCGATATTTATGAAGCTGCCGTAGAAGGCTCGGTACTACGCTTGCGTCCGAAGCTGATGACGGTGCTGACTGCTATGATTGGGCTTGTTCCGGTCATGTGGGCAACAGGGACAGGTGCGGATGTGATGAAACCACTTACTGCGCCGATGATTGGCGGCTTGCTCACTTCGGCAATTCACGTCCTTATCGTTACGCCTGTCCTGTTTGTGATAATGAAAGAACACGCCCTCAAAAAGGGAACGCTCAAAGTCTCGAAAATGGCAGGCTGGATGAGTCATTGATGTATGAATACGAATGAATAAAAGAACAGAACTATGAAACGACAAATTTTTTCGACGAAAATGGCAATGTGGATTATTGCGGTACTTTCCTTTTCCGCTGCTTCGTGCGATATATTTCTTCCGCCCGCTCCCCGTGCGGAAGAGACATTAGCCGAGCCACTTGAAGGTTTGACCGAAGCTCAGCAAGCCACACACATCCAAGGCGACACGGAATTTGCTCGCTCCTTTGGCGTGGCAGACGGCTTGGGGCCGATGTTCAATGCGCCTTCGTGCGAAAGCTGTCATATCAGCGATGGTAAAGGACACGCGCTCACAACGCTTACCCGCTTCGGACGCATGAACGGTACGACCTTCGACCCGATGACCGCACACGGCGGACCACAACTACAAAACCGCTCTATTGCGGGCTATCTGCCGGAAACGTTGCCAATGCTCGCAACAGGCGTAACGCGCCTTTTGCCGCCCGCCGTTACGGGTTTGGGCTATCTTGCGGCGGTGGATGATGCAACGTTGCTTGCCCTTGCCGACCCCGACGACCAAAACGGCGATGGCATTTCCGGTGTGCCGAATGAACTTGAGGCGCATGATTATTTTCAACCGCTTCCGATGCACAAACCCCTGAACGGCAGATATATTGGGCGTTTCGGGCGAAAAGCAGGTGCAATTGACCTTTTGCAGCAAACCGCCGCCGCTTATCGCAATGACATGGGCATCACGTCCGATTTTATCATACAAGAACTCTTTAACGTACAAACAGGTGCGTTCACGGGCGATAACGTTCCCGACCCCGAAGTAAGCGCGAGTGTGGTGCGGAATGTGGTCTTTTACCTTCGCACCCTCAAAGCCCCGCCCCGTCGCAATACGAATACTACGGAAGTGAAAGCGGGCGAACAAACTTTTGCGCGTATTGGTTGTGCGGGCTGCCACATGCCAACCTTGAAAACGGGCGCGTCCGACATTGCCGCACTGAACGAGGTAGAATTTCATCCCTATACCGATTTGCTGTTGCATGACATGGGCGCAGAACTTGATGACAAGTACACCGAAGGTAGCGCGAAAACCTCCGAATGGCGCACCACACCGCTTTGGGGATTGGGACTGTCGGCGCAGTCGCAAGGTGGAACGGCGACCTATCTGCACGATGGACGCGCCCGCACACTGCCCGATGCCATCAAAGCACACGGCGGCGAAGCAAACCGCTCACGCACTCGCTTCAATGCACTCTCTGAAAGCGAAAAGCAACAACTCATCACATTTTTGCAATCGCTCTAAGGGGAAATAAGCAATGACATCAAAAACAATAACACGCAAAGAATTTTTAGAACAAACCGCCGCACTTGCGGCTTTGGGGGCAAGCACAGGCACACTTGCAACACTGCTCACAGGCTGCACAACGGTTCGCTACGTGAGCGGCGCAGAAAATACGAATACAAACACCGTCACTGTAACGGTACCGCTTGCAGAGTTTGCCGACGGTGCATTTGTGGTTGTTCGCAAGGGCGGCAAATTGTCTGCGCCCGTGTATCTCTGCAAACACGCAGACGGCACATTTTCTGCGCTTGTGATGAAATGTACGCACAAAGGCTGCGAAGTCCGTCCCGCGGGTGATTTGCTCATCTGTCCGTGTCATGGCAGCGAATTTACGAACAAAGGCGTGGTGCTGTCGCCGCCCGCATTGGAAAACTTGCTTTCCTTCCGCACAAGCGTTGATGCGGTTTCGGTAACGATTCATCTTCAGGACGGGGGCGTACAATGAAAACCTCTCAACACTTCATCTGCGCATTTGCTCTGCTTGCCCATACCACTCTTGCAACGGCACAAGACAAAAAAGATTCCGCGCAAATACTGCAACGAAGCGGTACAACACAAAACACAAGAACACAAAATGCGACCACACAGGACGCAATTTATCGCCGTCCGTTCATCACGTCGTTTGCGAACACATCCATCGGCGGCTATGCGGAAGCAAATACGAATTATTTTGTTCAAGACGGCATAACGGAGGGCTTTTCCATGGAGCTACGCCGTTTTAACCTGTTTGTATTTTCCAGTGTGAGTTCACGAGTGAAATTCTTTGCAGAGCTTGAATTTGAACGTGGTACGCAAGAAATTAGCATCGAAACCGCAATCATGGATTTTGAGATTGACCCTGCTCTGGCACTACGCGGCGGCATTATCCTGTCTCCTTTGGGTGCGTTTAATCTTCGGCACGACAGCCCTTTGTATAACATTATTGATCGCCCGCTTGTTTCGACGCGCATCATCCCCGCTACATTTGCATCGGTGGGCTTTGGTGTGTATGGGCGATATTTTTTTGGTGATTTTATCGCCACCTACGACGCATACATCGTGAACGGTTTGCAAGACGGCATTATCCTGAACGCCGATGGTAGAACATTTTTACAACGTGGCAAAGCGAAAGAAATTTTTGGCGAAAGTAACAACGGCGTTCCGGCGTTTACGGGCAAGGTTGCACTTCGCAAGCGGGGTTTGGGGGAAATCGGTGCATCGTATTACGGCGGCGTTTACAACCGCTTCCGCAGAGACGGTATCACGATAGATGCCCAGAGATCGCTTCACATCTTCGCTCTGGATGCAAACGCCACGCTCGGAAACGTACTTCTGCAAGGTGAGGCGGCAACGAATCTGATTGACGTTCCCGAAAGTGCGGGCGAGTTTTACGGGCGCAGACAGTGGGGCGCGTATTTGGATGCGATTGTCCCCGTGTGGACAGGTGCAGTGCTGGACTTCGCGGCAGCCACCGTCAATGCTACGCTGCGTGTGGAACACGTAGATTACAACGTCGGGCAATTTGTCTTAACTGGCGGAAACATCGGCGATGAGATAACGGCGGGGACACTGAGCATTAGCTTCCGTCCCACGCCGAATACAGTTTTTCAGTTGAATTATCGGCAGGAATTTATCCGCGACCTTTTGGGCAATCTGCCTGTGCGCCGTGCGGGTGTACAGTTTGGTTTGGCAACGTATTTTTAACGGTTTCAATAATATTTTTAGATCAACATCATGGAAACACAACAGCATTGGGAAAATGTTTATCAAACGAAATCTTCAACCGAAGTGAGTTGGTATCAGCCGACACCGGAAAAGTCTCTTGAAATGATTGCTTACACGGGCGTACCGCATGACGGCGTAATCATTGATGTAGGCGGTGGAGCATCTACCTTGGCAGATTCATTATTAGCGCAAGGATACACCGAAATTACCGTTCTGGACATCTCGGCAGAAGCCCTCGTAACTGCAAAAGAGCGGCTTGGAGCGAAAGCAGACCGCGTACAATGGTTAGTTGCCGATATTACCACCGTTGCCTTGCCACCCCACAGCATTGACGTATGGCATGACCGCGCCGTTTTTCATTTTCTGACCAATCCCGACGATAGGCAACGGTATATCGAAATGGTCAATCATGCGCTCAAACCTGAAGGACACATTATCGTTGCCACCTTCGCGCCTGACGGTCCGACAAAGTGTAGTGGATTAGACGTAATGCGCTACGCGCCGGAAGAACTGCACAGCACATTCGGCGATAATTTTACGCTTATGCACAGCGAACAGGAGCGCCATCACACACCATTCGGTACAGAACAATCATTTATCTATTGCTACTGTATCAAGAAACATTGAGGAACAATGCAGAATAGCAACGTATTTCTAACTTTTATCTCATTCTTACACGAATGTTTATGCGAATCTTTTTTGCTCTTATATCCATGTTGTGCTGTTCCCTATCGGTATCGCTAACCCTATCAGCACAAACACTGGATTCCCTGCTTTCGGAAGCAATGCGGAATAACCCGCAGGCGCGGGCATACAACTACACTATACAAGCTGCCGAGCATCGTATAGATGCCGCAGGCGCACTACCGCCGCCACAGGCAGGTGTTGCGGTGGAACAAGTCCAAGTCGGCAATTTCAATATCATAAACGGCGCACTGTCCAATAATTTTTACGCCTCGCAAATGTTCATGCTGGGCGGTAAACTCGGCGCAATGCAAGATATGGAACGTGTGCGCGTTCAAAGTGAGCGCGACCGACAAAATGAATATATGGTCAAACTCCGCGCCGATATTACAACCGCCTACGTTATGCTTTGGCGTATTGACCGACAAAAAGAAATTCTTGAGAATGTTATTGGTATTCTGGCACGTTCCATTGAAGTAGTTGCTTCTCAAGTTGAGATTGGCAAATTACCATTAGCGGAAATTTTGCGCCTGCAAGGCGAACGGGCATCATTGGTACTCAAAACTAAAACCCTTGAGAATGAGCGCCGAAGTTCCCAAGCAATGTTAAACTCTTTTCTTGGACGCTCCAATCGTTTGACTCCTATTGAGACAACGTTACGGGCAACTGTTCCAAATGAAACACTGTTCCGTGAGCAAGTCACATTACTGGCAGAGCGCAACCCGACACTCAAACGGATGACAACGATGATTGCTATGACGGCGGCTGAACGTGTAGCAACGGAAAAAGAAGCAATTCCCGATGTGATGGTACAGGGAATGATTATGCGAATGCCGCAAGGTATGGCTTTGTCGGCAAACTCACCCATTTTCAAGGCTGCCTTGGAAGCACCGTTTGAATATATTGTTCGTTCACCTTCCATAGAACCGGATTGGATGTATAGCCTGATGGCGCAGATTACCTTGCCCTTTGCGCCGTGGTCGTCGCCTAAATACACTGCAAAAACACAAGAACTTACAGCACTGAGCGAAGCGCAAACGTTGGAACGAGAAAATATGGAGCGGATGTTCTTGGGACAAATTGAGGAACAGTTGCAGCGCCTTCGTACCGCACAACAAACGATTGAAACATTGGAACAAACAATTATCCCGCTCTATGAGCAAACGTTAGAAGCACAAGTGTCCGCCTTGCAAACAAACCAGACCACCATTACTGCATTGTTGGATACGGAGCGAATGTTGCTGATGAAATCCGACGAGCGCATTATGGCGCGGGAACAACTTCATGTCGCCATTGCACAATTAGAGGCACTGATGGGCGTTCAGCCACAATGATGTTTCCTCCTTTATTCACAGTTACCTTTCACGTAATTTTTTTTGTACATCCATTTTTTACTCGAATTTCTATGAACACCAAACATCATCTTGTTCTTGTGAGTGTACTGATTCTCGTACTCTTATCCCTTCATTCTTGTACAAAGGGGCAATCCGCTCAACATTCGGAACACAATAGCGCAGCCCAAGCAAAAACTGTTGGCTACACTTGTCCTATGCACCCCAACGTGAAGTCTGAGAAGGAAGGTGTTTGTCCTATTTGTCAAATGGATTTAGTGCCGGAAAACAGCCCCGAAGCACAAGAAGCAATGACCGACCATAGCGGGCATGATATGAGCAGCCATGATTCCACCGCGCACAAAGACCATGTTTTGCATGAACTCACACTCAAGACAAATACCCAAGCCTTAGCCGATGTTGCAGTTTCCGTTGCAACGAAGGAAACAGTTCATCGCGTAGTAAAAGCTATCGGAACGATAGATTTTGCGGAAAATGCGAAGCGCACTATCGCGGCACGGTTTAACGGTCGTGTGGAACGATTATTTGTGAATCAATCCGGCACACTGATTCGCAAAGGGCAGGCGTTGTTTGAGGTGTATAGCCCTGATTTGGTACAATCGCAAAAAGAGTATCTGCTTGCTCTCAAGCAACGACGCACCAATGGAGACGGAGTTGCCGACACGATTATCGCTGCTGCCCAAAAACGCCTTGCATTACTGGGACTCACAGAAGAGCAAATCCAAACATTGGAGCGAACGGGAGTGGTCAATACATCAATCGTGTTCCATGCACCATACAGTGGTACAGTCATCGAAAAACGCATTATTGAGGGAACATACATCTCTGAAGGCATGACGTTATATGATATTGCCGACCTGTCAGTTGTGTGGAATATCGCAGAGTTATACGAAACCGATGTGGTTGCAGTCCGTGTGGGACAACGAGTGGAAATGCAATCACGCCTTTTTCCGGGCGAGACGTTTTTCGGGCGTGTAACATACCTATATCCTGTTATCAATGCAGAGGCGCGTACGGTAAAAGTTCGCATAGAACTGTCGAATAATCAGGGTAAATTTCGTCCCGGAATGTACACGGAAACAGCGTTTATGCTCCATCATGGTACAGGTATCGTCGTTCCGGCAGATGCAGTCATCGTTACGGGAACCGAAACAATCGTTTGGATACAAAAGCCTGATAAAATGAATACGTTTGAGGCGCGACGTGTTACGATAGGGGCAAAATTCGACGGGAAATTTCAGATTCTTTCGGGGCTGTCCGAAGGTGAGCGCGTTGTGTCAAGTGGTGGATTTTTGCTGGATTCAGAGCGGCAATTACGCGGCGGTGCAGGTGGCGGACACAATCACGGCGGCAGCGCACCCGCACAAACCCCACAAAAACCCGTTGAACAAATGAATGGGATGAAGATGTAATGATGCCGAAGCGAGATAGATTGCGAACCATCGTGCAACTGCTTGTGCTATTATGCGGTCTGGTGAGCATTATCACCGCTTCGCTCGTGATAACGGCGCTCCGCCCTTCCCTTCAGCACACTGTCGAGGCGCGAAAGTTCGTGCTGCGGGATTCCATAGGTCGTGTACGAGCGGAAATGAGTGTAGATACAGACGGTAATGCTGCGCTGATGTTTGTGGACAGTACAGGGCAGAAAAAGGCGGTATTAAAGTGAGGCAGAAAATTCGTACTTTTATTCTGAAGGAGCAACCATTATGGCACACAAGAGCGTAAAATACACCGACCCGCGCACAGGCAGTGCAGCAGATTTCAGTGAATACAAAAACCTTCCGACTATTCGCGTTACTGCTCCTATGCCGCCTGTGAAGCCACCGAAACCCGAGCCGACGATACCGCAAAATGCGCCTTCCGGCACACAGCAAATATCATCTGCACGATAACAACGAAGCCTGCCCGATGGTGGGCTTTCGCTTTTTTCAGCCAATACATTCTTCATTTGTTCAAAATACAGCGAATCTTTATATTGCCAGTCTGCAAATACATAGCGTTGGCATAATTTGTGTGATTATGAAGAAACTTGCTCCTCAGGCAAAGCGAAAATGGCAAAAACTCTCGAAGCGACGATTTTTTCGACGAACACGAAGTATGATGAAAATATCTATTGAGCGGCACGGCGCGAGGTACTCTGAAGTTAAACTGGTTCGTTACCACCTTGTTCAATTTGCGGCAACACGTGGGAAGCGTTTGAGACAACATGAGATTGCAAAATATGTTATTGAAGTGCCTGTAATTTTAGACTTTATTACAAATCCCGATGAAACCAGCAATTTTTTTCTTATTGTGGATGAAGTCTTGAATGATTCACGTCCGTATCATTTGCACATTAGCCATAAGCAAACTGAGTATCTTGACATTGGCGCATCTTTCCTGTTTGATAAACGTATGAAAGATTATCGGCAGCGTTGGCGCAGACGAGGATATAAATTATTACTGGAGGGTACGATTTCCGATAGCAGACCTGTTAATAATTTCCTTCTTTCATTTGGGCTGCTCAAGAATCTTGGAATTAACACGAAGAATTTATCAATCTCAAAAATTGATACCGATTATCCTCTCAAGTTCAAAACATTTGAACGCTCAGGCTCTATAAGTAATGAACTTGCAAATGGCAAAGCGTCGGAAGGTTTAGCACGGTACTTCGATGGATGCCTTAACGTTCATCATCATCAGTTCACACCAGAGGCATTAGGTGATTTAATATCTGCTGTCTCTGAAATTATTTGCAATGCTGAACAACACTCAGGCGAAGAGCAGTGGTACGTTCGAGGTTGTTATGATAAGGATAGTAAAATTTGTAGTTTTGCCATCCTGAGTTTTGGCACCTCAATTTATGAGACGCTACAAGTTTCTGAAAAACATCAGGTTTTTGAAAAAGTGCGTATTTTGTACCAAGAAAATAAACCGATGCAGACGAAATTTCTTGAGTTCATCTATGAAACCGACACAACCGAAGCATTGTATAATGTGATTGCCCTGCAAGATGGGATAAGCTCAAAACGCACAGATATTGGCGAAAACAGTCGGCGGGGATTTGGGCTGATGGACGTGTTGGAGTACATGAATGCACTAACTCCTTCAAATGAAAAAGCCCAGATAGCCGTCATTTCAGGAAAATCACTTGTCGTTATAGATTTTACCTATCCGATTCAACGTATTCCCATAGCGAATGGAGCAGTTATGCGAAGAATCTGCTTTAACGATTCAGCAGATTTGTTCCAAACGCAAGACCCAAGAAAAGTGATGCAATTACAGTACAAGTTTCCCGGCACAATGATTACAGGTCGCTTCAAAATAGATGAAGCGCATTTGCAAACACTTGTAAAACCCTAATCGGAGAAATTCTCATGCAACCTATCAATCTCGACTCTCATATTGACAGAAAAATGAACGCATTAGTCGGGCGTTCTTTGGGTCAAAGAATCCTCAAAACCTTAGAAGATGAGTATGCTTTATCGAAACATGAAACTGAAGCTGAGCCTATTACTATCGTAATTCCTGAGCGAATTATTACCATCAATAAGTCATGGTTTCTTGGAATGTTTGAAACCAAAATTGCGAATCTTGGCAGTAGAGGCTTCCGAGAGCATTACATTTTCAATACTTCTAATTATATCAATAAAAAGATAGACAAGTATATTGATAGTGCTTTGTTGGATGTCAGTCAAGAGGAAATTTTAGGAGTATAATTCCGATGGATGAATGTGTCAATAGCCCACAGAAATTACAGGTAGTCATTTCGCTATTTGCGCCACTTGTGGCTTTGTTTTCACTGGTTGTCGCTTCGCTTTCACTTGGATTTAATGTGTGGTTGGGAATAAGACTTTATCGGCAAAGAGAAGCAAGCAATAGAGCATTTAATGTCGAAAAAGATCTCTACAAAATGGCGGTTATTGATAGAGCAAGCGATATTATACTCTTCTCCACGAATGTTTACGGTAAATTTCAAAAACTCACCAAGGAGCCTGAAATAAATAAGGCTATCCAAGAACAGTATCTATCAGAGATTGAGCAATTAAGAGACGATTTAGATACTCAGGTTATGCCGATTATTGGCGTTTATGATTCTACGATGCAAAAAACACTCATGGATGAGGCTGAAAGATTCTATGACAATGCCACACTGTTGTTTGCACAAGATAACATGAACAACATTGTTATTCCTACCCTTACACGTAAAATCCTTCACGAGAAAAAAGATTTTGAAAGCGGAGTCTATAAAGCAATCAGAGATTATATGCCAAAATAACTTTCTCGTGCAGATTCTCCTGCTTTGAGCGAAAAAAAGCCCGCATGAGCGTACTACTCATGCGGACTTCACTTCTTTATACACCGTCTTTTCGACGTTTTCCAAACGCCTGTCGCGGTCTTCATCGGCTTGGTGTTTCACAGCAATTTCCGTTTCGATGTGCTGAAGATTCTTGCGAATAGCAAGTATATCCCCATGCAATGCCTTTAGAAAATACGCTATCACCGAGACCAAGCCTGTGATGATGTACAGTTCAAGTTTTTCCATTGGTTTTTTCCTCCGCGCTCAGTTGGAGTTTGCTCGTTTCGAGGGCTTGCCAAGCTGCATCTACTTTTTGCGGATTGACAACTTGCTTTCCTGTGAAAAAGCCAATCACCGCGATTGCTGCTGCTTCCAGCATTTTTACAGTCTGGTCGTCTATCGGCAAGCCGAAAAGATTACCCAAGTACGCCAAGAGTGCTGCGAGTGCAACGGCGGTCGTTGCCCAGTTTTTCGCCTGTGCGGAGGCGATAACGCGCTCAACCTTGCCGATAAGCGTTGGTGCGCTCATTATCCATGCAAACACGGATGGGATTCTGATATTTGCCAAATCGTTTGAAGTCATAGTGTTCTCCGTATAGAAATGATGCGGTGTGTGGGATAGGATAAAATAGAAACCTTGTTGCTTTGATTACCGCCAAGCAGCAAAACGCTGTCCTGTTCGCGTCCGGCAAAAAAGCCAACATGACCCAAAGCAGCATTTGTGCCACGCGATAGCACAACAACGTCGCCACGCCGTGCTTCCTCAAGCGAAATCTCTTTGCCCCACGCAAGAAAACTTCGTGCGCGGGCAGAGTTTGTGCCTTGATGCCCTGCTTTTTTCAAACACCAATTCACGAAGCTCGCGCACCACGGCACTTCGTCCGATGTTGCTTTAAGGCTTGTGGTTTGGTGATATTCGATGATACGATTGTTGTGGGCATCACCGTAGATTTCTGCCGTGCCAAGCTCGTGAACGGCTATATCGAAAGCTGCTCTGCTCATGGAGGGTTGTGATTAGTGAAAAAAAAGCCGAAGTGTGTGGTGATGAAATCGGAGACTTCGACACTTCGGCTTGATTCTTTATGCTTCATGCCGCAGCATCAAGGACTACGGCAACGGTAACTGCACAGCACCAACGGCAGTTTTGGCAGAGGTGAGCGCGTTTTTCACGTTCTCCAATGCCGTGCGGAAAGCAGCATCGGGAGTGAATTGTACTTCGCCTTCGATGCCTTTTGCCACGACGATAACTTTGCCGTCGGTGTCGGCTTGAAGCACGTCAAACGATGCCAAAGCGTCGGTGCAATTTTTCTCCAAGGTTCCGATAGAGCGCACTGCGCTTACGAAATCTTGGAGTTCGGTGAACTGGCGGTAATTGCCGTTGGCTTGCGTAGCAATGCCTTCCAGCTTGGTGATTTGCGACAATGCAATATCCATTGTGCATCCTTTCAATGGTGGTGATAGAGATGAATTGAACGGATGCAAAATAACAAGGCGGGAGGCGGCACGGAAGGGATTGAAATAGACCGTTATGGTAGGGAGAATTGTTTGCAAAAATGTGGAACTATTTGTACGTTACTACAACATATTTCACTTAAATTATTAAGCGATAGATTCCCTATACATGATAGGAACAAAACAATGAGGTCATACACACATGTCATTGATACAAAGGCTATCAAACACGTTCTTAACTCTATTCCTGATTATTGGGTCGTTAGAGAATTAACTGAGAGAGATTACGGTATTGATTTGATGGTCGAAATTTTTTCAGAAAGTGGGAAAGATAAAAACGGCTCTCCACGATACAGAGCGACAGGGCGGATTTGTTATTTACAAGTAAAAGGAACAGAAAAACCTGAAGAGGAAAATAGAAAAAATGTTAAATTCTCTCTTAAAAAAGAGACTTTGCTTTATGTTGAAAAGTTTTCGACACCTTTCTTTCTTGTCAGAGTTTATACAAACGATAAAGGTAGAAAGGCTATTTACTACTGCTGGCTTCAGAGGTATATCCTTAACGAATTAGATATGAACAATCCAGATTGGAGGAAATCAGGGCAAAATAGTTTTTCAATTTGTATCCCTAAGAAGAATAACTTACAACGCAACACAATAAAAATTGAAAAAATAGCTGGACGAATTAAATACATTGAAGAGCTAATAGAATTTCATGAAAGATACGGAGAAATGGTTTCAGGTTACGACTTAATGATTCAAAATGAATTTATCCCTAAACAATACGATTCTTTTATCGTTGACCTAAAGCGAATTCAAAACTTTACAACTCTACTTGATCTTAATACCTGCCAAGTAACTCAAGAGGGCATAGATAGGCTAATAAAGTTTGTAACTAAACTTAAAAATTCAAACACTAGAAGACCATTATCACATGATGAGTTCCCTTATAACTATAATTTACAATTGCTGTTAAATTCAAGTAATGTACAAATGAAATTGGAAGAATTTATTGCTGAAAATGACGGTGAAACGGTCTATTAGCTAAACAGTTCTATTGTTTTATCTCACCCACCTACCCTCAACAACTGCGGGTTCACCAAATTAAACTTCTGTTGATTCTGCACTTCTTCCACTGCAAAATCTATCACCCGCGCTATTTCGCTCATGGCTTGGTTAAATGTTGCGTCACGCTGCGCGGTCCATTCCTCATTGGGTAATGCACGGCGGCGGTATTGCAGCGAAAATGTCGGGTCGGCGTTGGCGGCAGCAACAAGTTCACGACATTTATTCGCAGCTTGTGCCATCGAAAGTGCTTGGGTGCTGATGAAATCTATATCCCATACTCTGTATGTTCCCCCTGCGGATTTTTGTATGCCATTCAGCTTCGTAAAGTCTCGGATGAGATATTGCGCATTACGACGCTGGGGAATGAAGCCGTTTTGTGTCGGACCGGCTGCGGGAAAAGTTGTCTCACCAAAACCAAACTGTTTGTTTGCCGCATCCAGAAAAACGCCCTGCAACATATTCGTTCCCACAGGATACGTGCTGCCGTCTATGTACGACGCACCCGAATAGGTGTTCGGCGTGGCGGGCGAAACAACCTGCGTGAGCGGAATTTCCCGTGTGTCAAGTAATTGTGCGGGATTCACGCCGTCAAACCGAAAGAATCGTACTCGAAATCGAAACGACGGCGTAAATGTTCCACCCGCGTTTGTGTAGGTGATATTTGCATCGGCAGCATCTCGCCGAAGCAGCATGGTGAAATTTTCTACGATTGCCATTGGGTTATGTCCCTCAGTTGATGAAAAAGGTGTTGGTATGCGGTGTCGGTGGTAAACAAACTCTCATGCGTTTGCACAAAATGAACAAACGTGCTGTGCGGTCGGCA
>ERZ1066127.579-NODE-579-length-18238-cov-12.281967_pt1 | contig 18238 bp, 13 predicted proteins | sample MGYA00382774_ERZ1066127 | MGnify/ENA primary metagenome ERZ1066127 (study PRJEB33369, sample SAMEA5778357) | biofilm metagenome | biome: Industrial cooling water; feature: Water cooling tower basin; material: Biofilm | place: United Arab Emirates | collected... | reverse complement strand
CAAACGGATTTGCTTTCCCTGCATCAGCCAATGTAAGTGGTGCTGACTGGTCGGGTGGTATTCCCAACTCATCGGCTGGTGGTTCATTGCTTACTGCCGATGTGAACAGTTCTTCGTCTTGGGTAGTGGCAACTGCTGCTGCGCCACAAACCATGGGCTCACTCAACCCAGGTTTGGTACCAGATACAGCAACTGTTAGCTGGGCTGGTCCTGGTGGCTTCACTGCTTCAACCGTTTCGGCAAGCACAGGTGTGCGCAATACTGCAGCTACCGAAAACTATACTGCTACCGTATCTTATGGCAGCTGTGTAAAAACTTCTGTTGCAAGCTTGAGCGTGGTGCTTCCTATTCCTCCAATAGCTGGATTTACAGTAAGTGCTGATTCAGCGACTACGGGTGGTATTGTGAGCACAATCACCCTCACCGATACTTCGTTGAATATTCCATTCACACGTCGTTGGACCATTACGCCTAACACTTTCCAGTATGTGAACAATACCAACGATAGCAGCATCGCGCCTCAGGTTCGTTTCAATGCAGTTGGTTCTTACAATGTGAAGTTGTTTGTTTCTAACCCTGCAGGTGCTGACTCATTGACTCGGAACAATGCCGTAGTGGTTACTTTGGCGTATTGTGCTTCTAATGCAACTAACTCCGCTGATACCAAAATCGACAGTGTGGTAATTGGTAACACCATCACCGGTTCTGCTCAAGCAACTTGTGAAACTTACACCAATTACACCAATTTAGGTGTGGCAGGTATCATGGTGAAGGGTCAAGCTAACCTCATTCAGGTGAAGAGTGGTTATTGCGGCTCATCGTCATATGGTTCTTTGGGTAAGGTATTCGTTGATGCCAATAAAAATGGCTTGTTTGAAGCCAATGAAGAAGCAGCCACTTTTGGTCCCTTGGCTGCAACTGGTAGCGGTGCTGCCCGTGAGTGGTTCAATGTGAACTTGTATGTAAACGGCGCAGCCGATACAGGTGTAACCCGCATGCGCATCATTTGGCAGGAAGCAACCACACTTTCTGAAGTTCAGGGTTGTGGCACTTATGCCTACGGTGAAACCGAAGATTACAACATCCGTTTGGTGAATCCTACTGTTGCTGCTCAGCCATTCCTGGTAGCTCCTGCAAACAATGTTCTTTTGAATGTCAATGGACCTGCGTCTTCTACAGCAGCGATCAACTGGCGTCCAGCTATGCCGTTCAATGGTACCGCTCAGTCAGCTGTTCGTTATACCTGGCAATTGGCCAGCCGTGCTGCTGGTAACTTCAATGCGCCACTTTTGTCGCTTGCTTCTAACAACGCCGGTGCTGACACTGCTTTGGTGTTGAACTTCCAGCAATTGGATGCTGCTTTGGCAGGCTTGAGTGTTGCTGTGGGTGATACTGTAAAAGGTATGTGGAGAGTACGCGCTGTTGTAGGTAGCGATACTGTTTATTCTTTCCAAACTTGGAACATCGACATCCGTCGTGGTACTGTAACCGATGCACTTGCGGCATTCAACTTGTTGGCACCTGCCAATGGTACGGTATTGCCAGTTGCTGGTCCTGGATCACAATCGGTGAACATTACTTGGAATCGTTCGATTGAAGGCAACAACAATCCGGTTACCTATCAGTGGTTAGCTGTTGCTCCTGGCGGTAACTTCAACACGCCAATCGTTTCATTGAACGCGAATAACAACGGTGCCGATACCGTACTCACTTTGACCTATGCGCAAATTGATGCTTTGTTGGCCAGCTTGAACTTCAACGTTGGTGACTCTGCCATTCTCGACTGGACTGTACGTGCTACTTCGGGCAGCTTCAACCGCTTGGCTGTTCAAACATGGCGTGTGCGCTTGTTCCGTGGTGGATTAGCTCCATTGCGTTTGGCTGTTGCTCCAGTAGGTACAACTACCACACAGGTACGCGCCCCGAATGGCTTGAATAGCCATACCTTCTTGCGTGCAGCTACATTTGTGCCTGCCTCTGAGTTGGCAGCTGCAGGTATCGATAGCGGTGAGTCTATCGTTAACCTTGCGTTCCGTTTGACTGCTGGTGCAAGTGTTCCTAACAAGGGTCGCTTTACCCTCTACCTTGGAAACGGCCAGAATACGACCTACAGCCGCGGTACTGCTTGGACAGGTGCCATCAATGGCCTCGCTGTAGCATATGATGATTCATTGTCACTTCGTACTGCAGCTGGTTTGATGACTTTGCAATTGTCGCAGCCGTTTGTTTACACGGGCGGATCTATTGAGATTGCTTATGATTGGGCAGCAGTTGCTCCTTTCGCAGTATCTCCTGGCATCGCTACTTATGCCGCTAACAGTGCCCTCGCCGGCAGCTTGGTATCGGCAGCTTCTGCTACTGCGGTTCCAACTACTTTGGCCGCTACTGCCTTCCGTCCTGAATTCGTTTGGGGTGTGGATGACCGCAAAGCCAACGAAGTGGAAGTTATTACCATGTTTGCTAAAGGTAGAAATCCACGTCAGTGGGGTGCTCCTGAAGTTGTTCAGGCAATCGTTCGCAACAACGGTTATCAAACACGCAACAACTTGGGTGTAACTTTGAACGTAACCGGAGCGAATACCTTCACCAACACACAGACTGTTGCTGCCTTGGGTATTGACTCGGTTGCTACTGTAAACTTTGCCAACTTCTCAGGAACTGCACTTGGCTTCAATAACATGACCGTTAGCGTGCCTAACGACGATGTTAATGCCAACAACAGCAAGAGCTGGGTTCAACAGCAAACCGATAGCATCTATAGCTACAACGACTCGTCATTGACTGGTTTGGGTGGTGTAGGTTACAATACCGGTTCAGGTTTGTTGCTCACACGTTACACTGTAACAGGTCAGCGCTCAATCCGCGCTGCGCGCATGCGTATCTCTAATACTGCTGCTATCATTGGCAACGGTTTGTACGCTGTGGTGTTGAACGACTCAGGTGTGATTTTGGCTCAGTCGGCTCCACGTGTGATTGCTGCAGCCGATACCAACCAGTGGGTTATCTTCAGCTTCCCGAATCCGGTGAACATCAACAATGGTAACTTCTACATCGGTATGGCACAGCCTGCTAATGCTACTACTGGTTACTTCCCAATGGCTTTCCAAACTGAAAACCCAACACGTGCCAATGCATATTACACTGCTGCCTTGAATGGTACAGGTTTGGCGCAAGTTGCAGGATTCCGTTTGATGATCGAAGCTCACGTGGGTGCTCCAGTGATTCCGGTTGACAGTTTGTCACGCTTTAGTTTGGTTGCCCCAGGAAACAACACCGTTGTGAACCTCCAAGGTGATCCCGCACAAACCGTGAACATCCGTTGGAACCAGTCGCGCCGTTCGGTTGGTACGACCCCTGTTACTTACCAGTGGTTGCTCGACTTGCCTGGTACTACCTTCACTAACCCTGTGGTTCGTGTGAATGCCGGTACTGACACCTCGATTACCTTCACGTATGGACAAATTGTTGATACCCTCGCTGCCAAAGGCATTGCAGTTGGCGCAGGTTTCGCAGGCCGTTGGACTGTACGTGCAAGCAGCGATTCTTTGAGCCGCTTGGCAACATTGCCTTTCAACATCACACTTAACCGTGGTGTAATGACTTCAATTGAAGAAACTGACTTCAGCAAGTCGATTGTGATCTATCCGAACCCAGCTGCTTACACTGCCAAGTTGCAGGTAACTGGTTCTGACAAGGATTTGGCTATCACGGTTGTGAATGCTGTAGGTCAGGAAATGAAGAAGTTCACCGTGAACAGTGGTGTTCGCAATGAAATCGAAATTGATTTGGCTAACCTCAATGAAGGTCTGTACTTCGTACGCATTAGCGACGGAAGCAATATGGCCATCAAGCGTCTGATGATTCAGCGCTAAGGTTAAGCTTAAATAACTCTGCAGTCCCCCGCTTCGCAAGAGGCGGGGGTTTTTTTGTGAATGGATGTAAGCAGACCTTGAGCATGCACATGTCCATCGGGCTTGGAATGTGTACCTGTAGGATGTAACATGCCTTTTGGGGTGTGCTAAACATAAAAAAGCCTCACGTTTAGGTAACGTGAGGCATTATGCTGGGCTAAGTGGGATTTGACTTAAAGAATCTGTGCCGTGTGGTCTTTGGTATTGACCTTCTCGATGACTTTCTCAATTATACCATTTCCATCAATGACAAAGGTGACCCGGTCGGTACCCATGTACTTGCGGCCATACATGCTTTTTTCAACCCATGTGCCATAAGCTTCATGTACGCTCTTATCTTCATCGGCCAGCAAGTCGAAAGGTAAATTGTATTTGTTCGCGAATTTGTCATGCGACTTCACACTATCTGAACTTACGCCAATTACAACATAACCCGCTGCGAGGAGTGCACTGTGGTTGTCGCGTAGGTTGCAGGCTTCTGCTGTACAACCGGGGGTGTCATCTTTGGGGTAAAAGTAGAGTGCTACTTTTTTGCCTTTGAATTGTTCGAGGCTGATATTTTCGCCTTTTTGGTTTTTGCCGCTAAAGATGGGGGCTTTGTCGCCCACTTGTGGTCTGCTCATAAGCTATTTATTTCGGTTTGGTAGATTGTTTCATTTCCTACTGCATCCTTAACAACCAAGCGGAGGATAAGATTTCCTTTTGGACTATTTTCTGTGAACGAGTACGACAGGGTAGCTGTTTTTCCGTCAAAAGCGGCATTTTGCCAAACGTCGCCAAGGTAGAGGTTGTAGGATTGCAGTCCAGCAAGGTTATCGGCCAGCACGAACTTGATTTGCTGTCCTTTGCTGTAGCTTCCTCCAGCGCGTAAGGCCACCACTTTAATGACGGGTGCGGTGGTATCAACCGAAAGGTAAAAGTCGCCTAAGCTGCGGACTTTTGACCTAAACCAAGGTCCATCCCATTTGCCTGTAGTAGCACTCCGCCCTTTGTTGATGTTGATGTTCACGAGGACGGTCTTTGCCCTAAGGCTGTCAACAAGGCCAGTATGTTTGATGGCCAAATCGTAACTTGCATGAACAGGTACTTCGGGGTAATGTATGCTGTGTACCGAAGAAAACATGGCGTACGGCTTGATGCTGCGACGGTATACAAAGTTGAGGGTATCGTACAAGTTTTTAGCGGGCATGCTTAATTGTACTTCGTCATTTTGCCAATTCCATGGCTTGGTTGGAATAACCCGTTCTGTAAATGCGATATGCGTTTCTTGCAGACTGGCGGCTGGTCCTTCTGCGCCTTTCAAACTGAGTCGCGCAGTGGCTGTATTGCCATCGTAGTCGCGTACCGTGATTTCAATGGGCTTAGTTTCGCCTGCATGGAGATGAATCATTCCGTTTGGGAGCTGTAAGGGGAGCATGCTCAGGAAATTGCCGGGAGAACGGAAACAGCGGTATACTTGCTCTCGTTGTAGCATCCGGGCTTCATAATCCATTACTGCATTGGCGTAACGGGTTTCATCAAATTCAAAACGGTCGGCTTTGAAATGGTACAAGGTGTCGTTGCCGCTGCGCATGACCAACTGATATATGCCGTTGCGGAACTCGTTGCCCGTATGTTTGTCCCAGGTTTTGATTTGTAAGTACACCGCACCAAAAACTTCGGGTTGCGAGGTGGCAGCATAGTTATTGCCTGCTGAACGCTTCAAAGGCAATTTGCGGGGCAGCCTTGAGCCGTTGATTTGTGCGTATTGACCATAGGGAACCACTTCTATGAAGTCTACTACAGGAGCAACCTGGTCGTTTACCTTAAAGCCGAAGTGCCGTGGATTGATAACGGCTTCGGTTTTTGTATCTCGCACCTCAAAATGTAAATGTGGACCGCCACTGCCGCCAGTATTGCCACTGAAAGCAATGCGTTGGCCTTTCGTAACGGGTAGTTCTCCAGGATACAAAGCGATGTCGAGTTCGAAGCTCTTTTTTTCTTGATGCTTTTTTTCCACCCATTCGGCAATGGGTTGATCAAAATTGCGCAAATGAGCATACACGGTTGTATAGCCATTGGGGTGATCAACGTAAAGGGCCAATCCATAGCCATAGGCCGAGACTTTGATGCGGCTCACATGACCCTCTGCAGCCGCATAAACAGGGAGTCCTTCAACTGAATTGGTGCGGATATCAAGACCACTGTGGAAGTGGTTGGTCCGTAGCTCGCCAAAAGTCCCGGATAGCTTAAGCGGAATGTCGAGAGGAGAACGAAAATACTGGTTAGGGTAAGTTTGGGCGGCTACCGAAAGCTGCATGCCACAAAGCCCGATGGTGAAGCATCGGGCCAAAAAAGCGGTGAAGCGCATCTTAGAAGTTTGGACTTAGTACGTACTTGCTGTAAAATTCTTCGATATGTTCAACAGCGTCATCCGCTGTGTCAACAATCTTCATCAAGTCGAGGTCGTCGAGGTTGATGTTGCGTTCAACATCGTGCATGGTGCTTTTCAGCCAATCGATCAGGCCTTGCCAATAGCTGCTGCCTACCAAGACAATTGGGAACTTGCCAATCTTACGGGTTTGAATTAAGGTGAGTGCTTCAAAAAGCTCGTCCATCGTTCCAAATCCTCCAGGCAATACAATGAAGCCTTGTGCATATTTAATAAACATCAACTTCCGAACAAAAAAGTAATCGAAGTTGATGAGTTTGTCGCTGTCGATGTATGGATTGCTGAATTGTTCAAATGGCAAGTCAATGTTCAATCCAACCGATTTACCTCCTGCCAACTTGGCGCCTTTGTTGCCCGCTTCCATGATGCCTGGCCCACCACCAGTGATGACACCGAAGCCTTTTTCGGTGAGTTTGCGTCCAATTTCTTCAGCTAATAGGTAATATTTGTTGTCGGGCTTGGTACGTGCCGACCCAAAAATCGAAACGCAGGGGCCAATGCGCGACATCTTTTCGAATCCCTCTACAAATTCTGCGATGATTTTAAAAATCTGCCAAGAGGAGGCAGCCTTGATTTCTGTCCAGCTTTTTTGCTCGAAGGCACCGCGGATCATTTCTTCTTTGTCGTTACTCATGTGGTTTCATTTATGCTCCCCTTGCTGCGTATCAGCCATAATCCGGCGAATGTGAGAAGCCCGTTTACAATCAAAAGTTCAAACCCAAATTTATAACCATTTAGCCAGTTTTCTGCGTTTTGACTGAGGATGTAACTGAGTATGGGTGCAATTATTGCCGGGATGGGTACCCATTTGTCGTGTACCTTCCAAGAAGTAAACAAACCAAAGGCAAAGAGTCCCAAAAGGGGGCCATACGTATAGCCTGCCACCGTGAAAAGTTGCGTGATGAGCGAGTCGTTGTGAAGTGACTTAAAGAGCAAAATCTGTAGACCAATAAAGACAGACATGCCAATGTGCACCCACATCCGGGTTTTTACACTGCCTTTTTCGTTGTTGAACCCTAAAAAATCGACGCAAAAGGAGGTGGTGAGTGCTGTTAAGGCAGAGTCGGCACTTGAATAGGCGGCGGCTATTAATCCTATGACGAAAGCAATACCTGCCAAGGTGCCAAAATGATTGAGGGCCAGCATGGGAAAGAGCTCATCGGCTTTCGAAGGCAGCACAATGCCATGGGCATCGGTGTATATGTACATAAGCGCCCCCAGGCTGAGGAAGAGCGCATTCACACCCACCAGCACCAGACTGAACCAAAACATGTTTTTTTGCGCATCTGCCAAACTCCGGCAGCTGAGATTTTTTTGCATCATGTCTTGGTCAAGTCCAGTCATAACAATGGTGATGAAGGCACCCGACAAAAACATCTTGAAGAAGTTTTTTGGGTCGTTAGGCTCCCAAAAAAATACCTGGCTGTATGGACTTTCTGATAGCAAATCGGCAAGGGAAGCCCAATCGCTGTTCAAGGCCGAAAGGATGGTTCCGATTGAAAGTATCACGGCCAACAGCATAAATGCTGTTTGTAAAGTGTCTGTCCAGATGATGGTCTTAATGCCACTTCTGAAGGTATACAACCAAATCAGTACAATGGTAGCTACAACGGTAGCCCAAAAGGGGATGCCCATGGCGCCTAAAACAAAACTGTCGAGTACCATGGCAACCAGGTACAAGCGGAATGACGAGCCGATAGAACGAGAAAGCAAAAAGAACGAAGCACCTGTTTTATGACTGTACACACCAAAGCGGCTGTTCAAGTAAGCGTAAATACTCGTGAGGTTGAGGCGGTAGTACAAAGGCAAGAGTACTTTGATGATGACGAGATAGCCTAAAAAGTAACCAAGAACCAATTGCATATAGCTGAATGCTTGCAGGTTTACGGTGCCCGGAATGCTGATGAAGGTTACGCCCGACAAACTTGAACCAATCATGCCAAATGCAACCAAATACCAAGGGGATGATTTCCCTGCAAGGAAAAACGATGAATTATCAGCTTTGCGACCGGTAATCCGGGCTATGAGAATCAGCAAGCCAAAATAAGCGGCAATGAGCCCAAGAATAAGTGCAGGTTGCATGGCAAATCGATTGAAAGGAACAGTCGTAGGTAAGGACGAAGGTAGTATTTTTGGGCCTATGAATTTTCCTTCGCGCTTGATTGAGGAGGCAGTTGCTGCATTTTCCCGTTTCCCAGGCATCGGCAAAAAAACGGCCCTCCGACTCACCCTGCACCTATTGCGGCAGGATCCGGCAGAAGCGCGTCAATTGGCTGAGGCGGTAAGTAAACTTGCCAGTGAAATCAAATATTGTCGAAAGTGCCACAACATCAGCGACGCAGGCCTTTGTTTGATTTGTGGCAATGAAAGACGTGACCAAAGTTTGGTGTGTGTGGTGGCCGATATGCGTGACGTGATTGCGATTGAAAACACCGGTCAGTTTGGTGGGGTATACCATGTTTTAGGCGGGCTTATAACGCCTATGGAAGGTATAGGCCCAGACCAGTTGAAGTTCGCATCACTCGAAAATCGCGTCGTATCAGGCGACATCCGTGAGTTGGTGCTGGCATTTTCAGCCACCATGGAAGGCGATACGACGGCTTTTTACATCGGTCGAAAATTCAAAGACGCAGGCATTCGGATGAGTACCATTGCTCGTGGAATTGCCATTGGTGGTGAACTGGAATATGCCGACGAAATTACCCTCGGCCGTTCGATTCAGCAGCGCATCCCTTTTGGTCTGTAAGCTTATTCGAACGATTTTTGGCCACGTACCACATACCAGGTGGTAAAACGACCTTGGTCACTGATATATCCGCGGATTTGCTTCTCTATTCTGTATCCGATGCCCATCTCATTTGAAATGATTTTCAATTGCTCGATGTTGTCGTCGTTAAATATGAGGAGCTGTCGGCGGTTTTCAAGGGCAGGAAGCCAGGCAAGCATTTCTTTTTTTTCTTCAAAACGACATCGGTTTGCCGCGAGATAAAAGGGTAGGCTTGGTAATTGGAAGTTGTTTGTAAGGACTACCGTTTTTCCGAAGCTGTTGAAACTGGCATATTCAGCCAATTCTTTTGTGGCTGAGCGAACTGGGTCCATTTGGGTGAGCAAGCCCTGCCAAAAAAAGGCAATAAAAAAGATGGATTGAAGCATCATCAACCTGAATGCCCAGCCGTAGGTACTCCGTAGTAGGAGAAACAGAATGCCAAGACTCAATGTCAGTAGCCCAAACGACATGATGTACGACAACCAAACAGCAGAAGGCTCAAAAATAGGGCTTCCACCAACGGGGGCTTTGACCATAATAGGCAGAAAAATGCTGATGCCTGTGCTGAGTAAAAAATAAAGCACGGCACCCACTTGTAAGCTACGTGATTTAAGCAGGGCTTTTGGTTCGAGCTGGTTCAAGTAACGACCAACCAACAAGGCCACGGCAGGAAATGCTCCCACAGCGTAAGTAGGTAGTTTTGAGCGCATCAATTCATAAATCACCCAACCACTTATACACCAAGCAAACAGCATGAAAAGCTCGTTTTTATCAGCATCATTTTTGCGCCAACTTTGCCAAGCATGCCAAAAAGCTGCAGGAATCAGGGCTACAAACGGATGAAAAAATACCAGCATGGTGCCCAGATAAAAACCCGGCGGTCCCGTTTGGCCAAGTACATCGCTTGATACCCTGCGTACCGTGTACCAATCAATCATCCAACTGATGAAAGTGCCTCCGTCCGTTAACCAAGCCATTCTTCCCCAAATGAGCAATGGCAGGGATGCAAGCGGAAATAAGAACCAGGGGTGGAATGCAAAAATCAATTTGCGCTGTGGCGAAAACAGCAGGATTAATCCCAGCATGCCAATGGTGACGATCAAAACCGGAGGTCCTTTGACCATCATACCGCCAGCCACTCCGATCACAAAAAGCAATTGATATCGACGCTTGGGTGTTTTGAAAAAATGCAACAGCGAAAGGACTGCAAGGGTGGTGAAAAAAAGCAAATTGGCATCTGTTACTGATACCTTTTGCAATAAGGTGATGAGGTAATTCCCTCCCAATATGTAGGCGGCAACCGTAGCGTTGGCTTTGCCAAACACAGCCGCACCTTGGTAACGCACAAGGAGCACCGTGCCGGCAGCTGCTAAGACAGAAGGCAAACGAATGGCTATTTCATTGACCCCAAAGAGCAGGAAAGACCAGCTAATGGTCCAAAAATGCCAAGGGGTTTTTCGATGAATTTCGCTCCACAAAAAATCAGGCACCAACCAGTTACCAGTATGGAGTGTATTCCAAGCGAATCCACCGTATGCAGCTTCATCCTGATCCCAAACCAAAAGGTTAAGTCCAGCCAACCAAGCTAAAACGAATAGAAGCAGCCAAAACCATTTTTCAACCGGCTTTTCCGGTAAGATGTTCATACAGTTTGTGGCTTATTCGGTCTCACCCCAGGCGTCGAACAGTTTGTTAATGAATATGTTTTCTTCGGGACTCAACAGGTCGTCGCTTTTTACCAAATCCATGGCTAATTGCAAAAATGCAGAACGCTCACTTGAAGTCGATTGACTGAAATAGGCATTCATGGCATCCCTGAATTCAAGCATTTGGTTTTCGGGTGAAAGGGCCTGTAAACGCACTTGCTCTGTTTCGATAGCAGCTCCAATGGTGTGCGGGTCAAAATCTTTACCTAAGAAATTCACAATCAGTTCGTGCTCTTCTTCCAAGTGCTTGCCATCTACATTGGCAAGTACCATGAGCATTTTATAACCTGCTGTGACCTTGTTCATTTTATTGGCTGTTTTGCACTGCAAAAAAATAGCATTTCAACCTTTTTTAGAAGTTAATCTTTGAAAACTTCTATGGTTTTGGTCATGCGGACCAAATCGGTGAATTTGCCTTCGTAACGTGTTGCTCGAACCATGTGGTTGTCTATCCAATGATAATTGCCTCCACGTGGTTTATTCATCAAAAGTCCATGGTACTTAAAACCGTGCTCGTGTAGCCAATCCTCCGTTATTTTTCTTAAATCTTCGGTACGCGAGGTAAAAAAGGTGATGATGTGGCCTGCTTCGTGCCATCGGTTGATGGTTTCGAGTGCATCGGGAAAAGGTTGACAACTTTTCATGCGATTGGGTTGCTCATTGGGCACGTCTTCGGTAATTGTTCCGTCAATGTCAATCAAAAAATTACGGATTTCTTTGGATAAAACGGGGCTGATGGGTTGCCCTTGCTCGTCGTATGCTTGTATGAGTTTGCCATCAGGGCTGTTCGATGGGTGCATGATTGGTAGGAGGGTTGTTAAAGTTAAAATGAATGATACGCAAGCGACCAGGTTCACTGGTATGGTAGGTTTTTCGGCTACGCCACAACAACAAGGCACCGGTGCCTAGCATGGCACCACTTGCAAGCAAGGCTCTTCCCGTAACCAATGGACGTGCCCCTGAACTCAAGCCATTGATAGCAACCAAGCCAGGCCACAGGATGCCACCAATCAAAAGATTGGCGCCGGCACCTGCAGCAAAACCTTTGGTTTGTCTTACACCAAGTACGTTTGATAGGGCCAATTTACGCCCTGCATGCACCAAGCTATCTGTAAGTAGCAATTCCAATTCACCGTGCTGCCAGCCTTCAAGGGTTTTGATGGATAATTGATCGCCCGGAAAAATGCGCATGGCCAAGGTTCCATTTGCCTTGTAAACAGAAAGCTGTTGCTGCTGTCCCGAGACCTGGTATGCATACTGGCAGAAAATGAGCAGGAGGAGTAGACGCATGGAATCTTTCAAAAATAAAGAAATTACAGCTACCGCTGCAACATTGGCCTCGGACTGAAGTCATTTTATCAATTCCAGCAACTATTTTCTATGTGGTATGCCACGGTGGTGCACAGCTTAAATTGGGTCGAAGCGGTTAGGCCTTGGCCTGAGAAGGTGCTACGCCGTAGAATTTTTTATAGCTGTAACTGAAATAGCTCAAACTATTAAAACCAGTCGCTTGGGCGATGTCTGACAAGCTGCCCGCCTCTTTTTCTATCATTTTGCGCGCTTTTTCAAGACGGTATTCGCGAATGAGCTGGTTCAGGTTTTTGTCGACGGTTGATTTCAGTTTGCGCTGAATGGTCGATTTGCTGATATTCATGTGTTTAGCAATCATATCAACCGAAAGATTGTAGTTGCTGAGGTTGTCTTCGATGTATTGGATGATTTCGCGGACTAACTTCTCTTTTTTTGGCACTATTTCCTCTTCCGGTAATTGGATCAGGCTGCGTCGGAGGAGTTTTTCATGCTTATGAATGAGGTTTGAGGCACGTACAAGCAACTCTTCAGCTGAAAAGGGTTTCACCAGGTAATCATCGGCCCCTAACTGCAATCCTTCGATTTTAGATTCGAGCATGTTTTTAGCTGTAAGCAACATGACCGGTGTCAGGTCGGTAGCCGGATTTTTGCGAATACGCTCCAATAGTTTAAACCCGTCCTCTTCTGGCATAATGACGTCAGATACGATTAAATCAGGTAGCACCTTTTGTGCCTCCTCATAGCCAGTTAAGCCATTTTCAGCAGCAAAAACTTGATAGCCATGTGCTTCGAACAGCTCAACAATGTTTTCACGGAGTTGCTGTTCGTCTTCAATTACAAGTACTTTTTTCATCCGATAAGATCCATGTTAAAAGAGGTGCCCTTGCCAACAGAACTGCTGCAAAAAACCTTACCTCCATGCAATTGTACAAATTCTTTTACTACCACAAGTCCAAGGCCCGATCCCGGGATTTTTCCCACATTGCTGCCACGATAAAATGGCTCGAACAACCGCTTTTTATCACTGCTTTTGATGCCCATACCGAAATCTTTGACAGTCACCCGCACTTTGTGTCGCTTGAAGCTAATGAAGATTTGGGGAGGGGGAGCACCCTCTGAAAATTTAAGTGCGTTACTTACTAAGTTCATCAGGCAGTGGTTGATTAATTGTTGGTCGAGTTCTATGGGGCGCGGTATGCCTTCAATGTGTACCTGAGGAACTCGCCCATCGGTTAAATTGCTGTAATGCATTTCTACCAAATTGTTCACCAAGTCGGGCAGCAGGGTGGACTGCAATTGCAGCGTTGTTTTACCAGCTTCGAGTTTTCCGAGTAGCAAAATTTCATTCATGAGTTCACCTACCCGTTCGATTTCCAATTGCATTTTATCGAAATGCTTGAATGATTTGGACTGCAATTGTTGGTCGGCTTGAGATAGATAAATGCGCAGGATGTCAAGGCTCGAGCGGATCGTGGCAAGTGGTGTGCGGAATTCATGCGAAGCCATCATGACAAAACGCGAACGCAACTCCATCAACTCCTTTTCTTTTTCCAGTGCACGTGCAACTTCTTCTTCCGATTTTTTCCGCTCCGTGATGTCGCGGGTAGAGGCCTGAATGGCTTTTACTTCGCCTTTGGTGTCGGGAATAAAACGGGTGAGCGACTCTACCCAAAGGTAATGCCCCGCTTTGTGTCGCAGCCGATAAGCTATGCTGATGCGTTTTTCGCCCTGCAAAAGCTTTTGAAAGGCATTGTTTACTACCTGCTCACGGTCGTCGGGATGTATGTAAGTAATCGGATTGATTCCGGTAATTTCTTTCGGGTCATAGCCCAACACTTCGCGCATAGAAGGTGAAGCAAAGGTGACCGCACCGCTGGTGTCGTGTTGGGTCACAATATCGGTGATGTTTTCGCTTATGAGTCGGAATTTGGCTTCGCTCAATTGCAGTTGCTTTTCAGCCATTCGCCGGGGCGTAAGGTCAATGATGGTACCTGCACTGCCCAGGGTTTGTCCGCTTGGACTAAGAACACGTTTCAAGGTGACTTCGGCCCATACCTGATGCCCTTTTTTGTGCTGGTACTGAATCTCGTATGTGAGGTAGTCGTGGGGATTGCGGTCTAATTCCTCTCGCATCCTCGCAACATGTGGTAATTCACTGGGATGTAAAAAGTCAATTCCAGACTTACCCAGTGTTTCTTGTATGCTATAACCTGTGAGTTTTTCCCAAGATTGGTTGATGAAGGTGAATTTACCTGCGGCATCTGCCTCAAAAACAACTTCTTTTAAGTTATTGACCAATTGCCGGTATTGTCGTTCGTTTTCGGCCAATACTTGTTCGTTGATTTTGCGACTGGTGATGTCGGCATCACTGCCAGCCATGCGCAATGGCTTGCCGGCATCGTCCCATTCTGCAGCAGCTTTGCTTTGAACCCAAACGTATTGTCCTCGGCCGTGTAAAAAGCGAAACTCCATGTCGTTTGTGCCATATCCACGTTTCAAGAAGGATGTGAAGGACTGGTCAACTCTTTGGCGGTCGTCGGGATGGACCAGGTTGAGCCAATATTCGTAAGTCCATGAGCCTTGCTCGCGGCTATGTCCAAAAATCTCAAACCACAAATCGCTCAGAAATGACTCGTTTGTCCGTAGATCAAGTTCCCAAATGCCGTCTTTTGAACCTTCTATGGCCAGCTGATAGCGTTGGTTTGAAACCTCCAAGGCTGAACGCAAATTCTGGTTTTCAAGATAGGAGCCAAAAGCATTCGCCATGGTTTGAAGGGCATCGCTTTCATATTCTTGCCATGTTCGAGGCTCAGCACAAGCATCGTATCCGATGAAACCCCAGAGTGCGCCATTGGCTCTTATAGGCAAAAACAAATAGCTCAAAATGTCTTGTGCCTGCATCAAAGACCGAAATGGTTCGGGAGATTGCGCAACCAAACCAGTCACTGGATGCCCTTGTTCAAGCTGGACCAATAAACTGGGATAAATGCTATAGGAAACTTGCTGGAGTTCGGGATTGTGTAACTGCACGCTGATGCCATCGGCTGTCCATTCTGCTTGTTGGTCCATGACCATTTCGCCGTTTAGCCAGGCGTTTTTAAAAATGTAACAGCGATCAGCTTCAACTGCCCGCCCCATGATGCCTACCAATTGCCTGAGACTATCATTCAGCTTGAGGTTTTTCACCAACAACACCGATGCTTCGGCAACGCCTGCCAATATCTTTTCGAGATTTCCGCTTGAAACCAACATAGCCATGTCGCAATTTACACAATTGGGTCATCAATGGTTTAGATGCAACATAATTGCGTAATTATTTCCCCTTACACTGCCTTCCAAAGGCTGTGAAATGGGTCGCGATTTGCGTATTTTTGTCCAAAATTTCAGCCATGCAATACGATCTAGTGGTAATTGGTGCCGGTCCGGGCGGTTATGTAGCAGCCATTCGCGCCGCGCAATTGGGTTTAAAAACAGCCATTGTGGAGCGATACAATACCTTGGGGGGGACTTGCCTTAACGTAGGTTGTATTCCAAGCAAGGCCATGCTTGATTCATCAGAGCACTACCACAATGCGGCACATACTTTTAAAACGCATGGCATCGAACTCAGTAACCTCAAGGTGAACTTGCCACAAATGGTTGCGCGCAAGAACGATGTGGTGAAGCAGAATGTGGAAGGCATTGCCTTTTTGATGAAAAAGAACAAAATTACCGTATACCATGGTCATGGCAGTTTTGTTGACAAACACACCCTGCAGATTGCTAAAAACGATGGAACCAACGAGCAGGTTACAGCCAAGTATTTCATCATCGCAACTGGTAGCAAGCCGGCTAGTATTCCGGGGGTGAACATCGACAAACAACGCGTCATTACGTCGACCGAAGCCCTGAATCTTCCCGAAGTGCCCAAGCACATGGTGGTCATTGGCGGCGGTGTGATTGGCATGGAAATGGGCTCGGTTTATGGTCGTTTAGGCACCAAAATCACCGTAATCGAATTTACCGACAGCCTCATTCCAACGATGGACGCAGCCATGGGCAAGGAATTGCAGAAAGTGCTGGCCAAATTGGGTTTCGACTTCCACTTCGGTCACAAAGTAACCCAGGTGGTTACCAAAGGAAAACAAACGGTGGTGACTTTTGAAGACTTGAAAACTGGCGAAGTCAAAGAAATCAAGGCCGATTATACCTTGGTATCGGTTGGTCGACGTCCCTATACCGATAATCTTGGTTTAGACAAAGCTGGTTTGGCAGCCGATGAACGCGGCCGTATTCCGGTAAACGAGTATTTGCAAACTGCTGAGCCACATATTTTTGCCATTGGGGACGTAGTGCGCGGCGCCATGCTGGCCCACAAAGCCGAAGAGGAAGGTGTTTTCGTAGCGGAATACATCGCCGGGCAAAAGCCACACATCAATTACCTTTTGATTCCGAATGTTGTTTACACTTGGCCTGAAGTTGCGGGCGTAGGTTTTACCGAAAAGGAATTGAAAGAACAGGGCATTCCATTCAAATCGGGTGCCTTTCCGTTCAAAGCAAGTGGACGTGCACGTGCTTCCATGGATACAGATGGCATGATCAAAGTGTATGCACATCAGCAAACCGATGAGATTTTGGGTGTACACATGATTGGGCCACGCGTGGCCGACATGATTGCGGAAGCCGTGGTGGCCATGGAGTTCCGTGCCAGCGCCGAAGACATTGCCCGCATGAGTCACGCGCACCCTACCTATACCGAAGTGTTCAGGGAAGCCTGTTTGGCAGCCACGGGCAACCGGGCCATCCACATTTAGCAGCTTCACTGAGGCCATTGGTTAGCAAACCAATCTCCAAGTCGCGAACATTGTACCCGAGTTAAAAGCGAAAAACAACAGTTAGCGCTCGAGTTAGCGAGGCGTTTGCCATCATTTGGCTCTTTGTGGGTTTCCACCAACAACAGATGCCCACTTCATCCCGCATCGGCTATGCCCCATGCCGGCACCTTTCCGTATCTTTGCGGCATGTCAGCACTTTTTAACGAATCGCCTAAACTAACCCCCATCAGTCAAGTTGGCGAGCAAGGACTCATTCGCTTGCTCACCCAGAACATCCGACATCACCAAAAAGGCACCCTTTTAGGGGCAGGTGATGATGCAGCGGTGCTTGAAATTCCGGCTGGAGAACAGTGGGTGGTGAGCACCGATAGTTTGGTTGAAGGCATTCATTTCGACCTGACCTATACCCCCCTCAAACATCTAGGGTTTAAGGCAGTGGTTGTTGCCATCAGCGATTTATTGGCCATGCGCGCCAAGCCGCGTCAATTAACGGTGGCACTTGCCATTTCTGCCAAATACACCGTTGAGTCGATGGAAGAACTTTACCGGGGCATCCTTACGGCTTGCGAGCAATATGAAATCGATTTGGTAGGTGGTGATGTGACGGCTTCGGCAGGTGGTTTGTTCATCGGCCTTACGGCCATGGGCAGCGTACCAGTGGGCCAATGGGTGAAAAGGAGCACAGCCAAAGTTGGAGATTTGATTTGTGTAACAGGTGATTTGGGTGGAGCTTTTGTGGGTCTGAACCTGCTGGAGCGCGAAAAACGCGTTTTCAAGTCGCATCCTGACGTACAGCCCGATTTTGGTGATAACGACTATCTGCTGCAACGCCAATTGCGGCCTGAGGCCAGGGTAGATATGCTCGAGGTTTTTGACCGCCTGCAAATCCAACCTACGGCCATGATCGATTTGAGCGATGGCTTGGGACGTGATTTAGAGGCGCTCTGCATGGCATCAGAGGTGGGCTGCAAATTATACGAAGACAAGCTGCCCATCGATGCTAAAACCATGAGCCAAGCTTTGGAATTTAACCTCGACCCAACACTTTGCGTTCTAAGCGGAGGCGAAGACCATGAGCTTTTGTTCACCATTGCTACTTCCGATTACGAAAAAGTGAAAAACCATCCCGATATAACAGTTGTGGGCCACCTCACCGATGTATCGGAAGGCATGTACCTGATTTCGAAAGGCGGAAATGCCATGGAAATGAAACAAAGAATGTACGTGCCGGAGTGATGGGTACGCTCGGTGATACGTTATATTTCTTCTACGCTCGATAGGGGCGGTAGAGTTAAAAA
>ERZ1066127.575-NODE-575-length-18312-cov-8.544503_pt1 | contig 18312 bp, 17 predicted proteins | sample MGYA00382774_ERZ1066127 | MGnify/ENA primary metagenome ERZ1066127 (study PRJEB33369, sample SAMEA5778357) | biofilm metagenome | biome: Industrial cooling water; feature: Water cooling tower basin; material: Biofilm | place: United Arab Emirates | collected... | reverse complement strand
CATTTTCAACATTGACTACGTCCCCAAGATCAGGCCCCCCATCATAAAAAGAATCCAGCTGGATGAACCCGCCAAATTTAACTGCAGTATTTGTTCCAGGCACAGAGATATACCCTGATTGTGAAATAGACTGTTTATGACAAGGCGCTGCTAATTCCGCCTTTACCTTCCCAGAAGAAGCCAAGATAATAATGGCTGTACTTAAAAGGAAGGTTTTTACCAATGATGTTTTTAAGGTATGCTTCATAAAAAAATTTAAACCATGTTTAAAGTGAAATGAGTATGTTTCTACTTTAAATTAAAATTATAAATAAAACTATTAAAATTTTAACAGTATTGCACTAAAGAGGTTCAATTTTTATATCGACATGACCATCTATAGACAAGGATGACTTAGTATACATCCAACTATTCCATCCTAAAGCAAATTGTCCATTCAAAGCCAAAGGCCGCGCTTCTTCTTTTTTTAAAAGCAATCTTAAGCGCAAGGAAAATTCCAACCCATGATAAAAATAACTTAATTCCCGTAACAATTTAAATTGGGGATTATCCTTACCCGAACGAACAGGCAAAAAGGATTGATAAGCATCCCACTTAAGAGGACCTAAAACAATGGTCATACCTGCTGCTTGATCCCAAACTTTTTTCCCTAAAACCATAGTCTGCCCCAAGGCATGATATTTTCCCTGGTTATAGCCAATATAGCTAAAATCATCTGGGTGGGGTTCCCGCCATCGTCCTTGAAACAATTCAAGGCTAACCGGCACCTGAAAATAGCTTCCAAGTAAACAAACCAGTCCTGCTGCTGAATGAGATCGGTGCCATAACAAATCGTGATAACTTAATAAGACGCGGGAGGTAAGCGTAGAACTTTGTAAGCAATCCTTGAAAGCAGGGGTTTGTTGAATGCCAACCAATTGCAACAAAGTTTTACCAATAGGGTGCTCTTCAGGCAGAACGGGTGATAGGCCAACTTTTAATTTTTTACGAAAGCGATACCATAAAGAAGCCAGTCTATGATTAAAAATGTCCAAAAAGTCACGGAAGGCAAAATCTTTTTGCCGGTTACGTTGAATAACAAGTTCCGTATAAGGTGTTGGCAAAGGTCCTTGAATGCCTGCCAAACTTAAAAAGTTAATCCATAAGGTTTTTTTTTGCCCAGGCTTTGTTTGTAAGCGATACAGCTCTGTAGCAGGGGCCGCTAAGCTAATATGCGACTTAATCTCCACACTTTCGCGGGCAGGATCACTGCCTTCCCCCAAGCCCTCACTTTCTGTATGGGTTTGTTCTAAAATTGTGATGGCTTGCTCAAACTCAAACTCAGGGGTTTCTTTAGCAAGCGCTTCGGCTACAGCTGGATTTTGTTTCCAGGTAATGGTTGCCATCGCATCCACTCCATTAAGTAATGTTGGCTTTGACCTGCCAGTTTAGTGTCTGTTTTCAAAACCAATTCGATAAAAGAATTTAACCCCACATTTAAGGCTAAGTAATGCCGCAGCACAGCTGTTAACAGGAAACAAGCATGCCCCGTTTGCAAGGATGGTTTTAAGGTCAAAGCCACCTCAATTCCCTCCACAAAGCCACGCCAAGCTTGTTGACCAAAGCGCCGCGTAACTTTTTGGGTCTGCAAGGCTACAATTTCATCAATTTCATGTTGATGACTGGCATAAGCAGGTCCGGCATATAATTTTAAGGCTTCTTTTAAGATAGACAGTGATCTATCCCCCCCTGTCAACGCTAAATGATTAACTGATAACTGGGATACAAGCCGCCACAAGGATTCTCCATCTGTGGGTGAGTAAACTTGCGCTGTCGGCTTATCCAAACATACAATCCCCTTTAAAGGGGCCGTATCTTCCATTTGCAATTCACCATTATAGGGTAATTGTTCAGCCAGAAAACGATTGGTACATAAAGTTTGGGCATAGATAATGTGCTTAGGGGGTATGATGGGATTAAATTTTAAATCAACAAACGATAGATAAATATCCGTACCAGGTAGATCACGGTTTTCAGCCGGTCTGCGCTTGGCTAGCCAATAAATTGTTTGCTCGTCTTGGCTAGTTTGATGATTAAAGGAAAAATAAGGCGCTAAAACTTGGGGGGCAGACTCCCCTTCTATGGTTGCCATGACTGTTTGAATGCTATGAATCTCGGTGGTTTTATCGCGACGCTGATCAGGGACTAAAGGATATTCCACCTTGCGCCGCGTTAAACGCAAAGGTTCTGTTATCTTAGGGAACAGATTAATAATAGGGGTACACCCCAATAAAAAATGTTGGGGGCCAATATTTTTCTGTACGAAATTTTCGATATTGGGGAAAGAAAACAATAAATCAATACTGGGGCTTTGGCTGCTGATCAGGGTGTTCTTATGCAAGTTTGCCACATTGAAAAATAAAAACTTTTCAGGTAAATGAAAATATTCTTGTAACAATTGATAAGCGTGGGTAGTCTCCGCAGCTATGGGTACAGCCATTTCTTCCCGTTTAAAACCAAGTGGTTGTAAGGATCCGTCTGGTAAAGAATGGGCTTTGCTATGGTCACAAGACACATACACACGGGGGGTAGTTTGTCCAAATAAATTCTGGTACAAAGCCACCGTTAAAATGCGCTCCCCTCTTAAATGAAAAGTTAGCTGTTCGGGGATTAAATCCCCCCATGTTAATCCCCCCTCAACCTGTAATCTTAAACGTAAAAACCAAGACGGCCCCCTGTTATAAGCCAAGTCAGTGTCCAGCGTATAGGTTTCTTTAGGGACAAAGTCGACCCTTTGTACGCTTATAGGCCATAAGGTTACCGGATAAACTGTTTGAAAGCGGCAGGTGATACCCTGTTCTGTATAGGTGAATAAAGGGGTTGATTTATTCACAAGATAGCCAGCTGTTTGCTTTGCCTTGGTTAAATCAGGCTGAAGTTGGGCAATAGCCATCGCGGGCAAAGGGTTAACCAAATGCGGGTACAAAACACTTAGCAATGTATGAGCTAATTCAGGAAAGCGGTCGTCAATCTCCTGGCTAAGGCGGGCTGTCATAAAAGCAAATGATTCTAAAAGCCGTTCGGTATGGGGGTCTGGCGACACTGTATCGCCCATTTCTAGACGGCGGGCAATTTTAGGGTATTTTTTGGCAAATGCCTGCCCCGCATGCCGTAAATACCTTAATTCATTGTTATAATAATTAAGAAATCGATCCCGGGCAGACTGAAACACCAGCTTACACCACCAATAAATAATATTTAATTTAAATTATATATTGTATGGCTCAAAATACTAGCCTTAAGAAACAAACATTTTTGACCAAGTATCTGCCCGCTTTCACGGGATAAACCCTTTAACTGATCAAGGCATCAAAGCTGTCTAACCTTTGTTTGGCAGTATTTTTTTGCATTCCTCCGTTTAAAGGGGCGATAATTTTTTCAAGGCAACTGTCTTGGTCTTGTGTATACTCTTCTAGCAAGGCTAGGCGGGCTGCTAGCAAGTACGTATTTTCACGATGGCGTTGGAAAATACTTTCTTCCTTCTCACCAAGCTTTTGCGGATAAGTAGCTTGGTAAAATTTAGCAGCTAAGACACAGACAATGTCTTCTTCCGGGGAGAGATAAGATACATAGCCTTGTAAACTTTTAAGAATGATTAACACTTCGTCCTTAGTTGCGGGTCGGTTGAAGTTGATACCAAAGCTGCCCCCATTGGCGATAAGGGTGGCGGGGACATGCGCTACCATCTTTATAAAGTCCTCGTCACGAGCTGAAATTGAATCCTGCACAGCATTAAAAGCCTCTAAAATCTTCATCGGTAAAGGCAAACGGGCATTTTTCTTTTTAGCAACAACAGGGTTTGGCTCGATAAAGGTGTGCCAGGCTGTGATCACCTTGGTCTTATTCTGTGGTTTCAAGTCTTGTTGCCAAAAGTCTTTATAAAGTGGGTCTTGTTTATGGTGATAGGCTTGTTGTAAAGCCATGCGCAAGTAATCCGTTCGTTCTTTAGCTTTATCAAAGGGGAAAGTTGGCGCCAAAGATTTAACCTGTTTAAAAAAGTTCCCGGTTAAAGGATGGTCAAGAAGGGTTTCTTTTTTTTCTTCGTTTGGGTGGGGCAAGACTGTGTCAAGGGATAATTGCGTATTTATAAACAGGGCAGGAGTAAGAGATTTTGCAAGTGTTGCAGGCTGTACTGGTGTATTACCTATCTTGTCAGGGGGCGTGATAGACTGGTCTTTGTGTTGTTGTTGATTTAGGACTTTCGTGTCGTGTACGGGATCAATAATTTCATTCAAGATATCAAAAGCCTTGCCATCCTTCTGACCATCTGTGTTTAAGGATACAGGGGCAGACTCTTTGAGTTGAGTTACAGTATTATTGTGTTCCTTATCTCGCTCTTCTTCTACCTCATCTAGAATCCAGTCGTCTTCTAGTACCTCTTCAGGCCATTCCTCTTCACGGGAAGGGTTTGCAATACTAGGCTGATTTTTATAGATAATTTTTAAAACGTCCTGACTAAGACGAAACAGGCTTGCTAAATTTATTCCTTCACCAATTGGACCACTAGACAAAACTAAGCTTACATCGAATTTACGTTTTTTCTTAGGATTTTCAGAATCCTCCCTTACAGAAAACAGCTCGGAATCGGACTCCATCTCAGAGTCTGAAAAGCTTTTAAACTCTTGAAAAGGACTTAAAGGGCTTTGAGGAGAAAGGACTTCAGTTGCTGAACACACGGTGGAGAGAGTTACAACGGACGCAAACGCTAAAATTAATAATTTCAACATCATTGCACCTTTGGGTTGGAATTGGCCCCCTTTAAGTATTGGGGGAATTCTTGCTTCGTACTGTACTGAAAAGAATTTAATAATACAAGCTAAATTATGAGGGCGTCCTTAACTTGCCCTCTATTTGAATATAAATTAAGTCAAACTTAGGTATCTGAATGATTCCCAGGCTTTTTCTTCACGATTATCTTAAGTAAAAAATCAAATATAAATTGAACTTATCTTTAACATTATCTTTCTATTTAATCTTTTATTAACCGCTTGGCAGGATAATACAAAGGTAGAGTTTAAAATTTCATAAATCCGGAGTATCCTAGATGAAAATAGTGACAAAAATTCTAATTGCAGCCAGCGCTGTGATTGCCCTGGGGGTTAATACGGCTTCCGCTTTAACCCTTAGCTCTGTTAGCAAAAGCTATAAAACCTATCGCGAAGCCTATAACGAAGGTACCGATCAAGAAACCATTAACGCTGCCTTAGAAAGGTTAAGAGATTCCTGCAATAGCTATTGTAACAGTCTTACGTGTGATGTCCCCAAAATAGCTAAAGAATGCGCCGCACGTTGCCCCTATGACACCATTAAAAACTGTCTAAAACAACAAAGTGTGATGAATGACCCTGCCCGCACCAAAATGGTTAGCAGCCTGAATATAGCCCAAATAGATGACAATGACGTTCCTGTCAGCAAAATCCCTGTGTCAACAAAGGGCGCCAAAGCGACCACCACAGTCACTAAGGGCCAAAAGCAAGATGATGGCAGCTGTTTATGCGAATTTAAAGGAACATCAACACCTCAGCAGACAACAGCACCAGCTCAGCAACAGCCAACATCACAACCAAAGCCAGTGGCACAGCAACCTGTACAACAGCAATCCGTCCAACAAGCACCTGCTAAATCGGCTTGTCAGATTGCCGCTGAACAAAACGGCTTATCAAGCGAGCAAGAAGCAAGAGATTACGGACTTTGCGCCTAAGCACGTTTATCATAAAAGGGAGCCTAGCTCCCTTTTGTTACACGTTAAAGCGAAAATGAAAAATATCTCCGTCTTTGACAGCATAATCACGCCCCTCTTGGCGTAGTTTCCCTGCGTTTTTAGCGCCTTGTTCCCCTTGATAAGTAATATAGTCCTCATAAGCGACGGTTTCTGCGCAAATAAACCCTTTTTCAAAATCTGAATGAATCACGCCTGCCGCTTGGGGGGCCTTAGCCCCTTGATGAACGGTCCAGGCCCGCGCTTCTTTCGGCCCTACGGTGAAAAAAGTCAGTAAATTTAAAAGGTGATATCCTGCCCGAATAACTTGTTTTAACCCCGTTTCTTGCAGTCCCAAACTTTGCAAATATTCTTGCTGTTCACTGGCTGATTCTAAGCTGGCCACTTCAGCTTCAATAGCAGCTGAAATAATAACGGCCTGCGCACCCTGTTTTTTAGCATAATCGGCCACAGCTTGCGTATACTTATTTCCTGTGGCAGCTTGGCTTTCTTCGACATTACAAACATACAAAATAGATTTACTGCTTAATAATTGTAACTGTTGAAAGAAAGGTTTTTCTTCATTGGCAAGGGGAACAGATTTTGCTGATTGACCAGCCTGCAAAGCCTTTAAAACTTTTTGTAGTATGGGCAATAAGGCCTTAGCCTCAGCGTCATTAGCTTTTATTTTTTTCTCTAAACTTTGAACGCGCCGTTCCATGCTTTCCAAATCAGCCAACAGCAATTCTGTTTCAATGGTTGTTAAATCCCTTAAAGGATCAACCGATCCTTCTACATGGGTAATATCATCGTTTTCAAAACAGCGCAAAACATGCACAATGGCATCGGTAGAACGAATATGGCCTAAGAACTGATTGCCTAAGCCCTCACCTTTGCTGGCCCCGCGCACCAACCCTGCAATATCCACAAATTCTAATTGCGTGGGAATAATCTTAGCAGATTGGGCAATAGCGGCAATTTTTTCTAGCCGCTCATCAGGTATACCCACACGCCCCGTATTAGGTTCAATCGTGCAAAAAGGATAATTTGCCGCTTCAGCTGCCGCCGTGGCCGTTAAAGCATTAAAAAGAGTGGATTTGCCAACGTTTGGTAAACCCACAATACCACAGTTAAAACCCATAAATAAAACAACCTAGACTTCTATAATTTAGGATTAACCTAGCTTAATCTTAGGGTAAATCAAGCAAAATAATGGAATCACACTTAAACCTCTGCCGCCATCAATTAAATAGTATTAAAGGGGGCTTTTTCTTCCCTCAGCCCATAAAATTGCTTTGCACGCTGAAGGATAAGATCAAACTCATTCGTATCATCAAGGGGTCTGTGTGTATCTTCGTGATAGGTTCCCCCAATAACACCCACTTCCCCCGGTAAAGCGCCTGGCATGCGTTTGGGGAAAACACACAAAAAACGTTTAGTGGCAGGATTTGGGCTACTATAATTGGGGCCGGAATGGACCGATAGCATATACTTCAAATGATTGGGGTCTTGATTTTTTAATAAAATTAAATGCCCTATTGCTGCCGTAACATGGGTATCATTGGCTAAATCCTTTGCCCCCCATCCTGTGCAATTTATAATTATTTTTGTGTTAATTTCCCCAAAACGGGCGATTTTTTGTTTCTTAAAGGTGACGTAAGGCCTTAACAGGTCTGCTAGAGATTGCATCAGCACCCCTATATCCATAAAAATACCATCGTCAAACCCCACAATAGAACGGATTGTGCCATTGCGAAAATCAAGATTTACCTTTTTGCCTGGTTGCATTACCCCTGCTGCCACATACGGATCAAAACGATCAGCTTCACTGTATGGCAAATAGACAGACATCCGGGCGGCCCCCTTCTTTACTAGGGGATGACAACCTGTCACAATTTGCGCATAAAAGCGATAAGAGTAAATTGCCATATCATTGATAATATTTTGGGTATGATTGTCTGTCTTAAGGAAAGTGGTAGCTAATAATCCCCCTGCATTATGGGAGGTTAGATTATCAAACTGATCAGCCACCATCGTAATACGCCTGTATCCTCGTTTCACCAATTCAAGGGCTGTTAATAAACCTAAGACCCCTGCGCCCACCACGGTAATGTTAGAGGTTTTTGTCACTTCATCTGGTATTTGTTGCTGAAGCAAGTCAATGACATAAGAGGCTGCACCAGGCCCCAAGGTCCACCCATTTCCCCCATGGCCATAATTGTGAACAATATATTGGCCGTCTTTTTTCTCAATAAAAAAAGCAGGGGACCCATGGCGAACAGGTCGATAACAAACAATTCTTGTTCCTAGGCAAGTTTCCTCTAATCGGGGTGGCGTTATATATCTTACCTGCGTAGTATTAGGACCTGTTCTTAGACAGCCAACCATAAATGAAAGAGCCACAAAACAAAGGTAGATACATTTTCTACCATAAAATGAATAAATATTTAGTTAATGGCCTATAGACATTCAACCAAACATAGACACTTTTGAAAATACTATTATTCCGTTACCCGCTATCATTGATTTCAAAGTTTAAACTAGATTAGACTGACCCTGGTAAAAAATGAAAGTCACGGGGGTTAGGGGTTGGTCTACCAAAGGCGCCAAAGCGTTGAAATTGTAAGATTCGAACACGTGGGGTTATACTATCCCACCGGACATGCAGTTTTTTATGACCTGAACTACTCTTTCTTTGCGGGCGCTTTTTATTTTTTAACCGGCCCTAGCGGGGTGGGCAAAACCTCCTTATTAAAGTTGATTTATCGGGGTTTGAAAGCATCCGAAGGGAAAGTCAGCGTTTTTGGGCGTGATGTCAACAGTCTGTCTGGTTCTGAGTTACCCAACTTTCGCCAACGCATGGGGCTAGTTTTTCAAGATTGTCGACTTCTTGACCATTTATCAACCCTGGATAATGTCGCGCTGGCTTTAAAAATCACGGGTACAGATACGCGCCGTTCTCGCAATTATGCCAAGGAATTATTACATTGGGTAGGGCTAGGGGAACATTTAAACCACCTTCCCGCTCAACTCTCCGATGGCCAGAAACAACGGGCAGCCATTGCCAGAGCTGTTATTACCCGCCCCTTACTGCTCTTGGCTGACGAACCAACAGGTAATCTTGATGCGCACAGTGCCTATCGTTTAATGTCATTATTTGAAGAGTTAAACAAAATGGGCACCAGCATTATTTTAGCCACCCATAATCAAGCCCTAGTCAGCGCCTTCCCTTATATAGAATTACAACTTTATCAAGGTCAAATACAGGCAAGACCCGTAACCTTAAATCAACATCAGCGTGAAATTTACGAACCTGCATAACGGTCAACCTTTTTATGTTTTTTAAAAAAAATACCCTGCAAAACTTCCCCCTTAATCACGACGTAGGAAGACGCTATTTACCCTGGATGGCTGGGTTATTAACGGTATTAATGATTTTGATCTCATCCTGTTTCTTGGCTTTTTATCAGCCGCTTATAGGTTTTGAATCAGCCCCAAATCATACCTTTACCCTTGAAATACCTATTGCCAACCAAACATCCGAACACTTGCAAAACCTGACCCAGAAAGTTTTAGCAGCTCTCCATGAATTTCCCCATCTAGAAGATGTAAAAATCATTCAAAAAGAATATTTATTAAGCTTACTAGAACCATGGATCGGCAACAGCCAAGACCTGCAAGATTTAAGTTTGCCAATTTTCATTGATGTCACGTTTGATCAAAACCATCCAGTGGATATAAAAGCTTTAATCTACCGCTTGCGACAGATTGCGGCAGGCATTCGTATAGAACCCCACAGCCGTTGGCAAACATTAATCCACAATACCCACCAAGCTATTCAAATAGTCGCGATAGGGCTACTTAGTTTTATTCTTATCATTCTGATGATGATTATTAGTTTATTGACCAAAACATCCTTGATGGCGTACCGGGATATTATTGAAAATCTTCGTCTCATGGGGGCAAAAAATTCTTTTATCGCCGGTCAATTTCAAACCCAAGCTTTTAAAGGGTGCTTACAGGGTGGATTTATGGGGTTAGCCTTGGGATTAATTCTTGTCTATGTTCTTAACAACTTGCCATCTCTCTTAGGACATCCTATAGGTGTAACCCCTATTATGACTTTATCGAACCTTGGTTTATTTTCCCTATTACCGTTGCTGATCGCCATGATCAGTATTGTGGTAGCCCGTATAACTGTTATGCGGCTTTTACGCCTGTTTGACCAATGAAAGTCATTCGCCTAAGCCTTTTTTTAGTTCCCCTTTTCCTTGTTTGGCTAGCAGGCTTTGGTCTGTTTATTTATAGAATACCCCAAGATGTTACCGATAACACCACCCTTACCGATGCCATTGTCGTTCTAACAGGACGTAAAGGACGCGTACAACTGGGATTCCACTTAATTCAGCAGGGTTTAGCTAAGAAATTATTTATTTCAGGTGTCCATCCCACGGTTAAATTGCCAGCATTACTTAATCAGCAACACCTAGAAGGTTTAGATTATCCCCATGATCTTGGAACGAATCTAGGGTATCAGGCCCAAAACACGCGGGGCAATGCTTTAGAAACCCAACAGTGGGTTTACCAAAACCATATAAAATCTGTCCGTTTAGTAACCAGCAATTATCATATGATACGCAGTTTAATGCTTTTCCGCCGTCAGTTACCAAACACTTTCATCATTGCCCATCCTATTATCGAGAAACAAGAGTGGTCATGGCAAAGTTTAGCGACTTTAGGAAGCGAATATCATAAATTCCTGCGCGATTTAATTTTTAAGTAGCCTAGAAGCAGGCAATAAATTTATTATTAAATAAATTTAAAATTTTTTTGGCTAAAAATTATGAAGAAACTATTTTTGATTGGTTTGTTTGTTGGCAGTCTGTTTACTACAAGCATGGGATCGGAGAAGAAAGAGGAGCAAGATATTATATCTTCTACCAAGAACCCTATAGGTCGTACCACCATGACAAGAGAAAGTGAACCCCCTGTTATCGACTCTTTAGTAACCTTAACTGAGCAGGAAATCGACCAACTGCCTATAACCTTATTTTGTTGTTTATTACTTTTTGGCAGATACGCCTACGAACATTAATAACGCCAGGCATCCACCGTATGGAACAAAGTACGTAGCAACTGATTATTTAAGGCATGGCCAGAATTAAAGCCCCGAAAATGGCCCAAAATACGCACGCCCGCTAAAGCCAAATCTCCCATCGCATCTAACACTTTATGGCGAATTAATTCATCGGCTGAACGCAAACCTTCAGGATTAATAACTGCATTGTCTTGGATAACAACTGTGTTTTCTAAAGATGCGCCCTTAGCTAAACCTAAGGCCCAAAGTTTTTGCGCATCCTCATAAAAGCCAAAGGTTCTGGCGTCAGACAACAGATCGCCAAAACTGTCATGATCCCAATCAAAAGTTAAATGACCTTGCCCTACTAAATCTTTTAAACGCCCATGACCATCAAACGTCAAGGTTATTAAGCGTTCTGGGCAGGGGATAAATTCTGCATAAGCCGTACCTGCTGTCACACGCACAGGCTTTATGATTTCTAAAGTAGGGACTAAAACTTCCTGTACACAAAATCCAACTTGCCCAATCAAATGCGTAAACACCGTAGAACTGCCATCCATAATAGGAACCTCAGGCCCATTAACCATAATCACGGCATTACTAATATGATCACCTGCTAAGGCGGCTAAAACATGCTCTACCGTAGCAATACTAACACCACTCGTATTGGCCAGTTTGGTACACATTTGGGTGTCCACGACTTGATCAAACTTTCCCAAAATCTTGTTATCTCTACCTTCCACATCTGTCCGTACAAAAACATAACCGCTATTCGGTTCGCCTGGGCTTAAGGTCAGCGTGGCCGGTTTACCCGAATGCACGCCAATACCTGTACAACTGATGGTACCAGCCAAAGTTTTTTGATAGGTTTCCTTAACCATTCCATCATACAAACTTGGCAAGTAGTCAGCCTTAGAATGAAATTGAGACAAAGACAGGGGCATTTTTTATCATGATATCTATCAATAGAAATTCTTATTTAAATGATCGCTTTCCACAGGTAAAATCACAAGTCTTGCTATGTTACAAACTATGACAAATTCTTAACAAAAACTTAATAACCCAAGTATTGACTATGATACAGAATCTTAACAACCTCACGCTTAGAAACATTAGCCAACCTCAATTAGAGGAACAAGCGCGTTTCTTAGCTAAAAGCATTGTTCCCCCCTGCTGTATTGCCCTGTGGGGTGAAATGGGAACTGGAAAATCAACTTTTGCGCGGGCCTTTATTCGCTGCTTTTTACCAAACATAGACGTTCCAAGCCCCACCTTCACACTGGTTCAAACTTACCCTACCCCCAAAGGTGAAATCTGGCATTGCGATTTGTATCGTTTAAGCAGTTCTTTAGAGATAGAAGATTTAGGATTATTAGAAGCTTTTTATGAAAACATTTGTTTAATTGAGTGGCCTGAACGTTTAGGTGATTTTTTACCTAGCCAACGTTACAATGTATATATTGAAACTGCCTCTGCTAATCGCCGTCATTATTATCTTAGGTCTTAACTATGTCCTATCCTCGCTCTTTACTGCGCCATCAATATATAACGCAGAACAATTACTTGCCAGAAAAGGTAGTATTTTTAGCCAGTGATATGTCAGCCCGTCAATATTATCGTTTGTCTTATCCTCAACGGGTTTTAATGGATGCTCCTTTTCCTGAAAACCCGGCCCAATTCATTGCCGTAGCCCACTATCTACAAGATCAAGGTTTACGTACCCCCCAGGTTTTTGATCATCACCTGGAACATGGTTTTGTTTGGCTTGAAGATTTCGGGGATCACACGTTTTCGCGCGTTTTAAAACAAAATCCAGAACGCGAACATGAACTTTATCACATGGCTGTCCATGTGCTTAAACACTTACACCAAAAAGCCCAAATCCAGCCTGATTTTATGGAACCCTATACAGTAAACCACCTTTTAACAGAGGTTACAATTTTCATAGATTGGTATTGGCCAACCGTGCATACCCAAAAACAGCACAAGGAAGCCAAACTTAATTTCTTATCAGCTTGGCAAGAAGCCTTAAAGTCCTTACCCATTTTGCCTGAAAGCGTGGTTTTACGCGATTATCATGTAGATAATTTGATGCTGGTACCTGGGCAAACCATCCTAGAACAATGTGGGCTTTTGGATTTCCAAGATGCTTTATGGGGGTCTGTCACTTATGATTTCATATCACTTTTAGAAGATGCACGCCGGGATGTCAGTCCATCCTTGCAACAAACGCTTTGGCAAGTATTCCTTGCTGACATTCCTACGGCCCACCATCAAGACTATTACCTAGCTGCCACTTTACTGGGTGCGGCCCGCCATACAAAAGTGATTGGTGTTTTTACTCGGTATGCCTTACGTCAAGGAAGAGCAGATTATTTATGTCACCTACCCCGCTTATGGTCTTATTTAAAGACCAGCTTACAACACCCCACTTTACAACCCGTCTTAGACTGGTTTAATCACTATTTACCTTTAAAAAACCAAGGTATTCCTTCTTTATGATTACCCAAGCAATCATTCTAGCCGCCGGATTTGGCAGACGACTGCGTCCCTTAACAGATGTCACACCCAAACCTTTAATTTCTGTCGGCCATACCACCTGTTTGGACGAAACAATCCAACGTTTACATAAACAAGGAATTAAAAAAATCATTGTTAACACCCACCATTTAGCTGACCAGATTCACCATCATTTACAGAAATATCCTGAGATTGTTGTTTCTTTTGAGCCTGAAATTTTAGAAACAGGTGGGGGTATTGCCAATGTTCTGCCCTTTTTTGGTGACCAACCCTTTTTTAGTATTAATGCTGATATTTGGTGGTGGGAAAATACAGTATCGCCTTTAAAAAGGCTTGCTCAGGCCTGGGATGCCAACCTGATGGATATGCTGTTGCTGCTTGTGCGTAAAGACCAAGCTATCGGTTATTATGGGTTAGGGGATTATCATAAAGATGCGCAAAATCGTTTGCAACGCCCTGCCCCCTTGGCCCCGGCTGACTATGTTTTCCCGGGAATCCAAATTTTATCTTCAGCGGTGTTTAAAAAATCAAAGGTGTGGCCCTGTCAAAAAGTTTTCTCGCTTACCAAAATCTTTGCTGAGGCTGAACAACGTCAACGTCTTTATGGGCTAGAACATGATGGATTATGGGCTGACATTGGCAGCCTACAGGGCTTAGAAGCTGCACGGCAAGCGATTATAAACCCTTAATTCTTGCCACATGTGTTTATTCTTTGAAGGAATATTACGGCTTGCTTTAACTTTTTCAACCAACGCCCCTAAGGGACCGCGCAAACGCATATCATGAATATAGCGCGATGCCCGGGATAAATAGGTAAAATCTTCTAAGGTAAAAGGCGCTGAATCTTGAAGCTTTTGTTCATATAAAAGGCCGGTCGCCGATAAAATAATTTTTTGTTCTTCAAAATCCGTATAGGGTAAGAGCACATAATAGCAATTGACAGACAAACAGGGGTTGGGCGACTGGTCAGCTATGTTTAATAAAAGGTCCACTACTCTTTGACGGAGAGGGTCATTCTGAACTGATTTCAAGAGGTGGCGTAAACACTTAAGTTCGGGTTTGCTTAGGCTATCTTTCTGGTCGAGGGTATCTACCACCAGGCTGCCTATTTTAATTTGTAAGTCTGAATCCCCATGAAGAATAAAAGCTTGATACCAATCAAGTTTATCCCTTGATGCTATAAATTTCTCCGTTATAAACTGCATTTTTTCAATGACACGTTGTTTAATATCCTGATCGTTTGTTTTAACCAGAATTTTTTTGAAAAACTTTAAGTCAGCCCCAAAAAAATGCTTTTCATTTTCATACCCATCAAGGATTGTTAAAATTGTTTCTTTTTGCTGGCCCGGCAAGCTATGGTGAAGCCATTCTTGATACCAGAATGCCCTTTGCCAAGGGGGAACAGTCGCTTTTTCAGCAATATTTTTGACTAAATTTAAAGTTTGATTTTTCATAGCCGGACTAAAAACCGAACAGCTTAAAAGTTTTGTAAGATGATGCAAAGCAGCTTTCTTAATAGGATGGTTTTGATCTAATTCTCTTTGATAATAGCAGAAAATTTTCTTAGCTGCTTCTTGGCGTTGTTCTAGGCTTAAAGTTTTATTTACAGCGGCGGAATGCACCCATCGGTCTAAGTCTTCCTGCGCATAGGCCGTTAAAGAAACTAACAAAGCAACACACAGATTAAGAAAAGTTTTCCTGTCTATAAGCATTTTCTTCCCTCTGTAAAGCGTTTGTCTTAGCTTAAACCCCTTGTTACTTTACCAGTACGATATGAATAAACCGTTAAGGCCCTAAACACAAACCTTTCTAAGCAGGGTCAGAAGCTTTGGACCTATTCGCGACTAATCCATCCCCCACCCAATACTTGGTCTTGCTCAAAAAATACGCAAGCTTGACCAAAGGAAACCCCGTATTCTGGTTGGGAAAAAATCACGCTTACTTTATTTTCACTAAGGAACTGCACCGTTGCATTGACCGGTTGATGAGTAGAGCGAATTTTAACCTGACAGGACCGTCCGTTTTGGAACAACGCTGGGTCAACTAACCAATTCACTTCTTTGATAAAAAGCGTATGCTGGGCAAGGGCATGATGCGGACCAACAATTACACGCTTACTTTCTGGCTCTAACCGTATAACATATAAAGGTTCAGGGGCTGCAATTCCCAAACCCCGCCGTTGGCCCACGGTAAAATTAATGATACCTTGATGTTGACCTAAAACTGTACCTTGCTGATCCACAATTTCCCCCGGATCAAGGGCACCAGGGTGCAATTTTGCAACCACTGATGCATACCCCCCGCTGGGGACAAAGCAAATATCCTGACTGTCTGGTTTCTCAGAGACAGCAAGATTAAAACGCCTAGCATGTTCACGGGTTTCTGCCTTGGTCATTGACCCCAAGGGGAAACGTAAATAGTTTAGTTGCTCTGGGGTGGTGGCAAACAAAAAATAACTTTGATCCCGATGATGATCAACAGCCCTATACAGTTGTGGCCCCTGGGAAGTTGTGCGCCGCTGTACATAATGGCCTGTAACTAAGGCTTCTGCCCCTAAATCTTGGGCAGTTGTTAATAAATCACGAAATTTGACACGTTGATTACAGCGAATACAGGGTACGGGGGTTTCCCCTTGAAGATAACTATCCACGAAATCATCTATGACCCCCTGACGAAACACACTTTCATAATCCAGCACATAATGGGGAAAGCCTAACCTGTCGGCTACCGTCCTGGCATCATAAATATCTTGGCCAGCACAGCAGGCACCCTTTTTATTAACCATTTGCCCTTGATCATAAAGTTGCAGCGTAATGCCAACAACTTGGTATCCAGCCTCCACCATCAGGGCAGCAGCAACAGAAGAATCAACCCCCCCCGACATGGCAACTGCAATGCGTGCTTTGGGGCGAACACCTTCTAAGAAAACAGGATTCAATGACGTCATTATATTTTTGAATGTAAAACTGATTTTTGGGTCATAACATTACGCCCAATTTGTAAAATAGCATAGACCACTAATAAAGGATAAATCCATTCTAAGGTCGCCCCCAGCCATTGGCAGATTACTTGAAACCCTAACAAGGACATACCAAAGGTTAAGATTAGGGTTACGATAATGGATTGGGGACGACTTAAACGGTTGCAACTGATTTCCTCTTGCAAGAAATCAACGAATAAGGTTGTTAAAACAGTAGCGGTAGCCAAGCAAGAGACAGCCAACGTAAAAGCCACAAAAGGCACAGCATACCTGCCCAAGGCATGGTTAGCAATCTCAACTAACATGGACTCGGGCGCGGTCGTTTGGAGATAAGGGGCATATTTTGCCCCTAATATTGTAAACCCAACATAGACAATTCCTAACAACGCTGCCCCCATTAAACTAGCCTGCAACCCATAGCGAAACAGTTGTTGAAAATTTGGTTGAAACTGGCCTTTTTCGGCTAGCTGTATTTTTAAATATTCATAAATCGTACACGCAAAAAAGAAAGCCGCCATCAAGTCCATGGTTTGATAACCCTGGCTAACGCCTAACCAAAAAGATTCTAATGCTGGTTGGGCAGTGGGTAGTGTCTGTTCGCCATACCACAAGCCAAATCCAATCAAAAGGATAATGCTGCCTAACTTAAAGGGGGTTAAAACCAACCCAATAATACTGACGATCCGGTTACGTTTCCAAATTAAGGCCCCTGTTAGCAAACAAAATCCCAAGCTAAAGACCCAAAACGGTAAGGCAGGCTCTAACACCGTTATGCCCCCGAAAGCAACCGTAATACAACGCGGGATCACACCAAAGGGTCCCATCAATGTTAACATCATTAAAACAAGGGTGAAAGAAACACCCTTAGTCAGACTGGCAAAATAGGCTTTGCGATCCCCCTGATACTGCATTATACCTAACAACCCCAGAAAAGGGACACACACAGCCGTTAGAATAAATCCTAAAATTGCATAAGGATAGCTAGCCAGGCTTTTAAAGCCAACAAGGAGCGGAAAAACCAAATTCCCAGAACCAAAAAACATAGAAAACATGGCAAAGCCAGCCGTTAAAACTATTTTATAAGAATGCATAAAAAACCTCTTCACACCGTATATAGGGGATGATGGGCCATAAAACCAGAAAAAGGTGAAAAAAATAAAGACAAGAAAAAATTAAACCAAACTATCGACGTTAAGCGCTCCTTATTACCATGGCTATAACTGGGGACAAAAGCAGAAAGAAAATTTATGAATTTACCTTCTTAAATATAAATTAGAATAAAGATTAAGACCAAAAATTGACACTATTTTTTTCTTTGATTTTTTGCAAAAAGCCCCTAAGTATTTCCTAACACTTTATTAATTACCTTATTTAAATACCTATGAAGATTCTACGTTTTTTCAAAAACAGCCTTTACTTAACCGCCATCTTTTCTTGTACCATTTTTAATAGTTGGGGACAGGAAGGGGAATTTCTACCCGGCTTTAAAAAGGGATTTTTAGATAAATCCAAGCATACACGCAAAATCCATCCAGATAAGGCCTCTGCAGATGTTGACTTATCAGGTAATCAACTCCAAAAATTTGTCTGGGACTCGAACCATTCTCAAAACTACAATGCCGAATGGTTAAAAAAGCTTTTCGAAGATCCTAAAGCGTACAAAGGGTACTATAATCACTTACTAGAGCGTAAAGCCATTGTTAGACAAGGACAACCGTTTGAAGTAGGAAAGCAACTCCATGAGATAGACTCTTCTCTAAGGATAATACCTGTTAAAGATGATAGCTGGGTTAAAATCCTGTTGGCCTGCTGTAATACCACGGAATTAGACAATACTTTTGCCACACTATTAGACAAGAGCGACGTTATTAAAGGTAGCTTTTTCCTAAGCCCACGAACCACCGCTCATTTCCCTAATACGTTTTTTGATCCAGTCCACGGGTATTTTTCTTGGGTCAATCCCCTTAGCCAACAAAGAATCTATCGGTTATATTC
>ERZ1066127.574-NODE-574-length-18392-cov-12.319900_pt1 | contig 18392 bp, 14 predicted proteins | sample MGYA00382774_ERZ1066127 | MGnify/ENA primary metagenome ERZ1066127 (study PRJEB33369, sample SAMEA5778357) | biofilm metagenome | biome: Industrial cooling water; feature: Water cooling tower basin; material: Biofilm | place: United Arab Emirates | collected... | reverse complement strand
CAGTTGGTCGAGACCGCATTGCTCAATCTCATCAATTTCCAGACGCTCATCGCCACCAAGGCCGCGCGCGTTTGCCATGCTGCGGCGGGGGCTCCCGTGTTGGAATTCGGCTATCGCCGCGCGCAAGGTGCCGATGGCGGACTGTCCGCCAGCCGCGCTGCATGGATCGGTGGATGTAGCGCCACCTCGAACGTGCTCGCCGGCAAAATCCATGGCATTCCCGTGCGCGGCACTCACGCGCACTCGTGGGTGATGTCCTTCGATGACGAACAGGAAGCCTTTGATCGCTATGCGGATGCGATGCCCGATAACTCGACGCTGCTCGTCGATACCTACGATACTCTCACCGGCGTTGATCGCGCCATCGAAACCGCCCGCCGCCTCCGCGCCCGTGGTCATCAGCTCAGCGGCATTCGCCTTGATTCCGGCGACCTCGCCTGGCTCAGCCAGCAAGCCCGAGCCCGTCTCGATGCCGCCGGTTTTCCCGAAGTGAGCATCGTTGCCAGCAATGACCTGGATGAGCACCTCATCGAGAGCCTGCGCCATCAAAACGCGAAAATCGATGTGTGGGGTGTGGGCACCAATCTCGTCACTGCCGCGGATCAACCTGCGTTAGGTGGTGTTTACAAACTGGCTGCCCTGCGCCGTGACGATGGCAGCTGGCAACCGCGCATCAAACTGAGCGAACAGCGTGCCAAAAGCTCCATTCCCGGACGCCTTCAAGTGCGCCGTTTCGAACGCGATGGCGAGTTCATCGGCGATGCCATTTACGACATTGACGAGCCCTTGCCGCCATCGCTCACTATCGTCGATCCCGATGAGCCGCTGCGCAGCAAAGCCATCCCGCACGATGCCGAAGCGATCGATCTTCTCCAGCCCTTTATGAAACAAGGCGAACTGGTGCGTGAGATCGAGTCCCCCACCCTCGCCCGCAACCGCTGCCAGCAATCGCTCACAAAACTCCACCCCGCCATTCTCCGCCTCACCCATCCCCACCGCTACGCCGCAGGTATGGAGCAAAGCCTCCACGAAGGCCGCGAGCGCATGATCCAACAACAACACAACACTCCCCGGTGAATGCCCACATCACATCATGCCTGTTAGGCGGCGCTCTGGGCGACTCCGTGGGGCTGCCCTCGGAGGGCATGAATGCCCGCCGCATCGCCCGCCTGCGCTCAGGACCGTTGCGGCAGTCGCTGGTGTTCGGCCGCGGCATGGTAAGCGATGATACGGAGCATGCGGTGATGACGTTACTCAGCTTGCACGAGTGCGATGGTGATGTGCATCGGTTCACGAAACAACTCGCCCGCCGCCTGCGTTGGTGGTTTGCCGCGATCCCTGCGGGCATTGGTCTCGCTACCGCGCGTTCGATCATCAAGCTGTGGCTCGGATGTTCTCCGGAAAAAAGCGGCGTGTTTTCCGCAGGAAACGGGCCGCTCATGCGTGCGCCGGTGATCGGTGTCTGGTTCGCCGATCAACCGCAACAGCGCAGGCAATGGATTCATGCCTCCACTGCCATCACCCATCGCGATCCACGGGCGGAGGAAGCCGCACACCTGATCGCCGAAGCCGCTGCCATGGCCGTGAAGCCATGTGGAAATCTAACTGAAATTCTCGTGCGACTGGAACAACTGGTGGTGAGTGAAGAAATGCGCATTCGTTTCGCCCAATTGCGCGAACATCTCGCCGCGCGGAAGAGTGTTGCGGAGTTTGCGGATTCTTTTTCGCGCCGTCGTGGATACGTTTCCGGTTTCGCCCCTGACACGGCGGCAGTCGCGATCTACGCCTGGCTGCATCATCGCGGTGATTTCACCCAGACCATCGAGGCCGTCATCCGCGCCGGTGGCGATACCGATACGGTGGCGTTTGTGGCCGGATCGCTGGCGGGAGCGGAAGTCGGCATCCATGGTCTGAACCACACGTGGCTTGCCACACTCAGCGACTACCCGCTCAGTGCCGCCTATCTGCAAAGCCTAACGGATCATCCACGCCAGACCTTTCCTCGCTGGCCCATTCTCATCGTGCGCAATGTCTTCTTTTTCCTCATCGTGCTCACGCATGGATTCCGCAGAATATTTCCACCCTACTGAACAAGATCATGTCACGCATCAAAGCCACAGTCGTTGCCCTGAATCAAACGCCCCTCGATTGGCCGGGCAATGCCGCGCGCATCCGCACGGCATTGTCACAGGCGCGCGAGGAAGGTGCTCAGCTCGTTTGCCTGCCGGAACTCAGCATCACCGGCTACGGTTGCGAAGATGCGTTTTTTGCGCACGATACCCATGCGCGCGCGTGGCAGGCCTTGCAGTCGCTGCTGCCCGAAACGCGCGGCATGATGGTGGCCTTCGGGCTTCCCGTGTCGCACCAGCATGCTCTCTACAACGTGGCCGCCCTTGCGGTGGATGGTGCCCTGGTGGGTCTGGCGGCGAAACAAAATCTCGCGGGCGATGGCATTCATTACGAACCGCGTTGGTTCAAGCCCTGGCCCACCGGAATCGTGGATGTGTTTTCCTCACCGGAGGGCGCTGCGATTCCCATCGGCGATTTGGTGTTTGATATCGGCGAGGCGCGGATCGGCTTCGAAATTTGCGAGGACGCCTGGGTCGCGGAGCGTCCGGGCTCACGACTCGTGGGCCGCGCCGTGGATGTCATATTGAACCCCAGCGCCAGCCATTTCGCCTTCGGCAAAGCACAAGTGCGGCGACGTTTCGTGGCCGAGGGATCGCGCTCATTCGGCGTGGCCTATCTTTACGCCAATCTGCTGGGCAATGAGTCCGGGCGCGTCATTTATGATGGGCAGCTTCTCATCGCGGAAAAAGGCGAGATCATCGCCGAGAGCACGCGCTTTTCCTTTCACGATGCGCGCCTGCTCAGCGCCACCATCGATCTCCAGGCAGGCCGCACGGCAAAATCGCGCCTCGCCAGTCATCACCCGAGTTTGCCCGCCCATGCGGATCCCGGCGTGGTGAAACGGGATTTCCCTTGGCACTTTCAGCCCGCCGATTTCCAGCCAAAACATTTCCCTATCAATCTAACAAAAGAAGAGGAGTTCACCCGCGCCGTAGCCCTGGGACTGTTCGACTATCTGCGCAAAAGTCACTCCAGCGGCTATGTCGTATCGCTCAGTGGTGGTGCTGATTCCGCGGCCGTTGCCTGCCTGGTGAAAATCATGCGAGATCTCGCCGTCGCCGAGCTCGGTGAACACGCACAGGAAAAACTTCCCGCCACAGATCTGAAGCAGTTGCTGCTCACCGCCTATCAAGCCACCGAAAACAGCGGCCACACCACTCGCGAGGCGGCACGCGTGCTCGCCGATGCGCTGGGAGCGACGCATCATGAACTCGACCTCGGGCCCATCCATCGCGCCTATCTAGAGCTGATGATACAAGCACAGGGCGAGGCGCTGGTTTGGGAAAAACATGACATCACGCTGCAAAACATCCAAGCCCGCGTCCGCGCCCCCGGCATCTGGATGTTCGCCAATCTGCGCAACGCGCTGCTCCTCAGCACCAGCAACCGCAGTGAAGCGGCCGTGGGCTACGCCACCATGGATGGCGACACCGCCGGCGGGCTCGCGCCGATTTCCGGCATCGATAAACTTTTTCTCCGCCAATGGCTGCGCTGGCTGGAAACCACCGGCCCGGACATCAACGGCTCGCGTCATCCCATCCCGGCACTCGCTTTCGTCAACCGCCAATCCCCTACCGCAGAACTGCGTCCGCAGGATGCCGCACAAACCGACGAAGACGATCTCATGCCCTACGAAGTGCTCGATTTCATCGAACGTGCAGCCATCCGCGATCACCTCGGACCCGCTGCTGTTCTCGAACTGTTAGAGGCGCGTTTTCCAGATCGCTCGCCCGACGATCGCCTGCGGTGGACCCGTCGTTTTTTCACCCTGTGGAGTCGCAATCAATGGAAACGCGAACGCTACGCACCCGGCTTCCACCTCGACGATGAAAACCTCGATCCAAAAACCTGGTGCCGCTGGCCCATCCTCAGCGGTGGATTTGCCGCAGAACTCACACAACTGACATCATGAAAGCCATTCAAGCCGATATCACCACGCTCCAAGTGGATGCCATTGTCAATGCCGCGAACTCCAGCCTGCTCGGTGGTGGTGGGGTGGATGGTGCGATCCATCGCGCTGCCGGTCCCGATCTGCTCCATGAATGCAGGCTCTTGGGCGGCTGCCAGACAGGTGAGGCGAAAATCACCAAGGGCTATCGATTGCCCGCCAAGCACATCATTCATACCGTGGGACCGGTCTGGAACGGGGGCACGCGCCGCGAGGCGGAATTGCTGACAGCCTGCTACCGCAACTCGCTCACACTGGCGCTCAAGCATGGCATCGGATCCATCGCCTTTCCCGGCATTTCCACCAGGATTTATGGTTATCCCATCGAACCAGCAGTACGCATCGCTGTCACCACCTGCGCTGAATTTCTCGTAGCGCACGATCACGGCCTCGATGTCATCTTCTGCTGCTTTTCCCCGCACGATCTATCCATTTACAAAACGTTACTCCATCCATGAACGCCCTGATCCTTGTTGATATCCAAAACGACTTCCTGCCTGGAGGCGCGCTTGCCGTGCCTGGTGGCGACGAAGTCATCCCCGCCACCAATCATCTCATGGCAGAGTTCGACCTCATCGTGGCCACCCAGGACTGGCACCCGCCGGATCATGGGAGTTTTGCCGCGAATCATCCCGGTCACGCGCTGTTCGAGACGATCGATCTGCACGGCCTGCCGCAAACGCTGTGGCCGGTGCACTGCGTGGAAAACACCCACGGTGCGGCCTTTGCGCAAAGCCTCGACATCGCCCGCATTACTCACGTATTCCGCAAAGGCACACGACCGGACATCGATAGCTACAGCGGATTTCACGACAACGGCCATCGCCACAGCACAGGCATGGTGGAATGGCTGCGCGACCGTGGGGTGACCCATCTCACCATTTGCGGACTGGCCACCGACTACTGCGTGAAATTCACCGCGCTCGATGCCATCGACGAAGGGTTTCACGTCACACTGGCCGCCCACGCCTGCCGTGGCGTCAACCTCCAGCCCGGTGATGTGGACAGAGCCATCCACGAAATGAAACAACGTGGCGTGATCATCGCATCACCACCACCTCATCACTCGTGATGGGAGGCATCCGGTGAACTGAGGTGAAAGGTTTTCACCGCTTTGGCTCTCAGGGAAATGGGAAGCGAGGGATAGAGCCCTCCGGCGATGAGGATCATCACCAGCAAGGTGAGCGGCCAGCGCTCGCGCGGCAGGGCATCCGGGATCTCGATGACATTTTTCGGCAACACTCCCAAAAACAACACGCTATACAGTCGCATCAGATTGATCGCGTTGAGCGCGGTGGCGATGAGCAGGAACACGCCCATCACAGGATGATGATCCTGCACGCCATGAAACAGCAAGTCTTCCGCGCAATAGCCCAGTGTCCCGGGCAGGCCCACCAGAGCCAGGCCGGACAGCAGGAAGAATGTCGCGAGCCGCGGGGCTCTGACGGCAAGACCGAGGTGCGCTGTGGGATCGGCCACATCGATGACCCGCACTTCCAGAATCCGCACCACCGCAATCAGACCGGTGGATGCCAATGCCACCACAGTCCAGTGCAGCATGCCGCCCATGATTCCCGCGGAGTTCGAGGCCAGCAATCCCGATAGAATGAAACTCGCCTGACTGATGCAGACCAGGCCCATCAGACGGCGCGGCTTTTTCTCGGTCAACCCGCGCAGACTGGTGATCAACGCGGTCACCAGGGCCAGCAGGCTCAGGCCATAGAGGGCCTGATGGGCGAATTCGGGCAAATGCGAGGTCTCGGCACGCGCCACCAGCAAGGCTCCCAGATGGGAATTGAAAAGCAATGACTTCGGCAGCAGCGGACCGCTTTCAAAGGCACGCAGCGTCCAGGAGTGAAGCGGAAACAGGCCCTTGCGCATCACCACTGCGAGGAGAAAAAACACCAGACTGGCGTGGGAGATGGTGGACAAACTGGAGACCTGTGACGCGTGCAGCAGAACGGTGGCGATGGTCAGCATCACCGCACTGGCGATGAGCGCGATGCTGGTGTGCTTGCGATCCTCGCTCGGTCCGAACATGCCCGTCACAAAGGGAAGGCAGGTCAGCCACCAACCGAGATTCAGTGTCACCCAATGGGCGGACGTGTAGATCAGGGTCGTGCCCGCCACCAACACCAGAATTCCCAATAGAGAGGAATCCCTTACATCCCGGCGCGGCGCGAGGCATACGGATAGGATCGCGACTAACGTGAACACCACCAAGGGCAGACCATCGACGGCGTCCGTTTCCAACCAGGGCAGGAGCGGATCCAGATAGATTTTTTCCTCCTGGCTGTGGATTTTCAGAAAGGCTGCCAGAAACAGCAAGAGCGCCAGTCCCAGAAAGCCGAGCGCGATGCGACGCGGAGAACGCAACTGAAAACAGGGAGCGCAGATGATGGCACCGATGATCAACAACAATAGGCCGGAGGAGAGAAAGGGCAGGGAAAGATCAGAGAACATGATGTAAAATCGTTAGATTGTTTCGCGTTTGGCACGCACGGGAAGTTCCGGCGATGAAGCGCCGGACTGCTGAGGTCTTTTGTCTTTCGAGGGTGAAAGCTCGATTTTTTCCACCAGCCTGACGATGAAGAACAAGGGACGAATGAGCAAACGGTCCCAAAACGCGTCGTGAAAGCCGCGAAACAAGGTGAAACAATAGAGAATGCGCTGCCAACGATCCGAAACCATGCGATCATAATGGGCACCGGTGGCGCGCAGCTCGCCGCCCGCACCGGAATGCAGGCGGTGGTAGTCGCTGAGCATCGAGGGTGAACGCAGAAACTGCATGGCGCGCACAATCGCATGGCCCATCACATGAATGAGTGCGAGAGTGTGCCATCCCAGCGAGATCTCGACGAAGATGATGCCCAGCTGCGTTTGTGAGGCATAGGCCAGCGAGGTTTTGGCATCCGTGCTGATGCGTTGCATCATCGTGCTGAGCACGGCGGTGGTGAGGCCGATGAAACACAGAAGTCCCGTGGCAACCGATGATTGGCGGATGAGGGGCTCGGCACGCAGCAGCAGGTAGGGACCGGCGTGCACGGAGATGGCTCCGTAGAAAATCGCACTGGAGGGCGTGGGGCCTTCCATCGCTCTTGCCAGCCAACCGCAAAACGGACCTTGCGCGGATTTGCCACTGGCAGCGAATACGATCAGAATCGGGAAAATCGTCATCATCACCGGACTCACTCCCGCCACACTCCCATCCAGGGCGATTTCGCGGAATCTCGCCCAATCGGCGGCACCGAACCACTGATGCGCGAGAAACACCGACACCAGAATGAACAGATCCGCGACACGATAGGTGGCGAAAACCCGCAGCGCATTGCGCACGGGTTCCGGGCGATACTGGAAAAACGAAATCAACATCACCGAAGTGATGCCCACCAACTCCCAACCGGCGATGAGCAAGTCCAGCGAACTCGCCGTGAACACCAGCAGCGCGCCGAAGGAAAACAGCACCAGCAGCAGGAAAAAGCGCAGGAAGCCGGGATCGCGGTGGAGGTAGGTGATACTGAACGAACCGACTATCCCGCTCAGAATGATGGTCAGCCCCGCGAACGGCATGGTGACGGCATCCCATTGGAACGACATCGGGTATTCATAGTGATCGAGCACAAACCAGTGCCCCATGTTGATTTCGATCGAGTGATCGGCATCCTGATAGAGCTGCCATGAAAGTGCGAGAAACGCCAGGAACATGACGGCGTAGATCGTCTTGATGGTGAGCCCGATGCATTTCTCCCCGACACTGAAACCCAGCATCCAGGAAATCCCTAACAACAAGAAGGTGGCGAGCGGAAGGCCGAGAATGACAAAAAACAATGGAGTAGCATTCATAGAAAAGAGTTTCAGGCGGAAGTGAGAAGTTGTGGACAGATGCGGGCCAGGGGCAGATGTTCGCGTTTGCCGCGATAGTAATCAATGGAGCTTTTTGCGATGGGCAAGGGTTCTTCATCCCCGCTCAGGTCCTCCCACACGCCATCGCCGCGATAGACCTGGATGCCACCATGATCGGGATCCAGTGCCGCCAGACGGATCCAGCGGTTTTCCAAAAACTCCTTGAGCAAGGGATTGGCATGAATGACCGCCAGCACCCGCTCCGGCGTGGTTTCCACCACAAAAAGAATGCGCACCGGCTCGTGGATTTCCACGGTTTGCAGGGGCAGGCCCGTGCGCAGATCGCCCTGATAGCCGTTCATCACGCCTAACAGACCGCTGATGTTGTGAGGGAGTTTGGTGCCGCAACCGTAGCGCTCGTTGTCCACCGTGCTGAAGTAGTATTCCAGATTGATGCCGCCACAGACGGGAATCACCGCGCCGAGCACAGCCGCAAGATAGCGGTCTTCCGAATCATTCTTGACATCGTAGCTTACGAGAAACGCCCGGCGGTCGAGGAACAGACCTTGCGTGGTGGAACGCCGTCCCACCATCGCCACCGCATTGGTGCAGTGGCCGTACTCCGGCCGAGGTTCGCCGAGGTGAACCGACCGTTCCTTGACATGACGCAGCGCGGCGCTGACCGAGCGATGGTTGTTGAAAGACTCGAAACGTCTGGTGCGCTCATGGGCCGCACGGGCGCGGGCCTCATCGAGTTTTCCGCGCAATTTCACCAGATCGGTCGCGTGCGAGGAGGGCATCAGATCGGTATCAAAGAGCTCGACATCATCGCTGCACGTATCGTGATAGCCGCCGATGAACCAGGTGTCTTCCGGCAGCAATATGCCGCGCTCGCGCAGCAAGGTCCGCACCTCGGACTTGTTCGCCATCAAAGCAAAGAGCCGGGCATTCGGCGCGCCGGATCTGCCACCGCAGGCACCGCAGCAATAGGCGGAGACAAACGGATTGTTGAGGCTGCTGCTGCCATGCCCCAACACCACCACCAGGCGCGCGTGGCCTTTGGTCATTCCCATGGGGTGCAGCATGTTCGCCACACGATCCGCCATTTACGCGATGCTGAAACCGGACAGGAGTCCGGTGGTGGCGTGGCGCGACTCATCGTCATTCCGCATGAACTGCAGCTCGGTGCGCGGTTCCGGAAGAAAAAACGCGTTCAGTTTCTCCATGATGCGCGCAAAACGCAGCGGGGCCAGAATGCGGAAGGCCATCGGAAACAGACTGAGAAATCCCAGGCAGGCCGTGCTCACCGTACCGCGCACCAGAGTCCTGCTGCCGATGCTGGCCGTGCGTGTGAGTTTCGCCCAAGTGCGGCGGGCCTTCTGGCGGACATGACCTAAGGAATGATCTTCCTCCACCGCAATCTCAGCCACCTGGTGGGCCGGCTTCACCACCACCGGACAAAGCGACACGCCGTGAGGGTCATCGAGTCCGGTGTAATCCACCGCGCAGCCGAAAAATCCCGCTGCACCGTACGTTTCGATCAGTGGCTCCACCTCTTCCAGCGCACGACGGATCGATTCCTCCCGTTCATCGATGCAGAACACCACCTGCGCCTCGAGTCGATCGGATTTCTCCACCACCGCCGGCATAGCGCGATGGCGCGACAAGGGAATCAAAATCTGACGCTCATGGCGCAGCTCGTAGGCGAGATGCAGCAACCTGCGGCGCTCCCACTCGTTGCACAGCTCCAGTTCACGACAAAGTTCATCGAACTCCGTCTCGCTCAGACTGGCTAACAACTCGCTGTGATAGCCTAACAATTGACAGGCATCGAACAACCGGGCCTGGTGGGTGAGAGGATCGTGGTAGGCCATGGCACCGACCGGATGACTGCGCCACCCGGTGGTCGAACCCGTGATATTTTTCAGCACCACCGTCGTGAGAATCAGGCGCACGGACAGAAATTCCATCAAGGAAAACGAGGGACGTTCATGCGGAGCCAGCAGCGGATCCACTTCCAGGCAATGAATCATGCCGGCCCATCCGGGCAAAGCGAGCAGTTCCTGGCGGATCAGCGCATCCCAGTCCTGCTCCGGCACACCCAGCCCGGCAAGGAGGGCAAGGACCGTGTCTTGCGCGCTTTTTTCCGCAAGGCGTTCGCATTCTCCGCGAATGCCGCGCAGAAGCACCGGCCAATCGCTGAGCCAGGTGGACGTGAACAAAGCACGCGAAGCACCGAGGAGACCGCTCTCACGATCCGGCATCGGCCAGTAGGCCAGCCCTTGATCAAGATAGGAGCTCACCAGCCGCACCAGCACCGGATTGACCACTTCATCGAGAGCAATCCCGTGACTTTCCTGCAAGGTTTCCGCCGGACGCGTTGGTTGCTGCGGCGCAGCCACCGTTGCGACCTTGTATCGGCTGGTGCACACGCGCCACAAGCGATCCGGCTGATCCGAGGCCAGGGCTCTGGCCGCGGTGGGAGGCAGATCATGGCGGAACTCTCTGAGGAAATTTCCCTCCTCGATCTGCCAGGTGAGATTGCCGTGATTGACCCGACGCACACCGGGAATGAGCAACACGCGGCGCAAGTCCCTGCGGGTCAGGCGACCACCTAACAAAACGGCATCCGCTTCACGAGCCAGCACGGCATCGATGTCCTGATCGAGAATGCGTCCGTTCTGCCGATGCTCCTGATAGGTTTGCTCGGAAAGATACGGCTCCGCATCAAAAATTTCCGCCGCTTTCACCACGGCTTTTTCGAAAGGCATGTGTTGAAAGGCATGCAGGGTGTTGTGATGAACAAACACACCGATAGGGCCTTGCGCGGGCAGATAGTGGGTGGCATGCTCCAGCGCGTGGTGCAGCAACGCGGCCGGCGATTTCTGAGCCGCATGGTGCTCGCAAGCGCAAGCGGTGCCGTGGGAATGTTCGCTGTGATTCATGGTGTGTGCGCCTAGTGTAGCAAAAGCTTTCCGCAGATCCTATACCCTCCGCAGGGTATATTAACACCGGTGAGGGGGGGGACCCCCACGCAGGGGCGAAATTTACCCTGCGGAGGGGATGGTTTTCTTTCCACCCGACCTGCTACTTTCAGCAGCGTTACGGAAAATCATCCAACCACCATGTCATCACCAAGCAACCAAACAAAACCGTCCGCAGGACCCACACCCGTGGGAAACCTGATGGGTATGAAGCAGAATCTACGACAAGACATGCTATCGGGATTCCTCGTATTCCTGATCGCCTTGCCGCTGTGCCTGGGCATTTCCATCGCCTCGGGAGTCCCTCCCATCGCCGGGATCTTCACCGCCATCATCGGTGGCATATTGACACCGTGGATCAGCAACTCGGAACTCACCATCAAGGGGCCCGCCGCCGGCATGATTGTCATCGTGCTCGGCTGCGTGCAGGAGCTCGGTTACGAAAAAGCCCTCGCGGTGGGCGTCGTCTCGGGACTGATCCAGATCATCTTCGGCAAACTGAAGTGGGGCACGCTCGGTGAGTTTTTCCCCGTAGCCGCCGTGCACGGCATGCTGGCGGCGATCGGCGTGATCATCATTTCCAAACAAATCCACGTCGCGCTCGGTGTCACAGCCCACGCGAAAGAGCCGCTCGAGCTTCTCGCGGAAATCCCGCACAGCTTCGCCAGCATGAATCCGGAAATTGCCCTCATCGGCGCGATTGCCATTTCCCTGCTGTTTCTCCGCATGTTCATCAAACACAAGGTGGTGCAAGCGATCCCCGGACCCATGTTGGTGCTTTTGGTCGCAACCCCGCTGGCACTGTATTTCGGTGTGAAAAACGAACATGCCTATCATTTTCATGGTCATGAGTATCACGTGGGTCCCAAGTATCTGGTATCACTGCCCATGAACATGCTGAGCGGCATCAAGTTTCCGGACTTTTCCTCACTCGCCTCGATGGCCAGCCTCAAGTGGGTGGTGATGTTCTCACTGGTAGGCACACTGGAATCGCTGCTGAGCGCGAAGGCGGTGGATTTCCTCGATCCATGGCAGCGCCGCACCGATCTGAATCGCGATCTGTTTGCTGTTGGTGTTGCCAATACCCTCGTCTCATTCATCGGCGGCATTCCGATGATCAGCGAGATCGTGCGCTCCAGCGCCAATCGCAACAACGGCGCGCGCACGCGCTGGGCGAATTTCTGGCACGGCATCTTTCTTCTCGTGCTCGTGGCTTCCGTGCCATGGCTGATCAACAACATCCCCTTGGCCGCGCTGGCAGGCATGCTGGTGTTCACCGGATACAATCTGGCATCGCCCAAGGAGTTCGTGCACATGTGGCACGTGGGCAAGGGACAGCTCCTCGTTTTCCTTGTCACGATGATCGCCACACTGGCCACCGACCTTCTGATCGGTATCGCAGCAGGCATTTTGGTGAAGTTGATCTTGCATGCCATTTCAGGGACCTCGGTGGGCAATTTGTTCCGCCCTCATGTGGCGATCAATGAAACCGACGGCATTCCCGTAATGACCGTATCGAAATCCGTCGTCTTCAGCAACTGGCTGCCACTACGCAAACGCATCCTGGCGATGAACGAGCACATCACGGTGAAGATCGATTTATCCGATGCTCATTTTGTCGATCACACGGTTTACAAAAAATTGCAGGAAATGGCCCAAGACTGGAAACTCGAAAACCGCGAGCTGATCATCGAGGGATTGGACGAACACACGCCCGTTTCCCACCACCCCGAAGCCGCCCGTTTCAAACGCGCATGATCTGATTCTATGAAAAACTTACTAACTCTCCTACTCATCGGAGCAAGCGGTCTTCCCTGTCTAGCGGACGAACAGGATTCCAATGGAAACCTTTGGCTCAACTATGTGGGGGATCACCCGATCCTGGGAACCAAGTGGGGCATTCATTTGGAAGCCCAAGCAAGACGCGCGGAAATGGGTGATGACTGGCAGCAATTGCTGCTGCGACCGGGGGTGAATTATCAACTCACCCCTGACACTACGCTGTCACTGGGCTACGGATATGTGGAAACACACCGTTACGGTGATTTCCCCGCGTTGCATGACTTTCCCGAACATCGTTTCTGGCAACAAGTGGCGCATAACCGGAAGTGGATGGGACTGGACTGGACGCATCGCGTGAGACTCGAACAACGCTGGATCGGCGAGATGGAAAAGGATTCCGATGGTGACTGGGATGTGGGGCACTGGCGTTATGAAAACCGTTTGCGCTACATGCTGAGAGCCACCTTCCCACTGACCCCGTCCAAGAACACCTACCTGGCGATGTCCGATGAAATTTTCATCAACTTCGGCTCCAATGTCGTGGGCAATGAATTTGATCAGAACCGTGCCTTCATCGGCATCGGCTACAAATTCAACAGCACCACCAAGTTGGAAATGGGCTTCATGGAACAGACCGTGCAACGACGAGGCGGTAAGATCTGGGAGCACAATCACACCCCGGTGATCTGGCTCGTTTCGAGTCATCCGTTTTAAATTTCGACGGCACATCATGGCACCGTCACCCGCTCCCGAGGCAGCAGGATCTTCACGCATAACCCATGCGGAACCCTATTTCCCAGTTCCAAGGATCCACCACACTCCCGGGCGCGGGCCCTCATGCCGATCAGTCCTAGACTGGAAGACTGTTCACCGGTGCTGGGCGAGAGACCCACGCCATCGTCCTCAATAATCAACCGCAGAGTATGATCCTCCATCCAGAGGCGACAATGCACGGTTGATGCCTGGGAATGCCTCGCGACATTGGTCAATGCCTCTTGGGCGATACGAAACAAATGCGTTTCCACTTCCGGAAGCAGCGGGACTTTCAGGTTCGAGTCAAACGACACATCGATGCGACTGCGTTGGCCGAAACGGTCCAGCAACCAGCGCAGACCTGCTTCCAGGCCGAAGTCATCGAGAATCACAGGACGCAGCAACTGGGAAAGTTCGCGCACGTTGGCGATGGCTTCATCGACGAGATGCAGGCAATCGTTGCGTTGATCCGAGGACATGGAAGCGGGATGCACCAGATTGGCCCGCACCGCCGCCAGCGATTGACCGAGTTCATCATGAAGCTCGTGGGAAAAACGGCGTGCGGTATCTTCCTGGGTTTGCAACATGTGCCAAGACACACGGTTCAATTCATCGCGCTGCCATTGCATGCGCTCGATGCTTTTCCTCGCGATCAACACCGTGGACCCGGCGAATACCAAAGCGAGCAGGAAACAGGAGGCAAGCATGACAGTGGATCGATTGCCCAATTCATCCAACTCGACATGCATGCGCTCATCCATCTCAACCCAACTACGTATGTGTTGCTGGATCAGATTGTGAATGATTTTCACCACGATGTCGTGCTGGGCGAACATTTCATCGATGCGGGCGATGCGCCCTTCTCCCTGCGTGTGAAAGTCGGTTGTCGCGATCTCGGTGAATCGTCGTGACGCGTCTGCCAATTGACGCCACGGATCAGTCTGTAATGTTTCCGCCGCCTGATCGGCCAGCACTTGCAAGGCCTGATCCGCACGCAACAACTCGTCGTATTTTTCCTTGGCTTTATCACTGCCCGGTCTTGAGGAAAGCTGATGAAGCACCTGCGTGAGAATGTCCTCCTGCACCTGAATCTCATGCAGCAACTGCGCATGCACGAGGTGGTTTTTCATCGCTAACAATGCATCGCGCCTGATCTGTTTTTCCCGCAAGGCGACAAGGGTGGCTACGCCCAGGATCACCAGAACCATGCCGAATCCCACAAGGAGGATGCGCATGACGGCTTTGCGATTGGCGTCATCAGAGATCGTGGGCATGGTCGTTGTATTATTTCGGTGGCAACATTCAATCAATCAAGCCGTTGCGCACGGCGAAGCGCACGAGTTCCCCCAAGCTGTGAAGATTGAGTTTTTCCATGATGCGGCCGCGATGGGCCTCCACGGTGTAAACGCTCAAGTTCAACGTGCTGGCGATTTCCTTGTTGGTCTTGCTCTCCGCGATGAGTTGCAGCACCTCGCGTTCGCGACTGGTGAGCAGATCGATGGGATTGGTGACATGCTTGCGGTAATCATCGAGCACCGCCTCGCTCACTTCCGGACTGAGAAAGCCCTTGCCACTGGCGACGAGGCGCACGGCACGCAGAAAATCCTTGGGGCTGCAATCCTTGAGCAGATAGCCCTTGGCTCCGGCGCGCAGGATTTCCCTGACATACACGGAGTCCTTGTGCATGGACAGGGCAAGCACACGGGTTTTCGGGGAGACTTGCAGGAGACGGCGCGTGGCTTCGATGCCGTTTAGCTCGGGCATAGTGACATCCATGACGCAGACATCGGGCTGCCATTTGTCGCCGAACTCGACCGCTTCGCGTCCGTTGGAAACCTCCGCAATCACTTCCATGTCCGGCTCGGCAGCGAGAATCATGCTGAAGCCATGACGCACCACGGCGTGATCATCCGCCAGCATGATGCGGATTTTTTTGGTTTGCACAGAGGCAGTGTGCCAAACTTCCGCAAAAGATACAAGTGGCAGTCGTGGCAAATGCTTTGTCAAAACTCGGACAAAACGATAGAACAAACGCAAGCGATGAAAGACCACGGGCCAGAGCAACGGATGCGATTTGTGATCGAGCTCGGGCGCGCGCTGCACCAGTGCGGGGCATCGAGCCAGCGCATCGAAACACATCTGACCAATGTGACCCGCATGCTGGGGCTGGAGGGGCAGTTCCTGTTCAGCCCGACGGGCTTTACTTGTGTGTTCTGGCTCGACGATCCCTTTGACCAAACCATCCACATCGAACGCGTAAGTCCGGGGGATCTGAATCTCGGGCGCTTGTGGATGATCGACGCGATGGTGGAGAAGCTGGGCAGCGGACAGATGGAAATGGATGCCGCTGTGGAGGAGCTGCATCGCCTGGCGAGTTCCCCACCGCTCTATCCCCCGGCGGTGCATGGATGCTGCTGGGCGCTGACCGGCGGAGCCTTCGCGGCTTTGCTATCGGGAGACTGGAAAGATGTGATCGCCTCCGCCTTGTTAAGCGTGATGACGTTTCTGCTGTTCATGCTGAGCACGCGCAACCTGCGGCTGGGTTCGCTGTTGACGATTCTCTCACCTTTTCTCTCGGGCGTGATGGCGCAGCGCATTTTTTCGTTAGGTTATTCCATCAATGTGCCGTTTGTCGTGTTGTCATCGGTCCTGGTGTTCATTCCCGGGCTTTCGCTGACGGTCGCGATGAGTGAAATTTCCGCGCGGCAATTGATTTCCGGCAGCTCGCGATTGGTGGAAGCGATGATGAATTTGTTGCTGCTTTTGTTTGGAGCGATCATGGGCATTTCCCTGGCCTCGTGGTTTTGGCCTGCGGGTGAAGCCGTGCCCGCGGCATGGCCCATGGGTGCGGGAAAAAACTGGCCTGCGGTGATCCTGCTTTCCATCGCGCTGACGGTGGCGTTCAACATTCCCTGGCGCAAAGCCATCTGGGGCATGATCGCGTGTGCGATCGCCTTTTCCGTGTCACAGGCCATCGGGCAATCGTTCGGCATGAGCGCCGGGATGTTTGGCGGAGCCATGGCGGTGGGACTTTTCAGCAATGCCTTCGCCCGCATGGCCAAGGCCCCTTCGTCAGTAATCTCCACGCAAGGCATCATTCTGCTGGTGCCCGGCAGCACGACCTACATGGTGCTCAACCAATGGATCGCGGGCACGGCGGTGCTGCCCACGGCGAACATCGGCAGCCAGGCCTTGATGTTGTTCGTGGCTTTGGTGGCCGGACTGCTGTTTGCCAACGCGCTGTTGCCACCGCGCAAAAGTCTGTGAAGTCAGCGACCGCTGAACATCACGCCGGCCATCGAGCGGGTCATGAGATGGCGTAGCGGACGGATGGGTTGCATGGCACGGAACATCAGCCGGCGCGGTAGCGCGAGCCAATCGCAGGACGACTGGAAAAACGGGGTGAGTCCGCGGGTGGCGGCCCGATAATAACAAATATGGGCAAAGCGACGGCGTGTGTATTTCTTGAGCGCCAGTGGCAAGGGGTATTTGCCCACACAATCCGCGAGGCATGCGGCATCCATCAAGGCCAGGTTCACGCCTTGGCCGAGCTGGGGACTCATCGCATGGGCGGCATCACCCAGCACCACGATGCCGCGGCCTGACCAACGCAGCAGCCTCACATCACCATAACGCGCGGTGATGATTTGCGACCAATCCGTGATCTGGGCAAGCAAGGCTGCGGCTTGCGGTTCGTATCGGAGGATGTTGGCTTTCCACTCATCGAGCGGCTTGGCGCGGATGGCGGCGTCATCGGCCAGCGGGATGCTCCAGAACAAGCTGACCAACTCGGGAGCATCAGGACTGCTGCGTCCGGTGGGCAGGAAGCCGCAGAGCACACGTGTGCCATCGACGATCTGGTGAAGTTTGTTCGAGGCAAACGCACCACGGTTTTCACCGATGAACCAGTGCGCGCCCCAGGGATAGGAATGATCGACAGCGGCGGGAGAAACAAAACGCCGCAAAGAGGAGCGGGCACCATCGGCAATGATCAGAAGATCAAACGGACCCTGTTGTTCTCCTTCATCGTCATCCAGTGTCCAGCGCCCGTCGTGCTCGTGGGCGTCGAGGATTTCGCGATCCCAGTGCAGGGAAACGCCGGCTTTTTCCATCGCATCTAACAACACCTGCAACAGCACGGGGCGATGGAGTCCCAGCCCGAATGAGCCGGGTTTCCAGTCCTCATACTCCAGCTTCATCAAAGTGCGTTGATGTTCCCAAACAAGCAAAGCGGACACGTGGGAGCCGAGCGGCAGGATTTGATCCAACAATCCCATCTGCTGCAGTACCGACATCCCGGTCGGCTGGAGCATCACCCCGGCACCTACGGCACGACATCCGGCGGCTTTGTCAAACACCTGCACACGGTGTCCCTGCCGCGCTAACAGAATCGCTGCCGCCGGGCCTGCCGTTCCACAGCCGACAATGCCAATGCTCAGGGCTGATGGGTGCTTGAAATCCATGTGAGGGAGACACTAACGATACTGTTTCCGCCCTGCAATCCCCTTCTGTGCTCTCGCAGAGAGGATCATGCGCGGGGTCGTATCAATAATCCTTGCCGGTCAGGCTCTGGAGAACGGATTCCTGCCACTGGCGCAGCGCGGAGCGGAGCTTGAGCACGCGCTCCGGGTGCTGGCCACTGATGTCGTTTTTTTCCGCAGGATCTTCGCCAAGGTGATAGAGTTCCGCCTGACTCTTGCCCTTTTGATCGCGGACGATGAGTTTGTAATCGCCGTCGATCCAAGAACGCGCGCCTTGGTAATCCGCCTCGGTGATGGTAGTGTGGCGGAAGTTCTGGAAGTCACGGGTATTTTTTCCACCTGACTTTTTCACGAGGGGTGTGGTGCCTTGTTGCCACTGCGGATCGATGTAGGGTTGCCTGTTCGGGTCAGCGAGATGACCGGTGTGGAATTCCCAAAAAGCCATGGGCGTGAGGCGCGCAGCTGATGTAC
>ERZ1066127.573-NODE-573-length-18396-cov-16.771441_pt1 | contig 18396 bp, 27 predicted proteins | sample MGYA00382774_ERZ1066127 | MGnify/ENA primary metagenome ERZ1066127 (study PRJEB33369, sample SAMEA5778357) | biofilm metagenome | biome: Industrial cooling water; feature: Water cooling tower basin; material: Biofilm | place: United Arab Emirates | collected... | reverse complement strand
CCCTTCTTCATAGGCTTGCGTGCCGCACCGTAGCCACGCACTTCACCGCCTTTCTTCATGCCCGCCTCGCGCCGCGACGGGTCGTTGGCGCGATTGGAGCCGCCCAGCATGCCGGTTTTTTGCTTGCGCATCGGCATCATCGCCTGGGCCTCTTCTTCGGTGCGCGGGCGCGATTTGCGCATCTCACCGACGGTCGTCACCTTGTTTCCGCGTTGCAGGATCTGGGCCATGGTCACTCCTTGGTGGTTCGCTCGGATTCTACCGAGGGGGTGTCGTCCCTGCCAAGGGCGGCGGCACGGCATTTGCGGTACTGCCCGGCTACTTCCACCAGCTTGAGCGTGGTGTCGCCGAACGTGTCTTGTTCAGGGGCGAGCGGGCTTAGCGGGGGGCACGCTGCCACTACCAGGGGGTTCGGCCCGGCCAGTAATGGCGTTGTTGAGGGCGCGCATGCCTGCAGGGTCATGGCGGCAGTCGCGGTACTGCACGCGAGTGCGAACCTCCCGAATAACGGGCTGGGTGACTTCGACATTTTTCACCTCGATCTGAGAGAGCAGGTCAGCCACCTGCAGGTCGCGAGCAGCCACTGCCGCCGTTGCAATGTCCTCGGCACGCTTTTGCCGCGCGAGCTCTCGGTCCTGACCGACCTCGATCCCGTAGAAAAACACGCCCGCCACACCAGCCACTGCCAGCGCCGCGCCGCCGAGAGCCACGTACAGATTCATGCCAGCATCGCCTCCACAATGGCGCTGGCCACCGGCCACTTGCGCGCCTGGTACTTGGCCAATTCCTCCGGGTTGCTGATGAAGAACGTCTCGACCACGATGCCGCCGGCACGAACGAAGCCCAGGCGCCCGCGCGCCGTCTTGCTCTGGTCGATCCAGCCCTTGTCACCCCGCACCGGCGTCTCAAGCACACGTGCAATGGCCTGAGCAATTCGCTGCGCCATGAGGCGGTCGCGTGGCAGCGACACGCACTCGACGCCCCGTGCAGCGGGGTTGGTGAACGCGTTGGTGTGCAGTTCGACAGCGCAGGTACTGCCCGGCACAAGCGTCAGCGCATACGCAAGCGGCAGGTTCTGGCGCCAGCCGCCGTCGGTCAACACCGTGTGTAGCGGCGCCTTGGTGGTGGGGTCCACGACGTCGCGCAACTTGCTCGCGACGATGTCGCGCAGCTCGACCATGAGATCGGCCTCACGCACGCCCTGGGCCACTGCGCCCGGATCGCCTCCGCCGTGTCCTGCCGTGACGACGTACTTCATTGGTTCTTCATCCGCGCGAACATGTTCGCCAGAAACGTCACGAAGGCCGTCGCCGCGACGCCTTGCGAGGGGCTGAGCCCCACCGCTTCGAACAGCGCTTGCTTCTGCGCATCGTCCAGCATGATGAAGGCGCCCATAACGGCTGCGCCGATGCCAGAGACCCACATGCTGAGCCAGGTCCAGGCCTCGCGGGCGTCTTCGACCCAGAAGGGTTTGTGCTGCGGTGCGGTCATGGCTTGTCCACCTTGTGCTTGAGCTCTTCGTAGATGCTATTGAGGTGGTCGTCCATTTTCTTGTCCAGCCGATCGATGCGCCCGGTGACCGCGGTGGTCATCTCGCGCATGTTGTCACGCAGCTCTTCACGCGTGACGTAGCCGCCAACCACCAAGACGTTGAGCTTGGTGATCTCGGCCGCCTGGTCGTGCAGTCGCTTGCGCGTGTCTGCCTCGCGCTCTTCGATGTGCTTCTGCACGGCTTTGATTTCACCCCACATGGTGTTCATCCACCACGCCATGCCCGCAAGCACGACGCCGATGAGAGTGTCGAGTAACCATAGTGCGTTTCCTTCCGCCATGTCGTTCGGCCTCGGTCAGCAGTGGTCGGGGTCAAAGGGGTTGAGCATGTTCATGCAAAACCACGCGGCTGCACGCGCACGCCGTGGGTATCGCGCTGCATGCGGGTGTGTTTGCCATCGGTGCAGTCGCTTTGACACCGTCGCTTCTCGCGGTAGCTCCAGCGACACAACTGTGAGCACCACGATGTTGAGCACGACGTCGACCAGATACGCGTACAAGACCGGAGGCACGGCGAGCGCGCGGGGCAACGCGTGCAGTTGCGCCCACTTCTCGCGCACGTGCATCGCGAACACATAGCCGTACCAGCACAGCACGACTTGAAACAGTGTCTCAAGCAACGCCACAGGTCTTCAGCGCCGCGCGCAGCTCGTTGGTTGTCTGGCAGGCATCGATCTGCAACTGAACCTGCGCATACTTGTCGCGAATCTGTTGGCGCGCGGCTTCGGCCGTCTCTTCAGCGCCGGGGAGGCGCTTGGCGATGGCTTCGTCGTGAGGAGCGAACTCCTCGGCCCGTTTGGCGCGGCGCAACGCATGCGCCACTTCTTTCGCCTTCACCGGGCATTCGGTGCAACCGTCGGCCGAAGCCTTCCACGCGGCGCGAAACAGCCGGTCCTTGGGCATGTGGTCGGTGTCGGTCTCGATGGGGTTGACGCCCATCGGAATGTCTTTGCGCCACACCTTCTCGCACACCCCCAGAATGGGCGTCAGCACCGAAACGGACCCATCGGGGTTGGTCCATACCACGCGTTTTTCGGTCATTTTTTTGATCCTCAGATCACGATGATCATGTTGACGTCCGTCAGATCCGTGCCCGCACTCGTTCCGTCCCAAACGACAAAACGAATCGCCGATGTGCCTTTGGCTAAGATGCCCACGGACCGGCTACTCGCCGCAGACCCCCCTGTATACGGGAAACCGACACTGAAAACAGCCGAATACCCGGTGCTTGGGAGCGCCGTTGCGAAGTTGACGGTGTAATCACCCACACCGTTGTCGGTGATGGAGCTGATGTTGCCGCTGCCGGATGCTGCTGGCGTTCCGGTTCCGTTGAATGCGATCCAAGTGCGAACAGGAAAAAGCGGGGCTGCTCCGTTGATCTGCCCCCACCGGGCTTCTCGAAAGGACAGCACCTCCACCACGTTCGTGCCCGTCGCCCGCAAAATGCACGTATCGCCCGCCTGCACGCCGATATTGCTACCGGTCTGCGTGACGATGCTTGCGTTGTTCATCAGCGTCAACGCACCGGCGAAGCGGACAAAAATCAGCCGCCCGATCGCCAGTGAAAACGATGATATTGTCGTTGTCCCCGTGATGTTGATGTGGTCGGTCGCAGGGGCCAGCGTTGTCAGATCTACGTTCGATGCGCTGGCGACGTCAATGCGTGCTTGGTTGATCGGGAGCTGGCTTTGTGTGGTGCTGCTGCCGACAGTTCGCCATCCGGTTCCATCGGTGACGACAAAAAGCGACTGCCCTGCGGTCAGCACTTTGGTCGACTGCCCGTCAATCAGCTCGGCTCCGCTCGGGTCGAGTGTGATGCTCCCGCTCCCTGCATTGACCACGCCGAAGCTGAAGCCGTCGCCCAGGGTGGCCGCTGCGTTCAGCCAGAGCGTAATGGTGTTGGTGCAGAAGATGACGTCACCGCGATCGCCTTCGACGACGGTGTAGTTGGCCGTCTTGGCCTGCGTGCCCGCAGCGAGCGCGCCGAGTGAACTGAGCACCGATCCGTTGGAGCCCGTGCCGGACAAGGGCGGCAGGCCGATCGCGTTCGTGACGTTCGTGCCATCGCAGTACAGCAACGCGCGGCTACCGTTGGGAATCGTCACGCCGCTGCCAGCGGCGGTCTTGAAGCGGATCGACTGCCCGCCCGAGGTGCCGTTAAGCACCACATATAGCTTGGACACCGACGGGCAGATCACGTCCCGGGTAGCGGTGAGCGAGCCGCCGCTGAGCGAGATGAACATGCACCGGGCTTGGTCCGCCGCCTCGTTGGCCGTGGACAGCGTGAGGTTGGCGTCCGTCATGGTGATCGCGGCGGTGCCAGCGATCGCGTCCTCGACCAGCTCGGTTAGGCCGTTGTTGACGGTATCGCCCCAGGTGCCGGTCAGCTCCCCGGTTACCGGGAGCACCAGCCGCAGGCTTGAAGTGTATGAACTGGGCATCTCAGGTCCTCAAGGTTCTATGTCTCGCCACCTGGGTGGCTGGGCGTCGTTCACATCGGTCCAGCCGGGCGTCTGCGCGTTGGCGACATTCTGCCAGTTGGTGGTCTGGTTGTCATTCACCGGCGTCCATCCGGGCACCTGCGCCGGGTCCACCGGACTCCAGGGTCGCCCGCCCGCGTCGGGCACTGGGTTCCACAAGAACGCAAAGAGGGGGCGATCTGCGCTCTGGGCCCCCGTCTGTATCGAGACGCTGATAGTGTAAGTCAGCCGCGGCGCAGCCTCAACGGTTGCGGCCTCCAGCACGGTCACTTCGTAGATGTTGGCCGGGCGATCCACGTCCGTCGCGTCCGCTCCCCGCGCGGTCTCCGCGATCTGCAGAAACACCGTGGCCCGGGCATCATCGAAATCGATACCCCGAGCGGAGATGGCCACCTGCACCGCCGCCAGCAGCTGAGCTGTCAAAACGTCCCGAGCCGTACCCGTCTCGCTGACCGAGGGGCGGAGGGTGCTGGGGGCCACTGTCAGCGTCTCTGCGGCGCGCAGCACGTCGCTCAAGGCGCCCGAAAAGCTGCTGGGTGCCACACGGTCATCCTGCGCGCCTTGCGCATTCTCGACCGCCACCGCATCGTAGACCGTACACCCCCATCCTGACTGTCCCCACGACCCCGTGCCCCAGATGGCCAAACGAGGTTGCGTGTCGTCAACAATTTCGTCAGCGGCACTTGCGACCTCGGAAACGGCCAGGAACACCGTTGTCTGCGCGAACAGGACTTCCGCCGCGAGCGAGGCTTCGTCCACCCGAACCACAAACGCCGTCGACGAGAGCACTACCTCCGAACCTGCCGCAGCGTCCTGAGCAGCAGCGTTCAGCGTTGCCCTGGTGCTGCTTTGGTCTTGGCCCCGAGCGGAGTCCGCTGCCACGCCCTGAAGCGCTGCTGCTGCCGCTGCTGTATCTTGCCCCCGAGCGGAGTCCGTGGTGCTGACGTTGAACACGTTCCCCGCGGGTGGGGGCGCGGCAAAGAAATCGGACGCCAGTACCGCTGACGCCTGGGGCTGGTCCCAGGTATCGGAGCCACCCCGCAGGCCCGCTGGCAAGTCGCGCTGCGGGTCTTTGATGGCCATGGCTTACCCGTGGGCGATCTTGCCCTGGCCGCGTACCGTGCCGGTTGTGGTGGTGCCGCAGCGCATGATCATCTGCAGGCAGGAGTTGTTCGGCACCTCGGGCAAACCGAGCAGCGCCCAGTCGAACATCTCGGTCTTGTTCAGCAGCGGTGCGCTCACGCTGGTCCGCGGCCGGGTTGCCGTGATGCCGAAGTTGCCGGCCGTGCCGGTGGTAGCCGACAGCGTCACGCTGTTGACCGCCTTGATGAATATCCCGGCCACAGCCGACACCAGCGGATACAGGCGGCCCTGCCTCGGCGTGGCGCCCAGGGCGATGGCCGCCAGGTTGCCTGTGGTGTCGTCGTTGTACGTCACGGCCACGGTCGCGTTCACACCGGTCGCGCCCAGCGCGGTGTAGACCTCCAGCCACCACTGCACGTCGCTGTAGTTGGCGTCGCCGATGCGATCGACACCAGGATTGGTGGTGACCAACGAGAGCGCGCCCTGCGCAGTGGTCACCGTCCCGGACAACCCGCTCATGGCGGCCAGCCGATCGTGGATCTCCAGGTTGCTCGCGCTGTTGCCGAACTGCACCGCCAGCCATGCCAGATAGCTGGTCGCCGGCGCGGTTTGGTTGGCGAAGCCGAAGGCGCCCACCGTGGCATTGGTCGGAACTGCCGCAGCACCCGGGGCGGCGCCGGCGCCCGGCACGCCGGTGGCGGTCCACAGGCTGAAGAACTGGCCGGCCGCAGCGTTGGCCAGCGATGCCTTGTCGATCACGAGGCTGCTGCTGTTATTGCCCAGCGCGTCGATCAGCTGGTCTCGAGTGGTGATCATGCGGAGGCCTCCAGATAGACGGCATCGAAGCCCCCGCGATCTCCCAGGATGTACACGGTGCCGTCGTCGTCCGTGTTGATCACTTCCGTCACGATGTACACCTCGGGGAGGCTCTCGGTGAACGGCGCCAGCACGCGCACGGTGTCGCCCACATTGAACACGCTCATACGCTGCCCCTTTCCTCGCCGACGCTCACAGAGCGTCCAGGCTGAACTGGTAGGTGACGTTGACCACGTCGCCGCTGGCCACCGTGCGGTCGCCCGGAGCCTGGAAGTCTGCAGCCGAGAACAGAACGCCAGTGGTGCCACCCTTGGTGTTGTTCGAGATCAAGAACGCGCCGCCCACGGTGGTGCTGGCGTTGATGCTGAACTGGGCCGGCGAGGCGCTGTTGCTGATGACCGAGGGGTCTGCGGTGGTAGCGGCAGCGAAAGTGGCCGCGGGGCGGGTGGCCGCCGCGTATGCCGTCACTTCGACCCACCCCGGGTGCGAAGCAGCTGTGTCGGCCGCGGCGGGGTTGTTCGACGCAGCAGCTCCGTACAGACCGATGAACCACGCGGCGGTGTACGCCGAGCCGAGGAAGTACTTGTCGTTCATGTCCTTGAGGCCCACGTTGACCACAAGGTTCGGGGACTCGGCCGTCCACTTCAGGTTGCCCTGGGCGTCGCGGCACTCGACGAGGAATCGCCCGCCTCCTGCCACACGCTCGGTCGGTTTGCCACCCATCTGCACAGCGGCGATGGCGACATCGGTGGTGTTGGATTGCTCTTTCATCTAGGGCTCCTCAGTTGACTGGGTTCCGGACTTGGCCGGACCGGTATGCGTCCTGGCGTAGTTTACCGTCTGCGAGCTGCTTGAGCTCGGCCATCGAGGCCTTGAAGGCCGCATCGTGCTGGGTGATGAGGTCCGCGTCCAGCTTCATGAACCGTGCTGCCTCGACCAGCATGCCGTTGAACAGCGCGGGGTCGAAGTTCTCACCGAGCCAGCTGGTCCCTGCGTCGACGATCGATGGCGGGTACGCAGCGAAGTGCATTTCCACGCTGTAGGGCGCGTCCGGCGTGGGGCCCAACAGCGCCGTGTTCTCGTCGAAGAGCGCGTAGACCTTGGGCTGCCCCGTCGTGGCGGGGTACGGATATACCTCGCGCACGTAGTTCACGTCCTTGTTGAGCAGGAACTCGTAGCGCCCGTCCGCCAGCACCACGGCCAGCGAGTAGGGGAAGAGAAAGCCGTTGGGCAGCGAGAGGTACTGCACGCCTTGCGAGACCGTGCCGGTCTGGTTGCGCCGCAGCACCGGCGGCTGTACGACGTTGAAGACCTTCTGCTCGGTCAGCCGCGCAAAACGCGCGAGATCGTCCGCAGAGAACGTGTTCTCCAGCGTGTCTTGCACGGCAGCGCACAAAGTGGTGTAGTCCATGCTCAAATCCTCTGTAGCGTGTACGCGCGCTGTATTTTGCACCCTTGTTTGACCGCGTTGGTCACCGCGCTTCGAACAACACCGAAGTGTGCCGCAGCGTGCGCTTGCGACAAGAAGCAAACCTGAAGCTCCTGGCAGTACAGCGGACGCCATTTGGCCCGCGCAGATCGCGCCACGGCCTCTTTCGAAATGCGTCGGCCAGTAGATGCAGCTGACTGCCGCGCTTTTACTTCTGGGCTCGCCAATGCTCGTTTAAGCCCCTCGACGCGGCGTCTGCGCACTTCAGGGTCTGCCCACTCCTGTTTTCTTGCAGTAGAAGCGCAATGGGGCGGACGTACTTTTTTGACATGCCCTATCCACCGTCGCGGCGTTCCGACAGCCGTCGGCGTCATCACGATGTTGTAGCTTGCCAGCGCCATACACCGCTCTTCGTACTCGAGTCGTTGCGTTGGAGAGCACACCAACAACGTCTGCAAACAGAATGCCTCTGGGCCAAATGCATCCCACGCGCTTTGCAGCTTGTACGAATGGTGCGCCCTCGCGCGCAGCCGCGACGTGTGCAGGTGGTACCGCCGGTCAGGGCGCTGTATCGTGCTTCCGATATACCGCTTCCCATTGACGCGGTTCACAATCGCGTAGACGTAGGCCACTGAGGTCATGGCGGGATCACTCGCGATTCTTCAAGCGCCGGGTCGGGGCGTGCGTCACGCAGCGCCTGCGGGTCATCGACAGGATACTTCCCGAGGAAGTTCTGTGGGTGATCTGGGTCGTAGCAACTCGGGCACACACGCACGTTGATGACATTGCCGGCCACAGACTCTGTCTTGAGCTCCGAGTAGCGCGCGCGAAAGCCACAACGGTCGCAGAAACCGAACGCGTGCTTGCCCGATGCGTACTTGCGGCCCATCAGCAGATCCTCGGTACGATGCGGATGTCGGCCTTCTCGCGGTCTTCGTCGCTTGCGAGCTGCCATGCCTCGTCGTACTGCGCCTTGAGCGTCTGCATGCGGTCCAGCGCGCCGGGGACCTTCATCGACAGGTAGTAGGCGAGTCCAGCGATCATGCAGGGCAGGAAGCGGAACGGCAGATCCTGGGTGTTGACGCCGTCACCCGCGTCCTGCACACGGCGCAGGCGCCAGTAGACGAGCGAGTAGGCCTGCACGTTGTCAGGAACGGGCCACACGGTCAGCCGCGGCGCTTGGGCCTCGCGGCGCAACAGCATCTGGATGGGGCGCCCCGTGATGGTCTTGTTGGGGATCGCCTGGTACTCGGAGAAGCTGATGCGCGTGATGGTGATGTCTGCCTGCGTGACGCCCACACCGGTGCGGACCACCGCGTCGAGCATGTCCACCGTGTCGGCCGCAAGGGTGTAGGTGTCCGTGCCCGCCACCAACGGCAGTATGACCTCTTCGAAGGTCCACATGTTCAGCCCACGGTTGGCCCAGTCCGCGAACATGAGGTTGAGCGAGCGCCGCGCAGTGCGAAAGTCGTAGCCGCTGCGTGCCTCGGAGCCGCACCGCTCGTACGCCTCTTCGATGGCTTCGGCGAGGTCGAGGTTGAACGCTGTGGTTCCGGAGGTGGCCATCACTTGCCTTTCTTGGGTGCCTTGCGCTTGTCGGCAGCGACGAATTCCTTGCCCACCTTGACCGGCACACCTGCCTTCTTGGCGAACTTGGGGTTGTGGGCCACGGCCTGCATGAAGCGGGCCTGCTTGGGCGTCTTGCTGGGCATCTCAGGCTCCTTGTAGGTGGGCGGGTCGCATGAAGCAGCGTCGACCGTCAGACACTTTGAAAAGACCCGGCCACGGCGCTAACCCGTTTGCCCGCCCGTATTCAGCCGTAGAACGCAACCACGGACGTCAGCGCCGTGATGGTCGCGTGGATGTCCGTCGAGAACAGAATGCCCTCGCCCGGAATGAGGATGTCCTCTTCTGCGTTGGCCAGCACATCGAGCTGCAGCAAAATCGGACCCGTCGCGCCGCCGTCACGGAAAACAACCGACCCTGCGCCGGCTGAACCCGTGACAACGACGCCTTTGAGGCGCGTGCGGGTGTCCACCATGGTTCCGGTGGCTGTCGCACGCGCGGCTTTGACGTCGTACTGCATGCGCCGCCCCTATCAGCTGTCGGCGAACGGCGTGCCCACCGCACCGGAGCCCAGCACCACGCCCTCGACCAGCCACTTGAGCGACTTGAGCGCAGTGATGCGCACCCAGGTGCCGGCGATGCCACCCGTGGTGTTGCCGTTGAAGTTGATGAAGTCGTTGGTGGCGCCAGGCGCGTACCCGGTCGTGGCACCCGCGGTGTCGGTGTCCACCATCAGGATGGAGCCCACGTACTTGTCGGTGCCGTCGGTGCCGATCTTGACCGCGGTGGCTGCGGTCTCGATGAAGATCATGAACTGCACGCCCTGGTTGTTGAGCGTGTTCGGGTCTGCGCCCGGGCCGGCACTGGCGCTGTCGGCCGTGGCCACCAGCGGGGGCAGTGTGATCGTCAGCGACGCATCGTTGGTCGTGAGAATCTTGCCCGCGTGATCGGCGACGGTGAGTGCCAGGGTGTTGGTGCCGTCGGGCACGTTCACGACGTTGGCGGGGCCTTGGGAATAGAAACCCGCCATGGAGCGGACGGGGCCTTGGAAAGTGGTGCGGCTCATGCTGCTTCCTCACATGCGAGTCACGCGCCTGTCTGCATGTCGTCTGCCCGGCCAGTCGAGGCGCGCTGGGTGGTGGTGTCCGGGTTGGGGCATTATGTCACCGGCCTCGAGGGAATGCCAGTGCCATGCTATCGGGCGGTAGTGCGTTCGACTTCGCGGCGTTTTCTTCCCAAGGTAGCACCTGCAGATTCCACGGTACGTGGAGCCCGCAGACACTGTCACTGCGAAGCGGGTAGATGTGGTCCACGTGGTGCCTGCGCCCTGTCATTTTTGACAACCGGTACGCTACCCGGTACATCTCGCGCACTTCGGCCTTCATGTCGGCGTCAAACCACGGCGGTGTAGCCTGCCGGTAGCGTTTTCTACGAGCGGACGTATCGGCTCGGACCCAGTCGATGTTGGCCCGCTTCCAGGCGGAGCGGTATGCATTTTTTAGGCTCGGCGGCGCAGCCTTTGCGCGCTCTATGACCTGCTCTCGGTTGACCGCGTAATAGCGTTTCTTGGACTGTAGCCCTCGCTCAGACCGGTTGTAGTCGGCGAAGTATTCGGCGCGGGCCACTTTGCCGCGCTCCCACTCGGCGCGCAGACACTCCAGGCACGCCCCTTTGGTTTTGCGGGGGGCTATGTGGCCGTGCTTGCAAGGCTCTCCGGTGAAGTAGTAAGCCGCCCCTTGTGCTTTGGCTTCGGCTCGGGTCTTGGGTAGGGTACTGACGTCCATGTGCTTCTCCTTCGACGCCAGTGTACTGTGGTTTGATACTGGAAACAAGCCCCCGTAAAAAAGCCTCCCGAAGGAGGCTTTTTGTGGCCCTTTTGCTTACGCGCCGGGGCTGGCCCACATGCCCAGCGGATCGCTGAACCCGAAACTGTAGCGCTCTCGGGCCTTGTAGCGCATGTTCCCCGTGTCGAAGTCTCCATCGGTTCCGGTCTTCATGGCCACGCGGCGGAAGTGCTTCATGCCGTTGGGCACGTCCGTCTTCAGGAACCAGGCGTTCGGGTCCGTCAGGTAGTGGTTGGTGGTGTACCCCTGCGGGATGGCGCCCATGTCCTTCAGCGCGTTCAGGTCGTTGTCAGCGGTGCCGACACGGCCATCGGTGTCCAGCAGTCGCTTGGCCACGAACATGAGCTGCGGAGGCACGATCATCTTCAGCGGGCGGGCGGCGATCAGCAGGCCGCGCTCGTCCGTCCACTGCGAGATCTGGATCACCGCGTTCTCGAGCGAGGTCTCGTTCAAGTCCGCACCCGTGGTCGGGCGGTTCGCGTTGGTCCCGCCGCCCACCAGGGGGTGGTTGGTCGCGAACAGCGCCACACCGTCACCGCCGATGGCGGTCGTGAAGCCCGTGTTCAGGATGGAGGCAGCCTTCACCTGCTTGGTGTGCGCCATCGCCCGGGCCAGAGCCTTGGTGTAGCGCGCGCCCAGCGAGGCGTACAGGTTGTCTTCCATCGCTTCTTCGGTCAGCGCGAAGCCCAGCACGATGGTCTCGTGGACGTAGCGCGAGGTGTAGGCCTCTTGCGCGTTGTCGTACGCCATCGCAGCGCCTTCGGCTTTCACCGGGGCAGCGCCGAAGCCGGAGAGTTTGGTCTCCTCTTCGAACGAGCGATCGGACGACTCGGTCTCGTAGATCGCGGTGTGCTCCTCGGCGTACTTTTTGTACTCGAGGCCGAAGAGTGCGTTCAGCCCAGGGATCAGCTCCTTGAGCATCTGTGCGCGTGAGATTGCCATGATTTGCTCCTCAGATGCCGACGGCTTGGGTCAGGCTGTGATAGCCCGGGTTGAACTTCACCAGCACGTCGGGGAACGCGTCACTCACAGGCGAAGCGAATTCGACGATGCGGAACGCAGCGGTCGTGGTCACCACCGTCGACTCGAAAGCCGAGGTCGAGTTGCCAGTGCGCGTGCTGCCCGTGCTGGTGGTCTGGGCGGCCGCCAGGAAGGTGTTGGCGCCCAGCGCGGCTTGGGTGATGGTGCCGTCGAGCTGCACTTGGAACAGCACGTCGGGGTCCGAGACGATGTACGCCTTGATGCGCGTGCCGCTCGGTGCCACCGTGTTGGCCGGGTAGTACTGGCTGTTGACCAGCTGGCCCTGGGCGTTCACGTACTCGCAGCCCACGAACACGCCGATCGCGCCGGTCAGCGAGCTCGCGCCCGCCGGCAGTGCGTTGGTCGTCGCGTCCGCACCGGTCGCCGTGCAGATCTGGATGAAACCGTTGGCATTGATGAACACCAACGACCCGTTGAAGATGTTGGTGTTGTAGCCCGCCGGGTCGATGTCGTACTCGGTGACTGCACCGGCGTACGGCAAACCATCGGCGCGCTTGACGGGGCGAAGCCCGTAGGGTGCGGCAGTTTGTGCCATGTTGAACTCCTGAAAAGATCAGCCTTCGGTGCCAACCCGACGCCCGCGCGTCACCTCGGTGCGGCGAGCGGCGAACTTGGCCATGCGTGCATCGTTTTGCTGCAGGTACGTGTTGTCGACCGACTCCATCTGGCGCTGCGCCTGCGTCGAGTAGTACTCGTTGCGGGCCTGTGCCTGCTCGCGCAGCATCTTGCAGAGCAAGAGGCCACCGAGCTCGATGTTGCCGGACTTGGCAAGGTGCTGCAGCTCGGGATGGTCCTCGGCTTTCACCGGCTCCCAGCCCTCACGAATGCGCTTCGAGACGTTGCTCGGGTCCGCGGCGCCCACCACATGCGTTGCCACCCAGCGGAACACGTAGTCGGGATGCTCTTGCGGTTCGGGAAGCGCGCTCGGGGGCACGAACGCGGGTCGGTCGGTTTGAGCGCGTGACTCGAGGTCGCGCGAGATGCGGTTGTTAGCCATTCTTGGCCTCCTTGATCAGCTGTGCAGCGTACTGCTGCGGGGTCAATCCCAGGGTGCGCGCAATCGCCACCTGCGAGGCGGTCAGCGTGATCTTCTTGGGGGCTGTGGAACGGTTGGCCGGCGCGACCGGCGAGGGCGTGCGGCGCTGCGGTGGGTCGTCTTCGCGAGGACGACGCTCGGAACGCTGGCTGCCGACAACGTCGGGGAACAGCTTCTCGAGCTTGCTGTCGATCTCTTCGAAGTACTTGTCAGAGCGGGGGTCGACCCCGGAGTCCACCAGTTTTTTGTGCAGCCCCAGTGCGTAGCTGGCGACGTCTGCGTGATCCGGGTCGTTGAACCACGGGTTTCGCGACACCCACGCCTCGGTCTTGGGGTCCAGGCGTGGTTTTGACGTCGTGTTGGACGGGGTTTTTACCTCATCCGTCACGCTTTGTGAAGGGGGCAGCTTGAAGTTCTTGGCGTTTTCGAGACGCAGCTGCGCGCTGTTGAGCTCGGCCAACGCCTCCACCTCGGCCTCGGTGTCGTAATCGTCCTTGGCCTTCTTGAGCTTGGCCTTGGCCGCGCTCACGGCCGCCTCGGCCGCCTCGGTGGTGGCTTTGACAAACTGCTCGGAGCCGCTCTTGATGGTGTTCTCGTACTCCTGAGCACGAGCCAGCAGTCGCTGCGCGGTCTCGATCGCGGCATCACGCTCGCGCTGCAGCTGCTCGGCGCGACGGCGCTCGTCGTGGCGCGCGTGGGTCAGTTCGCCGATGCGCTTGCGGGCCCGATCGCCGTAGTTCTGCAGCTCCTCGTCGGTCGGGTCATCGACCGGACGGTCCAGGGGTCGTGCCTTGCGGTCGCGCTCGGGCGTGTCGTCGATGATCTCGACGTCGATGGTGTCGTCTTCGTTCGCGGGCTCGCGCGGCTCGGGCAGTTTGACGGTTTGGCCGCCATCGTCGTTGTCGCGCGGGTTGAGGTCGTTGAAGCTGTCGAAGTCGTCCAGCTCGTCTTTGGTTCCAGGCATGTTAGGCCTCCATCTTTGCGCCTTTTTGGCGGTTTGCACGTACTGTCAGCACCTGAAGGTTTCCGGGTACGTGGAGACCGGAAACAGTTTTGCCGTTGAGCGGCAGTATGTGGTCAACTTCGAAGCCCTTGAAGATCTGGCAGAAGCGATAGAGCCCTTCCATTTCCGCACGTTCTGGAAGACCAACCCACGGCGTAGCGCCCCGAATTCGACGCTGCCGCCTGCGCACACGCTCTATCTCAGGAGCGGGGTTTTTCGCATACGCCGCGCGCCGCATCGCCAGTACCCGCTCTCGGTTTTTTGCCGCCCATTCTGCTTGTTTTGCGGCGTAATAAGAGGGCTTTTTCTGCATGGACGCGACCGATCGCGCAATGCACTCTTCGCGCTTGCTCGCATAGTACGCATCAGTGACCTGCTTACGACGCGGGCTGCTTTTTGTAGCTGCCGTTTTACACGGTGTGCACCAGTACGCAAGGCCGTCCTTTGCGTCCTTTCGTGGGCTAAAAGCGCTCAGCGGCTTTTCACAGCCGCATCGTTTGCACGTCTTCATGCCGCAGCCCTTGAGATCCCTCTCGGGTCTTCAACCACAGCCTCCACCATGTCATCGTTTATGAGCCTGAATTCCTGACCACGGATCTTGATGCGCGTGCCCGCATAGGTACGCGTGATGATGAAGTCGCCTTCCTTGCACCAGGGCCCGGTCGGAAACTTCTCCTTGTCGGCGTACGCGTCGGGGCCCATCGCAACGACGAACAGGGTGACCGTGCCGATCTCCTCGTTGCGTTTGACGATGTCCGCCTTCACGATCGCGGAGTTCTCGAAGTTGTCCGGCGCCTCGGGGATCACGCACAGCAGCTTGTAGCCCACGGGTTTGGGCATCTGCTTGGCGCGTTGCTCGATCGGTGCGTCGAAGAACTCCTTGTCCTCCTGAATTTGCGACCCGCGAGCGAGCTCTCGGGCCAAGTGCTCGGGGACGATGATCCCCTTGGTGATGTCAGCGATGTCAGACACTGTCGTCTTCCTCGATGTTGCGTAGCGTGGCCTCGATGTGTTCGCGTGCGTACAGGAGGCCCCGGATCTGGCCGCACGCGTCCTTGTATTCCTCGAGGGAACGACAAGATCCTGATGCGAGGGTGTGGGTCTTGGCCTCCACATCCTCGTTGATGCGCCGAATCACTTCGGCGGAAAATTCCTTGATCATTCGCGGCTCTCCCCGATGTCGTTGTTTGCGTGGCGCTGCTGGTATTCCTGCAGCAGCTTGACGGCCAGCTCGCGGTCCTTCTGCAGGATCGTCTGGTCTTGCGCGCGGCCCATCATGCCGTAGTGCATGGCCTTCAGGCGCGTGTTCTGCTCGTTGAGCTCCTCGCTCGCGGTGGCCTGGCGCTCGCGCAGGCGCATGTCGTCGGCGCGCTGCGCGGCCTCGAGTTGAAGCTCCAGCTCGGCGATGCGGATCTTGTCGGCGTCGCCGGCAATCTTGGCGTTGGCCAGCTTCTCCTTGATGGCCGTCTCGCGGTCCTTGCGATCCTGCTCGCGCATTTGCAGCTGCAGCACCGGGTCCTGGGCTTGCTGTTGAGCCTGCGCGGCGGCCGCGGCCTGTTGGTTCTGCTGCAGCAACTCGCCTGCGGCCTGGGCCATGAGCGTGGAGATGGCCATCTCGACCTCGGGCGGCAGCTTGGCATCCACCGGCGGCAGGGGCATGCCGATGATCTGCTCGATGCGACGGCGATACGCGAAGCCGGCGTGCTCGGCGATGTGCGCCATGGCCGCGCCCATCATCATCTGCGCCTGCGGGTTCTGGCCGATGAGCTGCTGCATCATCGGGTCCTGCAGCGCGGCCTGGTGCACCGCCAGGTGCGCCTCGTGGTCCTGGTACGCGAAGGCCTTGACCGGCTCGCCCTTCAAGATGCGCATGTTTTCCGTCACCGGGTCCATGGGCTTCATGTCCTCGGGCAGCGGCACGAGCTTGTCGGCGTTCTTGACCCCCAGCACCTCCAGCATGCCGCGGTGCAGCTGGCGCATGTCGTAGATCTGCTGTGCGCCGTTGGCCAACTGGATGACCGCCTGGTACTGCACGAGCTTCTGCGTGAGCGTGGCCGCGTTGGGGTCGCTCACCGGCACCACATCCACCATGGTGAAGTCCTCGCGCCGCGCGCGGGGGTGCGACGTCTCGGGCTGGTAGGTGTAGCTGTCGTCGGCCTCCTCGGCGATGAGGTCGCGCAGCAGGCGCAGCTCCTGTTTCAGGCTGTTGTGCGTGCGGCTCTGCACGGCCGAGAGCACCACCATCTGCCGCTCGATGATGGCCAGCGTGGTGCCCACCGGGGCCTGCGCCGACATGTCGCTGACCTTCATCTCCGCGTTGCCCGGCAGCTGCCGCCCGGCCTCGACCACCCGGTCCATGAGCTGCAGCAGCGTGGGACTGGGCTCCTTGTAGGGCAGGGGCATGATGTTGTCTTTCATCGTGCCCGAGCCGACATCCACGTCGCGGAACGTGCCCGGCGGGATCGGCGTGTCGTCGCCCTTGATGCGCATGCCGCGGGACTTGAAGCCACCGGGCAAGTTGGCCAGCGTGCCCGCGTCGACGAGCTGCTGCAGGATGGACGTGGCCCCCTTGGCCAGGCCGCCGATGAGGTGCATCAAACCGAAGCCGTACGGGCCGAAGCCCGGCACGTACTTGTAGTGCACCATGTGCTGGCGCGGCTTCTCGCGCTTGTCGTCTTCACGCCAGTTGCGGCGCACGCCGATGACCTTGCCGCTCTCCCGCAGGATGGTGATCACGTAGGGCCGGGCCATGGGCTGGCCGGTGCGTTCGCCGGTGCGTTCGTCGCTCTTGATGCGCCAGAGCACCTGCATCTCGAGCAGGGTCAGACGCTCGTCGTCGTTGGCGCTGAAGCCCGTCTCGCGATCCTTCTCGTCCTGGACCTCGTCTTGCAGCCGCTCGGGGTCGGGCAGATCGCACTCGATGTACGTGCCCGCCTCCTGCATCTCGCGGATCTCGTGCGGGTACTTGCGCATCACGTGCGTGAGGCGCGGGGTTGTGCGGATGTTGCTCGTGCCGTAGGGCAGCACCACGTCCAGCGCGTCCACGTACGGCGAGGTCTGGCGGCCCATCGACTCGTCGAAGTAGACCTTCTTGAAGCCCGAGCCCACCAGCGCGACCATGAAGTACAGCAGCTCCTGTTCATCGCGGAACTCGGGCATCTCGTCGGTGAGCTGATGGTTCATGTCGGCCTGCACGCGCAGCGCCGCCTCCATCTTCTCGCGCGTCTCCTTGCCGATGATCTTGGTGAGCACCGGACCCTTGGCCGGGAAGGTGGAGCTGATCATCTCGGACTGGAAGCGAACCACCGCCTCCATGATCATCGGGTGCGTCGCGGAGAAGGCCCCCTGCCAGGGCTTGGTCTTCTCCTCCATCTTGAGCCCAAGCAGCTTGATGCACTCCTTGTAGACCTTCTCCCAGTCGGCACGTGCGCGCTTGTCCTGGTCGTAGAGCTCGACGAGGTCGGTGCCGAGCGTCATCAGCTCGTTCTCGTCCATGTCCTCGGCCAGGTTGCTGTAGAAGCCTTCCTGGCTTTGTCGCGCGGGCTTGTCGCTGAGCACGATGTCGACGCTGCCGTCCTCGTTCTCGATCACCTCGTTGTCCGGGTTCTCGATCTCGACCACCACATCGGAGGCCGGCTCAGGGGTCTCGATGGCAACCAGCAGCCCGGCGTCGCCGGCGGCAGGCAGCGCTTTCTCCACGTTGTTCGATGTGGCCATGCTGTTCACTCCTGATTCCGCAGCCAATCGGCCACGCGTTGGATGTCTTGCCAGCACGCGTTCGACTTGATCGCGTTGGCGCGCAAACTGATTATCGCCACATTGCCTCTGACGTAGCCTTTGGCCGGATCAATGCGATCCAACGATGGGCTCTCTGGGCGCAACCGTTTGCCCAGAAACTCGAAAGGCGTTCCAAAAACAGGGCACACCGCGGGCACGATGCTGCGCACATAGTTTTTGTCGATGTCGATTGGCAGCGCATACCTGCGAGCACGCTCTCTTGCACTGCCCGTCGCCGAACACGCCCACGCGTTGATTGGGTCCCGGTCTCGCCACGCGCGCTTGGCTTCGTAGCCCTTGTTCGACGCGTTCCATTTTCGATTTGCGCGCTGGCGTTCTTCTCTGTTGCGTACGCGCTGCGTTTCTTTCGCTGCGCTGCACGCGCAGCAAGAACCGTTGATAGTGCGCCTGAGCCCCACATGACCTTGCGGGCACTTGTGGTTGCTCCAGTAGGTGCTCTGGCCTGTCGCTTTGGCCTGGGCCCGCGGTGTCAGCTCAGTAGTAGTCGTAGCTTTGGGTTGCTTCTTCATCGGTGTCCTCGTCTGCATCGTCTCTCAAGGAAAGGAAATTCCCTCGCCGAAAGCGAGAGAGCGCCATTTCCGTGCAGTCTACAGGATCGTCTACATCACCCATAGGAAACTCAGCACAAATCTCGATGACCTCTCGCGCCCAGCGCGTGTCAGGCGCCCACACCGCGCCGTCGGCCAAAATGGGTGCCACCGCGTTGACGCGGGCCCGCTTGTCGTTTGACACCCCGCGCGCGCCGCGCG
>ERZ1066127.572-NODE-572-length-18406-cov-10.030462_pt1 | contig 18406 bp, 26 predicted proteins | sample MGYA00382774_ERZ1066127 | MGnify/ENA primary metagenome ERZ1066127 (study PRJEB33369, sample SAMEA5778357) | biofilm metagenome | biome: Industrial cooling water; feature: Water cooling tower basin; material: Biofilm | place: United Arab Emirates | collected... | reverse complement strand
GCCGCCGACGGCCGCTGCTTCCGCCGCCAGGTCGGCGGCGGCTACGCGTTGGCACTGCCGGTGCCGGCTCCGGCGAGCCCGCCGCACCGCGACGTGCCGCTGCCGCCGCCGCCGCCGCTGCCGCGCGACGACGAGATGGCGCCCACGCGGCTGCGCGGCATGCTGGGCACCATGCTGGCCCTGTTCACCGCGGTGTTGTTGCGTTCGTGGTTCGGCGCGTGACGGCGCATCCGCTGCGCGGCCGGCGCGTCGTCGTCGCGACCATGCACGGCAAGGAGGCCGTGCTGGCGCCGCCGTTGCGCAGCGCCCTCGGCGTGGAGGTCGTCGTCGCCACCGGCCTCGACACCGACCGCTTCGGCACCTTCACCGGTTCGGTGTCGCGGCCCGGCGACGCGCTCGACGCCGCGCGCCGCAAGGTGCAGGCGGCGCTGGCACTCGCCGGCGGCAGCTGCGCCGTCGCCAGCGAAGGTTCGTTCGGGCCGCATCCGGAGGTGCCGTTCGTGGCCCTCGCGGCCGAACTGGTGCTGCTGGTCGATCGCGAACTCGGCCTCGAGGTGATGGCGGAGGACGTCGGCACCGAGACCAACTTCGCGGCGGTGACGGTGGCGTCGCTGCCGGCGGCGATGGCGTTCGCGCAGCGCATCGGTTTTCCGGAGCACCAGCTCGTCGTTGCTCCGGTCGACGAACCCGCGGCCGCGGTGCGTGGCCTCGGCGATCGGGCGTCGCTGGCGGCGGCGCTACAGCCGCTGCTGCAAGCGCACGGGCAGGCGGTGGTGTCGACCGACATGCGCGCCGACCGCAACCCGACGCGCATGCGCGCGATCGCCCGGGCGGCCGAACGGCTGGCGGCGCGGGCTGCGGCCTTGTGCCCGGAATGTGGTTGGCCCGGCCATGGGCCAGTCGATCGCGAACGCGGCCTGCCGTGCGCTGCCTGCGGCGAACCGACGCGGCTCGTGCAGGCGCTCGTGTTCGGCTGCGCGCGCTGCGGCCAGCAGCAGCGCACCGGGCGGCCGGACGGGCGCACGACGGCGGATCCCGGCGACTGTCCGGCGTGCAATCCGTGAGCGTTCGCCGCTGCGGACAAGGGCCGTTCGCAGCGAAAGCGTGGCGGAGGGAGAGGGATTCGGGTCGACGGGGGTGCTTCCCCAGGAGAGCAGGTAGTCCGAACGGGGCATTCTGACCCCGAAAAGGTGCCATTGGGTGCCAATCGGGGGGCCAAGGTTGCCCGCACCGAGTGGGGGCTCACCGAGGCGCAGCTCGCCTTCGGCTACGCGCAGTGCGCAGGCGGTGTGGCGTGACCACTTCTGCCCCGCTGAACCTGATCGAGCGACAGCCGACGTCGGAGGTGCTAACGATCAACGCGCCGCCGCCTCTGACTGCCGACGAGACGAAGTGCGTCGAGGCCTGCGTCGCCGCGATCGTCTCGGTGTTCACCGAATCGAACAAGAACACCGACGACGCGCGCGGCATAGAGCCTGAGCCCGTCGTGGACGCGTTGGCCGCCATCGCGTGCCAGATCATCCGCCGCGGCTCGCCGCTGCCGGCCGGAGGTGCCTCTTGACCTCCGTCCTCCGCCGCGGCGGTTCCGCCGTCGCCTTCTCGTGGGACCAGCACGCCATCCCGAGTTCGCTGCGCGGCCAGCTGCAGGCTCACCGCTTCCGCTCGATCGAGACCGCCGCGAGCGAGGAAGTCTCGGTCGGCTGGGTCACGCCCGGCGATCCGACCGGCGACTCGTTCGTGCTCGAGGACATGGATGCGGGCGGCCACTGGTGGCTGCGCTTTCGCGTCGACGCGAAGAAGTTCCCGGCGAGCAAGCTGCAGGTGGAGATCGCGAACGCCGAGCGGGCCCGCGGCAAGAGGCTGTCCGCACGCGAGCGGCGCGAGCTGAAGGACGACCTGCACGAGAAGCTGTTGCCCAGCATCCTGCCGCGCACGCAGTTCTTCGACGTGCTCGTGCACCGCGACCTGCACACCGCCCTCCTGCTGTCGACCAGCAAGGCGGCGCAGGAGGCCTTCGGCAAGCTGTGCCGAGATGCTCTCGGGTTCGAGCCGAAGCGCCTGACCAGCGGCGCGATCGCGACTCGCACGCAGGGTGAGCAGAGCGTCGGCAAGCTGATGCCGACGGTGTTCCCAGGCAGCTGGCGCTGTCCGCTGACTTCCTCGGCGACGAGCTGCTGCTCTGGCTCTGGTGGAAGTGGGAGACGGACGGCGGCGAGTTCGTCGTGCCGAACGGCCTGGTCGGCATCGCGATCGACGACCGCGTCGAGTTCGCGGCCGGTGCCGACGAGACGTCGCTGGTGCTGCGCCACGGGCTGACGACGCGCGCCGCCGAGGCCCGCGCCGCTCTGCGCCAGGGGCGTGTGCCCACCAAGGCGCGGATGCTGGTGGCGAAGGGCAACCACCAGTGGACCGTCACGCTCGACGGGGGGCCGCTGGCGATGTGCTCGGTGCGGATGCCCGAGGACTCCGACGACTGCGAGACGCTGGAGGACCGCACGGCCGAGCGAGCGGCGAGCTGGTTCGCGCTGCTTGGCATCGTCGAGCACCTGTTCGACAAGTTCGTCGTCGACCGGTCGTCGCTGATCTGGCTGCCGAAGACGCGGGAGATCGCCTCGTGGATGGCGGGAGGTGCCTCGTGAAGCGCGTGCCCAAGGACGCCGAGCACCCGATGCAGCCGCTGGTTCGTGACCCGAACGGCGTGGTCCGGTTCAAGGCGAACGCGATCGTCGAACACCTGCTGAAGCACGGCGGCATTGACATGAACGCGATTGCGCGCCTTCCCTTCGACAACCGGGACCGCGAGCAGTTCGCGCAGCTGGTCGGCTACAGCGTCAGCGGCTTCGGCGAGCTCGGCTACGCGCGGCCCGACATCGTCGCCGCCGCCGACCGCATGGCGGAGACCGGGGAAAGCGCCGACGCGGCGCGCATCGCGGTGCTCCAGCAGGAGCTCGACGCCCTTCGCGCCGCGCTGCGCGAGCCCATGGCGCGGCTGTTCGCGGTTCACCCTGACGACCTCGGAGGCGCGTGATGGCTCGCAACACGGACCACGTGGTCGCGCGCACCGACGGCGCGCCCGGCACGATGCCGCTCGAGTGCCTGCGCTGCGGAGCGAAGCTGGTGCTGACGCTGCCGGTGTCGATCAGCGTGATGGCGGCGGCCTCGAAGGCGTTCGTCGGCGAGCACGCCGGCTGCGTCGAGAAGGTCGCGGGAGGCACGTCGTGAAGCGCGCCATCTTCCTGTCGGCGGCTGCCGCGATTGGGGCTCTGGGAGGCTCGTTCGACCTGCCGCAGATCACCGCCGGAGGCCGCTGGTATCAGGCGGACCTGCGCCAGTGGCGTCGTCGGCGTGACCGGAACGGGAAGCGGCGCCGCCGCGGGAGCCGGCCATGAACTGCCAGGCATCGATCCCCGGCCCGCGCGGCGATGGCAGCTGGTGGGACGAGTCGCCCACGCCGCCGCCGAAGCGCCCGCCGCAGCTGCGCACCGTGGCGCTGATCGTCGCCGCCTACTTCGTCGCCGCCGCAGCGCTCGCCATCGGCGGTGGCGCGTTCCTGCAGTGGTGGAGGGGCGCGTGATTCGCTACTACCCGGACAGCTGCCAGCTGTTCATCGGGGCGGTCCGCCCCTTCGTCATCACTGACGAGGACCTGTTCCGGGCCCGTAGGAAGGTCTGCCCGGTGATCGCCGAGTGCGGAGGCAGAGCGTGATCCAGCTCTTCGTCCGCAAGGCCGACCGCAAGCGCTGTCGCGTGACGTTCGAGGACGTCGGGCCGCTGTTCGCCGACGCCAAGTGCAACCGCCGAGGCGAGTGGGAGATCGACGGCCAGCCGCACTGCGGCCGGCTGTGCCTGGCGCACATGCTCGAGCACCTCGACGACGGCCGCCGCCACCAGATCGGATGCGACGGCTTCGGCGGCGCGCGCCCGGCGCTCTGCGGCGGCCACACGTTCTGCCTGGGCCTCGAGTGCGCGCCGCACTGCAGGCGGCACTGCAGGGCGCAGGCCGAGCCGCTCTGGCTGCACGTCCGCCTGGCGCTGCCGACCATGGCGGTCGAAGGCGACACCAGGCGGCGTGCCTACGAGCGGCGATGGCGACGGCGGGCGCTGGTGGCGAAGCGGAGGGCCGCTCGCGCATGAAGAACCAAGGGAGGGATCATGGTCGCACCGAATCCAGGAGCGCCGCGGCGTCCGAAGTGGCGACACCACTGCTGCACGTGCGGCGTGAAGTTCGACGCACCGCAGAAGTGGGCGTACTGCAGCAAGGACTGCGAACGGAACCGCCGCGGGCGGGATCCGTCGGAGTCGGTCGGCGCCGACCAGTGGCTCGACCCGATCTACGCGCGACGGTTGCAGCTCGGCCTGCAGCTGGAGATCGCGATGCCCTGGGAGAAGGCCGGGCTGCGCGAGCAGATCGCCGAGACCGAACGCGAGGAGGCCGTCGTGCGTGAGGCCCTGGCCGCAACGTCCGCCAAGCGCGACAGCGTCGAGTTCTGGGCGCCGATCGTGCAGCGCGAGGCAGACCGCTTCGAGTGCTCGATGCGCAAGTCGCTCGGCTTCGCAATCAGGCTTGGAAGGCGTCTGTGCGATGCAAAGGCCGAGCTCGGCCACGGCGAGTTCGGGCGGCTGTTCGCAGACCATCCGAACGCGATCGACGGCGCGTTGAAGTTCTCGATCCGGTGGGCGCAAAAGCTGATGGCGATCGGCGGACACGCGGCGATCACGGCAAATGCGAACTCCAGTTCGCTTTTGCCCGCCAACATAAACACGGTCTACGTGTTGTCGCGGCTACCGGAGCCTGACCTCACTGCTGCGATCGCGCGCGGCGATGTGCGTCCCGACATGCAGTACGCCGACGCGCGGCGTCTGGTCGTGTCGGACGAGGGCGACGCCGAGCGCGGCGACAGCGAGGACCCCGCGGTCACGCAGGCCCTCGAACCGGTGCGCCAGCACCTGGCCGCGTTCGTCGCAGATCACCCGAAGCAGGTGCGGGCGCTGCGCGCGCAGCTCCGCGAGATGCTCCGCCGGCTGGATGGGGAGGCAGCTGCCCAATGAAGCCCAAGATCGAGATCGACGAGGTGAAGTTCCGCGCGATGTGGGTGGCCGGCACGCGCTGCATCGACATCGGCAAGGCGTTCGGCGCCACAGGAGCGTGGGCTTCGCGGCGCGCCCTGAAGATGGGGCTGCCACGGCGCACCACCGACACCGGCACGCTGCCCGGTGCCGCCATCGAGCGCGCCTACCGCGAGGGGCAGACGATCCGGCAGATCCACGAGCGACTGCTGCCGCTGTTCCCGCTGCTCGGCACCACGACGCTCCTCGACCTGCTGCGGTCGCGGAAGGTGCCGCTTCGCCCTCGGTCGATCAGCCCAGACCAGTTCGATGTCGGTAGAGCGGTGCGCATGGCGCGCGCCGGGCTCTCGACGCGAGTGATCGCGGAAAGGCTCGGAGTCGACCGGCGGCGAGTAATGCTCGTCGTGCGCCGTGTGATCGGAAAGCGGCCGGGCGGGTGGTTTCGGCGCGAGTTCGACCATACGCGCATGTGGTCGCTGCTGCGCCTGGGTGCGACCACGACGGCGATCGCCCAGGAACTGGGCTGCACGCCGCAGGCGATCTACTACCACCGCAAGAAGGCCGGCCTGACGAAGCCGCGGGCGAAGGCGGTGAGCGCGTGATCGCCGCGGCTCGACTACTTGGCGGCGGCGCGGCTGGCCTCGCAGGCGGCGCGCACTCTCGCCGGCTCCACGCCGAGCGCCTTTGCCAGCTTGGCGATGGTGCCCACGCGAGGGCGATCGATGGCGCCGTTCCGCAACGAGAGCAGGCTCTTGGGATCGATCTTGGCACGCTTCGCCAAGTCCATCAGGGGAATCCCTGCGGAATCGATCAGGTCGTCGAGGGTCTCGGCACGGGCCATGCACGAGGGGGCGTATCCGAAACACCCGGAAAAATCCAGGAACGCCGACTTGACAAACTCCCACTAACTCCGAATAATGCCCAGACGTTCGCGGATGCCCGCGAGCGGATGAGTGCCCCGACCGGCGAGTTCTTGGCGGATCGCGCCGGCCGGGGTGACTCCGAACCAGACAGGAACAGAGCCATGACTGAAGCTACCGCTATCGCTGCACCCGGCGCAACGCGCCTGCCCGCGAACCTCCGCCGGGCGATTCTGCTCGGCGTCCGATCGACCCGTTCGCACCGCATTGCCGACGAGACCGGCGTCTACACCGCCCGCAACCAGCCTCGGGTGCTGGTGGTCCACTTAGGCACGCCCGAGCTGGAGCGCGAGGTCCACCAAATGACGGAGCTGGAGCACCGCTACTGGCTCGCCGGCTACTCGGCTGCGAGCCGCAACCGCCGCGGCGACAGCCAGCGCCTGCAGCGCATCCGCCGCTACTCCCGGATGCTGCGCGAGGCCGCGATCTACGGCGACGACACGCGCCGCCTTCGGCTCTGGATCCGCACCAACCTGCTGCGGGTGAAGCTCACCGACCGCGATCGCGCCGAGGCGGCGGAAGCCGCGGGGAGGGCGTGATGGTCGACGTCTTCACCAAGGTGCTACGCGATCGCGCGGCGGCGCGCCCAGCCCCGGAGTTCGCTCCGGGGGCGCTGGTGCGCGACTGCTACGGCGCCGTGCACGAAGTGCGCGAGCAGGTCGGTTGCGCGGTCTACGTGAAGGGACAGAGAGGGTGGTTCCATCCGACGAAGCTGTTCCTGGTCGACGAAGCGAACCGCGCCGGTTGCATCGGTGCTGGCGACTACGGGAGCCCTTCCTCGTGAGCACGACCTTCGCACGCACCTTCAACGACCCCGAGCGCATCAGGCTCGCCGTCAACGACAAGGACCGCGCCGTCGGCCCCCTCGAGTCCACCTACTGCGCGCACGGCCGCATTCACTCGTTCCGCTACGAGTGGCCGCGTGGCAGCGGGGGGCCGAACAACGGCGAACTGGTGATCCTGGAGAACCCGTGCGTGGACTGCGCGCTGGCCTCCGAGCTGCAGCCCGGGAGGCGGCGGATCTAGCCAGACCACCAATCACCTGAACGCAATGACCTGCCCTGCGAATGGGGCGGGCGCCCGAACCATCGACAGACCCAGACAGATTCAAAGGAAAACGCCAATGGCAATCTCACTCGCCTCAATCAAGCGCAACACGCAGAAGCCCCCGAAGATCGTGATCTACGGGGTGCCCGGCATCGGGAAGACCAAGTGGGCCTCGCAGGCTCCGAACCCGATCTTCATCTGCGCCGAGGACGGCCTCGGCCAGATCTACGTCCCGCACTTCCCGCGCGCCAGGTCGTACGCTGACGTGCTCGACGCGATCACCGCGCTCTACAACGAGCAGCACGACTTCGGGACCGTTGTCCTCGACACGATCGACGCCCTCGAACCGCTGATCTGGGCGCACGTGGTGGCGACGGTCGCGCACGAGAAGGGGCGCCCGGTCGCCAACATCGAGGACTACGGCTTCGGCAAGGGCTACGTGCACGCCCAGCGCGAGTGGCTGACGCTGCTTCGCGGCCTCGATGCGCTGCGCGACGAGCGCGGCATGGCGGTGATCCTTTGCGCGCACAGCAAGGTCACCAGCGTCAAGTCGCCCGACTCCGACGACTACGACAAGTTCACGCTGAAGGTGAACGACAAGGCCGAGTCGGTGATCCGCGGCTGGACGGACTGCCTGCTCTTCGCCAACTACGAGCAGAGCATCATCGCCGCCGGGCGCGACGGGGATCGCAAGCGCGCCACCGGCACCGGCAAGCGCCTGCTCTTCACCGAGGAGCGGCCCGCCTTCGCGGCGAAGAACCGCTACTCGCTGCCGCCGGTCCTGCCCCTGGACTGGAACGCCTTCGTCGCGGCGCAGAACGCGACCTCGCTGCCTCCGCAGCAAACCGCATCTGCACCGACGCCGGACGTTCCGGCGGCGGCGCAGTGAGTCACTGACAACCGCAACAACCCACAGAGACAGAGGACAGAACCATGGTCCAACTCGGATTCAACCCGCAAGAGTACGACGTCCCGACGTTCGGCGAACCGATCAAGCCCGGCTGGTACGCCGTCCGCATCACCAAGGCCGAGATGAAGGCGACGAAGGCTGGGGACGGCCAGTACCTCGAGATCACGCTCGCCATCGACGAGAACCAGCACCCGGACCTCGCCGGGCGCAACGTCTGGGATCGCCTCAACGTCTTCCACAAGACCGAGAAGACGATGAAGATCGCGCGCGGCACGCTGCGCAAGCTGCAGGAGTCCTGCGGCAAGCCAACCGCACAGGACACCGACGAGCTGCTCGGGTGCACGGTGCTGGCGAAGGTGAAGGTGCGGCCGGAGACGACGGAGCACCGCGCCAGCAACGAGATCGACGACTACAAGCCGCTCGGCGCCACGGTCACCGCCGCCGCCACCGGCGCGCCGACCCAGGGGCAGACTCCGCAGACCGTCGGCGCCACGACTGCACCGGCGCAGAACGCCCCTGCCCAGGTCCCGGCCTGGATGAGGAAGTGAGCCATGGGCGGTCTCCCCTGGCTGAAGACTGGCTCCGCGACCCCGTCGGCCACCCGGCCGGCGGGGGGCGCGACCACGCCGCCGGTTCCCCCGGTGATCAACGCTCCTGCGCACCCGGTGACGCAGGATCACCCGCTCACGATCGTCAAGCTCACGGCCAGCAACGTGAAGCGCCTGCGCGCGGTCACGATCGCGCCGGACGGCAACCTGGTCGTGCTCAGCGGCCGCAACGGCCAGGGCAAGACCACGGTCCTCGACTGCATCGAGTACGCCATCGGCGGCAAGGACGCGATCTGCGCCGAGCCGGTGCGCCGCGGTGAGGACTCTGCCGAGATCGTCTGCGACCTCGGCGACCTGGTGGTGCGTCGCCGGTTCGTCGCCGGCGGCGGCACCTCGGTCGAGGTCACCGACAAGAACGGCCTCCGGTTCCCGTCGCCGCAGAAGGTGCTCGACGAGCTCTACGGTCGCCTCAGCTTCGATCCGCTCGCCTTCGCGCGCCAGGTGCCGAAGCAGCAGATGGAGACGCTGCGCGGGCTGCTCGGACTCGACTTCTCGGAGAGCGACCGCCGCCAGGATGCTCTCTTCGACGAGCGCACGCTGGTCAACCGCGAGCTGAAGGCGGCCGAGGCGCGCCTGAAGGCGCTTCCCGAGCTGCCGAACACGCCGGCGACACTGGTCTCTGCCGCGGATCTGGTCGCCGAGATCCAGCGAGCGCAGGCGCGAAACGCCGAAGTCGCGAAGAAGCGCGATCGCCTCACCGCGATCGAGGCGCGCGCCAAGGCTTTGCAGGCCGAGCTCGATGCCCTCGGCGAGGAGTGGAAGCGCATCAGCGCCGAGGATCTGGCCACGATCGACACGGCGCCGTTGACGCAGCGCCTCGGCGAGGTCGAGCAGATCAACAACCGCGTCCGTCAGAACGCCCAGCGCGCCGAGGTCGCCCGCGAAGTCGAAGCGAAGTCGGCGAGGTCGGACGAGCTGACGAAGCAGATCGACGCGGTGAAGGCCAGCAAGGCCGAGCGCATCGCTGCAGCGAAGATGCCGGTGCCCGGCCTCGGGTTCGGCGAGAGCGGCGTGACCCTCAACGGCTTGCCGCTCCAGCAAGCCAGCGCCGCCGAGCAGCTGCGCGTCAGCGTCGCGATCGGCATCGCGATGAACCCGCGACTGAGGGTTCTGCTGATCCGCGACGCCAGCCTCCTCGACCACGACTCGATGCGCCTGGTCGCCGAGATGGCGCGGGACGCCGGCGCGCAGCTGTGGCTCGAGCGCGTCGAGACCGATGACGCCACGACGGTGGTGATCGAGGACGGCCAGGTCCAGGAGCCCGCCCGTGGTTGATCTGGCCGCCACCCTGCCGTCGACGGCGCGCGAGCTGCACGCCTTCTACGAGCGCACCGCCGAGGACTGGCGCCGCGACCACCTCGGGTCGTCGGTCCTCGGCGACCCGTGCGACCGCGCGCTCTGGTACGGCTGGCGGTGGGCGCACAAGCCGCGCCTCGGGTCGAGCGAAGACGCGAAGAACGTCCGCACGCCGGGCCAGATGCTGCGGCTCTTCGCGCGCGGCCATCGCGAGGAAGCCTGGATCGCCGACGACCTGCGCGCCATCGGCATCCAGCTCAGCACCACCGACCCGCAGACCGGGCGGCAGTGGCGCGCGGTCTGGCACGGTGGCCACGCCGGCGGAGCCGCGGACGGCGTGATCCTGTCGGGGCTGGTCGAGTCGGCGACGCCGCACCTGTGGGAGTGCAAGACGAGCAACGTCGAGCAGTTCGAGAAGCTGCTGGCGAACGGCGTCCAGAAGGCCAAGCCGCGCCACTACACGCAGATGCAGGTGATGATGCGCACGCTCAAGCTCGAGCGCGCGTTCTACATCTGCGTCTGCAAGGACGACGACCGGATCTACACCGAGCGCGTCCAGCTCGACGCCGCCTTCGCCGACGAGCAGATCGCGCGGGCTGGCCGCATCGTCTTCGCCAACGAACCGCCACCTCGCATCGCCGAGAGCCGCGACACCTACCCGTGCCGGTTCTGCGACCACCGCGACCTCTGCCACGCCACCGCCGCGGAGCCGGTGGTGCCGGAGCGGAACTGCCGGACCTGCAACGAGAGCACCCCGATGCCGGACGGCACGTGGCGGTGCTCGCTCCGCGACATGGCGCTGCCCTCAGGCATGCAGCGCGCTGGGTGCGACCAGCACCTCTACCGCCCGGACCTCCTGCACTGGCTCACGGTGGCCGACGCAGACGAGGCGCAGCGCACCGTGATCTACGCGCAGAACGACGGCAAGCGAATCACGAACCGGGCCAAGGAGCCCTTGAAGCTGTGACCACACGGAAGCACGAACACGAAGAGTGGCTGCGATCGGAGGACTTCACGGGACTGACGCCCGACGACGTTCTTCCAGAGGAACGAGTCGAGATCCGTGTCGAAGAGCCGGCCGAGGATCCACCGCCGGCCCCGGCGCCCTCGCTGGCGTTCTCGCCGCAGCAGGACGCCGCCATGGTCGCGGTGCGCGACTGGCTCGCGACTCGCAGCCGGCCGGTCTTCCGGCTCTTCGGCTACGCGGGCACCGGCAAGACGACCATCGCCAAGCACCTCGCGCAGGCCGTCAACGGCCGCGTCGCCTTCGCCGCCTTCACGGGCAAGGCCGCCAGCGTGATGAAGCGCAAGGGCTGCCACGGCGCCTGCACGATCCACCAGTTGATCTACACGCCGCTCGAGGAGGACGAGGAGAAGCTCGCGCAGGTCCGCAAGGCGATCGGCGACTCCACGGACCCGATCGAGCGGGCCGCGCTGAAGCGCCAACTCGACGAGCTGCTGAAGCCGAAGTTCGGGCTCAGCGACAACGCCGCGGGGCGGTTCAAGCTGATCGTCATCGACGAGTGCTCGATGGTGAACGAGCTGATCGGGCGCGACCTGCTGAGCCTGAAGGTGCCGATCCTGGTGCTCGGCGACCCGGCGCAGCTGCCCCCGGTCGACGGCGGCGGGTTCTTCACCGATAACCCGGCCGACGTGCTGCTCGACCAGATCCACCGCCAGGCCGAAGGCAGTGGCATCCTCCAGCTTGCGACGAAGGTGCGCATGCGGAAGGCCTCGATGGTGGACATCGGGACGTTCGGCGACGAGGAGAGCTGCGTGCTCTCGAAGTCGACCTTCGAGCAGTACGGCAACCCGCTCGCCTTCGATCAGGTCCTCGTCGGCACGCACAAGACGCGGCGAATCTGGAACAACAAGATCCGCACGCTGCTCGGGCGCAGCGGCTTCGAGCCGGTCCCTGGCGACAAGCTGGTCTGCCTGCGCAACGACCACAACGCCAAGATCATGAACGGCGAGCTGTGGACGTGCCGCGAGTGCGTCGGCATCGACTCCGACACGATGTCGCTCACGATCGAGAGCGAGGACACGCCGGGGAAGCTGAAGACGGTCACCGCGATCCGGCACTACTTCCAGGGCCGAGACGAGGAGCTGAAGCTGCGGCCTGTCGCCGGCGCGCGGTTCGACTTCGGCTACGCCCTCACCGTACACAAGGCGCAAGGCTCCCAGTGGGACCGCGTCCTGCTGATCAACGAGGCGAACGCCTTCCGCCGGCCTGACAGCCCAGACACGCCATGGCGCTGGCTCTACACGGGCATCACGCGCGCCGCGAAGCAGGTGGTGGTGGCCCAATGACCACCATCCAGCTGCGCGACTACCAGCGCGAGGCGATCGACGCGATCTACACGTGGTTCGGTCGCCACACCACGAATCCGCTGATCGTGATGCCGACCGGCACCGGCAAGTCGGTCGTCATCGCCGGCTTCATCGAGGGCGTGCTGCGGGCCTATCCAGGCCAACGGATCCTGGTGGTGACGCACGTCCGCGAGCTCGTCGAGCAGAACGCGAAGAAGCTCGTCGACCTCTGGCCGGACGCACCGGTCGGCGTCTACTCCGCCGGCCTCAACCGGCGCGACACCGAGGCGCAGGTGATCTTCGCCGGCATCCAGTCGATCGCAAACCGCGCCGGTGAGCTCGGCTGGTTCGATCTGGTGCTGGTCGACGAGGCCCACCTGATCCCGCGCGGCGGCGAGGGGCGCTACCGGACCTACCTGCAGGCGCTGCTGTCGATGAACCCGGCCGCGAAGGTCATCGGCTTCACCGCGACGCCGTTCCGCACCGACAGCGGCTCGCTCGTTGAAGGCGACGAGCGACTCTTCGACGGCATCGCCTACACCGCCGACATGGTCCGCCTGATCAAGGCGGGATACCTGTCGCCGCTGGTGCCCAAGCGGGTCGACGCCGAGATCGACACGCGCGGCGTGAAGAAGACCGCCGGCGAGTTCAACCAGGCTCAGCTCGAGCAGGCCGCGCTCGCCGGCGACAACGTGCAGCTCGCCTGCACCGAGATCGTCCGCTGGGGCAACGCCACGGAGCGGAAGTCCTGGCTGCTCTTCGCCTGCGGCGTGAAGCACGGGCAGGAGGTCGAGCGGGTCATGCGCGACCGGGGCATTGCCGTCGCCTCGGTGTTCGGCGACACGCCGATGGCCGATCGCGACGCCATCACGCGCCGCTACAAGGCCGGCGACCTCCGCTGCCTGGTCAACTGCGCGGTGCTCACCACGGGGTTCGATGCGCCCGGCACCGACCTCGTCGCGATCATGCGCCCGACCTGCAGCGCAGGCCTCTACGTACAGATGGCCGGCCGCGGCATGCGCCTCGCCGAGGGCAAGCGCGACTGCCTCGTGCTCGACTTCGGCGGCAACGTCGACCGGCACGGGCCGATCGACATGGTGCGCGCGAAGAAGAAGGGCGAAGGCGGTGGCACGGCCCCGGTGAAGACCTGCCCGCAGTGCAAGTCGATCGTGTTCGCGGGCGCCGGTCAGTGCCCCGACTGCGGTTTCGAGTTCCCGCGCGCTGCCGAGCCTCGCCACGACATCGTCGCCAACACGCGGTCGATCATCGCCGGCCTCGATGGGCAGCGCAGCGAGCAGCGCATCCTGCAGGTCCACTCGACGACGTACACGCGCTACCAGAAGGCCGGCGACGAGGCCCGCGTGTCCATGCTGGTCGAGTACCACACCGGCACGAACGGCGTGTTCTCCGTGCGGGAGTGGATCGCGCTCGAGCAGCGCGGCTACCCGCGCCAGGTCGCCGAGAACTGGTGGCTGCGCCGCGGGCGCCCGCCGGTGCCGGCATCGGTCCAAGAAGCCCTCGCACGCACCGACGAGCTGCGCGAGGTCGTCTCGTTGAAGGTCGAAGCCAATGGCAAGTACCCCAAGATCCTCGGCTACGCGTACGCCGACACGCCTCACCAGGCGGGAGAAGCGCGAGTTCCTGAATCTGCTGACCAAGGTGCTGGAGGCCGTGCCGGATGACGGCTCGTGCTTCACCTGCACGCACTACCGCGACGGCGAGTGCGTCATGGGGGCCGGTCAGCGCATCCCCGAGCACGTGCTGCAGTCGGGGTGCGAGCTTCGCGAGGACAGCGTAGGGACGCCGTTCGGCTGAGTTGGTGAGCCCTGGGAGGGGCGCTTGACGATGGGCAACGAACTGATGAAGACCATGGCCCTGTACTACGCCAGCCTCGGGCTGCGCGTGGTGCCGATCCATGGCGTCTACGGCTCCACCTGCACCTGCAACAACCCCGCGTGCAGGTCGCCAGCGAAGCACCCGCGCACCCAGAACGGTCTGCGCGACGGCAGCAAGGACGCGGCGGTGGTCGAGCGCATGTGGACGCGCTGGCCGTTCGCTTCGATCGGCATCTGCACCGGCATCGAGTCGGGCGTGCTCGTGATCGACTACGACGGCGACCACGCGGCGCTGCAGGAGGCGCCCGAGTTCTTCCGCCGCTGGTTCAACGACAAGATGCCGCCGACCTGGCGCGCGACCACCGGCGGCGGCGGCAAGCACGTCTTCTTCCGCTACGACGGCGAGGGCGGCATCCAGTCGCGCTCCCGCATCTGGGCGCATTCCACGAAGCGTCGCGACGGTAGCCCGGTCGCTGCGGTCGACGTGCGCGCCGACGGCGGCTACGTGGTGGGCGCGCCGAGCCCGCACATCAGCGGCCGCAGCTACGCCTGGGACGAAGGGTGTGCGCCGGCCGACACGCAGCTTGCGACCCTGCCCGACGAGCTCGAGCAGTTCCTGCGGCGGAACTTCGGCGGAGCGATCGCGGCACCCGCTGGCGACGCCGGCGCGTCGCGCTTCACGACCGGTGGGAGCGGCGCGGTGCCGAAGCCCGGCGAGTTGCCGCTGCACGAAGACCAGGTCGCCCAGATCAAGGCCGCCCTCAGCTACATCGACGCCACCGAGCGCGACACCTGGCTGCACGTCGGCATGGCGCTGCGCTCGACCGGGGCTGGCCAGCAGGCCTACGACCTCTGGACGGAGTGGAGCCTCACCAAGCCCCACAAGTTCGACGCCGCTGACCAGGAGCGCACCTGGAAGGGCCTGCGCGAGCTGCTGCCGAGCGGCGAAGAGATCACGCTCCGCAAGCTGTTCTGGCTGGCCAAGCAGCACGGCGCCCCGGACTTCGAGATCGTCGACGTCCAGATCGCCGAGCCGACGTTGCCCTTCGCCGAAGCACCGCCCGAGCCCGAGGAGCTGCCCGAGAACGACCCAGGCCCTGCCGCCGAGCCGGTGCCGTCGGTCGCCGTCGAGGCGCTGTTCGCCGACTTCTGGCCGCGCCTCCGCCAGCGATCGCCGCTGATCCACGAGGTGGTGGAGTGGATCAGCAGGACCGCCCCGAAGAAGCAGCCACTGCTCGCCTTCGGCAACGTGCTCGCCGCGATCGGGGCGCTGCTCGGCCGCCGCGTCCGTTCGCCCGGCAACACGCGCACGAACCTCTACGTCTTCGGCATCGCGCCCTCGGGCCGCGGCAAGGAGCACAGCCGCCAGTGCGTCGCGCAGCTCTTCACCGCCGCCGGGCTCACGCACTGGATCGGCGCCGACAAGTGGAAGTCCGACAGCGGCATCCGCACCGAGCTGCTGAAGGCGCCGGCGCACCTCGCCCAGATCGACGAATTCGGGAAGGTCCTGGCCCAGATCGCCTCCCCGCATGCGCCGTCGCACCTCGCCGGCATCGTGCAGACCCTGCTCGAGCTCACCGGCCGCGCCGGCGGCGTCGACCTCGGGCCGGCCTACGCCGACCAGAAGACGCGGCCGCGAGAGGTCATCGTCGAGCCGTGCCTGTCGCTCTACGCCACCGCGGTCCCGAACGACGTCTTCGACTCGCTCAGCTCGCGGTCGGTCGCCGACGGGTTCCTCAACCGGTGGATCTGCCTCTTCGGCGACGACCGCCCCGCGATCGAGGAGAGCGAGGACGCCAGCTACCGGCCGCCGCAGCACATCGTCGAGGCGCTCCAGCTGCTCGAGCAGAACTGGCGAACCCAGCCGTCGCCTTCCGGACCGCAGCTCAACATGCCCAGCATGGCCGCGGCTGCACACGTGATCCCGAGGACGCCCGACGCTTCCGAGCGCCGGCGCGAGATCGGGAGAGCGATCGAGGCCACCAGCGTCGAGAAGGAACGCCGCGGCGACACGCTGGCCGACCTCTGGGCCCGCGTCCCGGAGCTGACCGAGCGCGTCGCGCTGGTCTTCGCCGCGACCCGGCCGGTGACGTTCGAACGCCGCGACGGCGCCGTCGTCCCGCGGTGGGAGGGCAAGCCGGCTGCCGCCGCCGGCAAGGACCGCGACGGGTTCCCGGTCGACGCCTACGTCCCATCCTCGATCGAGCGCGCCGACATGGATCTGGCGCACGACCTGGTGGCGTGGTCCTTCCGCCGCTTCGAAGCAGCGGTCGAGGTCCGGGTCGCCGACAGCGAGTACGAGGCGAAGCTGAAGCGGGTGCTGCGGACCATCATCGCCGCCGGCACCAAGGGCCTCGCGCAGAGCGAGTTCACGCGCAAGACGCAGTGGCTGTCGAGCCGCGAGCGCGACGACATCGCGAAGACGCTCGCCGACAGCGGACAGGTGGTGGTCACGGTCGCGATGCCGCCGCGGGGAGGCAAGCCGGTCACCACCTATCGGTTCGCGGGCTTCCGCCCTCCGGAAACCGGTCTTCAACGGTCTTCAACCGGTCTTCAAGGGCCCGAAATCGACCAAAGTCACCAAGCCGTAGCTGGTTAGGTGTCGGTCTTCACGGTCTTCAATGCCCCCAGTACGTACTGGTCCGTCATCTATGGGACTGGAGGGGTATTGAAGACCGTGAAGACCGAATAGAGAGAGTATCTAAGTAACCAAATATACAACTACTTAGGGCGACGTATTGCGCTCTGGCGTTATTTGAAGACCGATTGAAGACCGACCAGAAACGATGACGACCGACCAGCTCAGCCCCTCTCTCTCGGTCTGGATCCCAGGCAAGCCAGTCCCGCAGCCCCGTGCGCGCGTCGGTCGCGGCCACGGCTACGACAACGGCAAGGCCGACCCGTGGAAGGACCTCGTCCGCCGGATGGCCGCTGTGGCCGTCCAGGGCGCGCACACGGGCGCCTGGCCGGTCGAGGGCGCCGTCAGCGTGCAGCTCGAGTTCCAGCTCGACGCCGAGCCTACGAAGCGCCCCGACGTCGACAACCTGGCCAAGGCCGTCCTCGATGCCCTCGGGCCGTCACGCGCCGACCGCGGCCGCTACGCGCCCCTGCTGTGGCACGACGACGCCCAGGTCACCGACCTCGTCGTGACGAAGCGCCGCGGCACGCCTGGCCTGCGCATGGGCGTCGGGCCGGGGCTCGTCGAGGACGCCAGCGTCGCGACGCTGCTCGCCACCGTGGCGCAGCTGCAGGCCCGCGTGCACGAGCTCGAGGCCGCGCTCCGCGTCGCCGGCTAGCCGGGCCAGCCTGTGAAACGAACCCCCCTGAATCTGTGAAACGGGCCGCGGAAGGGTTGGCCCCCGACCGCGGCCCTGGGCAACCCCTGGACTAGCAGGAGCAACCGTGCACCACGCATCGGCATGCATCGTCGTATCCCCTGAGGCCGGACCATGATCCGCCTCGGACATTCGTTCTTCCTCGACCCCGGCGCGGACGGCTGGACGTTGTTCGAGGTCACCGGCAAGGACCGCGACCGTCAGACGCGGCGGTTCGGGCCGTTCACCAGCGTGCGCCACGTGCTGCAGCAGCGGCAGGTGAAGCTACCGAAGGGGGTGAAGGCGGAGCTGCAGGCGCTCGAGGAGGCGGCGGGGGCGGGCGACGAGGCGGTGGGTGAGACGCCGCGATGACACGGGGGCGTCAAGCCATCCGTGAAATCCCTGAGTCAAGGGCGTCCCGAGACCGTGCCGATGCTTGCCTACCATGGCACCGCCCAAAGTCGAGAAGCCCGTGGGCGCTTCGGGATACCAGTTCAGGTGCCGGGTAGACGGCACCTTCGTGAGATGCGTGGTAGGTGAAGCGGTGGTCCAGAACTGGGCTCAAGGCAACTCGCTGGGTGACCTGGACGCCATCAAGGAATACGCGCGCAGGATCATGCGCTCTCACCTGCGAGACAAGCCGGCGGGCTCGGCCTGGGTAGTCGAGATCGGACTGGACTACGTGCGCTGCGAGGTCGAGCAGCCAGGCGAGTAGAGCGAACCCTCGGAATCGCGCGCCGCCCCTCGGGATGGTCTCGGTCGCACCAGACCGACCTCCCACGAGGACCATGACCGAGACGAACCACGCGAGTGAGGCTGCGGCCTCGTCCCGCCACGCTGCGAGATGCGGGGCGGAAGCGGACGGGTCATTACTAACTCTCTGTCGGGGCTTTAGGGCCTGCTTGCTGGTCCGGGGCTTTCCTGGATGTTTGGCTATCTCTTTCACTTAGTTGCATAAGGAAGAAGGTGGCCATGGCACTTAGGAAGACTGGTAAGGCTTGAACATCAGCTATTGCCCAAATGGATGTGCATAGACAGACTGCATTAGAAGCGGTTTCACAAAGCCCGCATGGTGACGAGGACGCAGGCGACGTGAACGA
>ERZ1066127.569-NODE-569-length-18473-cov-54.046911_pt1 | contig 18473 bp, 21 predicted proteins | sample MGYA00382774_ERZ1066127 | MGnify/ENA primary metagenome ERZ1066127 (study PRJEB33369, sample SAMEA5778357) | biofilm metagenome | biome: Industrial cooling water; feature: Water cooling tower basin; material: Biofilm | place: United Arab Emirates | collected... | reverse complement strand
TCAGCCCCAAATTTATTTGGAGGCTGTTTATCTCTTAGGTGCAAGATGTGAATAGACTCACATCTTGCACCTTGACTAAAAACCGGGTTTCTTGACGACAAATCTAGGCTTTCAAGCTGAGCTATTTACAAGAAACCTGGTTTTTGAAGGCTTGTTGATAATGGTGCAAGATCTGAATAGACTCACATCTTGCACCAGAGCCAACAGAAATAAATTTCACACCTGAAAGCTAAAACCCGTTGAAACGGGTTAAAACGTTGATTTTAGTTAGCTTTAGCTAACTTAAGCTTTCAGCCCCAAATTTATTTGGAGGCTGTTTATCTCTTAGGTGCAAGATGTGAATAGACAAAAAAGGTGCGATCGCATATCGTCGCTAAGAAACCCGGTTTTTCTAAGAAACCGGGTTTCTGCAACCAGATGCAAAAATGCCATGATAGACTCAATACAGATACAATACCCCTGGTAAATATGCCCAAGTACCTAACTATCCAAGAAGCACAACAACAGTTACCCGACTTGCCGAATCAATTGGTAGCTGAACCAGCTATTATTACTCAAGATGGCAAACCCGTGATGGTAGCGATGAGTTTAGAACAGTTTGAATCTTTATTGGAAACCCTCGATATTATTGCCGATCGAGAATTTATGGCAGAGTTGCGAGAAGGTATTAGACAAGCAGATGCGGGAGAAACGATTAGTTTAGAACAATTAAAGGCTAAGTTAGGATTTTAACAGTAGTGTAAAATGAATTCTTCCGAATATCAAGTTATCCTGACTGCACAAGCACAGCAATTGTTTTCGCAAATAAAAGACCGTCGCGAGCAAGAATTACTCCTAGCACGATTAGATAAACTTAAGCAAGAGCCAGACAAGCAGGGCAAAGCTTTATCAGATGAGTTAATAGGTTATCGTAGTATCCGCGCTGTAGGTCAGCGTTACCGGATTATATACCGAATTGAGCAAGATAAAGTGTTGGTTGTGGTGGTGGGAATTGGACGGCGCAAAGAGGGGGATAAACGAGATATTTACGCAGTAACAAAGCGACTGTTAACAGAAATGATGGAGGAGTCAGAAACTGATGAGGAATAATACCAATTGAGTTAAAGAATAGAACAGGTTTTGGGGGATCGCAACTTTTTCTTCATACCTGATTCAACCTTTGTAAGAACTCTTGCACAACGAGATCTGGTTGTTCGCTGCATTGGGTGGAGTTGTAGTGCTGGATGAAGGGGATACCGTGAGATTGGAGGATGCGATCGCGTTCTTCATCTACCTCACCATCAACCTCAAGAATACCCCACTTGCCATTGTGGAAGATGAGAAAGTCAGGTTCTTGATTTTCTCTGCCTTCAGTTGTTGTAAACCTTGCCTTAGAATTAGGGAAAAACAGAACACCTGCGCGATCGAGTGCTTCAGCAATTTTTATTTGTGCATCTGAACGAAACCTTAAACCATTCCAGTGATAGATTTGTTCTTGAGGGTTAGACTTAATTCCTGGATTATGTCCTTCTTCACCATCTATGCTTTCTTCCTCTAGTTCAGCCTTATCATCAAGCATGGCTACTTTTTGTTGATCTGCCTGACAAAAATCTGTTTCAATTAAATTTGCTATGAGTCGGGTTCCAGTTAGGTTAGCACCACTAAGATTTGCGCCGCTAAGGTTGACTTCAATCGTAATATTTTTCTGTACATTCACTTTATTTCGCTGCAAGTATCGCTTCAATACGGATTGCAAATTACCTTTCTTGACCTTTTCGTCAAATGCTTTTGAGAGTAGCTTCCATAGTTCAGCACCAGCAACTCTGATAGAATCATATTCATATTCGGAGCTTCTAGCGATTTCCTTATAAGACCGTCCTTCCCAAGACTGGCGAAACACCAGTTCTTGAACTTTATTGAGGTGTTGATAGTCTAGGACAATTTCTACAAGCTCCAGTGCTTCGTCAACGGTCATGTGTTAAAATTCCTCAGTCGTGGAATGTTAGGCCGCGTCGGGCGTGGGCGACTTCCTTGGACGTGGTTTCTCTCCCCAGCCATAGATTTTACCGCAGCAGCCACCAAATATTACTTTTTTATTACTTTTTTATTACCTTTTTACCCTGTCAAAACTTATACATAGTTACTACAATTGCCTCAAAGGCAGAAATATTTGAATGGCAATAAGGCTGAATAAATATGGGTAGACTCAAAGAAGAACTAGAAAAAGTAATGGAGAATTTAGCTTCTCCTAATATAGCTGTGATTGGTCGAACTGGGGCTGGAAAAAGTACCTTAATTAACGCAGTGTTTGGTGGAGAATTAGCCAAAACTGGAACGGGTTTACCAGTTAGCGATGCTTTTATCCGATATCCCAAAGACGATCGAAAAGTGCCTGTTGTTATTTATGACTCAGCAGGTTATGAGATGACGAAAGAAGAAAAATTCAAAAATGACGTATTTGAATTTTTAGATCAAAAAAAATCTGAACCTATAGACAAGCAAATTCATTTGGTTTGGTATGTGATCCATGCAGGTTTAAAAAGGTTTGAATATTTTGATGCTCAAATAATTCAAGCATTGAAACAGAGAGGTTTACCTTTGATAGTTATCCTCTCTCAAACCGATCTCGCTCGAGCCGTAGAAATTTATGAAATAGAAAAAACAATTAAAACTTATCAATCGGAATACAAGCTCGATAAATTAGCGATTCTTCAAACTTCAGCGAATCCGATTATTGGCGAACCTTTTGGTGTAAAAGAATTAGTCAATAAAACGGTTGATTTACTGCCAGAGCTTTATACAGAAGCGTTGATTATTCAGCAAAAAGCTAACCTAAAACTCAAAAGACAAACAGCCATTAACTATATAAAAGTTGCAGCGAGTTCATGCTTTGCAGCAGGATTTGTTCCAATACCATTGGCAACTCCCTTAGCGGCGATTGGAACGCAAACCGTTCTTTGTACAAAGATTGCTGCTCTTTATGGTTATGCTGAGTGGGTTGAAATTATAGACGAAGTTGGTGGTCTTACAATTTCATCTATATTGACTTATATAGCAGCTGGTGCTGCAGACTTAATAGCTACTGTGACCACAGCATTTGGTGGTGGTGTAATATTGGGCAGTGTTTCAGGAGGAATAGCTGCCACATACATAGTAACTTTGGGATTGACTTATACATCAGTTTTTGAAAAGTTAAGTGAACAAGACCTAAGTGGGTCTGGAATAGAGGAACTTAAAGAATTAATTAAGAAAACTTTTAGGCAAGAGTTTCAAAAATACGCCTCAATTAAGATACTCTATACTGGGGATTTAAATGATTTAGAATAGTTTACTGGCAGAGGAGAATCATAGATAAATAATAGCGATCGCATACCTCACTAAGCAACATTCTCCGGTTGCTTTGGCAAAGGGTTTTGTGGTGCGATTCCTTCGGATAGCTTCGCTAACGCATCCTTTTCCACTCTAAAACTACCGTAGAGAATCGCAATCTCAAAAATATCTGTATGAATCACAGCAGGTTTTCGGTGTGCATCCTCACCCAGATGAATACCAATTAAATCGGCTAAAGGTTCGCCTACTTCCTCTTCATCATGCACATTCCACCCGATCTCGCGACAGTCTTTAAATATTAGAGAATAGGGTATGCGATCGCCCATCGGATCGTACAAACATTCAACTAACACCTCAGCACCCCACCTAGAAACTTTTACATTAGTTACGAGGGATGTTAGTTCACCCAAACCCAGCAAATTATATTCATCCGCCATATTAATCGCTCACTATTTCTAGAGTATTGTCCGTATTAGGTATAAGATTGCCAAATTGATCGCGAGTTGGAAGCAAACTTCCATCTTTACCCAAGCGTAGCCCTTTGTTGATATTTCTGCCATCTGCGTCATATCTTGGCGCTGGTATCCTTACCACCTCACCGTCGGGACGGATAGTTACTTTTGACTTGTCAGCAAATTTATATTCAATATAACCAGCTGGAGTAGTTTTCACAGTTGCGCCAAGTCCACGTAAAAAATTATCCACGTCTTTGCGAGTCAGTCCAGTTAAATCTCCAAATGTCGATGCAGTTCCATTCCCTCCTACTCCGCTACTCGGCACACCATTCTCCCTATCTAACTCTGCCAACCAACAAACAGTGTATATAAAACATTCATCTTAGCGATCGCATCCTATATTTCCGATGGGGGATGAAGTCCAGCCATAGCCAATAGACGACGCAAATTAACAACACCCGTTCTGTTCAAACGAAGTGCATTAACTGTAACTCTGCCACAAGGAGTTTTTGCAATAACTTCAGTGAAGTCCTCACTCCAGCCAAAATGCTCTGTCCAAACTTGTTGTCGGGGATTAAACAGAGCCACTTTTTCACCTGTTTCAGGATCGACATCATCAGTTTTGATATGCTTGTAACCGTTACAACCAAAACAAGCCCAAGCTAAATTGTCTAATGTGGTTTCCCCACCTGCTTGACGTGGTTTGATATGGTCAACTGTAAGACCATCGATAGAGTAATCACCTGGACTCTGGCAATACTCGCAGCAATTTTTTGCTCTCGTTGAAACAGCTTGTTTAATAACAGATGTAACTCGATCAGATGCCATTCTATATAGTTTCCTCTGATCTAAACTCACTGTTCAAGGTTGCCAAATCAACCTTTCTAATTTTAGCTAATTCAATTAAAGCTCTAACTCGCTCGACATTTAGACTTTCTACCCGTTCTTCATAGACTAATAATTCATTATATTCTGCTGGAGTTAGTTCACTCCATTCATTGCGATCGCGTAGATCGTTCAGTCTTTTTTGGTCATCTGGGGGTAGTCGGCGTCCAATGATTTGCAGTAATGCACTTTCTTCAGGAGTTGATGGTTTATCATCTCCTACTTGATTAGCCTTTAAGCACAAAGATTCCAGTAAGTCAACGGCTTCAACTAACATTTCTTTTGGCAATTGATCGACTAACTCAATTGCTCTTTGGCGAAGTTCTGTTGCTGTTGTCATATTACACCTCGCTAGTTCATCCTCATTCCATTCTAGCCGCGTCAGAGAACAGTAGGACATTCATTGCGATCGCCTAACTCAATTAGCAACATTCTCCGGTTGCTTTTGCCAAGGTTTTTGTTGTGCGATCGCTTCTTCTGGCGTGCCAAAATCACCGACATCTGCGGGAAATTCAACAGATTTACCCTGATATATTTCTCCCACCAACTTACTGACTTCAATTGCTATGTGCTGATTGAATCTAAAGAATTTACCAAAGCGAATGTCACCACCAACAACTACAAATGGTTCTTGATTAGGCTGCTCGATTGTAAAAGTAAAGTTTTCCTGTTCGGCACCAATTGACATAAGGACAATAAAATCATTGGTTCCTTCTACAGTTTGAATTGAAAGCGCTGTTGTATTCATTAATTTTGTTCCAGATAAACACCGCGTTTTTGGAGAGCGATCGCCTAACTAGAGAATACTAGAATAAGATGCGATCGCCTCCTATATTTCTGCTAATTTTTCACCAAAGATGGCATAAGCTAATCCTTCTTTCCACTGATCTCTACCACCTAGCATTTCTTCCAGTTGCCAACCCTCTTGACTTGTCAGTTCGTCGCGGGTTACTGCATAAAGAATCTGACCCAAAATAATCAGTTTTGCGTCTCGCGGCATATTATTTTTTATTCCTTGCTCTATCAGTTCTTTGAATTCTTCAAAAACGCCTACCATTTTGCCATTCCTCCCTTGTAATTGTTTTAATTTCTCCCGTTCGGAATACTAGAGCGAGCGCTTGCATTTGCTGCTCTATATCCCAAAAGAAAGCTTGTCTAATGCCTCGATTAATTTGCTCAAGGTTGTAACTCTCCCGATTTATATAATAAACAACTCTCGTTGCACCTTGACTTCTTGCTTTGCTGATTCCTTCTTGGACTCTGTTTCTTAGACTTTGAGACTGTTCGGTTAGCTCCTTAAATTCGTAAATTTCTCCATCTACCTCAGCGTCAGGCGTTTTCACTCCCTCTGGCGCTTGTTCGCTTAATAATTTTACCCGCCTGCCTTGTCTAGCTAATGTTTGAGCAATAAATCTATTCGATTCAGAAGTTTGATGGTTTTGATGAATCAGTACAAACCCACCTGTGTCTGCATCAAAATAATACCGCTCATACTCTGGTTCTGCACTGTTGTATATTTCTTGACTTTGCTGAATATACCCTGATTCCACTTCACTCCTCAGACTCGAAATTAACTTTATCGTATATATCGCCTAACTCAATTTGAAATGGCAATGAAGTTAATGCCAAAACTGCATTTTCTCCTTCATACTCAGAAAGTATCCATTTGTTATCATCGGTTTTGGAAAATTGCTCTACTTGCATTTCCGATTGAGCGATCGTAATATATTCCCTCAAGCTCGGAATAGAGCGATAAAGTTTGAATTTTTTACCCCGATCGTAGTCTTCTGTGGAGTCTGATAAAACTTCGGCGATCGCTACCGGATTGGTAATCGTATCTCTCCGCCCTTCAGCATACTCTAACTCACCCGCAACTATCATCACATCTGGATAAGTGTAAAGTCGCGTCTGGGGTATCCACAAGCGTAAATCGCTCATAAATACTTGATATGGTTGTCCTTTAAACGCGAAATTTAGCGCGGCTGAAAAATTGCCTGCTATCTGATTGTGATTCGGTGTTAAACCTACAATAGGAATTATCTGACCATCGTAGTATTCATTTTTATATTCCGCAGCCGCTTCTAGTTCTAAATATTCTTCAGGGGAATAGAAGCGCTGTTGGTTATTCTCAAGTGTTTTGGGGGAAGTTTCTGTTGCTATTATCATAATATAGCTGGTAAAGTTATTCTTGCTTTTATTTTAACGAGGAAAGAGAAGCGATCGCGCGCTTAATTCTTTCTAATTGAACGCTAAAAATCGCCGCTTCTCTATCAAATAACATCTCTTAGAGTTGCTACCCCTGTGCGGAGGCAAAGAAACCGGGTTTCTGTGAAAAATCGTCGCTTTGTCACCAGAGATATACGCAGAAACCCGGTTTCTAGGTTCGTCATCCAAGAGCGATCGCATTCCCGTTATTGTGCCAGTTGGCAGATTGTCTACTCGTGTGGCGTGCGATCGCGCACCCCATAACTCTTGCTGCGAAAGCACCCTAGCACTTGGTGCCCTATCGATATAGACTGCGGATACCTGCTAATAGAGGTCACATTAACCAGTGACACAAACAGCGTCCAACGCTTGAACCAGTTTTTTTAATCTAAAAACAGAGCAGGAAAGGAAAGCCATTAACCAAAAGCTGTAAACAAGGAGCATCAATATTATGACAACCGATACCAACCTACCAACAATAGCAATTATCAACGATCTGGAAGCGCTAATCTCAGAAATAGACAATAACCCCCAACTTTCACCTTGGGTGGTGCGTTTAATACTCAAATCGATTAAAGATAAAGCTAAAAAAATGGCGACTGAGTTTCCGCCTAGACTAACTGCGATTCCAGAAACAGCGAGTTCAGAAGTTTTATCGGATGTACCCTTTATTAGCACGACAAAAATCGCTGTTTTGCCACAGCGGCGACATGTTTAAAGATCAGAGCATGGGGAGGATAAGGCAGCAATTTTGCATTCTCCCTTGTCCCCCTTATTTCCCTTGTCTCCCAAATCGGGAATGTTGATATTTTATCCAATTGCGATCGCGGCTACAGATCGGCGAGTACGTTCTTGATAATGTGAATCTAACCAGCAAATTGGTAATGCTTCACCAGAGGTAAAAATTAGCTCTGATTTGAGGAAGGTTTCCGGATCTTGCAGTTCTTCGCCCGCGTGGTATCGCCCTATAATCTCCTTCCGGCAAGGGTTATAAAGTTCATCCACTGTTAGCACTTCTACCAAGTCGCCACTGCGTTTATGTTTGAGAAACATAACATCTCTCCTGTGTCACTAATAGCTGACCCTATTAGTCACATAGCACATTTTTCATAGCAAAAACATTAATATTTGTCAAGTATACGCCTAACCCTTGGGGGATAGAGTTTGATGTATTGCTTGGGAGCGATCGCGGGAACTATATCAATAAGGCATGAGGCAAAGAAACCCGGTTTCTCTCAAGAGAGCGATGCAGAAACCGGGTTTCTGTCCCAGGCAGATTAAGATAGAGTAAATTCTGTAAAGAAGCATTGCCAGCAGGTTGACAAAAAGTAGCTTGTAACCAGGCTGAATCGAAGGAAGGAAATCGCTCTTATGGTAAATGGCACAGAAAATCAGTCTCCTCACCACGTAGTGATTATCGGTGGTGGTTTTGGCGGACTTTATGCTGCTAAGGCACTCGGTAACGCACCAGTGCAAGTGACGCTAATCGATAAACGCAACTTTCACTTATTTCAGCCACTATTGTACCAAGTCGCAACGGGGACATTATCTCCGGCGGATATTTCCTCGCCCCTGCGCGCCGTACTCAGCAACAATAAGAATACCAAAGTGCTGCTGGGAGAAGTCACCGACATCGATCCGGAAGCTCAAAAAGTCATCTTGCGGGGCGAAGAAGTGAGTTACGATACCTTAATTGTAGCGACGGGTGTCAGCCATCACTACTTTGGCAAAGATGAATGGGAAACCGTTGCACCGGGATTAAAAACAGTAGAAAATGCCTTAGAAATGCGGCGGCGAATTTTCTTGGCGTTTGAAGCCGCAGAAAAAGAAACCGATGCGGAAAAACGACGTGCTTGGTTAACATTTGCGATTGTGGGAGGAGGGCCGACGGGTGTAGAATTAGCGGGAGCGATCGCCGAACTCGCCTACAGCACCCTAAAAAAAGATTTCCGCAACATCGACACGGCAGAAGCGAGAATTTTATTGCTAGAAGGCATGGATAGAATTCTCCCACCTTACAAACCAGAATTATCCACCAAAGCCGCAGCATCGCTGCAAAAATTGGGCGTAACGGTGCTAACAAATGCCCTAGTGACCAACATTGAAAATCACATAATTACCGTCAAGCAAGGCGAACAAATCGAACAAATTCCAGCGCGAACGATATTATGGGCAGCAGGCGTCAAAGCATCGCCCATGAGCCAAGTTTTAAACCAACGCACGGGTGTAAAACTCGATCGAGTCGGGCGCGTCATAGTCGAACCAGATCTGAGCATAGCAGGGCATTCTAATATTTTTGTCATTGGCGATTTGGCTAATCTTTCTCAAGATGGGAAACCCTTACCAGGCGTCGCACCTGTAGCGATGCAAGAAGGCGAATATGTGGCTAAATTGATCGAACAAAGATTCGCAGGAAAACCGGCACCGCCTTTCCGCTATCTTGATTTTGGTAGCTTGGCAGTCATCGGGCGCAATGCCGCGGTAGTAGATTTGGGTTACGTGCGGTTTACAGGTTTATTAGCCTGGTTGTTTTGGGTATTTATCCACATTTACTATCTGATTGAATTTGACAACAAATTGGTAGTAATGATTCAGTGGGGTTGGAACTATTTCACCCGCAAGCGCGGCGCGCGTTTGATTACTGGTAACGAGTCGATGGGCATTGTTGCCGTTGATGTTAACGGAGATTATTACGTGCCAGATAAAAGTAAATCAACTGTTGAAGCGTAAGCACAAACTAAATAACGCAAGTTGCTAGCGATCGACTGCGGTTTTGCTAATTGCTAATTGCTCGGGGCTAATTGCTAATCAAGCATTTTTACTCACTTTAGCTATTAGCGATTAGCTGCTATGCATGAGATAACTAGCAACTTATATCATGTCCAGTTGCATCGGTAGCGTCAGCAAAGGAAGGGTTTAAAAAATTTCTCGATGGCAGAAACCGGGTTTCTTAGTATATCTATAGTTTCCAAGTCGAAAATTAATCTATAGAAACCCGGTTTCTTTACTCAGATCTTGCACCATTATCAACAAGCCTGAAAAAACCGGGTTTCTTGACTCACATCTTGCACCAGAGCCAACAGAAATAAATTTCACACCTGAAAGCAGGCAACCCGTTGAAACGGCTTAAAACCTTGATTGTAGTTAGCTTTAGCTAACTTCAGCTTTCAGCCCCAAATAAATTTGGAGGCTGTTTATCGGGTAGGTGCAAGATGTGAGTTGACCAAAAATCTAGGCTTTCAAGCTGAGTTATTTGCAAGAAACCCGGTTTTGTGCAAACACCGGGTTTCTCGGCTTTTACCGGCTAAAACCTATTTTAGCACTTATTGAGAAAATTTTTCATTAAATTTAACTTTATTTAAGATTACTCTGCTCAATTTATCAGTAAATTGATAAAATATTCAAATTAGCGTGTCAAGAGCCGCTGATACTGCTACAATTTTATTGCAAATAAGAATCAATATCTTGAGCGATTTCCACCAGCCGCTTAGTAGCAAATTAGACACAAGGGGCAGGGGAAACACTTGCAGGCATTAACTAGGAGATCGTATCTAATGCAAACTAAGGCTGGCAATACGATTAAATATACGATTGGGAATAGAGCGAACAGGTTCGCGAAAACCTTGTACTCAAAAATTCCGCTGACTTTCAAGATTATCCTGCCATTTTTGGGCGTATCGTTAAGTTTATTGCTGCTGGTGACTTATACAGTCAGAGTCGGGTTTTTCAACAACTTGGAACAAGGACTGGTGGAGGAAGTGGAAAATCAGGCAGAATTGGTATGGCGAGAGTTTAGCGATCGCTCGCAATTTTTGGTCGCGCAGGCTAAACTGATAGGAGCAACCGAAGCGATCGCGCGTGCTGTTAAAGCCAAAGACACCAATACTCTCAACCAAAATTTGTCGCCCATCAAAACCACTTTGGGACTTGATTTAATTCAAGTACTAGATGCGCGCGGTGCGACAATTGTCAAACTAGGAAATGGAATGAGCGAGAGAGTTTCGCCGCAACCTGAAGCAATTTTAGCAAAGCTTAGACAAGGCGTAGAAAAAACCGATTTGCTCGCCATAGACGCGCTAAATCAAGCAATTTTGCTGGGATCTGCCCCGATTAAATTTAACAATACAATTGTCGGTAGAGTCATTCTGGGTAGCCAATTTACAGAACAACAATGGCAGCGATTTAGCTTTGATACTCAGCCATCAAAATACTTTGCTATTTTTAAACAAGGACAGATAATAGGGACTAATTTACCAGAAATTCGCACTGCATCTTGGCAACCTCCGCCACCCAATGCACCCCCAACTCGGTTTAGTATTCAGCGTCGAGATTATCTGGCTAAAACTGTCGCGATGTCAGATATTAACCAGGATGCATCAATTGCAGTCTTGCATTCAACTGCGGCTTTAGATCGAACTGAATTATTAATTTCTCAAAAGCTGGATAGTTTTTTCTGGTGGGGAGCAATTATATCGATTATTGTGGGTATATGGGTTGCTAAATTAATCGCACAGCAGATGATTAATTTAACCCGGAACGTGCGCTGGATTGCCAATGGAGATTTTACCACTAAAATTCCCGTCACTTGCGGTGACGAAGTAGGCGAACTCGCGGAAGCGTTCAATTTTATGGTCGATAAATTAGCCAATCGAGAGCAAAAATTAAACGAGCGTTTGCACCAACTCCAACAAGCATTACACGATTTAAAACAAGCTCAATCTCAACTGATACAGGCAGAAAAAATGTCGAGCTTAGGGGTAATGGTAGCTGGGATTGCTCACGAAATTAATAACCCGGTTAATTTTATTTCTGGTAACATTCGTTATGCCATAGACTATACACAAAACTTATTCGATTTAATCGATCTTTACCAACAGTACTACCCCAAGCCGGTATCACCTATTGTTGATTACACCGATGAAATTGACTGGGAATTCCTCCGCGAGGATTTACCTAAATTGCTGTCGTCAATGGAAATGGGTGCAGATCGCATTCATGCAATTATCCGTTCTTTGCGTAACTTTTCTAGACTCGACGAAGCCGAAATTAAACCCGTTGACTTGCACGAAGGGATTGATAGCACTCTGCTAATTTTAAACAACCGCATCAAAACTGGAATTGCCGTGATTAAGCTGTATGGTAACCTGCCGCTTGTCGAGTGCTATCCATCCCAGTTGAATCAGGTATTTATGAATATTATTTCCAATGGAATCGATGCTTTAAGTGAATGCAAAAATCAACCGAAAAGAGAAATTACCATCCGCACCAAAACAATTGGACTAAATCAAGTTATAGTGGAAATTCAGGATAATGGCCCCGGAATTAATCCAGCAGTAATCAACAAAGTATTTGACCCATTTTTTACGACTAAGCCAGTGGGTAAAGGTACGGGATTAGGGCTTTCTATTGCTTACCAAATTATTGAAAAGCATGGTGGTAAAATATCAGTTACTTCTATAGCCGGTCAAGGTACTCAGTTTGCGATCGCTCTCCCGGTTAAGCATGAAACAAAGGCGGCGCTCTCTCCCATCTAACCCAGTTTTATTGTAAAAGTTTATCAAAAAAGTTAGCTTTATAATTATTTAACAATTTTGGCGCATCAGTCGTTATAAAATAAAAACCTATCAGGGTTAACTAGGGGTTAAAAAAATGAACCCTCAAACAGCGCCAAATCCAGCCAGCGATATTCAGGTAGTGCAAGCTGTTCCGGGATGCGTGCAACTGCACAGCAATAATCCCAGGGACTTGAGTTTAGCAATTTTAGCTCAACAATTGGGGCAGGAAGTAGGCGTTGAGGCGGTTAACCTGGATGTAAAAACGGGAATTTTAACGATAAATTTTGACGCCAATATTCTGCCTTTAGCGCAGATGTTAGGTATTCTCCAGCAGTTAGGAGTCAGCGACGCATCGGTTCAAATAGCGACGGATAAATCAATCAGCGAGATTTTAAAAGAAAGCTTCTTGCTGCAAGCGCTGATTTCAATTGGATTGGCGATGTTTGTAACGCGAAGCTTCAACCTCCAAGGGGCAAGGGCGATACTGGCTAATCTAATGGTAGGGAGTTTTGTGCATAAAGTATTTGAGGAATTAGAAACTAAATCGGCACCCGCAATACTGCAACAGGAAGTCGCCACGGAAACACCAGCAGAAAGAGCGGAGAATTATCAGATAATTCATGCAGTGCCTGGAAGGGTGAGGTTTCGGGTGCCTTGGTTGGCGCAAGATCCGGAATATGCCAAGCGAGTATACAATTTAATTTCCAAGCAGAGTCAAGTTAGCGATATCCGGATTAACCACAAAGCTGCCTCGATGGCGATCGCTTACACTCTCAGTAATATTTCAGATGGGGAAATGCGCCAGCATCTCGTCAATTTGATTCTCAACGAGTTACCAACAGAAACATCTAAGGTTGACGAGACAGTTGAAACAGATGTAGCAGCGCCTATTGTAGAAAAGGTAACCGAAATATCTCGCCCATCGGAGAGCTTACCAAATAAAGACGATCCTTTATATAAATTTAAACCTGCCTTCGCCCTGGCTCTTTTTCAATCCATAACCAAGTAAATCGCAACAAAAATAGAGAGGGAAATAGTTATGGTGCTGGAAGAGAGAATAGACAAAGCGATCGCAGATTCGGTAAGCTATTGTAAAATTGCTTATCAGGTAATTCATGCAGTTCCCGGACGGGTAAGATTTCGCATACCCCTGTTAGCAAAAGATGCAGAATATGCCAATAGATTGCACAGGTTAATTCAGTTAGATACGCGCGTCACTGAAGTTAAGATTCAACGTCAAAGCGGTTCAATTGCTATCAGTTATAAAGTAAATGATAGAAACGATAGCCGAATGCGATCGCATCTAGCAAGGCTAATTCAAATATCTGTAGGGGTGGGGTTGACCGATAATATTTCCATCCCACAGACAACAGAATTAAACCCGCCCTCTGACAGAAATGGGCAGGGAGGGGCGGGTTTATTAGACATATCTGTAGGAAACCACAAAGCGCAGAAAAACCCGCCCCTACAGAATCAAAAATCAGAAAAAAGTGATTGGAACGAACTAAAATTACCGGCTTTCGCCACAATTTTAGCTCTACTGGGATTGAGATTTCCGATTCCCAAACCTTTGATTGCATCGATTGTAGCAGCCGCAGGATTTCCCGTAGCAAAACGCGCTTATAATAGCCTTGCAATCGAAGGGCGATTAAATATAGATTGCCTGGATATGATGGCGCTTAGCCTCTCTTCATTGCAGGGAAATTTAGTCACGCCAGCGCTAGTCATGACCTTGCATGAAATTGGGGATATTATACGCGATCGCACCGCCAGAGTTTCCCACGACAATGCCGAAGACTTACTCAATTCTCTTGCCCATTATGCCTGGGTAGAACAAACCGACGGACAGAAAAAACAAATTCCAGCTACTGAAGTCAATCCAGGAGATATTGTCATCGTATATCCAGGAGAACAAATTCCTGTAGATGGTTCAATTTTGCGCGGAAAAGCATTAATAGATCAGCAAAAACTTACCGGCGAATCCATGCCCGTCGTCCGAGAAATTGGACAACAAGTTTATGCCTCAACCTTAGTGCGAACCGGAGAAATTTACATCAAAACCGAACGAGTCGGCGCGGCGACTCGTGCCGGAGCGAGCATTCAATTAGTACAACAAGCTCCGGTTCACGATACCCGCATGGAAAATTATGCCTCACAAATTGCAGATCGAGCGGTTGTACCTGCTTTAATTTTAGCAGGAATTATGTTAGCAATTACCCGCAATCCAGCTAGAGCAGCAGCAATTTTAACCCTTGATTTTGTTACCGGAATTCGAGTTTCTTTACCAACGACTTATTTAGCCGCATTGAACCACGCCACCCGCCACGGCGTCTTAATTCGCAGCGGACGCGCCTTGGAAAAATTAGCGCAAGTCGATGCAATTGTGTTTGATAAAACCGGCACTTTGACGCAAGGAGATGTGGCAGTTGTCATAGTCGAAACCGTAACCGATAAACTGTCCGCTGCCAGAGTTTTAGAATTAGCAGCATCTGCCGAACAGCGCTTAACTCATCCCGTCGCCGAAGCCGTCATGCGCTATGCAGAAAAACAAGGCACGAACATATTACCTCGCGGAAAATGGGAATATGAAGTGGGTTTGGGAGTGCGGGCAGAAATAGATAAGCAAGAAGTATTGGTGGGAAGCGATCGCTTTTTACAACAATCGGGAATACAATTGACTTGTCTTTACGAACCGCAACTGTGTACGAGTACAAATTGCCCGCAAAACTTCAGCTGTCGGATTTCTACCCGCTCGTCTTTATTGTATGTAGCAGTTAACGGAGAATTTCAAGGAATTATTCAATATACCGATCCGTTGCGCGTTGAAAGTAAAGCAGTAATCGAAAAATTGCAAACCGAATATGGGATGGAAATTCACCTATTAACCGGGGATACAAAACCAAGAGCGATCGCAGTGGCAAAAGAACTCGGAATTCCCTTAGAACAAGTTCACGCCGAAGCATTTCCAGAACAAAAAGCCACCGTTGTCCAACAATTGCACGCAGCAGGTAAAACTGTCGCATTTACAGGAGATGGATTAAACGACTCGGTAGCACTTGCTTATGCAGATGCTTCTATTTCTTTTGGAAATGGTTCAGAAGTAGCGAGGGAAACAGCAGATGTAGTGTTAATGAGTAATAATTTAATTAGCTTGCTAGATGCCTTTGCGATCGCTCGTCAAACCAAACGAGTTATCCAGCAAAATATCACTCTAGCAGTCACTCCTAATTTAGCCGCCTTGGGAATTGCATCGACTGTAGGACTGCATCCATTAGCAGCAACAGTGGTGCATAACGGTTCGGCGATCGCAGCCGGGTTAAATGGATTGCGTCCCCTAATGCACCGCGATCCACCAATAGAAACCAATCAATCGTAGCGGCAAACAATTAAACCAATTAGCAATTAGCAATTAGCAATTACCAATCGATAAATTATGTCAGCAAAAGGTAGCCAATTAAAACTAAATCAAACCATCCAAAACGTCCGCAACTTAGCAAGCGATCGCGCAATTTTAATCGGAATTGGCGCGGTTGCTTTAGCACCGATTGTATTACCCGCCGTTGCCAAAATTGGCAAACCAATTCTCAAAGCAGCGGTTAAAACCAGTCTCAATTTATACGAAAAAAGCCAGGGAGCAGTAGCAGAAGCTGGAGAAATGTTTTGGGATGTTGTCGCCGAGTCCAAAGCCGAAATTACCGCCGAAGCACAGCAGCGGTTAATGAACGGCAAAAAATAGTAGCCGTCCTGGCGGGGATTACCAAACCTTAACGTTAATCGATCAAAATTATAGTACTTACGCGCGCCGAGGCCAGAAACCGGGTTTCTTCATAGATCTCTAGTTTCTAAACCAACTATTTTTCATAGAAACCCGGTTTCTTTGCGTAAGTCCTAGATTAATGTAGTAGTTGGTCGTCAAAATTAGACGCACCCTGATGACGAACCTCCAACCCCCGCAAACCTCCCTACAGAGATCTCAAGCAAAATTCCTCAGCTTCCTAGCTAGCGCTAACCTTTCCAAACTGGGTGTGGTAAGCTTAGTTGTGGTAAGTCTGGGTTTTGTCACCTTCGTGGCGTTGCAGATTGGCGATCGCACAAAAGTACATCGGCTCAAACTGGCTGCTGGCGCCATCCAAGGCGAAAGCTACGTCATCAGCAAAGCCATCGAACAAGTAGTAGAAAAATACCATCCCAACATTCAAATTGAAGTCATCAAAACTGGCGGCACCACCGAAAATATCGAGCAATTAGAGCAAAATCAAGTGCAACTTGCTACCGCTCAAGCTGATGTTTCAGTTGGCGCTTCAGCACGGCTAATCTCAATTTTATATCCCGATAGATTTCAGTTAATCGTTCCCAATAACTCCTCAATAAATCAATTTTCCGATCTAAAAGGCAAGCGCATTGCCCTGCCAAAAACTGGGGGGCAATTCCAATCATTTTTAAACGTAGCAGCTCATTTTGGTTTAGCAGCATCTGATTTTACCTTCGTCGGCGAAACCGAACTTGCTGCTAACGAAGCCTTTCTTCGCAATCAAGCAGATGCAGCCTTTCGAGTGCGGGCGCTAGTAAATCCATCGATCTTGCAATTAGTGCAAAATGGCAGCGCCAGATTAGTACCAATTCCCCAAGCCGCCGCGATGAAAATTAAATATCCGGCGTTTGAAGCGGGCATAATTCCTCAAGGAGCTTACCGAGGCAATCCAGCGATTCCCGCCATCGATTTAGCGACGGTGCAAGTGCAGAGAACTCTGATCGCTCATGAGAAAGTAGATCCAAAGGTAATTCGCAGCATTACGACAGCAATTATGGAGCGTCGCCAAGAATTGGCAGATGCGATCGCTCAAGCAGATATAAAACCACTGGTAGCCAATATTAACCCTCCATCCAGAGATAGCGGACTCGGCGCACCCATTCACCCCGGAGCGCAAGCTTACTACGAACGAGATAAACCTTCTTTCGTGCAAGAAAACGCCGATTTTTTGGCATTGATATTAACCATTCTGCTTCTGTTATGGTCTTGGGGTATACAATTGAAGCGGTTGCTAGTCCGAGTCCAGAAAAATGCCGCAGATGAGTACAGTAAAAAGGCGATCAACCTATTAAATGCAGTGCCGAAAACCAACGATCTAAAACAACTAGAAGCGAAAAGAGAAGAACTGCTAAAACTGCTGACATCTGCCGTAAATGACCTAGACAAAGATGTTATTTCCGAAGAATCTTTCCAATCATTTCGCGTCATCTGGCAAATTGCCCTCGATACCGTGCGAGAACGCCGCATCACCTTGTACCAGCAACAATCACCGACTCTCCCCCCGTCGCAGGTGAGCCGCACTCCTTAAGCGAGGACAAGGGAAGCAAGCGGGACACTTAGCTTTGGAGATAAATTTTTAGCTTGCCAAATCCACTAAAGCATCCCGCCGGAACCGCACTACCCGCAATATGGAACTGCGATAATGGTCAGCTGTGAATACTGATAGCGTGATATTGTTTTGATCGGGTTCTATGATGCTTCGCACCGTGCAGATTTGCCTCTTGTTGTTGCAGTAAGCGATGATGCGATCGCCTACCTGGATCTCCAACGCTTGAATTTGCATGACTACTCAACCTCATAAATAAATTGGCTTATCTAGCTCTATCCAGAGCTACTTGCTGGTCTACATAAGTGAATAAAAGCTGTTTTATCCCCAGTATTATCAGCCGCTGACTGAGCTTAATTTTCCTCTCCACGACGACAGGAAAAATCTCTTGCTAAGGTTCTTTCACCCAGCAATTAATATTGCTATGCAATATATCACAAAAACCAAGTTTATGTATTTAAAAAATTCAGATTTTATGGGAAAAATCGGTTAAAATTAAAATAGTATTAAATTCAGGTCTGTAAGATGAAAGCTTTATTAACGAGTCTGATGCGATCGCCGCCCCAACTAACCAATGGTCGCAGCCAAGGGACTCTATCCCCAACAATCGGGGAATCGATGATAAGTAGGCATATTTGCCTTTGCTGTTCGTACACCTAAAATTGGCGGGAGCGTGGTAGCCCCGTCAATTCATTGCGGGGCGGAAA